>Ga0208125_100470_pt1 | contig 23110 bp, 12 predicted proteins | sample LakWasM128_HOW14_2_FD_183938 | JGI IMG/M metagenome (GOLD analysis project Ga0208125, IMG submission 183938) | Freshwater sediment methanotrophic microbial communities from Lake Washington under simulated oxygen tension - Sediment Metagenome... | ecosystem: Environmental > Aquatic > Freshwater >...
GATGCACAAGGCGACTGGAACGCATCAAACAAACGAGTCGAAATAAAGTCTGCAAGTTACCGGCATTCAAAAGTCGGAGAATTAAGCGGCAGTGCAACCGTTCAATACAAGGATGGCGCAAGCCTTGGAAAATCTCAACTTTCGTTGAACAGTGACAATTTGCAGGGCTTGTCTGAAATCTACCTGAAACCGTTTTTTGAGCAGACCGTATTGCAAGGCGTTACGCTCGCTGGCCATTTAAAAGCCGATTTTTCTATTAACGACCAATCTTTAACCGCGTTGGCGGCAAGCTTTAATAATCTTGACGTTAAAGATGCAGCCGGACGCGGCGAAATTCATGGCGGTGTAGGTCAGCTTAACTGGTCGAACGATGAAACTTTTAGCCTGCCGTCGAAATTTGCCTGGCAGCAATTACAGGTGCGCGCCGTGCCCATAGGTCCTGCCGAGCTTTCACTGCTGAGCAGAGCTGACAGCATCCGGCTGTTAAAAAAGACCCAACTGCCTTTTTTGGGCGGCGCAATCGCTATCAACCAATTCAACTGGCAGGCCAAAAAGCAGCAAGACCCCGAGCTGTCCTTTGAAGGCGATGTAAGCAATGTGTCGCTTGAGGAACTGTCTCTGGTCCTAAACTGGACACCGTTATCCGGCACCATCAGCGGTCATATTCCCCGCGTCGAGTACAGCAACAAAACCCTGAGTCTGGGCGGCGAACTGACCGTCAAGGTTTTCGACGGTGAAGTTAAAATCAGCAATCTTGCCTCTTCGGGATTGTTTACCGATTTCCCCAAATTCCACAGCGATCTGGAAATCGAAAACCTGGATCTGGATCAGTTAACCGGCAAGTTTAAATTCGGCGGCATCACCGGCAAGCTATCGGGCTATGTCCGGCAGTTGTACATGGAAAACTGGCATCCGGTCACTTTTTTCGCGTGGTTGGGCACGCCGGAAAATGATGATTCGCGGCACAGAATCAGTCAAAAAGCGGTACAAAACATCGCCAACATCGGTGGCGGCGGTGCGGCTGATCTACTGTCCAAAAGTTTTTTACGTTTTTTTGAAACCTTCGGCTACGACAAGCTGGGTCTGGGTTGTTACTTGCATGACGGCGTGTGTCAGTTGATGGGCGTAGAGGCTAGAGAATCCGGCTATGCCATTATTACCGGCGGCGGCCTGCCGCGGATTGATGTGATCGGCTATAACCCCCGCGTTGACTGGAATGTGTTGATGGATCGATTGAAACGTATTTCGACATCGGATGAAGTGATTGTTGAATAAATGATTACCCAATAGCTAAGAAGCCGTTTAAAAACCTAATAAATTCTGTGTAAAGACAGTGTATCTCGGTAGTTTTGATGAATACCACGGTCACTGATAATCCTTGGAAAGCCGTCTGGAGATTCCAAGCCTGGCAAAAAAGTATTCAACAATCCATCTGTGAGGCAACATGCCCGTTGCTTGACGCTGCGGGCAATGTAACCGGCCAAGCCGTAGACGGCTTCGATGTGCTTGCCCAGCAAGACAGCAATGGCGACGGCGTGGTCAACAGCAGTGACGCCAACTTTGCCGACCTGCGCGTCTGGCAAGACCTCAACCAAGACGGCATCAGCCAAGCCAACGAACTTAAAACGTTAGACGAGCTGGGCATCGCCGGTATCAATGTCGGCAAGACCGAACACAGCAAAGTCCTTCCCGGCGGCAACGAAATCGCCGATCTCGGCACCTATACCCGCACCGACGGTACTACCGGCGGCACCGGCGCCGCTTCGGGGCTGGCCGATGTCAACCTCGCCGACGACACTTTCCACCGTGAATTTACCGATCATCTCGACACCAGTGCTGTGGCCGATCTGCCCGACATGCAAGGCAGCGGCGCCGTGCGCGATTTGCGCGAAGCGGCCAGTCAGTCCCCTGAATTGGCCTCCACCCTCGCCCAGTTGGGTCCCAATACCACCCGCGAGCAACTCAAGGCCGCCATTGGCGTCATCCTGCAACAATGGGCCGACAGCGCCAATTTCAACGACTCCTTTGAAACTGCCGATGCACAGAATAAAGACCTGTTCTTTATACCGCCCGGGGTCAGCGCTCTCGACGCCTATAATGCCCGTTACGCCGGACTTTTAGGTGCCTACTCAGGCATCAATAACGGTAGCCCTAGCGGTCTCTCGTTGACCAATGACATCCAGCATAAATATGAAAACATCCGGGGGCAGCAAGATGGCATCGAACGTTTGCTCAAAACCTTGGAAGCGCAAATACATATCATCCAAATTCTCGGCATGCTGGAAAAGTTTAACGGCATGACCTTCGTCAATGTCGAGGTGCAGGGTGTGTGCACCGGGGCGAATCTGTTTGCCGAGGATGGCGGGCAATATCCAAAACAGGTGGCGAATGATGAAAAGTGGAGGATAGCGGCCTGATTGGCCTGGAAAAATACGATATCGTGAGCCACATCACTTTTTTTGCCTTAACGGAAAATTTCTTCGATAAATATTCTCGTTGAGAATGCTGCACCTACGCATGTTGAGGTCATATATAGATAAATACGTACAAGATCGTCAGCTTTGAAGGACATACGCTGGTTATTTTTTGAAGCACAATAATCTCATTCAACATTGAGCTGATGGTACGGGCAAGAACACGGGGGCTAGCGGAGTGCAAATAACGAATGTGGAGGAAACGGCATGATAAAAGTGCTTCTATGGTTTGAAGAGAAAATGAGTGCGGTGATGAATATAAATAGAAATGTTGAACCGAATACCGGGCTAAGTCCGCATTTTTTCGGAAAATGCACAATGAGATATCCCATCACTGTGGTGATGAACGTAAGCAGAAATATCGAACAGAATTTCGGGCATCGTTTCCATTTCTGCAAATATGTTTAAAAAACTTGTTAAATGGGGATTAATTGGTTTTGGGATCTATTTTTTGTACCAAATGATACCGCTCTTTATTTATATGGGGCTTTATGGGTATGTGGGGGCAGGAATAGATAGAACCATTCAATCTCCGACGGAATATTCAAACATTACCATGGGGCCTTACCATCCGCGCATTCAAAAAGGTTATTTATATTTTAAAGACGAAATCAAGGGTGGTGTTCACCGTGAGGTTCATATGTATGCATTGCTCCCTGATATATCGCCACGAACCCATCAAAACCAAGACCAAGTCGAATTCCGTTTTTTTCCCAACGGAGACAAAGTCATTACCTTTAACCTGACATATTTTGGTAGCCATAAGATAAATAGCGGTGAGGAACTGTTGCATTCCGTACGCTCCGCGAATGCTCTCAACCCAAACCGTCCTGGTGAAATCGCAGCGTTTGGGTTAACCGCTTATCCACCCAAGCCGCAACAAATATTTGATGATGTTTTCAGCTACAAATACGAAGACGGTGAGCTGTTTATTGTGGAATGCGGAAAATATGGGCGTGAAGGCAAGCCGCCCTTAAATCCGAGTTGCAAGCAACGTAACGTTTATATCGCAGACGGGTTGTATCTAGATTATGAGTTTTCACGTAGCCATTTGAAATCATGGCGCGAAATTGATCTTGCTTTAAAACACTTTATATATTCTTTAATTTTGGAGAAAACCCATGACTGATACCTATCAACTTGATGCCGTAACGTTAGCCCATGTTGCGGAATTAAGAGCGCAAGAAAAATATGCAGAAGCATATCAAGTAATCGCTGATGTTACACCGATCACTTATTTGGGAGCACAGTGGTTTTCAGCGGCTGCGGATGTTAATAGCGATTCTAACGCTATTTCTGCATTTATTCGAAACTATACCAACTATGCGGAATTTCCAAGTCAGAAGTTGCCGGTACAGTTCACTAAAGAGCAGCTGGATGGAGCATCGAATGAGGTCGGAAAAGTCGTACTGGACAAGATTATTGACGACCATGGTCTACTTCCAGCAATCAAAGACTTGCTCATAACAGATTTAAATACCGTAACCCGCGAACTTGACATTGATCCTATACAATGGCCGGGAACGGTGGCCGGTATTCCCATTCCTGGATTCGATAGTCCAGACGTACACAATTTTCTTGAATTTCAGGTAGTAGCTTATGCAACAATTGCGGGGGTTTTGTTCGCCGTCGAGCGTGGCATCCAGGATTTGAGTAAAATTTTCACCGAAGCTTTTTTTGTTGCTCTTGTAGATATTGTTGACACAATTGAGGCAGACATCGACTTCATTGGTGATGTAATTCAATCTGTTTCAGACTTCTTTACCGCCGCCCAAAACTTCATCCAAAAAAGCGACCCGTTAACCCTCGATCTCGACGGCGACGGCATCGAAACCGTCCCGCCCAGTTCGACTAACCCTATCCTGTTCGATCACGACGGCGACGGCGTCAAGTCCGGCACCGGCTGGATCAAGCCGGACGACGGCTTCCTGGTACTCGACCGCAACGGCAACGGCAGCATCGACGACGGTACCGAACTGTTTGGCGACTCAACTCCACTACTTGACGCTGCGGGCAACGTGACCGGCAAAGCCGCCGACGGCTTCGATGCGCTTGCCCAGCAAGACAGCAATGGCGATGGCGTGGTCAACAGCAGCGACGCCCACTTTGCCGACCTGCGCGTCTGGCAAGACCTCAACCAAGACGGCATCAGCCAAGCCAATGAACTCAAAACGCTAGACGAACTGGGCATCGCCGGCATCAATGTCGGCAAGACCGAACACAGCAAAGTCCTTCCCGGCGGCAACGAAATCGCCGATCTCGGCACCTATACCCGCACTGACGGCACGACCGGCAGCACCGGCGCCGCTTCGGGGCTGGCCGATGTCAACCTCGCCGACGACACTTTCCACCGCGAATTTACCGATCATCTCGACACCAGTGCTGTGGCCGATCTGCCCGACATGCAAGGCAGCGGCGCCGTGCGCGATTTGCGCGAAGCCGCCAGCCAGTCCCCTGAATTGGCCGCCAGCCTCGCCCAGTTGGGTCCCAATACCACCCGCGAGCAACTCAAGGCCGCCGTTGGCGTCATCCTGCAACAATGGGCTGACAGCGCCAACTTCAACGACTCCTTTGAAACCGCCGACGCCCAGAACAAAGACCTGTTCTTTATACCGCCCGGGGCCAGCGCTCTCGACGCCTACAATGCCCGTTACGCCGGACTTTTAGGCGCCTACTCCGGCATCAACAACGGCAGTCCCAGCGGTCTCTCGCTGACCAATGACATCCAGAATAAATATGACAACATCCGGGTTCAGCAAGATGGCATCGAACGTTTGCTCAAAACCTTGGAAGCCTTTAACGGCCGTGATTTTGCGCCCATAGCGTCCAATAGCGGCAGTACCACCCTAGCTGCCTTCAGCACCAGCGCGCCTGCGGGCGGTAGCGGCTCAGGTTTTGGCCTCGATATCGATACCCCTGTCATGTATAACATGCAGCAGGCCCGGCTTAACCTCCTGAACCAAAGTTACAACAGCCTGGCCGCATCCGTCTACGACTCCCTGATCCTGCAAACCCGGCTCAAGCCTTACTTGGACAGTATCAGCCTGACTATCACTGACGGCGGTATCGGCCTCGACTTTAGCGCACTTGACAGCCTGCTTGCCAGCCAACACAGCGGCAATGCCAACACCGCCGTGGGCGACTTGCTTGAACTGCGCCGGTTGATGGGAGATAAGCTGGAAGCGGCAGGTTGGGACGGCTTGGCCTTGCTCGCCGATTGGGCGGTGACTGACGCGTCGGATCCTGCTGTTCTCAGCACCCTATCCGAATTCGGCTACAGCGGCGGTATTCACACCGATGCGGCCGGACAAGTCAGCGGCGGCAATGCCAACGACATCGTGGCAGGGCAGGTATATGCCCCTGTGACAGGCTCAGGACAGGCTCTTGTTGGTAATGGCGGCAACGATTTGCTGTTGGGTGGCGCTGGTAACGATAGTCTTTCCGGCGGCACCGGTAACGATTTGCTGCACGGCGGTGCAGGCAATGACACTTACCGCTTTAACCTAGGCGATGGGGCGGACACCATTATTGAGATGACCGGCGATACCGGCATCGACGCCATCGTCTTCGGATCCGGCATCCTGGCCGGCGACCTGGACATTTCTAGAGACGGCGACAATTTGGTCTTTGCCCACATCAATGGCAAAGACCGTCTTGTCATAGCCAACTGGTTCAACGGTCTCGCCGATGCTCAGCGCTTTGATAACATAACATTCGCCGATGGTGCGGTTTTGCAGCTTGACGCCCTGCAACTGGGATCCAGCGGCAACGACACTCTGGTCGGAACCTCTAACAGCGATATCCTGATGGGCGGCGGGGGCGATGACATCCTGATTAGCGACGGCAACGACTGGCTCAACGGCGGCAGCGGTGCCGACAGCATGACCGGATCCATCGGCGATGACATTTACGTCGTCGACAACGCAGGCGACACCGTCATCGAACTGGAGGGCGAAGGTATCGATACCGTCGATGCGCGCGCCAGCTACACCTTGGCCGCAAATGTAGAGAACCTGAGACTGGTAGGTACGGCCAGCCTGTCCGGTACCGGCAACGAACTGGATAACGACATCACCGGCAATAGCGGCGACAATCTTCTGCAAGGCATGGACGGCAACGATACACTGATCGGCAATGCCGGCAATGATACCTTGGATGGCGGCGCAGGCAGCGACACTATGCTGGGCGGCAAGGGCAACGACATCTACATGGTGGATGGCCTGACCGACACCGTGACCGAACAAACAGGACAGGGCACGGATACTATCATCGCGCCTTTCGATTACACGCTGGGTGCAAATGTCGAAAACCTCACTCTTACCGAAGGCACAGCCCTTACCGGCACTGGAAACGAACTCGACAATGTACTGACCGGCAACAGTAACGACAACACCCTGAGCGGACTGGCGGGCAACGACACACTGGACGGTGGCGCGGGCGCGGACATGATGCAAGGAGGCATGGGCGATGATATTTACATCATCGACAACATCGGCGATTCAGTAGTCGAAGCAGCGGGCGAAGGTATGGACTTGGTCAAGTCCGATATCACTTATACGCTTACCGATAACGTCGAGAATCTCACACTGACCGGCCCTTTGCCAAACTCAGGACAAGCTCCGGCAGCCATAGACGGCACCGGCAACGTCCTCGACAATTTCATCACCGGTAACGATGCCGCCAACACACTGATTGGTTTGGAAGGCAACGACACGCTGGATGGCAAGGGCGGAGTGGATACGCTGATTGGCGGTACAGGCAACGATACCTATATGGTCGATAATATCGGAGACGTGGTCACGGAAAACGCAGACGAAGGCATCGATACCGTACAATCGGGCATAAACTACGCCTTGGGCAATAATGTCGAAAATCTCATATTGACCGGTGGCAGTGCGATTAATGGAACCGGCAATGCGCTCGACAATATCATCGTCGGCAACAGCGGCAACAACATTCTGGACGGTGGCACAGGCAGTGATAGTATGGCGGGCGGTAGCGGCAACGATACCTATATTCTCGACAACATTGGCGACACCATTACCGAACAGGCAGGAAAAGGCACTGATACTATCATCGCTCCGTTCGATTACACGCTGGGCGCAAATGTCGAGAACCTCACTCTTACCGAAGGCACAGCCCTTACCGGCACCGGCAACGAATTGGATAACACCATAATCGGCAACAGTAACGACAACACCCTGAGCGGACTGGCGGGCAACGACACGCTGGATGGCGGCGCAGGCGCGGATATGCTGATCGGCGGTATCGGCAACGATACCTATGTAGTGGACAGTTTGGCCGACCAGACTGTGGAATTGGCCGGAGAAGGTGTGGATACGGTCAAAAGCAACTTAACCTGGGAGCTGGAAGACAATCTCGACAACCTCACCCTGACCGGCACCAGCACCATTGATGGTACCGGCAACGTATTGGACAACGTGATTATCGGCAACATCGCCGATAATAAGCTCATAAGCCTGGAAGGCGACGACACGCTGGATGGCGGCGCAGGTGCGGATATGCTGATCGGCGGTACCGGCAACGATACCTACGTTGTAGACAACAGTGGCGACGCGGTGATCGAAAATTCAGGTGAAGGCGTTGACCTAGTCAAATCAAGCATTACCTATACACTCATCGACAATGTCGAGAACCTGACCTTGACCGGCGCAGCCAACATCAATGGCACGGGCAATGTTCTCGATAACGTCATCATCGGCAATGATGCAGCCAATACGCTGTCGGGCTTGGAAGGAAACGACATACTGAACGGTGGCAAAGGCGCAGACACTATGCTTGGTGGGACAGGTGACGATACTTACCTGGTGGACAACACTGGCGATATCGTGATCGAAGCGGCAGGCGAAGGTACGGATGTTGTGCAAAGTGGCGCCAGCTACGTCCTGTCGGAGAATATCGAGAACCTCACGTTGAGCGGTACGACAAACATTAATGGCACCGGTAATACGCTTGATAACATCCTGACGGGCAATAGTGGCGACAATGTCATTTCCGGGATGGAAGGGAGTGACACACTTTACGGTAATGCAGGCAACGACAAACTGGACGGTGGTGCTGGTACCGATACCTTGATAGGCGGAGCAGGCAATGATATCTACGTCGTGGACAATACTGCGGATACGGTGCTTGAAAACGCAGCGCAAGGCATAGACAGTATTTTTGCTTCGGTGGATTATGCGCTGTCCGATAATGTCGAAAACCTGACCCTGACCGGCGCAGACAACATCAGCGCCACCGGCAATATGCTGAACAATGTGCTAAACGGCAATACCGGCGATAACGCGCTCTATGGCATGGCAGGTAACGATGCATTAGTCGGCGATGCAGGCAACGACTTGTTGGACGGCGGCACAGGCACCGATGCGATGTTGGGCGGCACAGGTAACGACGTTTACGTCGTCGACAACATCGGTGATCTGGTAGTCGAGAATACTGGAGAAGGCACGGATACTGTTCAATCTTCGATTACCTATACACTGGCCAATACCGTCGAAAATCTCACGCTTACCGGCAATGCATCTATTAACGGCACCGGCAATATGTCGGACAATGTTCTCATCGGCAGTGATGGCGGCAACATGCTGAACGGTCTCGAAGGCAACGATACATTGATTGGCGGGTCAGGTAACGACACGCTGGACGGCGGTCTTGGCGCTGATGCCATGGCAGGCGGTGCGGGTGAAGACACCTACATCATAGACGACATCGGCGATGCGGTACTAGAAAACGCAGATAACGGCATCGACACCGTCCAGTCCTCCATCAGCTATACCTTGACTGATAACGTCGAAAACCTCGTTCTCACTCCTTCTGCAGGCTCAGGACAGGCGCCGGTGAATCTGGACGGAACCGGCAACGCGCTGGATAACAGCATCACCGGCACCAGCGGTGATAACGTTCTGGACGGCGGTTTTGGCATCGACACCCTGGCAGGCGGGTCAGGCAACGATACCTACATCGTGGATAACACCGCCGATGTCGTCGTGGAAAACCTCAACGAAGGTACGGATAGCGTGTTTGCCTCGGCGGATTACACGCTTTCCGACAATGTCGAAAATCTCACACTTACCGGTACGACCAATATTAACGGTATAGGCAATACGCTTGACAATCTCATCACCGGCAACGATGCCGACAACACCCTGATTGGTCAAGCAGGCAACGACACCCTGGACGGTGGCGCAGGTGTGGATACACTGATCGGTGGGGTAGGCAACGACACCTACGCTGTGGACAACACAGCCGATGTTGTCATCGAAAATCTCAACGAAGGCACGGACAGCGTGTTCGCCTCGGCGACCTACACGCTCTCCGACAATATCGAGAATCTGACCCTGACCGGCCCTTCGACTGGCTCAGGACAGGTTCAGCCCGACATTGACGGCACCGGCAATGCGCTGAACAACACCATCACCGGCAACAGCGGTGCGAACGTGCTGGATGGTGGAGTAGGCGCAGACACCATGACCGGCGGCGCGGGCAACGATACCTACATTGTGGACAATACCGGCGATAAGACGATTGAGGGACTCAATGCAGGTATCGATACTGTGCTTTCTTCGGTTAGCTACACGCTGGCATCCAATGTCGAAAACCTTACACTCACCGGTGCTGCAAATATTGATGCTACCGGCAACGAACTGAATAATATCTTGATCGGCAATACCGGCAATAACCGACTGTACGGTTTGGCGGGCAACGACACCCTGACCGGCAATACCGGCAATGACCTGCTCGATGGCGGAACAGGTGCGGATGCGATGGCCGGCAATTCGGGAGACGATACCTATGTCGTCGATAATGCAGGCGACGTGGTGACCGAGAATGTCGATGAAGGCATCGATAGCGTCCAGTCTTCGATCAGCTACACGCTGGGGGCCAATATCGAGAACTTGACCCTGACCGGCACCGCTTCCATCAACGGAACCGGCAATGTGCTGGATAACGTGATCGTCGGTAATGCCGGTAACAATGTGCTCAGCGGCCTTGCCGGGAATGACTCGCTGACCGGCAATGCCGGTAACGACACCCTGGATGGCGGACTGGACGCAGACAGCATGGCGGGCGGCGCGGGCAACGATACCTACGTGGTAGACAATATCGGCGACATCGTTATGGAAGGCCTGAATGCCGGAACCGATCTGGTGCAATCCAGCATCACCTACACGTTGACCGACAATGTCGAGAACCTGACTCTGACCGGTGCGGATGTCATCGATGGTACGGGTAATGCGCTGGGCAACATCATCACCGGCAACGTGGCAGCGAACGTGCTGGATGGCGGTGCGGGGGCAGATACCCTTTATGCCGGTGCGGGCGATGACAGCCTTATCGGCGGCGATGGCAACGATGCACTCTACGGCGAAGCCGGAAACGACCAGATGCAAGGCAATGGGGGCAACGATACGCTGGACGGCGGCCTGGGAGCGGATACCATGCAGGGCGGCTTGAACAATGACACCTATGTGGTGGACAACATCGGCGACCTCGTTTTGGAAAACCTGAATGAAGGCATCGATCTTGTCCAGTCATCCATCACCTATACACTCATCGACAATGTCGAGAACCTGACCCTGACCGGCACGGCCAATATCAACGGTACGGGCAATGTGCTGGATAACATCATTCTCGGTAACAGCGGCAACAATACGCTGACTGGCCTGGAAGGCAACGATACGCTGAATGGCGGCGCAGGGGCAGACACCATGCTGGGCGGCGTGGGCGACGATACCTACGTGGTGGATAACGCAGGCGATGTGGTTATAGAGAACCTTGCCGAAGGTATCGACAATGTCCAAGCCGGCATCAGCTACACGCTGACCGACAACGTCGAGAACCTGACCCTGACCGGTACGGCCTCCATCAACGGCACCGGCAATGTGCTGGATAACGTGATCGTCGGCAATGCCGGTAACAATGTGCTCAGCGGCCTTGCCGGGAACGACTCGCTGACCGGCAATGCCGGTAACGACACCCTGGATGGCGGACTGGACGTGGACAGCATGGCGGGCGGCGCGGGCAACGACACCTATGTGGTCGACAATGTCGGCGACATCGTCACGGAAGGTCTGAATGCAGGAACCGACTTGGTGCAATCCGGCATCACCTACACACTGACCGACAACGTCGAGAACCTGACCCTGACCGGTACAGACGTCATCAACGGCAAGGGCAATACGCTCAACAACATCATCAACGGCAACGTGGCCGCAAACGTGCTGGATGGCGGTGCGGGTGCCGACTCGATTTATGCCGGTGCCGGCGATGATACGCTGCTGGGCGGAACGGGTAACGACATACTGGATGGCGGAGCAGGCGCGGACGCGATGTCCGGCGGGCTTAACGACGACACTTATGTGGTGGATAATATCGGCGACCTGGTCATGGAAAACCTTAACGCAGGCACCGACCTTGTTCAATCCAGCATCACTTACACGCTGACCGACAATGTCGAGAACCTGACCCTGACCGGCGCGGCCAACATCGACGGCACGGGCAACGCGCTGGACAATATCATCCTCGGCAACACCGGTAACAACACACTGACCGGCCTGGAAGGCAACGATACGCTGAACGGTGGGGCAGGGGCTGATACTATGTTGGGTGGGATCGGCAACGACACTTATATGGTCGACAACACCGGCGACGTCGTCATCGAGAACCTTAACGAAGGCATCGACCTGGTTCAATCCGGCATCAGTTACGCGCTGACCGACAATGTCGAAAACCTGACCCTGACCGGCACGGCTTCCATCAACGGTACGGGCAACGCGCTGAACAATGTGATCGTAGGCAATGCAGGAAACAACATTCTCTCCGGCCTGGACGGTAACGATACGCTGACCGGCAACGCGGGCAACGACACCCTGGATGGCGGATCAGGTGTAGACAGCATGGCGGGCGGCACAGGCGATGACACTTACCTGGTGGACAACATAAGCGATATGGTGACCGAAGCGCTGAATGCGGGTACGGACACGGTGCAATCTTCCATCTCCTACACCTTGGGGGCCAATGTCGAGAACCTCACCTTGACCGGCTTAAATGCCATCAACGGTACCGGCAACACGTTAAATAACACGATCACCGGCAATGCTGCCGCGAACGTGCTGGATGGCGGCGCAGGCGCGGACAGCATGGCGGGCGGCGCGGGCGACGACACTTACGTGGTGGACAATACCGGCGATGTGATCAACGAAGCACTCAATGCGGGCATCGACACCGTGCAATCTTCCATCACCTACACGCTGGGAGCCAACGTCGAAAACCTCACCCTGACCGGCACAGCGGCGATCAACGGCACCGGCAATGCACTCGACAATACGATTATCGGCAACAGTGCCGCGAACGTGCTGAACGGCGGGTTAGGCGTAGATACCTTGCAAGGCGGTGCGGGCAACGATACTTACATCGTCGATAACATCAACGATGTCGTCGTGGAAGACGTCAATGCCGGTACGGATACTGTGCAGTCCAGCGTCACTTACAGGCTATCCGACAATGTCGAGAATCTCACGCTGACCGGCACGACCGCCATCAACGGAACCGGCAATACGCTGGACAACGTCATCACCGGTAACAGCGGCGTGAATGTATTGTCCGGTATGAGCGGTAATGACACCTACTACGTGGACAATACTGCCGATGTCATCGTAGAAAATATCGGGGAAGGCACGGACAGCGTGTTCGCGTCGGCAAGCTATACCCTATCCGACAATGTCGAGAATCTCACGCTGATCGGCACGGCTGCAATCAATGCCAGCGGCAATGCTCAGGACAACATCATCACCGGCAATAGCGGCGCAAACATACTGGATGGCGGTGCCGGGGCGGACACCATGGCGGGCGGCGCGGGCGACGATACCTATGTTGTGGACAATGTCGGCGATATGGTGACGGAGGCGCTGAACGCAGGTACGGACAGTGTTCAATCGAGCATCGGCTACACCTTGGGCAACAATCTGGAAAACCTAGTTTTGACTGGCGCTACCAATCTGAACGGTACAGGCAATGCGCTCAATAATACCATCACCGGCAATAGCGGCAACAACCTGATCGATGGCGGTGCAGGTGCTGACACTATGGCAGGCGGCGCGGGCGACGATACCTACATGGTAGATAATGTCGGTGACGTGCTGGTGGAGGCTGTCAATGCCGGTACCGATAACGTGTTGGCTTCGGTTAGCTACACGCTGACCAGCAACATCGAGAACCTTGATCTTGTCGGCACAGCTAACATCAACGGCACCGGCAACGCGCTGGATAACCTTATCGTCGGCAACAGCGGCGACAACACGCTAGCCGGTATGGAAGGTAACGACACACTGGACGGTGGCATCGGCGCTGACACCATGGCAGGCGGGGTGGGCGACGACAGCTACGTGGTGGACAATGTGGCCGACATGGTCGTGGAAGCGGCCAATGCAGGGATCGACACCGTTCAATCCAGCGTCAGCTACAGCCTCTCCGACAATGTCGAGAATCTAACGCTAACAGGTGCCGCCTCCACCAACGCCACCGGCAATATGCTCGATAACGTCCTCACCGGCAACAGCGGTGCGAACCTGCTCGACGGCGGCGCTGGTGCCGATACTCTGATCGGCGGACAAGGTAACGACATCTTGTTGGGCGGTGCGGGTAATGATCGCTACGAGTTCAATCCCGGCGACGGTGCAGACACCATTATCGATTCACTGGGCAGCGACATACTCTACATCGGCGGCAACCTGATCGAAGCCAACCTGGAAGGGGTGCGCGACGGCAACAACATGATTGTGAATCTGTTCGGCACAACCGACTGCATCACCCTGACCAACTGGTTTGTGCAAAGCGAAGGCGTGAATCGCATCGAGTTTGGCGATGGCTCATCGCTTGACCGGGCGGGTATAGAAGCACTGCTGAATCGTCCGCCGGTCGCCTATGCAGATGCAATCACGGTCTACGAGGACGGCGGCGTGGTGAACGTGCCGACAGCGGCATTGCTGGCGAACGACACCGACCCGAATGCTAACGACGTCATTTCCGTCGTTGGCGTTGGCGCATCCGCTATCGGAGCGACTGTACAGCTCACTGACGGGCAGGTGCAGTACGACATCGGCAGCCGCTTTCAGGAATTGGGCGCAGGGCAGACAGTGACAGACAGCTTCGGTTACACCATCAGCGACAGCAAAGGCGCGACCGCAAGCAGCGTGGTGAACGTTACTATCACCGGGGTGAACGATGCGGCGGTGGCGATGGCGGATACCGCAGCCGTTCAGGAAGATCTTAACTTTATGGTAACCGGCAACGTCCTGAGTAACGACACCGATGTCGATCAAGGCACCGTGCTCAGCGTGGCGAATGTCGGCGTGTTCAGCGGCAGCTACGGCAGTCTGACGCTGCTGGCAGACGGCAACTATTGCTATGCGCTGGACAGTGCGTCGCTTGCCGTGCAATCGCTGGCTGCCGGTCAAATAGTCACCGAGATATTTGACTATCAAGCCACCGATGGGCTGATCGCCACCCCGTCGACGCTCACCGTAACAATCACTGGCACTAACGATGCGCCGGTGACAACCGTAGACACGGCAGCCGTTCAGGAAGACCTCAGCCTTACGGCAACCGGCAATGTCTTGAGTAACGACACCGATGTCGATCAAGGCGCAGTGCTCAGCGTGGCGGATTTTGGAATCAGGGCAGGCAGCTACGGCAGTCTGGCATTGCTGGCAGACGGCAGCTATACCTATGATTTGGACAACGCCTCTTTAGCGGTGCAATCGCTGGCTGCCGGGCAAACCGTCACCGAGACCTTTGCTTACCAGGCCACCGACGGGTTGATTTCCACCCCATCGACGCTCACGGTCACCATTACCGGCACCAACGATGCACCGGTGACAACCGTAGACACGGCAGCCGTTCAGGAAGACCTTATTATATCGGCAAGCGGCAACGTGCTGAGTAACGATACCGATGTTGATCAAGGGACGATCCTAAGCGTGGCCGATGCCGGTCTGCGCCAAGGCAACTATGGACAACTTACCTTAAATGCCGACGGCAGCTACACCTATAACGTGAACAACGCGTCCGCTGCGATTCAGTCGCTGGGACGCACGGCACAAGTGTCCGAACATTTCGACTTTACCGTAACCGATGGCATTACCAGCGTTACTTCGGCGTTGGATGTCCACCTGAAGGGGACGAACGATGCCCCCATTCTGGTTGCGGCGTTGGCTGACCAGGATTTCACCTTCAATAAATTCTTTTCCTGGCAGATGCCGTCCGGAAGTTTCGCCGATATTGACCAAGGCGATACGCTCGATTACTCGGCAACATTGGCTGATAGCTCACCACTACCGGATTGGCTCACTTTCGATGCCATCACCCAGACTTTTTCCGGTATGACGCCGAAAACAGTTGGGTACTTGGACATCAAGTTGACTGCGGCAGACAAGGTAGCCGCCACGGGCAGCACTGTCGATAGCCTCGCTACCTCGGATGTTTTCCGCATTTCGATCAGCCATGGCAACGAAGGTGTGGGTAATGGGCTGGATGCGGTTCCGGCAGGCCAGACTACCAATTTCAACGATGGTACCGGTACCTCACCGGGCAACCCTGGTGCCAGCAACCCTAATAACAACATACTTCAGGGCGACTCAGGTAATAACATCTTGACCGACATTTCAGGTAACAACCTGTTCGATGGCGGTAAAGGGTCGGATAAGCTGAACGGGGGAGCAGGCAATGAGTTATTTATTGGTGGCGCAGGTAATGACACTATCACCACCGGTGTCGGCGCGGACATCATCGCCTTCAATCGCGGCGATGGAAAAGATACCGTAGTTGCCGGCACCGGTGCGGACAACACTATCTCGCTGGGCGGCGGCATCGGTTATCAGGATTTGGCAATGAGCAAATCAGGAAGCGATTTGATACTGGACACCGGCCTTTCAACAGGTTCAGGAAAGGCTCACGACCAGATTATCCTGAAAAACTGGTTTACCGGTACAGCCAATCGTAGCGTAGTCAACTTGCAAATCGTTCTGGATAACATGACTTACAACCCGGCATCGCTTGATACGATGGTGAATAAGCAGGTGCAGAGTTTCGACTTCACCGCATTGGCAAAAGGTTTCGACCAGGCATTGGCGACCAATCCTACCCTGGCTGCATGGAATCTGACCGACTCCTTGCTGACGAGTCATCTGGCGGGTAGCGATGCCGAGGCACTGGGTGGTGATTTGGCCTACCAGTACAACCTGAACGGCAGCCTGGCCGGTATGGGCGTTGCTTCTGCGCAGGCGGTGATAAGCGATACCAACTTCGGTACGTCCACCCAACAGCTACACCCGCTGGAGGATTTGCAGACTGGCACGGTGCGGCTGAGCTAATCAATGGCGGAGAAATGGCGCAACAAACTACAGGCCGACGCTTACGACTTTGCCCCGGACATCCAGCGCTTGCAGCACCAACCGCCTTCGCCGTTGCCGCGCGCGGTGCTGTGGTGTCTGCTGGCGTTGTTGCTATGCATGTTGCTGTGGTCGATCTTCGGCAGGCTGGATATTATCGCGGTAGCCCAAGGCAAACTGGTGCCGCAAAGCTCGGTCAAGATCGTACAACCGGCCGATGCCGGTATCGTCAAGGAAATCCTGGTCAGCGAAGGCGATGAAGTGCATGCCGGGCAGGTGCTGGCGCATATGGATACGCAGTTCTCCGATGCCGATGGACGATCATTGGCAAGCGAGCTGCATCTTAAAAGCCTGCAACTGCGCCGTGCCGATGCGCAGCTTGCGGACGTTCCGCTTCAGCCCAATAGCGATGATCCGCCGGAACTGTTCGCCCAAATCATCGCCCAGTACATTGCCCGCCAAAAAGCCTACGCCGATGCACTCGGCACGGTGCGCGCCCAGCACAGCAAAGCCCAACAAGAGCTACAAAGCGCGTTGGAAATCGAAACCAAGCTCAAACAAACTTTGCCGATTTACCGGGAACATGACGAGGCGTTTCAGCGGCTGGTTAAAGACGGTTCGGTTTCCAAATTCATGGCCAACGAAAAATCCCGCGACCATATCGAAAAGGAACAAGAGCTGCGCGCACAAAACTACACCGTGGACAGCCTGCGTTCCACCATCCGGCAAACCGAACAACAGATTGCCCAGACCACCTCCAACTATCGTCAGGAGTTGCAAAACGAACGGGTGCAGGCTGAAGGCGAGTACCGCAAACTGCAACAGGAAAACGAGAAACAGGCGCACCATCACGAACTGCTGGAACTCAAAGCGCCGCAGGACGGCATCGTCAAAGACATCGCCACCCACACCCCCGGTACCGTGGTTTCGCCCGGCACCGTGGTGATGACCGTTGTGCCCAAGAACGACCCGATCGAAGCGGAAGTGTGGATCACCCACCTGGATGCTGGGTTTGTGCAACCCCAACAACATGCGCAAGTCAAGCTGGCGGCTTATCCGTTCCAAAAATACGGCATGGTCAACGGCGAAGTCAGTCAAGTAAGTCCCGATGCGACCGAACCGGATAAAGGCCAACGCGATGAGCCGGGTTACCGCGCCGTTATTCGCCTGCCCAGCGCCTTCCTGGAAAACGCCGGAAAGCGCTACCGGCTCACGCCCGGCATGCAGGTGACCGCGGAAATCAACCTGGGTAACCGCAGTGTGCTGGAGTATCTGCTTTCGCCAGTGCAAAAAGCGGTGTTTGAAGCGGGGCACGAACGATGAGAGATGTACTACACCGTATGGTGAACGGCAAGAAACATCTCTTGTCGATTACTACCGAAAACTTGAATGAGGGTATCGATCTCGTTCAGTCCAACATCAGCTATACCCTGACTGACAACGTCGAGTTGTATAGAGTACGCCGTTTTACTCGTCACTTACTATCTACAACTCCGCTTTACCATAATAAAAGTATGGACATCGGGTGTGTAACTAGGCAGAATCGCGCTTAAGTCGGCTTACTTAAAAAACTAGATACATTCTTTGATAAGCGAGTTAAAAAATGCACGATGAAAGACTTGACCGTTCGCAGTAACAGCAGTAAATCTAGCGGGTTAAAGTCCCGTCCAAGGAATTGTCCGTACGCCTTGGTAGTATGAGGAAGCGGCGTCGTGGTAACACGGGGTCGTAAGTTTCCAAACAGCAAGAGAGCAGGCCGTAACGCAAGTGAACCTATATGTAGCCTCGTAAACGAATTGGAGGAGCCGACCCTGTGGTCAGAAGGGGAAGGCCGTTGGATGGATGCTGAAATAACGGAAGTGGCATCCATCGACTTCCGGGGTAGCAGGGTCGGCATGTTTTCGAAGATTTATTGCCCAGTGCTGGAGACCCGTTGCGGTGGTGGGGAGGCCATCGACTATTGCGTATAAGGAAACGAAAGCGCAACAGGCCGTAACGGGAGTCGGAGGGGTTCATAGTACCGTTTGAGTTCGAGGGACAACATAACCCCGGACGAGGGAAGGAACCCTGCTTTGTTCATGTAACCGAAGAGTGAAGGAGAAGGGGATTGCCATGTTGCTAACAACCCCTGATGAAATCAGGACACTACAGAGGAAGCTCTATACCAAGGCCAAGCAAGAACCGGCCTATCGCTTCTATGCGCTATATGACAAGGTGTGGCGGGCAGACATCCTCATGTTTGCCTACCGCCTTGTCCGTGCCAACAAAGGAAGCCCCGGCGTTGACGGGGTAAACTTCGAGGACATAGACGCGACGATAGGGATAGACAAGTTCTTGTCGGAATTAGCTCAAGACCTGAAAGACAAGACTTATCACCCAAGTCCGGTACGGCGCGTCATGATTCCCAAAGCGGACGGTAGTCAACGTCCGCTGGGGATACCAACGATCCGAGACCGGGTAGCCCAGATGGCGGTAAAGCTCGTCATCGAACCGATATTTGAAGCGGATTTCTGTCCGAACTCCTATGGATTCAGGCCAAAGAAGTCCGCACATGATGCGGTCGATGAAATAGCGGAAGCGTTACATCAAGGCTATACCCAAGTCATAGATGCCGACCTGTCGAAATACTTCGACAGCATCCCTCACGCCAAACTGCTGGCTGTTGTGGCTGAGCGAATTGTTGACGGTGCAATATTGCACCTAGTCAAGCTATGGCTCAAAGCACCGGTCATCGAAGAGGATAAGGACGGCACCAAGAAGAATGTGGGCGGCGGCAAAGCAAATAGCAAAGGTACGCCGCAAGGTGGGGTCATTTCGCCGTTGTTGTCGAACTGCTACCTGCATCTACTTGACCGGATATGGGAGAAACATCGCCTACGTTGGAAACTGAAAGCGCGCATCGTCCGTTATGCGGATGACTTTGTCGTACTGTGTGCAGGTGCAGTTGATGCACCATTGGTCACGGTACGGCATGTGCTGGATCGTCTTGATCTTGAATTGAACGAGACCAAAACCCGTATGGTTGATGCCAGACAAGAAAGTTTTAATTTCTTGGGTTTTGCCATCAGAGTGAGCAAGGGATTGAAGTCGGGCAAAAGTTATCCGCATGTCTGCCCGGCACCGAAATCTCTTGCGAAAATCAAAGATCGTATAACACAGTTGACCGCGCGGGAACGTACGCCGATACCGTTGGAAGAGATTGTAGGGAGTATGAACGCCAGTCTTCGTGGCTGGTCGGGCTACTTTCATTATCGGAATTCCAATGGTGTACTGGAAAAGGTGAAGACGCATGCGGAAGAATGTCTGCGAAAGCACCTGATGAAACGGCACAAGGTCAAGGATCGTGGGATCGGCCTCGGTCGATTCCCGAGCCAGCAGCTTTATGCGAAATATGGGCTATACAAGGTTCCGACAAAGGCTGGCTGGAAAACAGCGCATGCCTTGGTGTGAAGAACATCGGAAAGCCGTGTGCGTTAATAGCGCATGCACGGTTTGATGAGGGAGGGCAGGCGTAAGCCTGTTCTCTACTCTACCCAATAGCTCCTCTTGTGTAGATACCTATGGCTCTACAGAGGGCGCAAATTTGATTTAACCACTTTTTTGTGCCGTTCTCTTTTTTATTGACATCTCAATAACTCCAACTTAACTTGTCGAAATTAACTTATTGGGAACTCTATTATGACCACTCTAACTTTTGATACGCATCGATTTATAAGAACGTTGCAAGATGCTGGTTTCGAGCAGCCTCAAGCAGAAGCCGTGGCAAATGCATTTAAAGAAGCATCAAGCCAAGCAGAAATCGTAACCAAATCAGACATTGACTTAGTTCGACGCGACATGCGTGAGTCCGAGCTTCGCCTTGAAGCAAAGATAAGCGACATCAAATACGACCTTGTGAAATGGATAGCGGGCATGTTACTGGCTCAGGCGGGTCTAGTTGCTGCACTGGTTAAGCTACTGTGAGTTGTCTAAAAAAGTTACTCTTTAAAAAATAAGCCCGGGGGAGTGTCAAATGTAAGGCCTGCGCCCTGGCTCCCGTAATCCGTCTTATGGCCTTACCCGGCTTAAAAGGTCATGCACAATGCAAGACCTGGAACCTTTTTGTTTTCAGCTGTGTGTAACACTGGAGCGTCAACAGCAGCAAGTAAAACGCGACTCACTGACTCGGTGTATTTTTTAGTTTCCACGTTAGCTTTACCTGCATTTGTGCTTCACTGCTTAAATTGACTAAGACCGCACCTGCTGATGAACCCAATTTAATAGCTAACTGCACTTCTATGGCGTCAGGTTTTAGACTGTCATCAAGGCTCTGCACACCCGTGACCACTTGCGTGGCGCAATGTCTCACCAATGCCACACCCTCACTAAACACATTTTGCGCGTGTCGTAAGGTATCGCTTGCCACGCCGCGTGTTGTTGCCCGCGTGCGTTCAGTCGTTTGGGCAGTGCTGTCTGGGGAATCAGCGGTTTCTATTAAAATGGTGATGGCTTCGCCGTTAATTATTTCGGTGCTGTGGGTGATGGGCATGGCGTTTTTCCTTGTTAGTTTTTGAGTAATTTCACAGGTCAGGTTAGGCGGTAAGCCTAACCTGACCTACTCGGCTAGGTGCAATGACTGCCAGTCCTTTAAAGGACTGGCAGTCATTATTAACACTGGGTTATTTTTGTGTCTATTCTTGATAGCGCATTCTGTGCTAGGTTTTCCTGTTTCTAAAACAGTAATAATTTTTTTCATATCAGGATGTGTAATATTTTTTTCTTTCAAAACTTTGAAGTCATCTAAGATAAGTTCTTTCCAGCTTTGTTTATCATAGCCTTCTATTTTTTCATTTCTCATCTTTAAATAGATTTTTTCAGCTTCACAATATTGGTTACTGAATAAATAACCATGTGCTAAATTTGCGTTGATCATGTTTTGTTTTTCATCGTATTCGAGTCCTTTTTTTGCTGAAATAATGGCTTCGTGTGGCTGTTTTGCAATTAACTGAAACCATGACAATGAATTATATCTTCCAGCAATCCAAGACGCTTGGATATTGTTCTTTTGTTTAGAGTTTTCATAAGCATCTAAAGACTCTGACTGGATATGTAGAGCTTTTTCATTATTGCCAGACTCACTATAAAAATGGGCTAATTTAACTTGTAAATTCATATATTTACCAAATTCGGTTGTTTTTAGTTCTTCTGCACTTTGTAAGGCTTCTTCAAAATTATTCGGCAATGTGAGGACTTTGACCTCTGCTTTGATTGCTAATAATGAGGTCACTGCTTTTACATATTCAGCTTTACTTTCTTGCAATGTCTCAGACTTAAACTCAAATTTAAAAGTTTTTAAAAGTAACACTTTCTCTGCATCAGTTAATTTTTTTCCATAGCGGTTACTGACAGCTTTTAAAAATTCATTTTCTAAATATCTGCCTTCTAACCTAATATTTTCTAAGAATTTACCCAATTCTTTGCTAAATATTTTTTCTTTATCTTTCCATGAAAAAGAAATTTTATAAGTTGGCAATTGCTTCTTATCTTGTTCAAACTGATTTTTTTTCTCCTCTACAATTCGTTCAGCCACTTTTAAAGCAAAATCAAATTCTTTATTTTCGGTAGAGTAATCATAAATTTCTGCTAAATTATCACCTGTTAATCCGCCTTCATAAGCTTTAATAAGTGCTTCGCAATAAATTGATTTGTTATAGACTGTCCGCCTTTAAAGTAAGGACGGTAGAAATAAATGGCGCGGGTTGTACGCATTGAATTAACAGAGAGTGATCGAGATTGCCTACAGGCGATTTTTAAGAAGGGCACAGATTGGCGGGAAAGAGATCGGGCAAAGACAATTTTATTGTTGGCTTCAGGACAGAAGATTCAAGACGTGGCAAAACAGCAGAACCTATGCCTTGAGGCGGTACGGATTCGGCGTCGAAAATGGTTGAAATCTGGAATGGCGAGCTTGCCAGATCAGCCGCGTTGCGGGGCTCCGAGTAAACTGACTGATGACCACCGTCAACTACTTGGACAATGGGTTGAGGCCGAAGCGCAGTCTTCTCGGGAACTGCTGACTCGTTTGGAAAAGGAAAGCCAAGTACACATTGGGGCTACCACGTTGCGCACCGAGCTCAAAAAGCTGGGTTACGTGTGGAAACGTACCCGCTATAGTTTAAAAAAAAGCGTGATGCCGAGCGTTTCGAACAAGCCCAGCACGAAATCGCCGAATTGATCCGGCAAGCGCAA
>Ga0208125_100473_pt1 | contig 23027 bp, 12 predicted proteins | sample LakWasM128_HOW14_2_FD_183938 | JGI IMG/M metagenome (GOLD analysis project Ga0208125, IMG submission 183938) | Freshwater sediment methanotrophic microbial communities from Lake Washington under simulated oxygen tension - Sediment Metagenome... | ecosystem: Environmental > Aquatic > Freshwater >...
GCTTCAAGCTTTCTTAACCTCGACTAAACTGGAAGCACGGAGATAGCGTGGTTGAAGAATTTGACATCGGGCCGCTCACCTGGGTAAAGGATGAGATAGACCAGGCACTGAAAAGTGTTCTGGAGAATCTTGCTGCTGTGTCGGCAAACCCGGCGGACGTTGCGAGCCTGAAATTCTCACAGACCCACCTCTATCAGGTGAGTGGTGCGCTGGATATGGTTGGTCTGGAAGGCTGCAAGCGTTTCTGCGCCGAAATCGGCAATCTTGCCAGCAAACTGGAAAAGCAGACCCTTGCCGTAACGCCTGAGGTGCTTAACACCCTGACTCAGGCGGTTGGCACTTTAAGCAGCTATCTGCAGGAACTGCTCAATGGTGCTGCTGATATACCTGCACGGCTGTTCCCTACACTGCAATCCATGCTGGTATTGCAAGGGGAAAGTGCTGAAGAAAGTGAACTGTTTTTCCCCGATACCTCTCTGCGTGCCCCCAAGGATATCCCATCGATTCAGCTTGAAGAAGAGGCATTGCCGGCTTATCTGGCTGAGCAGCGCATTCTGTTCCAGAAGTCTTTATTGAACTGGCTGCAAAGTCAAAGCCAGGGCACTAAGGGGGAAGAGGGTCTGCAAGGCATGATTGCAGCGCTCGAAAATGTACAACAAGCACAGCAGCAGTCCTCCCAGAAGACTCTGTGGTGGGCTGCCAGCGCTTTTGCCGAGACGTTATCGCAGGCGGAAGTTGCCCGTAATCCGAATGTTAAAAAGTTATGTCGCCGGTTGGATCAGCAGCTCAGGGCGCTGGCTGAGGGCGCAAATCGTGCAACAGGTAATCTGCTGAGAGATGTGCTGTATTACATCGCGATTAGCGCACCAACTACGGAACGCATAGCAAAGGTTAAGGACGTATTTGAACTTGATCATTTAATGCCAAGAGCAGATGTGGGCGACACAATGCCGGGCGAGACCAGTGCAGCCGAGCTTGAGGTGGCAGATCAACTGCTGAGCACTATCGATATAGTCAAAGATATGTGGGCTGCGGTTTCTGAAGGCAAGTCAGATGCGCTTGGTACTTTCCTGAGCAAACTTGGTGAGATGGTTGAAGCTAGTGGAAAACTTGAAAGCCAAGTACTTGCCAATATGTTTGCATCGATACAGGAGTTTGCAAACTCCCTGCAGGCAGGGGTAGAGCAGATCAACGATTACTCGGTGATAGAAGTTGCAGCAGGACTGGCTTTAGCAGAGGATGCACTACGAGACTACAGCCATATTGATGCTGAAGCGATTCAGCGCCTCAATACACAGGCACAACGTATCAAGGCCAGCCAGGGAGAGGGCGTTGGCGATGCTTCAATGCTCGATCAAGAGCTGGGCCAGGATGTACTGCTGGCTGTGGCTCAACAAATTAAGGAAGCATTGAAGGTTGCCGAGCAGTCGCTGGATACCTTCTTCCGAAATCCGGCAGAAGTCGAGATTTTGCAAGCGGTAGGCAAACCACTGCAACAGGTCGTTGCTGCCTTTGACATGCTCAATATGGAGACTCCAACTTCAGTTGCGAGGTCCAGCCTAACTTTAGTCGAGTATTTCCGTCATGCAACGCCTGACCAGGCATTGTTTGAGTTGGTGGCTGAAAGCCTGAGTATGCTGGGCCTTTATGTTGATGAGCTGCCTAGGGTACGCCCAGAATCTGAAGCTGCATTGCAGGCCGATCTTGGCCGGTTACAAGAGCAATTGCAGCTGCTTAATATTGATAGCGGAGCGGCGATTGTTGCGGATGCCGTTGATGTCGACAAGTCAGTCGAATCAGTACTGGCCGAGCCCGCAACTGATGAGACAACTACAGATCGTGCGCATGACGCTGAACTGCTTGATATCTATCTATCAGAGGCCGAAGAAGTACTGGCCAACGTGGCGCAAAACATGCAGGCTTTGCGTGTCAATGCAACGGATAATAATGCGCTTGTCGAAGTCCGGCGTGGTTTTCATACGCTTAAAGGTAGCGGCCGGGCGGTGGGCCTTCTCACTATCGGCGAAGTGGCTTGGGCCTTAGAGAAGCTGCTGAATACGTTGATGGAAAGAAAGCTGACGCCTGACTCAGCTTTAATTGGCTTTGTAGAACAAGCTGGCGCTGCATTTGCCGGCTGGGTGGCTGAACTGCGTGAGAGTGGTGCCGTTGATGTCAGCCCCCACACATGGCAACAACAGTCTGCACAGCTTGAGGCTGCACTGGCAACGCAGAAAGCAAAAGCGGTGGCTGAAGAGGTCATCATCGGTGGCACGCATAAAATCAGTCGCGCACTGTTTAATATCTTCATGGCTGAGGCTGAGCAGCATATGCTGGTGCTCAGGCAAAGCCTGGCTGAGCTGTCCACTGAAGAAATCAATAAACCCAGTGATGCCAGTCGTCGTGCTGCCCATACCTTGGCCAGTAATGCAGGAACCGCTGGATTCAAGGCGATGTGTACACTGGCTCGGGCGCTTGAGCACTGGCTTGATGCCCATCAAGGGCTCTGGGTGCCAAAATCAGTCACCTTGTACGAAAATGTAGTCAATGCACTGGCTAAAATGTTGGAGAAAGCGGCGCTGTTGCGTCAGCCTAAACAGGTCACTGCCCTGATCACCGCATTGAAAGAGGCCACTATTTCAGCCGGCGTTGCCGAGCTTGAGCCATTCCAGCTAGATATTACTGAAGAGCTGCCTGCTGAGTCGGCTAAAGCCGAAATGCCTGCTGAACCAGAGCCGGTCGCTGCGTCAGCCAGTGAAGCCCCGGAAGCCGTTACTGAAGAGATCGCTGTGCCAGATCAGGTTGAAGAGCAGGCCGCCGAAGCAGTATCTGTCAAGCTTCAGCAGCCAGCAAAATCTGCCGTTGTGGATGACGAGCTATTAACGATGTTTGTTGAAGAGGCGCGTGAGCTTGTACCTACAGTGGGCAACGAATTGCGTGCGTGGCGTAATGACCCTCAGGAATCAGAGCATCCGGACGAGTTGCAGCGCGCACTGCACACACTGAAAGGCAGTGCACGCATGGCCGGGCAGGCGGCACTGGCCGATACTGTGCATGATATGGAAGATCGCGTCATGCGCGCGCTTAAAGCCAAAAATGCAGCAATCGATTTCGACGGTCTGTTTGTCGATCTTGATCAAATTGGCGGCTTGCTCGAAGAGGCTGTCAACCTTACTTCTGGAGAAGGTAAGCCAGATGTAGCCCGACCCGGCCGCTCGGCAGAGCGTGGCGCGCAATATTTGCGCATGCGCGCTGAAGTGCTCGACAGGTTGATCAACGAAGCCGGTGAAATCAGTATTGCGCGCTCCCGCATGGATAGGGAAATGCAAGGTTTCAAGCAGTTCTCTCTGGATCTGACGGAAAGCGTATTCCGATTGCGCAACCAGTTGCGTGAGATGGAAATTGAAGCTGAGAGCCAGTTGCAATCACGCATGGCCTTCTTGCAAGAAACCAATGAAACATTCGATCCACTTGAGTTTGACCGCTTTACCCGCCTGCAGGAACTGACCCGCATGATGGCCGAAAGTGTGAATGACGTGGCCACTATCCAGCATGGTTTGCTCATGAACCTGGACGAGACTGAGTCTGCGCTGCAACAGCAGAACCGGATGAATCGCGAGCTGCAACATGGCTTGATGAACGTACGTATGGTGCCGTTTTCCATGGTTTCGGAACGGCTGCAGCGTATTGTTCGCCAGACTTCGCGTGAGTTGAGCAAGCCGGTAGAAATGCTGATTGACGGGGAAACTGTCAATATTGATCGTAGCGTACTGGATAAGATAGGCGCGCCGCTAGAGCATCTGTTACGCAATGCGGTGGCTCATGGTATGGAAACGCCTGCGGAGCGTAAAAAGTCCAAGAAAAATGCCATGGGTAATGTCACCCTGAAAGTCCGTCGTGAAAACGATGAAATCGTGATTATCGTGACTGACGACGGTGCCGGCATCAACCTGGAAAAGGTGCGTAAAAAAGCAGTGGAAAAAGGTTTGTTTGCTGCAACCCAGGAGGTGAGCGAGCAGGCGTTGATGCAGGTCATTTTTGAGTCCGGCTTCTCCACTGCGACAACCGTGACCCAGATTGCAGGTCGCGGAGTTGGCCTCGATTCGGTGCGTAGTGATATTACCGCCCTGGGTGGGCGTATCGATGTAAATAATTTGCCCGGGCATGGGGCCGTATTCAGTATTTACCTGCCAGTGACTCTGTCAGTGGCGCAGGTGGTGGTGGTGCGCGTTGGTAGTCGTACCTTTGCCTTGCCTTCGGTGATGGTGGAGCAGGTGCAAAAGCTCAAACCTGCGGCGATTGCGGAGGGTTATGACGCGCATGGCATCACATGGAATAACCGGCAGTACCCGCTACATTTCCTGAGCAAGCTGGTTGGCGATGTTGAGCATACCCCGGAGCCGCAACTCTATACGCCATTGCTGTTATTACGCAGCGGTACTTACCAGATAGCGCTGCATGTAGATGAAATCGTCGGCAACCAAGAAGTGGTGATGAAACCTATCGGGCCACAGCTTGCCCGCGTGCCGGGCATGATGGGTGCCACGGTGATGGGTGACGGAAATATCGTATTGATACTGAATGCAGTGCAACTGGCCAATCGCGAAGATCTGGCAATAGGCACAGTCAAGGTTAGCTCTACACCAGTAGCGCAAGTTGCTGTCGAAGAGGAAATGCCCACGATACTGGTGGTCGATGATTCGTTGACTATGCGTAAAGTCTTGGGGCGCCTGCTTGAGCGTGAAGGCTACCGAGTGGTCATAGCCAAGGACGGCATGGATGCACTGCAGGTGTTGCAGGATATCTCACCGGATATCATCCTCACTGATATTGAAATGCCGCGCATGGATGGATTCGAGTTGGCCCGTAATATCCGTGGTGATGCGCGCTTTGCAGAGACGCCACTGGTGATTATCAGTTCACGTACAGCTGAGAAGCACCGCAACCTGGCGCAAGAGTTGGGCGTGAATGCCTTCCTTGGTAAGCCGGTACAGGATGATGAGCTACTCACCCAGGTTTCCATGCTGCTGGGTAGGGCGGCTCCTATTCCCGCTGTGCACGCTTAATCCAGTTCCCGAGGTATATTTTTGTCCGATAGCGTCGTTTCTGCCGACGCTAATCAGGTAAAATATAGCCCATGTCAGAGCCGTCTTTTATCCAGCCATCGTTTATTCACTTGCGGTGCCACAGTGAGTACTCCATCGTGGATGGCACTGTGCGTATCGATGATTATGTCGGTCATGCAGCAGCAGATCAGATGCCAGCATTGGCGCTTACCGACCTCACTAATCTATTCGGCGCAGTCAAGTTCTACAAGGCAGCGCGTGGCAAGGGTATCAAGCCGCTATTGGGCTGCGATATCTGGCTTGAAAACGAAACCAAGCGCGACCAGCCATACCGATGCCTGCTGCTCTGCCAATCTCAGCCCGGCTATTTGCGCCTGTGCGAGCTCATCACCAAAGCCTATCTGCAGAACCAATACCGAGGGCGTGCCGAGATCAAGCGACAATGGCTGGTTGAGGCGGGTACCGAAGGCCTGATTATGCTGTCCGGGGCAATGGCTGGTGATGTCGGCCTGGCATTGCTGCAAAGTAATCTGGTGTTGGCGCAGCAACTGGCACAAGACTGGAGTACGCTGTTTCCGAATCGCTACTATATCGAGTTGCAACGTGCCGGCCACGCCCAGCAAGAAGCCTATATCGCGCGAGCGCTGGCTTTAGCCGGCAACCTGGGTTTGCCGGTGGTTGCCACACACCCGGTACAGTTTATTGCCACCGATGACTTCAAGGCGCACGAGGCCAGAGTATGCATCGCAGAAGGCTATGTGCTGGCGGATAACAGGCGCCCCAAGCACTTTACTGCAGACCAGTATTTCAAGACCCAAGCTGAAATGTCGGCGTTATTTGCCGATATCCCGGAAGCGTTGGCCAATAGCGTAGAGATTGCCAAACGCTGCAATCTTACCCTGACGCTGGGCAAGAACTATCTCCCACAATTCCCTACACCCAATGGCGAAAGCCTGGATGAGTTTTTGATCGATCAGGCCAGGAAAGGACTTTCCAAGCGCCTGGAAATTTTATACCCGGATGCTGAGAAACGAGAAGCCAAGCGACCTGTGTATGAAGCAAGGCTGGACTTTGAAACCAGTATCATCATCCAGATGGGCTTCCCTGGATACTTCCTGATCGTGGCCGATTTCATCAACTGGGCCAAGAATAATGGTGTACCGGTTGGACCTGGCCGCGGCTCTGGTGCCGGCTCCGTAGTGGCCTATAGTCTGGGTATTACAGACCTGGATCCACTGCAATATGCCTTGCTGTTTGAGCGTTTCCTGAACCCGGATCGGGTATCCATGCCCGACTTCGATATCGATTTCTGCCAGGAGGGCAGGGATCGCGTCATTGATTACGTCAAGAATAAATATGGACTGGATGCGGTTTCACAAATCTCCACCTTCGGTACTATGGCCGCCAAGGCCGTGATTCGCGATGTAGGCCGGGTATTGGACTTGCCGTTCAATTTCGTGGATGGCATTGCCAAACTGATTCCACTGGAGCTGGGGATTACTCTGGCTGATGCCCTGGAAAAAGAGCCCCAGCTCAAGGAACGTCGTGAGCAGGAAGAGGAAGTCAAGGAGTTGCTGGAGTTAGCGCTACGCCTGGAAGGCCTGACGCGTAACGTCGGCATGCATGCCGGTGGGGTGCTGATTTCACCCGGAAAAATCTCGGATTTCTCGCCTATTTATTGCCAGGCAAGCGGTGAGAGTGTGGTCAGCCAGTACGACAAGGATGATGTGGAAGCTGTCGGCCTGGTCAAGTTTGACTTTTTGGGCTTGCGTACACTGACCATCCTCAATATGGCGATGGAGAATGCCAATGCTCAGCGTGCTGCCTTGGGCCAGCCGGCGCTGGTGCTGGAAACCCTGCCGCTGGACGATAAGCCGACCTACAACCTGCTGAAGTCGGCTAATACTACCGCTGTGTTCCAACTGGAATCGCGCGGCATGAAAGACATGCTGAAGCAAGCCAAACCGGATTGCTTCGAAGACATTATCGCCCTGGTGGCGTTGTACCGCCCCGGCCCGATGGATCTCATCCCCGATTTCTGCCGCCGCAAGCACGGGCTGCAACGCGTTGAGTATCCACACCCAGCTGTAGAGCCTATCCTTAAAGAAACGTACGGCATCATGGTGTACCAGGAGCAGGTGATGCAGATCGCCCAGGTGGTGGGCGGTTACAGCCTGGGTGGCGCCGACTTGCTGCGGCGCGCCATGGGTAAGAAGAAAAAAGAGGAAATGGACGCGCAGCGCGCGGTCTTTGTTGAAGGCGCTATGAAAGGCGGCACGCCAGAACGCCAGGCCGCTGACCTGTTCGACCTGATGGAGAAGTTTGCCAGCTACGGCTTTAACAAATCGCACGCGGCAGCTTATGCCCTGGTGGCGTACCAGACTGCCTATCTGAAGGCGCATTACCCGGCCGCTTTCCTGGCCGCTACCATGTCTGCGGACATGAACAATACCGACAGCGTACATATCTTTTATGATGATTGTGCCGGTAACGGCGTCGAAGTGATGGCGCCCGACATCAACCAGAGTGAATACCGATTTAAGCCTGTCAGTGAAAAGCAGGTGTTGTACGGCTTGGGCGCTTTGAAGGGCTCGGGCTGGGCCGCGATAGAAGTGATACTGGCGGCGCGCAAACAGGACGGGCCATTCAAGGATTTGTTTGATTTCTGTCGTCGCCTGGACTTACGCAAGGTGAATCGCCGCGTGATCGAGTCGCTGATACGAGCCGGTGCTTTCGATAAGCTGGAACCGAATAGGGCAGCTCTACTGGCCGGTGTCGGCCTGGCTATCAGTGCCGCCGAACAAAGTGGCGCGGCAGCCGGTCAGGACAGCCTGTTTGGTGAGATGTCGGATAGCGTTGCCCACACCTTGCCCAAAATAGCACCCTGGTCTGAGCAGGATAAACTGCGCGAAGAAAAAGTCGCTCTTGGCTTCTACCTGAGCGGGCATCCCTTCTTGGGCTACAAGGCCGAGCTAGCCTCGTTTGTGCGCGGCAGCCTGGCTACGCTCAAGCCGCAGGATCAGCCGCAATTGCTGGCTGGCGTGGTGATGGGGGTGCGTATCCGCATGACCGCCCGCGGCAAGATGGCGATCGTCACGCTGGATGATGCGCAATCCCGTATCGAGATAGTGGTGGGCAATGAGCTGCTTAACCAGAACTCGCAATTGGTGAAAGACGATCAATTGCTGATTGTGGAGGGCCGCGTGAGCAATGATGACTTCTCCGGTGGTTTGCGCGTGAATGCACGTAAGCTTTACGATTTGGCAGCAGCGCGCAGTGCTTACGCCAATATGCTGAAAATCTCATGCAATGGCCAAGCCGATGCCGTCAAGCTACGCGAGCTGTTGGCACCGTATTGCCGCACTAATGGCTTTAATAGCGGCAGCGATGAAAAGCGTGGATGTATAGTCAAAGTGGAGTACCACAACCAGAATGCCAAGGTGGACCTGATGCTGGGCGACCAGTGGCGGGTAGAGCTGCATGATGAATTGCTGGCGGGTTTAAAAACCTGGCTTTCTGATGACAACGTAAAAATCCTCTATAATTGAGTCTATAAGTTTCAAGGGCGATAAGCATGAAAACAAGTTTTCTGGAATTTGAACAACCGATAGCTGAACTCGAGGCTAAGATTGAAGAGTTACGCTTTGTGCAGGATGATTCGGCGCTCGATATTTCCGAGGAAATAGACAGGCTGCAGAAAAAGAATCAGACCATGACCAAGGATATCTACAGCAAGCTCACGGCTTGGCAGATATCCCAAGTGGCGCGCCATCCACAGCGTCCTTATACGCTTGATTACATAGAAGGCCTGTTTACTGACTTTCAGGAACTGCATGGTGACCGTGCCTTTGCGGACGACCCTGCCATTGTTGGTGGCCTGGCGCGTTTCGAGGACCAGCCGGTGATGGTGATCGGCCACCAAAAGGGCCGCGATGTAAAAGAACGTCAGTACCGTAACTTCGGTATGCCTCGCCCTGAAGGCTATCGCAAAGCTTTGCGCCTGTTCCGCATGGCTGAAAAATTCGGCTTACCTATCATCACCCTGATCGATACCCCTGGCGCTTACCCTGGTATTGGGGCGGAGGAGCGTGGCCAGTCCGAGGCGATCGCACGCAATCTGTATGTCATGGCAGAACTCAAGACACCTATCATCGGTGTCATCATCGGCGAGGGCGGCTCAGGTGGTGCATTGGCACTGGGTGTGGTTGATCAACTGCTGATGCTGCAGTACTCGACTTACTCCGTGATATCGCCGGAAGGCTGTGCCTCTATCCTTTGGAAGAGTGCGGATAAGGCTTCTGAAGCTGCAGAAACGCTGGCTATTACTTCCACACGTCTTAAAGCCATGGGCCTGATAGACCGTATTGTCCCTGAACCTATGGGCGGGGCGCATCGTGACCCGGAACTCATTATGCAGACCTTGCGTCGCGTGCTTAAGGATGAGCTTGGTCGCTTGCAAGCCAAGTCGACAGATCATCTGCTGACTGAGCGTTATGAGCGTCTGATGAGCTATGGCAAATACAAAGAAGTTGCTATCAAATAGCATGCAAAGTGCAGTTTGCAATGGCCACCCTGACACGTGCCAGGGTGGTTGATTCCACCGTCGCTGCTCTCGTGCAAAAATCTACACCCACCCAATCGACTACCTCAATCAATCCCCCTGTCAAAAAACTGCAAAGCCCCGTCAAATATTCGGCAATGGATGTGGTTGTTAACCTGACCCAGCATGTTGAGGCCTTTTTAAAAGCATCGACAGCCCCAGGGCAGACTTTGTTACTTGCCTTTAGCGGTGGCATTGATTCCTGCGTATTGCTGGATATTCTGGTATTTGCCAGAGATGCGCTGGCTAAGCAGTCGCTGGATATTAACTTGCAAGCCATGCATGTCCACCATGGCCTGAGCCCTAATGCCGATGCCTGGGCCGAGTTCTGCACGAGTATTTGTGCCCGACACCATATTCCCTTGCATATTGTTCACGTTGCAATTCCCTCGGATAGTGGCCTAGGCATTGAGGCTGCGGCAAGGCAGGCACGCTATGCGGCTTTACTGGATTACCCGTCTGATTACGTGCTGCTCGCACATCATGAGGACGATCAGGCTGAAACGCTATTGCTGCAATTGCTTCGGGGAGCAGGCGTCAAGGGCCTTTCTGCGATGGCGCAGTGCGATGATGGCAGGCGCCTGTTGCGGCCGTTACTTAATGTTTCGCATGCCGAACTTGCTGCCTATGCAAAAAAGCGCAAACTTCAATGGATAGATGATGAGAGCAACCAGGATACACGCTTTGACCGTAATTTTTGCCGCCATTATGTCATACCCGTGCTCGAACAGCGTTTCCCTGCGGCGAAGGCCACGCTAGCAAGGTCTGCGGGCCATATCGCTGAGGCAGCGGCATTGCTGGATGAACTGGCGCAACTGGATGCAGCGCATTGCGTGCAAGACCAGCACTTGAATATTGAAAGTCTTGCTAAGCTATCGATGGCGCGTGCCAGAAATCTGTTGCGGTGGTGGCTGTCTTCCCATCAGCAAGCTTTACCCAGCACACAGCGTTTGCAAGAGATGTTGAGTCAGCTATTAGGTGCGAAATCTGATGCCATGATCAAGGTGGCTATCGATAGTGCACGAGGAGTCTGGCTCCGACGCTACAAAAACTTGGCTTACATAGAACTCAATAAGCCGGATACCACACTAGCCATGGTTTGGCAGGGTGAAGCAGAACTATACTTACCTGATCAGAGCCGCCTGTTGTTCGATAAGCAAATAGGGGCAGGGCTGGCAATTGAGCGCTTGGGCATTAACAAGTTGCGTATCTCCAGCCGCATCGGTGGTGAGCGCTTCAAACCGGATGTTGCCAAACCCACCCGCACCTTGAAACATCTGCTGCAGGAAGCCAATATCCCACCCTGGCAGCGCGAACGTTTACCGCTGGTATATTGTGATGACACCTTGGCCGTGGTTCCTAATATCGGCGTGGCCAGCCATCTGCAGGCCAATGAGCGCGAGCTGGGCCTGGTGATATCTTGGATATGCGAATAAAGCGTTTTTGTTTTAAGTGTCAAACAATTAACGGGCTTTTTGGCTGACAAGTACGGGTTTCAAAATGCTCCATACATTGCCCAATACCTGTGGTTGCGCCTGGGCCGTTGGGTGCAAGCCGTCATCCTGATTCAGCGCTGGCTTGCCGGCGACGTCGGCGAGTAAAAACGGCACCAGTGCCAGCCGGTATTCTTTCGCAAGATTTGTGTAGGTTTGATTGAACTCACGCGCATATCTTGGGCCATAGTTAGGCGGGAGCATCATGCCGACAAGTACAACCCGGGCTTTAGATTGCTGACAAACCTCAATCATCTGCTTCAGGTTATTCTGCATGTCTGCCAGTGGTAACCCGCGCAAGCCGTCATTGGCTCCCAACTCAATCAGTACGATGTCTGGCTGATGGGCTTTGAGTGTGGCGGCAATACGGCTGCTTCCTCCAGTGGTGGTTTCCCCGCTGATACTGGTATTGACTACCTGGTGCGTGAGACCTTCATCCTTCAGGCGTTGCTGCAACAGGGCAACCCAGCCTTGTTCTCGGGGAATGCCGTAGGCTGCGGACAAACTGTCACCATAGACCAGTATGGTCGGAGGTGCTGCATATGCCGGTGTTGTGTTGAAAGTATTGAATAAAAAACCGCAAACAAATAACAATCGCAAGCTGAATAAAAATCGGAACATCATTGATGCATAAACCTTTCGCAGTAGAAGCTATCGCCCTTAACAAGCATGTTATCAGCAGTGATAGCCGATTGGATATTCTTACAAACCTCGGCCTTGAAGTACCGCAGGGTGAACGTCTGGCTATTGTAGGCAGTTCCGGCTCGGGAAAGTCCACCTTGTTGAGCCTGCTCGCAGGATTGGACACTCCGGGTAGCGGAAAAGTGCTTATCAATGGCGAAAACATAAGCAACCTGGATGAGGATGGCCGTGCTGCAGTTCGCGGCAAGCACATGGGCTTCGTGTTTCAGTCTTTTCAACTGCTGCCAGCACTTACCGCATTGGAAAATGTAATGCTGCCCTTGCAGCTCGCGGGTCGCCGCGATGCGCCAGCATTGGCGCTGGCCGCGTTAACGAAAGTCGGGCTGGCGCAACGTCTGGCGCATTACCCCAAGCAGTTATCTGGAGGCGAACAGCAGCGGGTGGCGATTGCCCGTGCATTTGCCCCCAACCCGGCCATCCTTTTCGCAGACGAGCCGACTGGCAACCTGGATGCGGTGACCGGGCACAATATCATCGAGCTACTATTTGCATTGAATGCTGAAGCAGGCACTACGTTGATACTGGTGACGCATGACATGGCGTTGGCTCAGCGCTGCCAACGCATCTTAAAGTTACAGGATGGGCAGTTGGTGCATGATGAACAAAGCGGATTGATCTCACTATGATGGCGTTTTCTCTGGCCTGGCGCCAGCTTCGCAGCCAATGGGCCGCAGGCGAGGTAAGAGTTCTGCTGTTAGCGTTGATTCTGGCGGTCACGGCAACAACGTCCGTCGGTTTCTTTACTGACCGCATCCAGTCCAGCCTGCAAAGCCAGGGTAATCTGTTATTGGGCGCTGACCTGGTGATTTCGGCTGACCATACCCTGGCTGCGAAATATCGCACAGAGGCCATGCGCCGGCAACTCAAGACCATACAGACCCTGGAATTTCCAAGCATGGTTGTTAATGGCGATAGCAGCCAGCTAGCGGAAATCAAAGCGGTGCAAGCGGGATTTCCATTGCGTGGCGACCTGACCGTCAGCCAGCAATTACATGGTGCTGGCAGCGTCGCCAAGGGCGTGCCAGCACCCGGGAAGGTATGGATTGAACCACGTCTGGCAAATCTGTTGAGCCTGAAGCCTGGCGATGCCATTGAGGTTGGGGAAGCCAGTTTAAAAGTGGATGCAATATTGCAGCGTGAACCTTCGCGTGGCGGCGATATGTTCAGCATCGCACCGCGCTTGATGATGAATACCGCAGATGTACCTGCTACCAAGCTGATCCAGTTTGGTAGTCGTGTCAGGTATCAGTTGCTGGTTGCTGCCGACAGAGAGTCTATTGCCGATTTTTCAGCATGGGCTAAACCGCAGCTGGCTCGTGGCGAGCGCCTCGAAGATATTTCTTCCGCCAGGCCCGAGATGAAAAGTGCCCTGGAGAAGGCGCAACAGTTCCTTGGTTTGTCCTCCATGGTGGGCGTCATTCTGGCGATGGTTGCCATGTTCCTGGCAAGTTTGCCTTACGTGCAGAAAAGCCTGGATACCTATGCGCTCATGCGTTGTTTCGGTGCCCCTAAACAATTGATCGTCCGTATCCTGCTTTGGCAGACGATCTTGCTGGCTTTGGTTGGGAGTGTGATTGGCTGTCTGCTGGGATTTTTTGCACAGCAAGGATTAGCCCTGCTGGTTGGTAAGTTGTTTCTTGAAAAGTTGCCTGAGCCCAGCTTTGTTCCTGCCGTTGCAGGGCTGCTGGCGGGCTTTGCAACCATGCTGGCAGTGGTATGGCCACATCTGCTGCGTTTGAGTGAAGTACCCGCGCTACGCATATTACGTCGTGACCTCGGTGATAGCGATACAGCAAACTGGACCAGTTTCATTCCGGCGGTGGTTGTGCTGGCTGCTTTGGTGCTGTGGCAAGCTGGTAATATCAAGCTGGCAGGCGCTGCATTGCTGACATTATTAGTGCTTATTCTGGTGACCGGGCTGCTCGCATGGTATGCAGGCAAACTGCTGAGCAGGCTGCCTACTGGCAGTATCGGGGCCTGGAAGCTAGGGCTAGCCGGGTTGAAGCGCAGACCCTTAATGGCAACAGCGCAGGTGGTAGGCATCAGCCTGGGGCTAATGGCTCTGATATTGCTGGCGCTTGTGCGCGGCGACCTGTTGCAGAACTGGCAATCCTCATTGCCAGCAGACGCTCCCAACCGCTTTGTCATCAATATTCAGCCAGCACAAATTCAGGGTATCAAGGAATTTTTCACCGAAGTTGGGATTACCAATGCCGAAGTGTTCCCCATGGTGCGCGGCCGACTGGTTGCGGTGAACCATCAGCCCCTCAATACCAAGCAGTATCAGGATGAGCGTGCGCAGCGCCTTGCTGAACGCGAGTTTAATCTATCCTGGGCGGCAGATATGCAAAGCGATAATCAGTTAGTGTCGGGAAAGTGGTGGCAGCCTGGTGAGCACGGAAAACCCATGCTTTCACTCGAGAAAGGGCTGGCGGATAGCTTGCAATTAAAGCTTGGCGATACGCTTACCTATGATATTGCCGGTACCCGACTGGACTTACCCGTTACTAGTTTGCGCAAGGTGGAGTGGGATACCATGCGCGCCAATTTCTTTGCAGTGACACCGCCTGGTGTTTTGGATGAGTTTGCAGCAAGTTATATCACCAGTTTTCACTTGCCCTTGGGTAAGGAGGAAACACTGAACCAGTTGATTCGCCGTTTTTCCAATCTGACAGTCATTGATGTTGCTGCCCTGATGCAACAAGTGCGGGGCATCATGACGAAAATGACCTATGCGGTTGAGTACGTGTTCGGTTTTAGCCTGCTGGCCGGTTTGGCCGTGTTGTATGCGGCACTGGTCGCTACGCGTGAAGAACGTGTACGTGAAGCAACTTTGCTGCGGGTATTAGGTGCTTCACGCCTGCAAGTGACCTTGGCGATACTGGCCGAGTTCTTTTGCATAGGCCTGATAGCGGCCGTGGTAGCGAGCTTTGCAGCCAATGCCATGGCTTATTATGTCAGTGTTCATCTGTTAAGCATTCCATACCAGTTCAATGTTCAGCTTAGCCTGCTGGCATTGCTATTGTCGGTATTAATGGTGCCCCTTGCCGCATGGCTTGGAATCCGGGGCTTTTTAAACCAGTCACCACGGGCCTTGCTGCAAAGTATTTAACCGGTAGCTGGGTTCTGCTTGGCTGTAGCATGGTTGTATATAACCAAATATATGGTTGTATACAACCACCATCTCCGACTAAACTATACGTACTAACTTGTCACTTCCTGTTTTCCCAATGATTTATATCGTTTATTCCCAGGCTTGGATGTGGTGGCATAAAACTTGAGTACAGATTGTCAGTTTGATCTATTCATTTGTACTGGGGGAGCTTATATGCAGCACACAACAAGATGGCACCGTAAAATTGTAGCCACAGCCATTATTGGTTTATTCACATCTACATGGGCTGTGCATGCCGAAGATGCGGTAAAGACGAAAAAAATCGAGGTGATCAGCACCACACCATTGCCATCATTGGGTTTGCCGCTTGAGCAGGTGCCGGCAAATATCCAGACGGTAAAAGGGTCTGACATGCAAAAGCAGAATAGCCTCAGCATTGCAGATTATATGTACAACAATCTGCCTGGGGTTAGCGTGAACGATACCCAAAACAACCCATACCAGCCAGATGTGAGTTATCGTGGTTTTTCTGCCTCGCCATTACTTGGAACCCCGCAGGGGCTTTCAGTGTTTTATGACGGTGTGCGCATGAATGAGCCTTTTGGCGACGTGGTCAATTGGGATCTTATCCCCGTCAATGCGCTTGCCAGCATGCAGCTTATTCCAGGCTCCAATCCTGTATACGGTTTGAACACTTTGGGCGGCGCATTGTCGCTGCAAACCAAGAGTGGCAGGACCAATCAGGGCGGTGCGGTTGAGGCCTATGCCGGTTCCTGGGGTCGTAAAGCGGCTTCCGCTGAATATGGTGGTGTTTCCAAGGATGGGTCAGTCGATTATTTCTTCTCGGCGAACTCTTTCCGTGAAGATGGCTGGCGCGATTATTCGCCCACAGATGTGCGCCAGATATTCGGTAAGGTAGGTTGGCAAAATGAGACTACAGCAGTCAACCTGAGCTATACCGGTGCTGAGAATGACTTGATTGGTAATGGCCTTACCCCTAAAAACTTCTTAAAGACTCTGGGACGAGACTCTATCCAGACGCGGCCAGATCAGACCAAGAATACCTCTTCATTGCTTAATTTGACCGGTAGCCACTGGTTTAACGAGGCGACGATGTTCAGCGGTAATATTTACTATCGTGATTCCAAGACTAAGACATTGAATGGTGACGGCAATGATGACATTGCAGACCCATTTAATCTGGCAAACTGTGTACCTGGGTCTGCCACGGCAGAAGATGATTGTAGTGGTGCGCTGAACAGAACCAGTTCAAAGCGCAAGGGCTTGGGTTTTACTGGCCAGATGTCTTTCAATCAGGACTTGATGGGGCATAAAAACCAGTTCATTACTGGCCTCGGTTATGATTACGGCCGTACCAACTTCAGCCAATCAACTGAGTATGGTCTCATCAACGGCACTCGTGCTATTGACGGCATTGGTGTATTCAATGAGATGGATGAGCAAGTCAAGCTGAAGGGCACCAATAAAACCTGGAGCATTTATGCGACAGATACCTTCTCAATCAGTAACTTATGGCATTTAACGCTTTCAGGTCGTTATAACCATACCAAGATCAATAATCGAGATGGTTTTGATGGTGCTTTGGATGGGGATGGTAATCCGGTATACAGCGATCCAGCTAACCAAACGCTTACAGCCAACCATAGCTATTCAAGATTCAATCCGGCCATTGGCATTAACTTCACGCCAACCCCAGCTTTGACTGTATACACGACTTACAATGAGGCGAGCCGTGCACCTACCTCTATTGAGCTTGGTTGTGCCAATCCTGCCCAGCCTTGTAAGTTGCCGAATGCCTTTGCTGGTGACCCACCGCTTGATCAAGTGGTTTCAAAAACTTACGAAGGCGGTTTGCGTGGTCAGTTTGATAATGGCGTGCGCTGGAGTACTGCAGCTTATGTAACAAACAATTATGACGATATCTTGTTTGCAGCTGCACCAGGAATTTCAGGACAAGGTTATTTCAAGAATTTCGGTAAAACCAGGCGTAAAGGTATCGAGGCATCGCTTTATGGGGCCGCAGCTTCCCGCCTGACATGGAGTGCAGCCTATAGTTTGGTGGATGCGCGTTATCGCTCCCCTGAAAGCATTGCTTCCGAGGTGAATAGCGCGGCAGTGGATACTGATGGTGACGGTGAAGGCGATACTATTAATATTCGTTCCGGCGACCGTATTCCTGGTATTCCCATGCATCAGCTCAAGCTGCGTGGTGTATTTGCGGTAACGCCAGTCTGGACGATTGGTGCAAGCATGGTAGCTTTCAGCGACCAGTATGCCCGTGGTAATGAAAATAACGCACACAGAGCTGATGGTGTCGATTTCTTTGGCAACGGTAAAGTGGGTGGGTATGCGGTAGTTAACTTGGATACTCGCTACCATCTGGGTAATGGCTGGCAAGTATTTGCCAAAGTGAATAACATTTTTGATCGCGAGTACAATAATGCTGGCCTGCTAGGCGCATCTCTGTTCAATGCCAACGGCAGCTTTAATGGTGATGAGGATGCAAATCGTCAGGCACTTTATGCGCCTGGAGCGCCTCGTGCTGGCTGGGTTGGTGTGCGCTGGGAGTTTGGCGGATCTAAAACAAATGTTGCTGATGCTAATTAATTTTCGCAGACGAGTATTTAATCATGCAAGCAATGGCTTATGCGTCGGATGCTCTCATGTCCGATAAAGACATGCCCAATCTTTTAAAGCAGAAAGTGCGAGTCTTGCTGGTTGAAGACGAAGTGTTGTTTGCACGCGCCGTGGCTAAGCGCCTGCAAAAGGCGGGTTATGAATGTGAGCATGCTGAAAATGTTGCAGATGGCCGAGCGCTGGGGCGTCAGTTCGCCCCGGACATGGTTTTGTTGGATATGCGGTTGCCTGATGGCAATGGGTTGGATATGTTGCCTGAATTTGTTGCTAAAGGCGCCTCCGTCATTGTGATGACGGCGCATGGTGAGTTGTCCGATGCTGTCAATGCGATGAAGTTGGGTGCGGTCGATTACCTGAAAAAGCCGATCGATCTTGAAGAGCTGTTACTGGTGATCCAGAAAGCGGAAACCTCGATCAAGCTTAAGCACCATCTGGATTACTCGCGCCAGCGCAATGCACATCAGACAGATAGTGTGGAGATGCTGGGGCAGAGTTCAGCCATGCAGAGTGTGCGGGAGCAGATCGCGCGTATTGCGCAACTGGTAGCAATAGGCGATGCCATACCGCCTACCGTGTTGATCAATGGCGAAACAGGTACCGGTAAGGATGTGGCAGCGCGTTTGCTACACCATTCATGCGCGCAAAGTGATCGCCCATTTGTGCATGTAGATTGTGCATCGTTGCCAGGCGAGCTGATTGAAAGTGAATTATTCGGACATGAAAAAGGGGCGTTTACCAGTGCACAAGGTTCACGTGCCGGTCTGATAGAGGCTGCGGAAGACGGTACTTTATTTCTGGATGAAATCGGAGAACTTCCATTAACTTTACAGGCTAAGTTATTGAATGTTTTGGAGAGGCGCATGGTGCGCCGTGTCGGCTCAACTAAAGAGCGTCCGGTTCCAGCGCGGTTTGTGGCAGCAACTAATCGTGATTTGCATCAGATGGTGCTTGAAGGTCGCTTTCGTTCGGATCTGTATTACCGGCTCAATGTGTTAACGATGATGATGCCGCCGCTGCGTGAGCGTGGCGAGGATATTTTGCTGCTAGCTCGCCATTTTGCAGTACAAACTGAACGACGCTATGGCCTGAGCCGACACTCTTTCTCAGTCGATGCCGTTGATATGCTCAGGCGCTATATCTGGCCTGGCAATGTACGTGAGTTGCGCCATCAAATCAGTCGCGCTGTATTGCTGAGCAAAGACAATGATATTACGGCTTTTGACCTGGCTTTGCCTATGCAGATCAATCAGCTGCATGCAACTTCAGCTCCTGTTCTTCAGCCGTCAAATCTACAGATGTCAACGTGGATGGATCACAATCATCAATCCAGTCAGGTCACACTGGATTCTGCAGAAAAAATGTTGATTGAGAGCGCCCTCAAGCAAGCCAATAGAAATGTGTCCGAGGCCGCTCGCCAATTGGGTATCACCCGCATGGCTATGCGTTACCGCATGGAAAAGCACGGCATTCACCTCTGATCAGCCAAGGCTTCGTGGTATTATTTCGGTCTTTATTGATGACTGAATACCCGGAGTTTTTATGAAGATCGGAACCCCTCTAAGCCCCAATGCTACTCGTGTCATGCTGTTAGGCAGCGGCGAGCTGGGTAAGGAAGTCATCATCGCCCTGCAGCGTCTTGGGGTGGAAGTCATCGCGGTAGACCGTTACGCCAATGCGCCAGGTCACCAGGTTGCGCATCGTGCCTACGTGATTGATATGACGGATGCAGAAGCACTTAAAACGCTGGTCGAAAAAGAACACCCGCATCTTATTGTCCCCGAAATTGAAGCACTTAATACCAATGCCCTGGCGGACATTGAGCAGGCAGGTGTGAGCCGCGTTATCCCCACGGTACGCGCCGTGCAATTGACTATGAACCGCGAAGGCATACGCCGCCTGGCTGCCGAGGAGCTTGGCTTGCCAACCTCACCCTATGCATTTGCTGATAGCCAGCAAGCGTTACAGGATGCGATAGATGGCGGCATAGGCTACCCATGTTTTATCAAACCCACCATGTCGTCTTCCGGTAAGGGCCAATCACGTATTACCGATGCATCCCAAGTAGCGCAAGCCTGGGAGTATGCAGCCACTGGCGGACGTGTGAACCAGGGCGTGGTGATTGTGGAGGGCCAGATAGACTTTGACTATGAAATTACCATGCTCACCGTCCGTGCAAAAAGTGCTGATGGCGATATCGAAACCCACTTCTGCGAGCCGATAGGGCATGTGCAGGAAAAAGGCGATTACGTGGAAAGCTGGCAGCCGCAAGCCATGACTAAAAATGCCTTGGCGGAGGCGCAACGTATCGCCAAGGCCGTCACCGACAACCTCGGTGGATTGGGGTTGTTTGGTGTTGAGTTATTCGTCAATGGCGATAAGGTCTGGTTCTCGGAAGTGAGCCCGCGGCCTCACGATACCGGTATGGTGACCATGGCAAGCCAGCGTTTTAATGAATTTGAGCTTCATGCGCGGGCTATTCTCGGCTTACCGGTCAATGTGGGCCTACGCAATGCCGGGGCTAGTGCTGTGATCTATGGTGGCGTAGAAACCACCAACCTGGCATTTGACGGCCTGGAACAAGCGCTGGCAGTGCCTGAGTCTGATATACGCCTGTTCGGTAAACCAGAATCCTTCGTGCGCCGACGTATGGGGGTTGCCTTGGCTAATGGCAAAGATGTCGACGAGGCTCGCCAGCGCGCAAAATTGGCAGCCAGCCTGGTAAAGCCGGCGGAGGGTTGAGTCATGCTGAATAAAGTCGAAGAAGTTGGTAGCAGCACCAAAACATTTTTTGAAGTGTTAGGCGGGGTAGAGCAAATCCGGGCTTTGGTAGAACGCTTTTATGATGTGATGGATAGCGACCCGAAAGCGACAGGCTTACGTGCTATGCATGCTGCGGACTTGACCGAGGCACGCGAAAAATTATTCATGTTCCTCACCGGCTGGACAGGCGGGCCGCAACTTTATATCGAACGTTATGGGCACCCAATGTTACGGGCCCGCCATATGCCATTTGCCATAGGTGAGTCAGAACGGGATCAGTGGATGTATTGCATGGTGCGTGCCATGAATGATATTGGCATAGAAGAGCCGGTGATGGTGAAGCTGGCGCAGGCACTATGGGGTGTTGCTGACTTCATGAGAAACCAGCAACCCGTTGCCTGATACCTCAGCTGCATTAGCAGCTGAGACTTAATCCCTGCGTATTAAACCACCTAACAAAGCCGCCACTTCACCTTTGGGTTTTTTCGACCGGCTCTGGTTCATGGGGTTATCAATAGCATTGGTGTTAGATGGAACGTAGGGCTTATCAAACCAATCGTCGCCACTTTTACGTTTAGGTGCTGCCGGCCTGCTGGCAGGGCGCTGATAGTCACTATCTTTCCTGTCAGAGCGAGGCTCACGCGCAACACGAGGTGCCGACTTTTCTAATCCTTGCGCTACTTCCTTGGGAATCTCGCGCTTGATCAGCTTCTCGATTTCTTTCAGGTATTTTTCTTCGTCTGGTGAAACCAATGAGATGGCAATGCCAGATGCGCCAGCACGGCCGGTACGACCAATACGGTGTACATAGTCCTCAGGTGCGCTAGGAATTTCATAATTGATGACCATCGGCAACTGGTCAATATCCAGTCCGCGGGCGGCAACATCAGTGGCTATTAAAGCGGCAATCTTGCCTTGCTTGAAAGCTTCCAGTGCCTGCATGCGTTCCAGCTGGCTCTTGTCGCCATGGATAGCATCGGCAGATATGCCTTCACGTGCCAGTTGCTTGGCCAGGCGGCTGGCCGTCAGTTTAGTCTTGGTGAATACAATCACCTGATTGGCATCGCTACCGCGCAACAATTGCGCGAGCAGGGCGTGTTTGTCTTCCTGAGCTACGTGATACACTTTTTGCGTCACGTTCTCAGCTGCTGCATTGCTGCGAGCGACTTCTATCAATATCGGGTTAGTTAAAAAGTCTTCCGACAGTTTTTTAATGTCATTGGAAAAAGTAGCAGAGAACATCAGGTTTTGCCGCTGTTTTGGCAGTAAAGCCAGGATGCGCTTGAGGTCGGGCATGAAGCCCATATCCAGCATACGATCCGCTTCGTCCAGTACCAGCATCTGTACCTGGCCGAGCTGCACGGTACGCTGCTCAATATGGTCAAGCAGGCGTCCCGGCGTAGCAACCAGCACTTCAACGCCGCGCATCAGGCTTGGCGTCTGGGTCTTGATGTCGACACCACCGAATACCACCAGTGAGCGCAATGGTGTATGTTTTGCATACACTTTTACACTTTCCTCTACCTGGATTGCCAGCTCGCGAGTTGGCGTCAGAATCAACGCTCTCACAGGGTGGCGGGCAGGCGAAGCACTAGTGCTGGCAAGTGGCAGCAGCTTCTGCAGCATAGGCAACGCAAAGGCTGCAGTTTTACCCGTACCCGTTTGCGCACCAGCCATCAGATCCCGCCCCTCAAGCGCAACAGGAATCGCCTGCGCCTGGATTGGGGTGGGGGTGCTGTAACCAAATTCAGTCAGCGCCTGAAGAATCTCGGGCGCTAACCCCAAATCGGAAAAACTGATGTTTTCTGTACTCATTAATAACGATTAAGCAAAGTTACGTGGACGACGTGCTGCACCATCATGGCGGGCACCTTCAGGACGGCCGCTATCAGGCCTTCTTGCTGCACCAAACTTGCTGTCACGCGGAGCGGCACTTCTGTTTGAGTCATTACGATTTGCATCATTGCGGTTGCCGTCGGTACGAGCGCCACCAGCATTGCTGCTGTTGCCACGATAACCACCTTCACCACGTGGCTTGAAGCCTGAGTTGTTACCTGGGCGGCCATGCGATGGACGTCCACCTGCTGGGCCGTCGGTACGCGGAGCTGGGCGCTTAGGCTCGAAACCTTCAATGACTGATGGCTCAAGGCGTTGGCCTGTGAACTGCTCAATCTTGCGAACTTGATGCCTGTCCATGTGTGAAGCAAAAGACACCGCAACGCCAGTGTTGCCGGCACGGCCAGTACGGCCAATACGGTGCACGTAATCTTCAGCAAACTTAGGCAAGTCATAATTGATCACATGAGTAATGCCTGCAACGTCAATACCGCGAGCAGCAACGTCAGTGGCAACCAGTACCTTGACATCGCCATGGCGCAGTTTAGTCAGCGTGCGGTTACGCGCGCCCTGGGTCATGTCGCCATGCAGTGCAGCAGTCTTGTGACCGGCTGCGTACAAATCTTCAGCCAGCAAGTCAGCATGACGCTTGGTTGAAGTAAATACGATGACTTGGTTGACATCCGGAGCAATCAACAGATGTTCAAGCAGCTTGTTTTTGTGTGACATGTCATCAACGAAATGCAGGCGTTGTTCGATGTTAGCGTGTTTTTCTTTCTGGGCAGCAACCTGGATAGTCT
>Ga0208125_100482_pt1 | contig 22670 bp, 23 predicted proteins | sample LakWasM128_HOW14_2_FD_183938 | JGI IMG/M metagenome (GOLD analysis project Ga0208125, IMG submission 183938) | Freshwater sediment methanotrophic microbial communities from Lake Washington under simulated oxygen tension - Sediment Metagenome... | ecosystem: Environmental > Aquatic > Freshwater >...
TTTTGAATTAAAAAATCACTCACCTGATTTGTTGGAGAATTACAACAGAATATTTCAAGCTGATTTGTAACAAATATGTATCAAAAAGTATCTTGATATGTTATTTTTTTGCATCTGATTAATTATAAAAATCCGAATTATGAAAAAAATATTACTATCTTTTGTGATTTTTTCCGCACCAATGGCTGCACAAGCAGCTGGGTTTGCATTAATTGAACAAAGTGCCAGCGGTATGGGAAACGCCTTTGCAGGTGGTGGTGCGGTTGCAGAAGATGCAAGCACGATATTCTTCAACCCAGCAGGCATGACTTATATATCTGGCACTCAGATAGTTGGTGCGATTCACCTGATTAAACCAAGTGCTGAGTTTACCGGTACCGTTACGCCCACTGGCAGACCCAAAGGCGGCAATGGTGGTGATGCTGGTGATTTAGCTTTTGTTCCAAACTTTTATTACAAAAGAGATTTGACCGATACAGTTAAGTTTGGTCTAGGTGTCAATGCACCATTTGGCCTTAAAACTGAATATGACCCAACTTGGATGGGTCGCTTCCAAGCCATTAAATCAGAGGTCAAAACGGTTAATATCAACCCTGCCATTGCCTTTAAAGTAAACGATCAACTCTCTGTTGGTGTAGGTGTTTCAGCCATGTGGGCGCAAGCTGAACTTACACGTGCTGTGAACCTTGGACCAGCTGAGACCACCGTAAAAATTAAAGGAGATGATTGGGGTTTTGGTTTTAATGCAGGTGCTATTTACCAAGCTACTGCTGATACACGTTTAAGTATTGCTTATCGTTCTAAAGTAAATCAACCTTTAGAAGGTGATTCTTCATCCCCACTCTTTGCACCACTTAATACCAATGTTACTGCGGCAATTACACTACCAGAAACATTTTCCGCAAGTGCATTTAGCCACATAAATGATACTTGGGACTTAATGGGGGACGTGACTTGGACTCGCTGGAGTCAATTTAAAGAGCTACGCATTGACTTCGCCAATCCGGCTGTGCTTGATTCAGTTACGGCAGAAAACTGGAATAACGCATTACGTTACTCCATTGGTACAAACTATCACTACAGTGACGTCATTAAATTTCGTGCAGGCTTGGCTTATGATAAAGAAGCAATTAGCGACCAATTCCGCACAGCACGTATTCCTGGAAATGACAGAAAATGGGTATCGTTAGGAGCAAATTGGAAGGTATCTCCAAGCTCATCCCTTGATGTCGGCTACGCACATTTATTTATTAGTGACGCTAGTATCAATAAAAATGAAGGTGCTGGAAATGGCAAGCTAACTGGCACTTATGATGGTAGCGTTGATATTCTTAGTGCTCAATATACACATAATTTCTAAACATCGACTAGTAACAAAAAGCTCACTCATGTGAGCTTTTTTCGGATTGTATTTTATTGTTTCAAAGATAACTATAAATGAAAGCTCTATTTTAAAGTTTAATCGTTATACTAATCACTACAGATAATTGTTCAGTATGGAGGATTCAGTAATGAAAAAACTATTCTACATAGATTACCCTCAAGAACACATAGAAGGCCAAATGCACCGCTACCGCTGCGTTCACTGCAAGGAAGAAACTACGTCTATCAACGGCAGGCTAGAAGGCCACCTTTCCTCATGCGAATACAGAATTAAACTAGAAAATGCTGGCTACGAATCAGAAAGCACTGCATCAACGAATAAGTTAGTTTCGCACGATTCAGATGAGTTTGATTAAACCGCTTTAATAGTGCTAGTAAAAGTATCTAGATTTTGCATGCTAGAAACTCATACAACCCCCTTTTTTATTTTGGTGGCCCCTGTTAGTCGAACACAGCACCAACGGATTATGAGTACAAGTGAGTGGTCACTATTAAACCTAAAAGTTGAAGAATTGTAAGTGATTTTTTGGGGTAGATTTTGATGTGTCCGACAATCCGAACCTATGCCGAACCATTTTGTGAAAGTACCAGTTAGCTATCACATAAAAATCATTAAAAACAATCGGTTGCCACTACTTTCACCCGAACAAAACCCGAACTGGCGTTGAAATTGGGGTATGCATACATGTTGGCATCATAAAATTCTTCTAAGCAGCCATCTTTCAGAAATGAGGCCTATGCCTCATGCACAGGTTCCACTTCCCTTCTCGTGCTCTTGGAAACGTATTGAGTGTAAAACATGAGTATTCGGTAATTTGCATTTGTGGTGTTTTTGATTACAGTAATGACATCCTACAATCTCATTTGAAGGAATCGTGTCATGGCTGTTTCTCGTGAAAAGCTCTATGATGAAATATGGACTGACCCCATAACCAAGGTATCAAAGCGCTATGGGGTTTCAGATAGTTACTTGATTAGAATTCTAAAAAATCTGAATATCCCGAGACCTCCCAGAGGCTATTGGGCTATGGTGGCTGCTGGCATTCACCCAGATAAACCTACACTTCCTCCAGCAAATCTTGGTGATCCCATCTCTTGGTCCCGCGATGGACAAACTGACTTTGAAACAAGTCCTATCAATGAGGATAAAACTAAACGGTCAAAACGTAAGCTACGAAGTGCCACTCATGGACTAGTGCGAGATGCTTATGAGCATTTTAAAAATTTACGTGAAACCGACCATCCCTATCTCAAACCATATAAGAAACTAACAATTGATCTAATCATTTCTCAAGACACGCTTGAACGTGGATTTAGTGTAGCTAGTCAACTTTACTTGCTGCTAGAAGATGCTGGAAATCGTGTTCGTATTGCACCAAGTGAACAGCGTATATACAGGGCCGAAGTTGAAGAGCGTGAAAACACCCATTCAAATCGCCATTATTGGGGAATGTGGCAACCAGCCCGCTCTACAATTGTTTATATCAAAGATGTCATCATCGGACTTACAATCTTTGAGATCAGTGAAGTAATTGAAGTTGGTTATTTGGATGGTAAATATATCCCCATCAACACCTATCTCAGAAATCCCCTCATCAAACAAAAATCGACTTTTTCATGGACCTCATCACGAAATATGCCTTCGGGTAGATTATGTATTCAAGCTTATTCAGCACATCCGGGTAATAAATGGCGCAAACAATGGAGAGAATCAAAGCCAGGTGAGTTCTCAAAAACACTTAAATCCATTGTGAATGAACTATGTAATTCTGTAGCTGAAATATCACGTTTGACAGAAGTTGCTAAACAAGAGGCAGAGGAGCAGCATCGTCGATGGGAGATTCAATGTGAAAAGAATCGTATAGAGACTGAGGAGCGAGTACGTGCTAAAAATATGAAAGATAGTAAGGATGAGCTCTTAACAATTATAGAATCATGGGCCGAAGCAAAACGGATCGATGAGTTCTTTAAAGATGCGCTGAGAAGCGCAAATGAGTTATCCCAAGAAAACTGTGAAACAATTAAAACAAGGTTGATAGAGGCTAGAAAATTGTTGGGTACTACAGATGCTCTTGAGAGATTGAAAGAATGGAGATCGCCGAGTGAGCGCTGATAAGCAGTGTAATTAAAACACTGCCTATTCCACAGTAAATATTTTATTCTTGGCGAAACTCTATTATGTATTCCTCATTGAGTTCTACTAGTTTGCCAATCCAATCAGATTTGATGTTAAAGCTTTTATTGTGAGGCTTACCTGCCTCCCATGCGACCATATCGTGGGAGGTTGCTATCACAACTCTAATTGGCTGTTGAGTTTCAAATGCCATTTTGAGATTTTCCCTAAACTCATTATTTCCAGGGCCAGACCATAAGTCGACACGACTTCTGCAAGTGATAACGCCTTTCACTGGTTTTTTGAAATGATGTTCCCATAAACTCAGCACCAACTCTCCTTTGCTATTCACGGCACTTACAGACCATTGTGGATTTTTTAGTTTTGCATCATAAGATTTAAAAGCTTCAACGTAACCCATCATTTTTTGTTTTCCTTTTTTTATTAATTATAGAACTCGATATTAACCATGATTACCACCTAAATAGTATTCATGAAAAAAAACAGGCTTAAGTGACTCCTAACTTTCACTAACTAAACAAAAAGAATTAAACACGCCGTTACTTATCAAATTATGAGTTATGAAGTGTTTTATCAATCATCCACAGATTCCACTTTCTTTTCTCAAGTCTTTTGGTAACGTATTGCTTGTAGGAGATAGGGTCTTTTGGTGTTTTGCACTTGTGACGTTTTTGATTACAGTAATGACAAGCTGCAACAATATTACTTTCATGAGCATTGCCACCATCTTGTTTTGCCTTCAAGTGTTCAGCAGTGCATTTGAACAGCTTTGCTTCTTTGAGAGTGGTTTTGTATTTCATTGCAAATGCTTGAGGATTCGCCAACCACATCGGCAATTCACAATAGATACAGCGACCTTGTTGAAGGTTGAAAGCTTTGAAACGAGATTTGATTAAGGTTGTCGGCATAGCGAGCTCCAATAAATTAAGGGAACCCCATACGCCTGAGTCAGGACTAACTGGGAACCAGTACAAAACAGTAGCTGGCCAAAACAGTACGCAAACAATGAGACACACTGATTGAGATAATATGGTTATTTCTTAAGTATTGCAACACCCATTTCTAGACAAATACTTTATCAATCTAAAAGCTCATACTCTTGAAATAAAAATTTACCAAGCATAAAGCAACATAATGGCGCGTTCTAACCTGCGTGATTGACCTACTACCACTCCGGCAAAAAAATCACGTATGTGTCCAAAGGGGGAGCGAGGTAGGCCGATTTTGCACCCACCTCCCCTAAAAACTAACCTTCGACCACCACTTCCAACGGCTCATTTTTCATGGCACGTTGTGTGATGACTGATGCATTATCACTAGCGTCATTCAGTGTCTTCATTGAAAGATGTGAATACCTTTGAGTCACTGACGGATCACTGTGTCCTAAGATCTGCTGCACGATATATAGGCTTGATCCGGAATTGATCAGATTAGAAGCAGCTTGGTGCCGAAGGTCATGCAACCTAAGGTGTGGAAGCTCTGCTTCTGATCTTAACCTATCCCAGACTTTAGCAATGTTGACATAAGGTTTCTTCGTTTTCTTGTTAATAAATAGGTGTGTATATACTCCTTCAGTGGTTAGTTGGTTAAGAACCTCTAATGCAGTGTCATTCAAAGGTACGGGGCGCATACGCTTTGATTTTGAATTGCTCGCTGGAATACGCCAGACACGTTTTTCGCTATCAACTTGAGACCACGTAGCTGACAAGGCTTCATTTAAACGACAACCTGTTGCAAGTAAAAACATAGCGATTAAACAGACTGAGCGACAGGAATCAGTTCGGAGTACTTCCAGCAACTTCGCCAGTTGTGCATCATCCATATAACGCTCTATTTTGTTATCCTCTGCAAACATGTGAATACGACTTGCCGGGTTCTTATCCAGCATTTCCCATTCCACAGCTAGATTCAACATATGGCGGATAAGCTTGATGTGATGATTAGCAGTTGCGGCTGCCAAGCCACTATCTAGTAAGGCCGAATGAAAATTTTGAATCTGCAAACGTGTTACCTGATTCAACCGTTTTGCACCAAACATATCTTTAATGCGTAAACGATACAACTCTTCATCACGGTCCCAGCTACGTTTTCTTTGCTTAACGTAGGGTAAGTAATGATCGTTAAACAAGGTATCAAAAGTAATGACAGCTTTCATGTCACGTTTATATTGACTAGGGTCGCTTCCGTTGGCGATCTCAAGCTTTAGAAGCTTTGCCTGCTTGCGCGCATCAACAAGTTGCATTTCTGAAGTACGCCCAATCTTAATATAGCTGGTTTTACCCTCGCTACTTTTATAACGTAGCGCCATTGTTGCAATACCCTTGCTCGAATCACTGATAGTAAAAACAAGTCCCGGCAATTCCTGATCGCAATACTCAATACGTGTCTTACCCGGTGGGCATGTAAGACCTTTGTTGATTAAGTCTTGTGTAATTCTAATTACTGGCATTTAAAGACCTCCGTAAGTAATGTTGAAATTGAAAACTGATAAGTAAAAGTGAAATGACCGCAAACAGAAAACTGCCTGAATAACGGCCTAAAAAATCAGGCGAGTAGATGTAGCCTAAAAATCACCATTATCCGCAACGCCGCTAGCGACGATGATGGGCTTGGGTCTGGCTGTTGCGGGAATGAGGGCGTCAATTGCCTGTTGCAGATCATCCGAAACGCCACCTACCTCGCCGCTACTGGTATTGTGAGTATCGTTGCCTTGATGCGTTGAGTCTTCAGGTTCAGCTATATAACGGGCAAATGCATCCGTAAATTGTGACGATTCAAACCCTTTAGGCGTATCGTGGGGGCTGAAGCGCACCGTTTTCGAGCTAATACCATAGGCAGAGAGTTGCTTAGCTAGTTGTCGTGGTGAGATAGGGTTGCCACGGTTATATGTTGCCCATGGCTTTTCATCATCTTTAACAAGCGCTGAAATTAAGTCCACAGTACGAATTCTGTGAATGCGCTTATGCTCGAAAATTTCCTGAATATCAGCGAGTAACTGGTTGCCAGTGCTCACCAACTTTTCACCAAAGTTTGACAGTTTAAGCGCAGCGTTATTGGCGCGTGTAAGCCAAGCATCACCGGCACAACCAGCTATGGCTAACAGTGGCTCCCAATTGTCTTGGTCACGATCACTTAGCGACTCAGGTAGCACAGGTCGTGCATGTTTGACTTGTTGTGCATAATCTTCAGCAAACCGCGCCAGTTTAGAAGTAATACCTCCAAATAACTTCCGGTCCGCATGACGTAGCCTGCTGACAGATTCACTAGGCATTTTGCGGCGCAGATTAAAAACTATACCGCGACTCATGGTTGCATCCGGCAGATGCTTTTCAAGTGCAATTCCCGCAATCGCTTTAGCACTAAATACAGAAAACATGCGAGGTTCAAAGCTGTTACCTGCAGCTTCGCTACGCAAGACATAGCCCCCACGCAGATAGCCAGCATTAAACATTCCATGTAGCTCAGGATTGTCTTTAAAAAAAGTGTCAGCTTCATCAACCAGAATGGTAGGCTCCCACTCTTCTGCCGCACGGAATATGGCTGATGAAGAGGCATTAGATGCAGGCAATGGTTTGCACGACATATAGCCAATGACGGTAAGCAGCTGAGTTTTACCGCAAGACTTTTCGGGGGCATTGATAATTGCAAGAGCAGCTAAATCAATATAGGGAATAAACCAAGTTTGCGCTATCCACAAAGCTGCTGCATCCGCCTGTTCCAGATCAAGAACAATATACTTTCTGATTGTGTCTGATATTTCATCAAGCAACTGTGCAGGATCTATTGAGTCAGGATGCGGTTCAACGTTAGGGAATGGCATATTAGTGTCTTCGGCAACATCAACACTTTGTGCCTTTTTAACCTCAGCATCTAAAATTGTTGTGCGCCAACCTAATAGCTTTGCCTCCTCAATACGAACAGATTCGTATGCAAGTGCAGACAAACCAGCTAAACGGGCTATGACTTCTGCAATATTAATTTCTGGAGCAGAGTTGTCGTCAGATCTCAATGCTGTTGTATTGGCAGTAGTCATTATTGACCACCTTCGTTCACAACAACTTGAAATTTATCTTCAGCCGAGCCGGGCCAGCCAGCTTCTGTTGCGTCACGATAGATAGAGCCAAGTGTCGTTAACAATCGGTCAGAAGGCTTCTCATTTAAAAAGCGATTCCAGACAATATCAAATATATCTTTACCGCATTTACTATTACCAACACAAGCAATCCATGCTTTTGATTGTTTACCCTGTAACTCACCACTGCTCCAAGACTTTGCAAGCTCATACAATGCAACACTATCATTAGTATGGTCACGCGCGGCCCTCGCCATTGGTGCGATACGATAAAGTTTCCATGTTGCTTCATCGCAATCTGGATCAAGCACAGTTAAAGCTGAAGCTAGAGAGTCTAAATTTGGTGATCCAAAATTTTGGAACCGAGTACCTGTTAAGTCAACAGCGATAACATTGTTTGACTTGCTTGGAACCGCAGTGCTGCAAAATTTGTTGTAAGCAGCATCAATTGCTGCAAACATGGCTAAGTGATTGACTGGCTCTTCTGACACATACTCAAGTGTTACAGGTCTTGGAGGACTATACTTGTAGTTAACAGTACCAGGAACGCGTAGAACACTGGCAATATCCGATGTGCGTGATGGATCAACCAAAAACCCTAATGCCTTCGCGAGTGCTTTGAGTTTCTTTGCAAATGCCTGCCAAGTTTCACGACTAATAAAATGGTCGAGTGCCCAATAAACATGGATGCCACTGCCACTAAAAACGATATGTGTCACGTAAGGTATATCTGTGTCTTGGCAGAATTGCTTTAAAGCGCGAACAGCAGCAGCTACAGATTCATACCCTTTACCTGCAAGCGCCTTATCTAGACCACAGTCGATATCGGAAAAAAAGCAACTTGCACCCGCTGCATTTGATGCCTCGCGATTGTTTGTAGTGATGAATTCAGCGCATGCAAAGTACGCCTCATTACCTTGATTTGATATTTCTAAAGTACGTTCAATTGCCTCTGCCACACTTGAAACAGGGATGTTTTTGAATTGATGATTAGCTCTATTAAAAGAGCTAATTTGGTGATGAAATTTTGATGAGGGACAGAAGCAGACAGATGCTAATAAAGCATTTGCTTGATCAGAGTTACGAAGATTTAATACAGGTGCGCGCATAACTAATCCTAAAAATTAAGTTAAATTCCACGATGCAATGCAAGGTGGTTCTCTATGCCTCTAGAATCTTAATTTTTAGTTTCAGTTGCGGCTTTAATCATGGTCCGCTATTGGTAACCGCATGAAGTCAACCAATTCCATATGAGTAAATTTCTTACTCGCCCGCATAATAATGCGATATTTCAGAACCGTCAATGATATGTTTGCTGTAAAACATCCCCCGCCCAAGTACCACCGATTTTATCCGCAACGCCGCCACCTTAAGGACTGGCAAGGATTCCAGCGTTGCCTATACATTTCAACGATTCGAAACGTTTTTGCATCCGCAACGCTAAAACCCTTGCCGGTACTGGCACTCTGACATTTGTTGCGCTGTGTCGGAAAAACCACTTCCCTTTCAATTGTGTATTATGGTGCGTAATATTGGAAACTAACCACTCAATCAGTTGGTACTAATAATCTATTTACTGATTAATCAATAGCGCTCAAAATCTTTGAAGCTTCTTTATGCTCCAGCATATATGCACGCAACCAGTGATATTGATGAGCGCATATTTCAGCAAAGGCCTCATTGCTGCCAAACGACAAATGGCTGTAGGCATACAGACAAGCCGTAATGCCTAATGCATCTGCTGATAACGTTCCTTCATATCCGTTCTCACAACTGACTTGATAGGATTGATCAGAACATGGGGCCATGTAAAAACCAGCATTGTTTAATGCGTAAAACTCCCAGTAAGCCCCGTTGTATTCAGTTGCAATATTGCTGGCGATTGAATAGACAGCCGGTTCGATGTTGAGCGGAAAACGTATACCGAATAAATTAGCAGTATGCATGATGCGTAATTTGTCACTAACTTGCTGACGGGTGATGATGGTTTGTGTCATGTGTAAACTCCTGAAATTGATAAGTTGTTGCCTAGCACTCCACAAGCTACAGACGTGCAAAATCCCCCGCATAAGGCCGGATCATTTTTGACTACTATGTTTTGCTACTTAGTGGAGGTAGGTAAATCAGAGAAAAAACAGCCGAGCATTGCACTCAGCTTTAAATGGCAGGACTAGTCATTTCGATATGTTCAGTGACTCTGGCCTGTACCCATAAATGCTTGGGTACATAATAGACAGGACCACCTGCATTGTTCCAGCACAGCAGAAAAATGACCCATTGCGGATTACCTGAATCTTCGTTTAGATAGCTGCAGGCATCCCACGACATTGCGATATCGTTGACATTAGGCCAGTTTCCATCATGCGCTTCAGCCCAGACAAAGTCGCAGCCATGAATTTGCAGTAAGTCATCTTCAGTTTCACAGATGTAGACTTGGCCCCCGAGATATTCACCATAATCTTGTGTGGCTTCGGGTTGAACCATTAGCCAATCAATCTCTGCTTGGGTAATTTCCAGGGGATTGCTGACTGATGGATGTTGGTTTTGGCAAAGACCTAAGATGACTGCGGCTTGGTCCTGTAATAACCTGAAGCTAATCCTTTGCTGTGAGTAGTACTGATAGGCTTCATTGAAGTGATGAATCTTGATCATTTGCTTCTCCAGATTTGTGTGTGATGAATGCGAATTGTTGATTGATGGCACCGGCTAATGCTTCATCGGGTAAATCCCAAGCGAGAACAGTTTCAATGGCTTCTAGGTAATGTTGGTGGAACATAGTGTTTAGTCCTTTTAAATTTGTAGCGATTAATAAAATGAATTGCGATTGCTGCGAGTGAGATGAAACTGAGAGGAAAAGCTAAAAACACGAAGATGAATAAAACGATGCCAAACTTTCGGGTGGTCTCGAATAGCAGGCATACAAAAGTAATCACAGTTAATGTGATGAATTCCATAAAAAACTCCAGATTGTTTAAAAATTAGGTAAGGATTTGAAAGTTGGGTCGGTATAAGCTCGGTATAACAGGTTTGCTTCATTGCGAAGCTGAGAGGCCCTTGACTGGCTTAGAGTTATGGCTGGGTAATTTTTTAGAGCACCGGACTTCTACTACATCGGAGTAACTGTTTGGAGGTTATCGATTACTGCTTGTTTAATAGCGATTTGATTGCGCGTTGTTCACGCTTTACTTCTTTAGGTGTTAGTTCTTTAGGTACTTTCTTTTTATTTAAAGCTGCTGAAGTTTTGTATTCACTCGGAATATCTTTGACTATTAAATTTACCCCTGAATCGATGAGTGTTTTCATATCGGTCATAAACAATGCGTTATCCACTATTTCATAACCACGTATCTTGCCTTCTAAGCTACGAACGACACCTTCACTCTTCATTGCTGCCATCAGAAAAGCTGGTGTGTTGATCGACCTACCGTTTAGTAACTTTAATAGTGGGTATGAAGCTATTGGTTTGTGTGCAACTTCCAGGGTAGCCAGCATGGTTTTTAATGAAACCCACTCTGGGCTGAATAATCCACCACCAGTATTAGCAGTTACCCGAAAATAGATATCATGTTCTGGATTACAACCGACGTGATAAGCAAGTTTGGCTCGACCAGAGTTGGTGGGACATGTTGCAATTTTGAGAACACGCATTGATAGAGGGTTAATGTTCGTTGTTGTTTCTGACATGGTGCTTCTCCTGTATGAAAATTAATTGAATAGGTACTTCATATAAGATGGCTAAAACTACGCAAACTTAGACGAAAAAAAGCCCGCTGACCAATTAAGGTGCAACGGGTGGGCAATTCAAATGCACTGTTAAATTTCTATATCAGTTGTCTTTATCTAAATTGACAGGCTAATTTACAGTTTTATTTTTTCGAACGCTTAAATATCCATTTAGTTACCGTAAGAATAAATATAAATATTAGTGACACTAAAATAATGGAAAAATAGTCTTGTCCGTCTTTATTTATACTCATAATTAAGCTTGTCACACCTAACACAATCCACAATACGATACTTACAGAAAGTAAATTCATTATGACTTTTGTTGCTGGACGAATTGTGAAGACCATGAAGCCTATACTGAGAAAAAGTAGAGAGAAAATATAACTTCCATAATGATCTATCAAAAATAAATAGTTAAATACCCCTAAATAACAACCTAATAAAAGCCCTGAACTCAAGCAACCTACTAATATAAAAGTAATGACTCTTCCAACAACATTATCAAGATTTTTCCACCAGTTCTGAAGAGCTGAACCTTTACTGTTTAATGCTGCTTTGGTAGTTGTACCTACTTTGTGGATTTTCGCTTCAATTGCTGCTTTTTCATCCTGCTCCTCTTGTTTGGTCTGCTTTATCTTACTTGTAGAAAAAAGAACAATTCCTGCAATAAAACCTATACCACCGAGTATCAGCATATTAGTCTGCTCGCTCTGTAGTCCAATATTATGAACATAACCATAGCCAGTTGAAACTGTTGTATCCATGGTCATAGCCATGTAAATCATTACTGCCGAAAATGCTAATAACATTCTTGAAATTGTTTTGACGTTCATTTGTTACCTCTCATAAAAATAAATTGATTCTTGTTGTTCAATTGATATAGTGCATTTGGTTTTTGAAGCCTCCTAAACGTTAATGGGTATCTTATCCCGTGGTTCTAAATACGGCAAACTTATAGCATGAATGTGTGGCTAAAAAATCACCATCATTCTCTGGGAACACTGCTCTTGTTGGATTGGGCACGGCTATTCGTGCAGCAAGAAAAGCAAAGGGTCTGTCTCAAGAAGCCTTAGCTGAGCTCGCTGATATTGATCGTTCTTACATGGGTGGGATTGAAAGAGGCGAACACAACATAGCAATTATGAATCTTTTAAAAATAGCCAATGCTCTTGGAATAAAAACATCTTCACTTTTAGACGATGCAGGAAACTAACCATCATCTTTTAAACAAGTATTTAACAAGTAAAAAACCCGGCAAAATATATTAAGTAATTGAAATTATTGTATAAATTATATTTTTAGATATTTTTTTATATTTTAATACTGTATTTTTTGTTTGACATGCCATAACTCAATAACCTATGATGCCCTCATCAACTTACTGATAGGGATATATGGCTGCCGATAAATTTGACTTTGAACATACTGCTGACTCCATTAGCCAAATTGCTAACTTTCTTCAAAGCTTGGGAGCTGAGAAAGCGGTAGCTAAAATCTTGCCGCGTAATGCCAACGATAAAAATCAAGTATATTTCGCCAGCCATTACACACCACTCCACAGTATGTTTGATTTGACTCTGGCGGAACGAGGGTTCAGTTCCAGCGAGAAAGAGAGATCTAAGCCAGGAAGTGCAATACCTGAAGCTGTTTTCAATAACTTTCATTGGGTGAAACCTGATGGGAGTCAAATAAGAGCAAAGAACGTAAAAGCGATTGTGTATACACAGTACCCGGAAGCTCGGTTGAGCGGTTTCCAAACCATAAACAACACAATGCCTCAATCGCTCTCAGTAAGTTTTACAAAAGACCACCCGGAATGTAAGAGGTTACTCGTTCTCGGACGCCTTCCGACCGGTGCCTGTGTGGCAATGATCTACATTAATATTTCCCATGCATTAGAAGCTGAAATCCAACAACTTCCTGCTTTTGAAGGCTCAAGAGTTTGTAAGCTGATTACGATTGAGCAGAACTATGCAACTAGGCTTGCTGAGCAGCTATCCCTCATAGTCTCTCGTAAGTTAAAAGGCTGTCGTTTAAATGCATACGGAAACACTATTCCATTTACCGGAACGCAAGTATGCGGATATACGCTGGAGCATGCCCTAGACATCAAACCAAATTCTGGTATGGATGGTGACTTGTACGGTATTGAGCTTAAAACACATACACAGGTCAAAGTGACTCTTTTCACTCCTGAGCCAGATTTCGGTCTTTACACTGAAAGCTTTGAAAAATTCATGTTTACCTACGGCTATCAGAATGATGATGAATGGCGGCTCACAGGAATTCATCGTGCGAATATCCGGTGCACTAAAAGCGGCCTGACATTAATGGTACGCGAATATAAGGTAGTAGAGCCTGAAAAAGGCAAGTTTGACTGGGAGAGAGACGCAGAAGGAAATAAGGTTGCTTATCCCTACAATCCTAATACCCCTTTGACGCCAAAGATGGAAGGTGTTGAAGTTGTGTTAATAGATGATGAAAATAACATAGCTGCAGGATGGAGCTTGTCACGTCTTATGAATAACTGGGGTGCAAAACATAATGAAGCTGTCTACATTTCAGCATCAAAGTCTGACAATACTAATGCAGATCAGGTAGCAGAAGGTTATGCATACGAAGTTACATTTGAACCCAAAGTTATTTGGTGCAAAGAGACGTCCGCAGAGAGGTTGTTAAAAGCAATTAATGATGGATGGATTTTTCTGGATCCTGCACCTAAGTTTGTACCGTCAGATCCATCCAAAAACAAACGAAGAGCGCAATGGCGTGTAAATGATATTACTAAAACAGTGCATGCCTTGTACGAGTATATTGAAGTGAGGGACTTGTCATTAATAGGTTAAAAAGCTAACTCTACTTTACTAGTTGCTAATAATTGTCAGGCTTGGTTGGCTTGTTTGATTAAAAGAGGCCAAGCAGGCAGAAATGCGTCCGATAATCTTCGAGACACCAATGCCAGATGGTCGGGTAGTACATTCCCACACCAAAATTACATGCCACCCTAGCTTGGTGAGTTGGGTTATATTGACCAGATCGCGATCTTGATTCTGCCTAATTTTGACAGACCAGAAATCTTGCCGGGTTTTAGGCAGCTTGAAATATTTACAGTCATGTCCGTGCCAGAAGCAGCCATGAATAAAAATTACAGTACGGTACTTCTGAAAAACAATATCGGGTTTCCCTGGCAGCCCTGCTTTGTGTAGCCTGTACCTGAAACCAGCAGCGAAAAGTGCCTTGCGAACCAATATTTCTGGCTTTGTATCCTTTGAACGGATAGCTCGCATATTTTTGGAGCGAACATCGGGGCTGTGCACATCGACCATATTCAGGTTTGCTTATTGGCCTTAGCCTTTAGTATATGTGGTTTCATTAACTTTGCCACAGCAGAGAAAACAGGCACCACTACGCTGTTACCAAACTGCTTGTATGCTTGGGTATCAGAAACAGGAATTCGAAATTCACTACCTGTCGCATGATCGTAACCCATCAGGCGTGCGCACTCTCTGGGAGTCAAACGTCTTGGTCTGTTTTGGAGGTTATCGTCATGCCCAAACTCTTTACTTGGGTCGAATCCACGATCAATAAGAATCTCAGAGCCATCCTTATAGTATCTTGCTGATAGTGTTCTGGTGGTATTGTCTGCACCAACAAGACCATAACCAAATCCATTACCTTTGGCTTTGTGTTTGATTGAGTAATTAAACAGGTACTCCCAAAGTTTGGGTGTCAGAATATATTTTGGATCTACGTTGCTCTCAAGGATGTCACCAAGTTTAGGTTTCTTGTCGGGATATAGCTTCTTGATATTTTCCAGAGAGAATCCTTCATGTACTTCAAGGTCTTTTCTGAATCCAACAAGAACAATACGCTCGCGATGCTGTGGAACAAAGTGCTTACCGTCTATTACCTTAGGATCAGAAGAGCCGATTGCATTCATATCTGCAACCCAGTATCCGAGTTCATCAAGGGCTTCCTTAATAACTTGAAATGTACGCCCCTTATCATGACTTTTCAGGTTCTTAACGTTCTCAAGCAAGAAAGCAGAAGGTTTTTTAACCTCTATGATTTTTGCAACATCAAAGAAAAGCGTACCTTGAGTTTTGCATTCAAAGCCATGTGAACGGCCAAGAGCATTCTTTTTTGATACGCCAGCAATTGAAAAAGGCTGGCATGGGAAACCTGCAAGTAAAACATCATGATCAGGTATAAGCTTGTGAATATTTGAAGCAACTTGATTCTCAGTGACATTTTCTTTATCGCTTAATGTAACCTCTCGTATATCCTCGTTGAAAACGTGATCAGGTCCAGCGTAATGGTTAGCTTTGTATGTTCTTACTGCTGGTTTATTCCATTCACTTGTGAATACACATTGTCCTCCAACTGCTTCAAACCCCTTGCGAATTCCGCCAATACCAGCGAATAAATCAATAAATTTGAATTCGTAATTGGGATGGTTTTCTGGTGGTTTTGGAAATAACGACTGAAGAGACTCATACTCATAATGGCTTAATTTAGGGGAAGCTTTACCCTTGAGCCAGCGATTAATAGTTTCCCTGCACCATGTTCCGGGAGATAAGCTATTAAGGTATTCGCCAATAAATTTTTGATCGTAAATTTCTAACAAACTACGGATTAGGGTCAAATCATCTTGTGCGGATTTCATATTAAACTCTGGGTAAATCGTGTGACGAATTATCACTCAAAACACACAAAAAAGCTTGTTTTTTTAAATTTCTTACAAATGATACTCATAAGAAATATTAGGCATATTTAGTTAAATAAATTAATCAAGTTTTTACTAGTTTCTAAGATTGTAAGAATCAGCTAAACTTGTGTAAGAATTTATTTACGCTTCATCTCGATGATTACTAACAAAAAATAATTTAGCTTTAAGATAGATTTTGGATAAAGGGAGCAGTAAATGGCAGAGAATAATAAAAATATCTTCATTAGCCATATACATGAAGATGACCATCGTCTTGACCCTCTAAAAACTCTTTTAGGCATCTCAGGAATGCAAGTTCGAGATGCATCCATCAATAGTGCAAATCCAAATAACGCGAATGACGAGAATTACATCAAATATGGAATTCTTAAGCCCCGCATAGAATGGTCCTCAGTATTAGTCGTACTTATTTCCCCTGAAACTAAAAACAGTGATTATGTTCAATGGGAAATTGAGTGTGCTGCCGCAATGGGGAAAAGAATTGTAGGTGTATGGGATCATGGGGAATCTGAATGCGACATTCCTGAGGCATTAGACCGCTATGCAGATGCAATAGTAGGTTGGCAAGGAGATAGGGTTAAAGAGGCCATTGAGGGGAAAATTAACAACCATGAACGACCAGACGGCAGTGTAGTAGATCCCCGTGAAACAAGACGTTATTGTTGTTAAAGTATGGCGCTTTTTTCTTATGTAGTAGCGCGAGATTACGGGTTTGCGCCAAATCCTTTCGGCAATTATTGCACTTTAGCAACTTGTAAACCTGACATCAGGGGGCAAGCAAATGTTGGGGATTGGGTCGTTGGTATAGCTTCTAGGGCCGATAGTCTAGTACCTCGCCTCGTATATGTAATGCGTGTGGACGAAGTGCACACATACAATACTTATTGGTCAGATGCTTGATTTCAATATAAAAAGCCTTCACGTGTGGGAGCCGTCAAACATCTTTTTGGCGATAACATTTACCACCAAGACATTCATGGCAATTGGGTTCAGATTGATTCACATCACAGTCTGGATGATGGAAACCCAAATGTCCTCAATATTGCAAATGATACAAAGTCTCAAGGTGTATTAGTAAGCCAACATTTTGCATATTGGGGCAGCAATGCCCTTGAAATACCAGATGACTTTTTAGATTTCAATGGTGAAACCTTACTAATAAAGCGAGGATATCGTAGGCATTTTAGTGAGGAATTCATAAGCCATTTTATTCAGTGGTTTGAAAGTCTTGATTTAGAGGGCTTCCACGGTGCGCCGTATAGATGGCAAAGGAGGACTGCACAATGGAGTCGACCAAGAAAATGACAGCCCAACAAACAACTCCTCTTCAAAGCGCCAACCCTTCATTAGAAAAAAATACAGGGCATATAGAGATTGAAAAAAAACAGCCATCTGATATAGCTTCTATTGGAGTCATCTCAAACAAAAACGCCCTTATCAAATTTGATCTTTCAAAACAACTTGATATTTCATTTCATGCTGACGGCTGGTTTACAACTGGATTAGGCATTTTAATTATAACTGTAATTCTTGTTCGTCTATGGTTGGGAAAATCAGGAAAGCTCCAAGATTTTGAATTAGATGAAGCAGAATTTGGGCTGGGCGATCAAAAATTTAAATTAAAAATTAACGACGACGATAGGCAAATAGCTTACAAAATTTGGGTAGAGCTTAGCACTCGCAAAATTGGTTTACCAATTGATCTCGAACATGATGTTATTACTGAGGTATATGACTCATGGCACACATTCTTCTCCGTGACTAGGGAGTTAATTAAAGATGTTCCTGTACGAAAGTATCGTAGAGATTCTACAGAAAAAATTGTTCGACTTTCTATTGAGGTTTTGAATGAAGGTTTACGACCGCATTTAACCAGATGGCAAGCTCGATTCCGCCGCTGGTACGAACGAGCCTCTGGAGAAACAGATTTTGTAAAAATCTCACCGCAGGAAATACAACAGCAATTTCCTCATTTTCAAGAATTGGCCGATGATATGAAAATAGTAAATGATAGGCTTATAGCTTACAGAAAAAGAATGCATCAGCTTATTAAACAATGATCAAAGTAATCCCAATTTCGAGGTGTTTTTATATGGAGATGCAATGGTTAAACAAAAAATAATACACCTTACATTAAGCGATTATCAGCGAAGAGCCTGTGCATCTAATCAATTTAGTGGAAAAGAAACAGCAATTGATCAACTGCGATTTGGGTTGTTTGGAGAAATAGGTTCAGCGCTCTCTCTTGTAAAAAAATCCCATAGAGACCTTCAGACTGCCGACTTAGTAGGTATTGGTGAAGAGTTAGGAGATGCTTTATGGTATTTGACTACAACCATCTCGGAATATGGTTCTAATTTAAATGATGTTGGAATTACATCTCTAGCTAAACTACAAAAACATTTTGGCGTTAATCGTGATACGCATGAACAAAATCTTACTTTTGTTCAATTTGATGGGTTAGTTGACTTCTGTCGAAGTAAGCTCAAGCATGAGAATATGTTAAATCAGCTTAGGCAGTTAGGAATTAATTGTGGTCGCTTAATGGAAGGTGAAGAAAATAATTTAACCACAAGCCAACACCTTGATCAGCTCAGTACTATTCTTGCAGATATTGTTATTGTAGGAGCACATTTTGAACAAAATTTTGCAAGCATTGCAGAAAACAATTTAATTAAAATCGAATCACGGTGGCCACCTGATGGAATAGCTCATATCCCTTTATTCGATGAACATCGAACTTTGCTTGAAAAATTCCCTAGAAACTTTTCAATGAAGTTTATTCAATTGAGCAATCCTTCTGGTAAACCTTATGTAATTCAGCAAATGAACGGGGTTAATATCGGTGATAGGTTGACTGATAACAGAACACAAGCTGACGGCTATAGATTTCATGATGTTTTTCACTTAGCTTACTTAGTACATCTTGGGTGGTCTCCTGTAATAAGAGCTTTATTAAAACTTAAACGTAAAAGTGATAGTGACATTGACGAGAACGAGGATGGTGCTAGAGCTATAATTATTGAGGAGGGTATTGCCACATGGATTTTTAACCATGCTCATCGCAGAGATTATTTCGAGAATATCCAAACAGGCCGCTTAGATTACAACATCTTGAAACAAGTTGCGGATATGGTGGAAGGGTACGAGGTTGCGGCGTGCCCTATGTGGCAATGGGAGAAGGCTATTTTAGATGGCTTTGAGATTTTCCGGAAACTAAATGAAATCGGAGGGGGTAATGTACATGTAGACATCAACCAAAGAACGTTAGCATTCGAACCGTTTACACCTTAGAATACTTGCCACTAAGTTTTATCATCCCCAAAATGAATCCAAATACTTTCGTTACTGCATTATCTGAAATTGAACTGAAGGACGTATTCAATCCATATCGTCACCTCTGCCATACACATGATCTACAAGATGCTCCTGCAGTACGTAGAAAAAATCTGAAACTTTATCTACAAGTACTTGAACAACTAGAGGTTGATACGATATGGATGGGCCGAGATCTTGGATATAGAGGAGGACGACGCACTGGATTAGCCCTAACGGATGAATATCATCTTTCCCACATGGGTTTAGCCTACCCGGGTGTTATTGCAGAAAGAGCTACGAAAGGACCAGCCGTATCTGAACGCACTGCATCTGAAATATGGGGGATACTAACTAAATTATCACACCCACCACTCTTATGGAATGTTTTCCCTTTTCATCCGCATGAGTTTGGTAGCGAATTCAGCAACCGTAAGTTCTCAAAAATTGAACTAGACACTGTGACAGAGCTTAATCATCAACTTATTTCCTGGCTTGGCATAAAGCGCATCATTTGTTTAGGTCGTGATGCAGCTGTATATGCAACCAAATTTGGTATTGATGTCGAGTGTGTTCGCCATCCTAGTTATGGTGGTGTTAAAGAATTTAGAGACGGGATGCATAAAATATATGCTAAAGACTTTCACCAAGTAAAGCTTCATGACCAACTGTTCGTATAATCATTACACATAAAATTACTCAATAGTCGTTATAACTGTCAAAAGTCTTGACTCTGCTTTTAAAATAAAGCGACCTAAAGATTTCTTTCTAAGTCCTATTAAATAGTGAACCTTGTGTGTCTAACTAGCACGAAGAAAAACATCATCATACCAACTCAATAAGTCTGTGCTAAATTAACAAGTAAGGGTGGAACAACTTTAAACAATCCGACAACTTAGTTAATCTTTTTAAATGTAGAAGGAAAAGCTAAAACTGTACTCTCTTCAACAGTAGATGATTGATTAGTGGGTGTCGAGATAGGTCTAAGACGAGCAAATTGTACAACATTATTTTTGCCTTCAAAATGACCTTCTGGAAAGCTTACCAACATTTCTATATCACGAACCGCGAGACCAAGGTGTCTAGGAATTGATTCTAGTGGCATTATGTTTTCATCAACAAGCAAATCTATTGTGCGACGAAGTAATCTAGGTTCTTCAGGACGACGATCATCATCGTTAGGTTCTGCCTTGGCTCCCCAACGCGCTGAGCGGCGTTTAAAAAGCAGCTGAGCTCCATCTTCATCAATAATTTTGAGAGCTTTTAACCTCATTATTATTGCAGCCACGGATACTCCCCATCTACGTTTTAGAAGCAATAAATCATCAAGTGTTGCAGGTGTTCTAATTTCGTTAGCGAAGGTCTCTGCAGGCAAAAGAAATGCTCCTGCAAAATAATGTGCTTGTTGCTCTAGTAGTTTATGGCGGTCTCTTTCAGTAGGGCGTGGGATATGGCGATGCAAAATCAAATGTCCTAGCTCATGCGCCAAATCAAACCTGCTACGATAAGCATTATCTTTATCAGCAGATAACAAAACTAAAGGCCTATCTAGAACCTCACTCCAAGCAGACAAACCCTCAATCTGAGCAATTCCTGTTTCTTCGCGGATTAAAATAACTCCTGCACCTTCAACTGCTAAAGCTAAATCTTGTATGGCATTCCTACCGATACGCCATAAATCACGACATTCACATGCAGCTAGTTCTATTTCTTCCGGAGTTATTTCTTCGGGATCAACAAATTTGCGAGTTGGTAGATTTAAAGTTGGATATTCAACAAACTCTGCTAATGCAACGGCAATATCTTGAGCCCACTCCATACGAGCTTCTAGCATTTCACGTGCAGCAACATGCGCTGAAGCATTACTACGAAATAGTGGTAGTGATACTTTTGCTATTGGTGGTCTTATAAACCATTCGGGCATTACATTCACTACACTGGCTAATCTGTCTAGAGTATCTTTTTCTGGGGATTGTGAACCCGCCCGCCATTTACTTAATGTTGCGGGCGAAACTCCTACAAGAGAAGCTAGCTGAGCCTGCGTTAGCCTACGGGCAGCTAAAATCTGACTTAGGCGTCCATTTTGAAATCCCTGTATGCCACCGCGACTCATAAAGTTGAACCGTCTTTATCTTTTTTGCTGATACTGATTTTGAGTTTCGGCTTGGCAAGGTCGTCTTGAACTGCAGGTACTTGTTCATATCTTTGTAAAAATGCACTTACAGACTCTCGGAAAAGCCAACCACGCATTTCTCGATCAGGTACAGCTATATGAATGGATGTAGGGAGTTCAGGCTGAATATGCAGTGAGCCGGAAAAGCAGGATACAAAGAATGTAACTATCTCAGCGGGTGGTTCATAGTTATTAAATAACTCTGGTTGTACTAAAGGTTCGATTGCTTTGTTAGCAATTGACATCTGGCGTCTAGTTTTACTTCTTCGTCCATTAACCCAAATCCCTTCAGGTATGTTGAATCTGGCTAAAGTGATAATACCGACACGCCCAGTGATTATTCCATTACCCTTAATAGGTGATGGGGAAGCTCCGCCTACTGATAGTGCTCTGTGAAACGACTCATTCATATGGAAGTGACGCATTTGTCCTACAACGTGAGGAAGATGCCCTTCATTCATACCAGATGCTGCGCCCAAAGCACGTTGAGATCCTATTTCAAGCCCCTCTTCAATCCCCATAAGGAGCTCGCGTGAGATATTTCTCATTAGAAGATCAGGTATTGTATCAACAGGTTTAGCCACTAAAAATGTCATTTGATAGTCCCATAGTAGATTTCGCTTAACGGGATAATACACCTATAATGTTTCGCTTACAACCTATTTATCAAATTTACAGTTTAACTTCAAACACAACTGTACTAATTTAAAATATATCATAATGAACATGGCATGAACGTAATTTCACTCAACAGATTCTATACCTGCTTTTCAACTTGGACTCAAATTAGAGATAAGCGGATTAAAAACCTAGCATCCTCTGCATAAACAAAAACGACCTAGAGATTTCTCCCTAAGTCGTCTTAAATGGTGGCCCCTCTGTGAGTCGAACACAGTACCAACGGATTCTGGTTTGTGACGGTTTCCCGCCTCCCTGGACTTTGTCTTCACCGTTGCTTACGCTTTAGGTGGGTGCCGTCAAGTCTCTACACGTTCAACAAGCATTTCTACCTGAAGCTTCGCTCGGCATTGCCTTGTGCATTGCTGCCGTCAGGTTTCACCGAATTTGACACCATCCCATATACAGTTTCCACGTATATGGCACATTTACATATGAGTCCGCTGCTCTAACCAAGCAT
>Ga0208125_100499_pt1 | contig 22111 bp, 17 predicted proteins | sample LakWasM128_HOW14_2_FD_183938 | JGI IMG/M metagenome (GOLD analysis project Ga0208125, IMG submission 183938) | Freshwater sediment methanotrophic microbial communities from Lake Washington under simulated oxygen tension - Sediment Metagenome... | ecosystem: Environmental > Aquatic > Freshwater >...
TTACAGGTTCGATTCCTGTCGGGCAGACCAGTACGTTAAAGTCTCTATGGTGGCTGTAGCTCAGTTGGTAGAGTCCAGGATTGTGATTCCTGTTGTCGTGGGTTCGAGCCCCATCAGCCACCCCATTTTCTCCAATGTAAGACTATTGATTCATATAGGTTTTTCGAAAACTTAAATCTTACAAACACCATCAAAAACCTATAGGCACCAGTAAAACCATTTATTCACTGCAGTAAAATTGCAGTAAGAATAAATTTAATTTTTTTTGTTACACCTACAGACACCTGCAAATACCGCTTGAAATGTTTTTTTAATTATTATACATTCTTAATCGTAGTGAGATGTACGATCAATCTTCCGCTGAAAGAGGGCACATAACCCCTCCGATGCTAGGCTTAATTTTAAATTAAGGTGGAGGTTGAGGCATATAGGCAAATTAAATCGGTGTTAATTTGCGCTAAGAGGTTTATGCTGAACGGTACGCAAAAGTCAAACTTCCGCGCCAGATAATGACTGGGTCAACGTGAAATTGTCGTAATAAACAACCTAATCACCTCAATAAGCTTGGTATTTAAAAATACCATTCAGATGGAGTTATATATGGACGACAATAATACGTTGGCTTACAAGCCAAAGGAGTTTGCGCGAGCAACTTCAATATCTGTGAATGCTTTATGCAGGGACAGAAAAGATGGATCTCTAGGCGGGATACCATTCGTTAAACTCGGTAATCGAATTGTTTACCCTAAACAACTAGTTGAAGAGTGGTTCGCCAAAAGGGCATTTAATGGTGAAGCTATATCTTTTGTAGCTAGTATGAACCATCTATCTTCAGTCAAACGACCAAGAGGTCGCCCAAAAGGAACTACAAAGGTAAAACAGTCAAAGTCAAATCTAAAGCCATTTGGGAAGGTCCATCCAAATGAAATTTAGTGAGATTGTTCAAAGGCTTGATAAACCTAGGCCGTACAAAGTCAATAAAGGACAGTATATACAATCCGTACGCGCACGTTGTCCATCGTGTGGAGGTAGTTTAGACAAGCTTTGCATGACAGAAATGGCAACTGGTCAAATCTTGGTTAATTGTTATGCAGGTTGTTCATTCCTAGACATAGTAAATGCTCTTGGTCTAGTGGAATCAGATTTTTTCCCGCCCAAAGAAAACAGTTCCAATTCAGCTAAAGTAAAGATAGATTCAATCAAAGGTTGGGAATGGTGGAGTCTGGCTTCTGCCCTTGATGTTCTACATGAGAAACTAAAGTGTAATTTCATCGAGTTAGTGAGTCATCTTCCTGGAGATGATCCATCAAGAGCAATCATGAGTAAGGCAATTTCAGAAATAAAAAATATTTCTGAAAGACTTAAGTATGGTAAAGAGGTAACTAAACTATGAGTTTGTCTAAAGTTAGTTTATTACCAGAGCACACCAAATTTCCTTTTCCGCTGCTTGATCTCAAAAGATCAATATCAGAAACTCCAACGCCACCAGATTATATTATAGCAAGCCTAGGGCTTGTTGCAGGTACGGTAGGGAGCATTGTGGCACCAGGCGCAAGTGGCAAGAGTTTGCTGGCATTACAAATTGCCGCGCAAGTTGGGTGTGGATTGGATCTACTAGGTTTAGGAAGTCCTAAAAAAGGTAAAGTATTACTATTTTGCTCCGAAGATCCATCAGATATTGTTGCTTCACGAGTACATGCATTAAGTAAATACATGACATCTGATCAACAATTGGACTTCTGTAATAATGTCGTAATCTCACCGTGTATTGGATCGTCAGGGAACTTTTTAGATGATGGCACTACTGCTAACAAAATTATAAATTCTGGAAGTGAAAATTTTAGATTAGTTATTATTGACACTTTATCGAGGTGGCATCACGGGGAAGAGAATGAAAGAAGAGATGCTGCTGCAGTAATGCGTCAAATGGAACGAATTGCCAAAACTGGTCCTGCCGTAATTTTTATACATCACATAGGAAAGTCTAGTGACGCTAGCTCGCAAAATGCCAGTCGTGGTTCATCTGTGTTTGTTGATGAATCGAGATGGGTTGCTTACTTGAAGGTTCCGCCAAGTGATAAGCCAGATAAATTGATTCACTTCGGAGTTTCAAAATCTAATTATTCTGCGGCGTTTGAGCCGATCTTACTGAGACGTGGGGAAAGTGGCGAGTTCTTGAAAGTATCAAGCAACAAAGCTAATGTTGCCAATGTTATTAGATCAAGTATTAAGGAGGTACCAGTTGATGACGGTGACTTCTAAAATTAAAAAGCTGCCAACTACCACTGTGCATCAAAGTCGAATTAAGCTATTTCAGCCGACACGCAGGCCAGAATTTATCTCAAATAATGAAGATAAGACTCCATGGGGGTCATCTTGTGTGAACGGTAAATTAGGTCAGAAACATAGCGACGTGCTTGAGTCGTTGTTATTTTGTGCTGAAAAAATTTCTGAAATTAAAGATGGACGATTAAAAATTCTTGTTGATCCATACCAAGTCAGAATTCATGCGGGAATTTCATCGTCGCGGGAAGTTAATCAAATAATTGAAGATTTAGTGAAGGCATTTGTTAATATTGAATTTAAGTCAAAAAATGGTGGAATTTGCAAAAGCAAAGGCCATTTGATAGGTTGCAAAAGAGAAGCAATAAAGCTAAATGGAGAGCCTATCACGCGTAATAATCCAATTAAGGGCAAGCCTCCTCGACCACTATGGACGCTGGAATTAGGAAAAGTGTTAAGTGACTTAATCGCAAATGATCTATGGATTGAAGATGATCCTCTACCGATAGCGAAAATAAAGTGTGGAATTTGTCAGGCCATTGCCAAGCATATTCGTAGCCACAAAAACGTTCCCAACGGAGGATGGATACTAAAAAATTTAATAAAGCTATTGATAGGTGATAGAGCATCTATGCAGCAGATTTACGACAGGACGCGAGAAGTTAATAATAATATTGACGCATTATATTTGGTTGGCATCATCGTAAATGATGGGAGAGTGAAAGTTAGAAAAACTAGAAGAAAGTTAACTCTGGAGCATAACTCCGAACCTCTGGAGCAAAACACCGAGCTTCTGGAGTATAACTCCGATATCTGGAGTAAAACTCCGGTCTTGGCAGTTCATTAAGGTTAATCAGGTTAAGTCGGGCATCACCCGACAGAAAACCAAAAGCACCCTGCGCGGGGGCAGGGTAAAAGCTAACGTACAAGAAGTGAATGGTCAGTATAACTTCTTGTACGTTAGATCTTGCCTGCGCCCCCGTGCGCTGGTGTTTTTGGTCTTAAGATTGCATATACCAGTAAGAAAAATTAATGCTAACAACCTAAGATGCCAATTATAAGCTCGGTTCGTAAGTCAATAGTTACAACTTGTTGTCTAGGGTACTATGTGCAGAAGACGATAAAACTACTTGAATCAGTACTTTGATAGCAAATTTCTGGATATTTTAAAATAACTATAAAGTTGGGTAAAGATTTTGAACGCAGTTGAAATTGAACAAGCTATAAGCGATTTAGCAGAGCAGGCATTCGATGCTGAGAATTTCCCATATGCTTTTTTACAAGCGTTTGGAAATAAAGAAACCACCATTAAACGCCTTAGAAATAGCGGTGAAAATAAATCTGATGTTAAGGGTGGTGTTCTACAGCGTAATAACATTCACATAGCTGTTTGCAACGCCGGAGAGACAGGTGCAACTCTGAATGAACTACGCTCAAGTCCTGCTACTATTAAGGCTAAAGCAAAGTTCATTTTAGCCACTGATGGCGTAGATTTTGAGGCTGAAGATTTAACATCAGGCGAAACCGTTGCATGTGCATACCCAGATTTTCCCAACCACTTTGGCTTTTTTCTTACTCTCGCCGGTATATCTACAGTTAAGCAAATTCGAGAAAGCTCGTTTGATATCCGGGCCACAAGTCGTTTAAATCGCTTATATGTGGAGCTGTTAAGAACAAACCCAGAATGGGGTACGCCAGAACGTCGCCATGACATGAATCACTTTATGGCGCGTTTAATCTTCTGTTTTTTTTCTGAAGATACCGATATTTTTAATGGTAACGATCTTTTTACCGCCACCATCGAGCAAATGAGCGCCAAAGATGCCTCAGATATGGATTGGGTGATTAGTGAAATTTTTCGTGCCATGAACACCAAGCCAGATGACCGTATCGCTGCCAACTTCAGGCCGTGGGCAGATGCTTTCCCCTATGTGAATGGAGGTTTGTTTTCAGGTAGCACCGAGACCCCAAAATTTTCCAAAATTGCACGCTCGTATTTAATCCATGTTGGCAAACTAGATTGGACAAAAATCAACCCTGATATTTTCGGCAGCATGATACAAGCCGTAGCGGATGAAGATGAACGCGGGGCATTGGGCATGCACTACACCAGCGTGCCCAATATCCTCAAAGTACTTAATCCGCTATTTTTAGATGACCTTAAAGCCGAGCTAGAAGCCGCTGGCGATAATCCGCGAAAATTACTCAATTTGCGTAAACGCATGGCTCGTATCCGCGTGTTTGACCCTGCCTGTGGCAGTGGTAACTTTCTGGTGATTGCCTACAAACAAATGCGCGAGGTAGAGGCGGAAATTAATAAACGCCGTGGTGAGGGTCATCTTAAAACTGAAATATCAATCAGAAACTACAGAGGTATCGAACTCAAAAGCTTTTCTGCAGAAATTGCTCGTTTGGCATTGATAATTGCCGAGTATCAATGTGATGTAGTTTACATCGGACAAAAAGAAGCTCTACAAGACTTTTTGCCACTTGATTCGCAAAACTGGATTACCTGTGGCAATGCACTGAGGTTAGATTGGTTAAAAATTTGCCCACCATCTGGTACAGGTGTGAAATTACTTGGCGATGATTTATTTAATACGCCATTAGATCAAGCCGAAATTGATTTTGATAATGAAGGTGGTGAGACTTATATTTGTGGCAACCCACCATTCAAGGGTACACGTAAGCAAGGTGCTCAAGAAAAGGATGATCTTGAGCAAGTTTTCGCAAAACTAACAACCAAATGGAAAAACGTAGACTATGTTGGCGCGTGGCTTATGAAAGCAGCTCTATATAACAATCAATGCGATGCTCCATTTGCTTTCGTATCAACAAATAGTCTATGCCAAGGCCAGCAAGTGCCAATTGTATGGTCTTTGTTGGACAAGCTTGGATTTAGAATACGATTTGCTCATACATCATTTAAATGGTCAAATTTAGCCGCTAATAAAGCTGGTGTAACTGTTGTAGTTACTGGTGTAGATAAAAGACAAGGTGGAAATCGTTCAATTTTTACTGATGATATTAAACGTGAGGTTTCCAATATCAATCCGTATTTAACACATCATAATATTTCAATTTTACTTGCTGAAAAAAAGCCCAGATTTACATCAATGCCCATGGAGTACGGCGTTTATTATTCAAAATCGGCTGGGTTGATTCTAACTACTGATGAAAAAGAGAGGTTGGTTAAAACTGGATTGCCCTCTAAATTTTTACGGCGCTTTATTGGCTCAAGTGAGTATATAGGTGGTCAAGAGCGTTACTGTCTTTGGATTGATGATGATGAACTTAATGAAGCATTAGAGTTTGAGGAGGTGCGTGAACGCATTGCAAGTGTAAAAAAAGATAGATTGGAAACTGAGGATGAATCAGTCAATAAACTTGCGCTAAAGCCACATCAATTCAGAGAAAAAAAGGGTGACGAAGCAGAGAAGATTTTTATACCCATCGTATCATCTGAGTCTAGGGAATACTTACCAGCTGGCATTGCAGACCAATCAACAATTCCAACAAATAAGGCATTTTTCATACCTAATGGTCAACTTTGGGCGTTGTCAATTATTGTATCTAAGTTACACCTTTCTTGGGTGGCTACGGTATGTGGTCGCTTAGAGATGAGGCTTTCATATTCCAATACACTAGGTTGGAACACTTTTCCACTTCCCAAACTCACCGAAAAAAACAAACAAGACCTCACCCGTTGCGCAGAGGATATTCTGCTGGCAAGAGAGGCTCATTTCCCAGTCACCATTGCCGATTTATACGACCCCGATAATATGCCCGAAAACCTTCGCCATGCGCACGAACTCAACGACGAAGTGCTTGAGCGCATCTACATCGGCCGTCGTTTTAAAAACGATACTGAGAGGCTAGAAAAACTGTTTGAGCTTTATACACAAATGACCAGCCAAAATAAAAAGGGCTAATAAAAATGACTGATATTAAATCGATTCCATCTGTTTCAGTAAGTTACGCTTCAAATGGCAGCTCTACTAAAGCCAACGAGCTTGGCATGCGCGTGATGCAAGAGCGGGCTTATGAAAAGCGGGGTGAACAATATCTACTCATTAAATCCCCACCAGCTTCAGGTAAGAGCCGTGCGCTGATGTTTATAGCTTTGGATAAATTGAATAATCAGAATGTTAAAAAAGCAATCATCGTTGTGCCTGAAAAGTCTATTGGATCAAGTTTTAATGATGAGCCGCTAACGAAATTTGGCTTTTATTGGGATTGGCAAGTAGTGCCTAAATGGAATTTGTGCAACGCGCCAGGTGAAGATGGTGGCAAAGTCAATTCTGTTAAAGCATTTTTAGAAAGTGATGATCGTGTTTTAGTGTGTACACATGCCACGATTCGGTTTGCGGTGGATAAATTTGGCATACAAGTCTTTGATGATTGTTTGCTTGCAGTGGATGAGTTTCACCATGTAAGTGCAAATCCAGATAACAAGCTTGGCATACACCTTGGCAGTTTTATTGCAAGAGACAAAGCACACATTGTGGCCATGACAGGTTCTTATTTCCGAGGGGATGCTGAAGCGGTTTTATCGCCACAGGATGAGGCTAAGTTTGAGACCGTGACTTACACGTATTATGAGCAGCTCAACGGTTATGAGTATTTAAAAACGCTGGATATTGGCTATTACTTTTATTCAGGTTCTTACATTGATGAAATAACTGATGTATTAGATACTCACCTTAAGACGATTATTCATATCCCGAATGTAAATTCACGCGAAAGCACGCAGCGCGGCAAAACTACTGAGGTGAGCGAGATATTAGGTGCAATGGGCGAATGGAAAGGCAAAGATCAAGCCACTGGGTTTGATATTGTAGTGACAGCCGATGGACGTACTTTAAAAGTGGCTGACTTGGTGGACGATGGCCCAGATCGTCACTCAAAAGTGTTAACAGCACTTAAAGACCCAGCCCAAAAGAATAATCGCGACCACGTAGATGTGATTATTGCACTGGGAATGGCTAAAGAAGGTTTCGACTGGATTTGGTGTGAGCATGCTTTGACGATTGGTTATCGCTCCAGTTTGACTGAAATTATCCAGATTATTGGCCGTGCCACACGTGATGCCAAAGGTAAAACGCGCTCAAAATTTACCAACTTAATTGCTGAACCTGATGCATCTGAAGATAAAGTTACCGATGCAGTGAATGACACTTTAAAAGCAATTGCCGCCAGTTTATTAATGGAACAAGTGCTCACGCCTAAATTTAACTTCACTCCTAAAAACCCTCAAGCAGCGCCAATGGAAGGCTTTGACTATGGCGAAAATGGCTACAACCCAAATGGAAATAACGTAGGCTTTAATGAAGAGACTGGGCAATTTCATATTGAGGTGAAAGGGCTGATAGAGCCTAAAAGCAAAGATGCAAAGCGTATCTGCCAAGAAGATCTAAACGAAGTGATTACTGCATTTGTGCAAGATAAAACCGCCATTGAGCGTGGTTTGTTCGATGATGAAATGGTACCAGAAGAGCTCACGCAGGTAAAAATGGGCAAGATTGTTAGGGATAAATACCCAGAGTTAGATGCTGAAGATCAAGAAGCTGTGCGGCAACATGCGATTGCAGCGCTGAATATGACCCAGCAAGCTAAGAAGATGATGAATGAGGGTATGAGCACTGACGGGGAGCGTGCTGGCAGTACTGCGTTTATTCAAGGCGTGAGAAAATATGCAATGGATGTGCGTGATTTAGATATTGATTTGATTGACCACATCAATCCATTTAGTGAGGCTTATGCAATCTTGGCCAAAGCTATGAATGAAGAAAGCTTGAGACAAGTGCAAGCGATTATTTCTGGTAAAAAAGTGAATATGTCTATGGAAGAGGCTCGCGACCTTGCAAGACGGGCGTTACAGTTTAAGAATGAGCGTGGCCGTTTGCCTTCACTGACTTCAACTGACCCTTGGGAAAAGAAAATGGCTGAGGGTATAGAGTTTATGAAGCGTATGAAAGCTGAGGCAGCGAATGGCTAAAGCGCAGTTTACTGATGAGGACGATGAGCTTTTAGCCGAGCTTGGCGTGGAAGTTGAATCAAAAGCTACGAGTAGTCGTACTCCACGCGAAGAGCGCATTATTGCTGGTTTTGAGGAAATTGAGCGCTTTGTAGAAACGCATGGCAGGTTGCCGCAACATGGCGAAGATAAGGACACTTTTGAACGTATTTATGCGGTGAGATTAGATGCGATACGCAAATCGACTGAATGCAAAGATGTATTGGCCAAGCTGGATAAAAACGGCTTACTGACAGATGAAACAAGCTTGACTGCTAAATCCTTAGAAGCGCTGGATGATGATGCTTTGCTTGCTGAATTGGGTGTGACATATAAAACTGAAAACGATATTACAACGCTAAAACACGTGAAATCAGTAGCTGAGAAAAAAGCGGCTGAAGAAATTGGTAGCCGCTCACTTTGTGTAGATTTTGATAAGTTCAAGCCTATGTTTGAGGCCGTTCAAAAAGATTTGATCGATCGCAGAAGAAAAACAATGCCATTCAGCAAAGATGGCAGTATTGAAGAAGGTAATTTCTTTATCTTATCTGGCCAAAAAGCATATGTAGCATCAGTAGGGGAGGAGTTTATAGGTACTGATGGACGAAAAGAATATCGGTTAAGAGTTATTTTTGATAATGGAGTAGAAAGTAATCAACTCATGCGTTCTCTGCAAAAACGGTTGTGGGAAGATGAAGCAGGCAGGCGCATTAGTGATGTAAGTTATGGACCATTGTTTGATGATGCAGTTGATGAGTCTGATATTGAAAGTGGCACTATCTACGTGCTAAGAAGTAAATCTGAACATCCAGAGATTAAACCGCACGCTAAATTACTTCATAAAATCGGTGTAACTGGTGGCAATGTGTCAACCCGCATATCCAACGCAAAACTTGATCCTACTTTTTTAATGGCTGATGTCGAAATTGTGGCCACTTATGAACTCTATAATATTAACCGTACTAAACTTGAAAATCTGCTTCATCGTTTTTTTGATTCAGCTAGATTAAATATTAAAATCACAGATCGTTTTGGCAATCCAATAAATCCACGTGAATGGTTCATGGTGCCACTTTTTATCATTGATGAAGTCGTAGAAAAGATTAAAGACGGTACGTTAAGTAAGTATCAATATGATCCTGAGAAAGTTAAATTAGTAAAATAATTTTTGCAGCAATATCGTACGATACCAGAAACCACTTCTCAGACAAAGTCTGAGAAGTGGCATGGTTCCAAGTCCGGTTAATAACCAGACAGTTTCGGCTTACTTCGCTTCCAGCAGACCAGTCACGGTCTTGAGTCTTGTAAGTGTCACCTTACAAAACATTTCGAGCAGACTGCCGTGTCCCTCTAAGTCACTTATAACTACACACGCGGGCTGTCAACCCAATTACCACACACTTTTTTCTACACGGCTCAAGCTTTCATATCCGTCTTCCGACGGTCGACGTCCAGACCATACAGGTCAGCCCTTTCGCCATTCTTACTTACCTAATCTCCCTCTCTTCCTGTTCAATCACGTCACTTAAACGCTATTGTCACTACGGCGCGCCAACGCCCAGGTAAGAGACTCCCAAGTTATCCAGATACCCTCCCCAGTCACGGGTTAGAGTGCTTCCGCTACTACGTTTGTTTAGCAGTCACCTAGTTTAATATTTTTAGCATACGCCTACCCCATTTCTAGGTTTCACGGGCAAAAGATTCCAAAAACGCTCCGTTACTAAATATTAAATTTCAAACAGTTACCAATGTACACCACTGCATCACAAACTCTCAAATGCTCCCCTCAAAAGGGTTACAATTACATGCTTGAGCTATCCATAGACCTAATCCTTCGATTAGTGCCGAATCATCCAAGTTTCCCCTCAGATCCCTGTTGCATCTCTACAACCTCATAAGCCCACATGTCGAGCAAAGTCATACGCCTAATAACGATATTCTGTTACCGGCTTATCCCTCGGTGCTATTAACGATCTATTCCAGATCTCGCACTTTCACGGCTGAAAGGTACACAGCTATTTCTAGCGTGCCCGTTTCCTTGTCGCCCAATATTTAATCTAACTATTAAAGAACAGAATGAGTCGAAGAGGCATTGCAGCCCCAGCGCTCAACGTAACGTGGCGAGCTCTATTAGAAGCACCACGCTTCACCGCGATAAGGTTTGGTCTTGGCGGACGTCCTTATGTAATTTCTTACAAAGTGTGCTACATGTTTTGAGGGTGACAACCCCAAAACAAAATATTTTTTGGAATTGACAGATCCTCGTGACCTGTCAGTTATCGTCGTTGTTTTTCAAATATTTAACTTTTTCAACTTCTAAAATTTTTCTTTCTTGGAATCTTAAAGATATTCCTTAACGTTAATTGCAAACTAAGAATTATTGGTTAACATCCTTTAAAAAAGTATTTTCAATTAATTTTAAATATTCACTAGAACAAGACGATAAGACTCAATCTATTTTTTGGGAATCTGGAGTCATTAATGAGTAAATGTTTCGTCATCACAGTCAAGGCTTCATTTATGCAGCGTCTAGCGGACCTGGTTAGAACGGGCCATGTTTTATACGTCAGCGGAGAAATTGATAAAGAAAAAGCTAATAAATTTTCAGAAAGAATGGAAAAGCTTTATGACATCAACCAAAACGCGATGGCTGCATCAAGAAAAAGACGCTCTGGTAAATCTGGCTTTCGACTGTTGCTAGCGTCATTAAATGACAATACAAAACTTACCTTTTTTTTACTCCGCACGGATGGCGAAATTCCAGACGCGGCAATGAATGAAAATTGGCGTAACGCCCTTCAGAGTAAAATTGAGGTCACAGGTTACCATCTGCTAAGAAAGTCTCGTAAAGGCTCTGAAAAACCATCCTGGACGTGGGAATACACCAAAGATCGATATCAACAACTTTTTGATGGTGTAATAACTGCTATTAGAAAAAAATCTGACAAAGATTTAAGTTTTTACGTAAGCATGATTCAAAAAACTCAAGGTTTCGCCGGCGCAAGAGTCCAAGCTCAAAAGCTACTTAAAGTCATTAAAGATGAGTGGAAAAGACACAGGGGAAAAGATGCAATGCCTAAATTGCCCGGCCGCATTGGATACAATCGTCGCTTACCAACTTTGGGTCGAGTTGTTGAAGACGTTAATAAAAAGCGCGCAATTCGAAAATCTTCTGTTATGTAGACAGTTCTTGTATAAAGTTAGACTAAAACTTGTGCCTCAATTTGAGGGACTTGAATTGCATTAACTGATGCTTCAATACTTTCATAAATTTCTATATCATTGTTTATTGCTTCGAATGTGACAGTTAGAGCGAATTTTGCATAAGCATCTGGATCAAGATCCCACCCAGCGTGCCCGATTACAGCGATACAAAAATCATGTGGTAGTTCATGTGAATTTAGCACTACCCAATCTTTCTGTACCGTACTTGTGCTTCGCTTAACTCCTCTAATGTTTCCCCACTCATCTCTTTCGCGAATTTCCCACTTAATAGTGTTTTCCTCTTCGACTAAGTTGTTATCGCCACTTATTAAAACACGATTTTTAAAAGACTCTAGAGACTCCCCTATGTAACTACTTTTCCAATCTACCCAAGTAGAAAGATATTGTCGAATGTTACGTCTTGTTCTTCTTGGTCTTCCAACATATGAAAGCGTAACATCTATTCTAATTTGGAACTCATCACCTGGTGCTCTTAGTTCGGGAGGAATAGGAATTTGATAAATTTGAGCCTCTTTAGCGGTTACTCTGTTTTCCCCATGTGTGATTAGAGTAACCCTAAATGGAGTATTTGATGTTGCACGTTCAAGATTCGGTATTCCATATCCAATTTGTCGAAGTACTGCAAGCTTATTTGCTGAATGCGTTGCCCAGATTGGCCACCTTGCAGAATTTACAATTAGTGAGCGATATAGAAGCGCGTGCTCATTAGGTAACAGTTGTTGAATAGCTGCAGCTATTGATGCCACTTTAGGTGTGGCAAATGACGTTCCAATATCATCTTTAGCGCTTAATGGGCCACCATACATTGTTGATCTTACTAAATCAGTACATACCTCAATTGGAGTTGTAAGGGCCGGTGTCACGGCGTTATCACTAACCATCCCGCCGCCATACTCAACAACTTCTGGTTTTATTGAACCCCAAACACCTAGCCCCGAAGTTGTATATGGTGAAGGTTCATCAACTCCTCCCAACGATGAGTGATTGCCGTTGATATAAATGTTGTGATTTATGGATCCAATCGTTAACGCTTGGAGACTTTCTGAGGGGCATGGTATGCGTGAAGAAGGGCGAACAAGGTAATCTGGATAGCTCCGACCAGCCTCATAGTGATCAAGTATGCCTTGTCGAAATGGTATGCTAGTCGAATAATCAGGCAAGTTCCCAGCGCTTTGAAAATACAATATGTCATACTCCCAGGAAAGCATATCTATAGTGGCTGCCCATGCTGACATTGATCTTAAGCGGCAAGGGTTAGATGCGGCTATTGAGTGATTAAATAATTTAGTGCCCAATTCACCAGAATATTTTTCCGTAATTGCACGAAGATATAGTGGGGGATGCAGTTCAGTTGGAAGCAAGTTGTCTGCATCCAACACTCTAGCATTTTGAATCCAGCAAGGTATTTTATATGTTCCAGTTGTCGGGATGTTTCTTGGGTAGATTATTGCGCCTGCCACACGGGTACCATGGCCGCCAGAACGAACATAGTCTGCAACATCAGTTTCTGCAATACCTGGCAAAAAACACTTTGAGGCAGGTGAGTCAATTGCATCTCTAAGAAGAGGATGCTGTTCTTGTATTCCACTGTCTATTACACAAACCGTTGGTGCATCATGCTCCGGACTTTCAATCTGTAATTCATGATGAACGCTATCTTCAAGTGTGGAGTCGGTATCTATACCGATTAATGTTTCTGGCTCCCTCACTTCAAAAATGTAAGGGTAGTTAAAAACTAAATCGCGTAAGCCAAGTCCAGAAATATTTATTCTTACTGTGAAACTATCAGGCAATGAAGCCACACCTTGATGGTCATCATGCAATATATCGAGTACTTGACCTTTATGGCCATGTATAAAATTTATTAGTTGAGCCTCACGTTCTTCCATAAGATCATCCCAATCAACTTGTGCTTGCTGCAAAATTTCTTTCCAAGCTGCTAGTTTTTCACCAAACCTAACATCTGACTCGCCCTCTTTTTGTTCTGGTGGTGGACGGATAGATTTACTGCCTAAACACTCGACGCCAATATCAACTATATAAAATTCTGTATTTTCAATTTCATGCCATTTTGAAAATAAATAATCTGACAATATACGTTCTAAGCGAACTTGCTGATTCTCAGGGCCAATTACTTCATAAATTTTTGCAGCGCTAGACCCGCCGCGTTTATTTTGAGAAAAGCTTTCAACTGTTCCTAGGAATGTTGCCATATCTATTTCTTCACTGGCAACGATAATAAAACCATCATCTTGTTCAGAAACAATTTCTAATTTAAAAAAATGGCGAAGGTATTCGAGATCTGAGTCTGGATCGACTCTTAAAAACAAGGGGATATTTGCGGGTACAGCTGGTAAATTTTCGTTGATACGTTCTTGGATTCGGTTAGTCCAAGAATTTATAGCACTCTGTGCAGAGTTTCTAAGATTTAGTGAATGTTCTGCGCGGTGTATTTTATTGTAACGTTCTTGATCGGGTGTTTGACCACCACCGCCTAATCTAGCTCTTTCTCTAACGATTAAAGGCAACGAAAGGTGAGGAAAAGCATTCGCCTGAGCCATATTTCCCTATTCTTATTAGTCATTGAATCAATAGCTTATTTTTAAACTTGTTCGCGTTTATATATCTCTGAAATTGCAAAGTTCAGATCATCTTCCTTAACTATAGCTTTTCCATGTAAAACCGTACTTTTTGCAGCATCTTGAGCAACTTTAACAACATCTGCAGCAGACATTCCAATTAATTTTTCTGCTAAATGAGACCATGAAATGTTTTGATCTATCGTAACGGCAGATAAAGTTTGCTGCAGGAGTCTTTCAACTTCTTGTTCACCAGGAGCGAGTACCTCAAACACATCATCAAAGCGTCTAAATAGGGCTTTGTCTAATTGCTTATCTAAGTTGGTGGCTGCTACTAATAAGCCAGGAGCATCAAAATCTTCTAATAATTGAAGAAGCGTGTTTACCAGCCGCGGAACCTCACCTACATCGTTTTGATTGTTACGAGACTTAGCAATAAAGTCACATTCGTCCAGAAATAATACACATGGTTTAGCACTTGCAGACTCAAACACTGCGCGAAGATTTACGCCAGATTCCCCAAAATATGATGAAATTAGGGCGTCGAACCGTACTTTTACCAAGGGAAGACCTGTTGCCCACGCTAATCTTTCAGCTCCCATCGTTTTACCGCAACCAGGTTGTCCGTATAGCAATATTTTCTTTTTATATTTCAATCCAAATGAAGCTAAACGATCTTTTGCAGTATATTCCTGTTCAATTCTCTTGAATCTAGCCTCTACTGAGTCGGGGAGCACCATGAAGTGACGCAGTGCTGAGCGTTCAACTCTGACTACAAGTGGATCTTGATAGCGACGACTTACTGGCAAAGTTTCCATAAACTTTCCGGAGTCAATTTTTGGCTCTACAGAATGCGTTGGTTTTTTTACTTTGAGGATGGTTTGTAGTTGATTAGCTAAAAGGGTATGACCTTTGTCCACCTCTTCGGCAATAATCTTCCTACATAGAAGATCCATGTCCTTAGTAGAGCCAACGGCTATGGCTTTAAACAAGCGTTTAGTTAAATCTGCCTTCATTTGTTTGTCATAACGCCTATGTTAACTTATAGTCAATAAGTGCTTAACCTAAGTGCTCATTTTACTCTTAACTTACCAAAAGATTACTAAAATTCACTGTGTTTTTAAAATGCTTAAGAAAAGGTTAAGAATGTATTTAACTTATACCTATTTTTGATGCTGAATAAAAAAAAGCTGCGACTTGAGTAGTGTCCTAAGATGGTGTGCTGACTGATTAGTTTAGCTCTCAGCAATCAACGTTTAGTTCCTCAGACTTAATAGCAGCAATGGATCAAATAAACCGAAAAGTGGGTAAGGATACAATCAAGCTGGCCAGCAAGGGATTTAAGCGGCCGCGGAATATGAAGCAAGGCAGTAAGAGCCAAGCGTTCACGAGTAACTGGAATGAGCTGATGGTTGTTAGGTAATTAACTGGAATTTTACAAGTTAGGAATAAATGTGACTCTAATACAAAACTTACCAACTGAATCGATAAATATGCGGCTGACTATCTCCATGCTGGAAGCTCTAAAAGCCGAAGCAGCTAACAGAGGCATTCCGTATAAGACTTTGATTCTAATTTTGCTTGCTGATAGGTTACACCATCAAAATCTAAATATACATACATAACTACTTTTTACTTGTTCGCGTTTTAACAATGAAATATTCAAAGATATATTTTTTAGTTAAAAGGAGTGTAAAAAATGAAAAGTGAGCAGCTTAAGATCGTATTTAAAAACGGAGTTAAAACTATTGAAGTAATCTGGAAAATAGTTGGGCATCGTAAAAATCTGGTTCTTTTAGAATCTGAGTTTGGGCCTTTTTGGGCAAACGATGATTGCAACTTATTTAAAAAAGGTGAATTAGTGATTAATGTTGAGAGTGAACTTAGCGAAAAATTTGCAGAGCTTATTCGATGGATTGGGTATCAATTCACTGGTATTAATAATTTGTATGTACTTATCGAGCCAAACATTAGTAATAACACATCAACTTCATCAGCCAATAAGGTTATGGAATGTAAATATGACTTCATGAGGCAAGAGTGGAGTACGGAGTTGAATTTGTGGGTTGTTAATGTAGTTGAAGAGAAGTTAACTTATTTACCTAAATCTGAAATCAAGTTATTACCTTGCGGAAAAAGCGTGGTACCAGTTTGGTTGATAACTAAGAACTTGCCAGTTAGTTTTTCAAAGACTGTTGAATGTATTAGGCTTATCAAAAAGTCTGATTTGATAAATATGATAAATTCACATCGCAATAACTTAGTATCAACTTCAAGCTAAAAGCTCAGTCAGAACAAATCCCCATATTTTTAAATATGGGGATTTGTTCTGACTGAGGTAAGTATCAATGATTTATTCGCAACAAAATATAATTATTAAAATTTGCATCTAATTCTAGCTAATTTACATGTAATCAATCTGAATAAAAATTTAATTGGCGCAAAATAGTTAGAAATATCACATAAGATGAATTCTTTTAAGTAGTTTATCGATAGTTTTTGATCATAGTTAGCTGGTTTCAGGTATAAATCCTTAAATATGTCACGCATTTAATGGCCTCGCTTCTGCAGGATTCTGATGACTTCAGCATTAAACTCATCATCTCTCTCACCATTGCCTGGCTCCTCTGAGAGTTTTAGTATGTAACTCTCAATTTCATCTGTTGCCGCTGAATCAAAGATTTTTACATGATTTGAGTTGAAAATAATTTCATTGAGTTTGTACTCTGATATTTTCTTTAGCATTCGAATCCCTTTTGTTTATCGTTAAATAGAGAAATTAAAGACTGCAATTTTTCAACCGTTAAATTCTCAATTTTAACCTTAGCCTCACTGTCTTCGATGACATTGGCGAAAGTGCAAACCGTGTCGAAATACATGTTAACCACATCTTCCTCGAGCATCGAATATGGCGGTTGCATAAACATATCCTTAAATCCGTGCCAGCCTTCAGTATCTATAAACCTTTGTCTAACTTTGCAGTACAACAACATGCGACTCTCCTAATTTGTAATCAGGTCGCGAATTTCGAATACCTCTATTCAAATAAGTTAGCAATACATTTAGCCTCATTCAAAGACTTTCCATTGGCTAGGGCATCATAAATCACCATATCGGTGATAAGTGTCTTATCGTCATCGTTACCACCACCCTCCAGCCACAGCAATAAAACAATAATGCATATCAATACAAATAAAGCCATTTATTCCTCCGTTAGATCTGACATTACAGATGAAAAATTAACTTGTAAATACTTAATATTGATTTCCATTTAAATATATATGTCCACTGTAATTAGCTGACGCTAGTCGTTTAAAAACAACACTTTAAGATGGAATACGTCCTGAAAATCACCAAATTCAAATTGCATCACTAGAGTTAATTACGCTATGGAAAACAAACCAGAATGGCATTCTAGATTTCAAGACACTAAACTGTCGAACCGATTGTGCGGCTGTTATTATTTATTAGATCAAGTTTACGATTAGCTTCAAACTTAATATTGTGGATTACTGCTAAATTCATTCAAGCCACCCTAAATAATCCTACCAAACAATGATGATGCTACACAGAGTAGTTTTAACAGTCCTAAAACTTGTTAACTTTATTAATTGATATTTATGTTTGGCTAAACTTATAGAAATGGCCTAAATCGAATTAGAACATTACGTCAACACTTTCAATAAACTGACACCAGCTCATTCCAGTTACTCGTAAAGCTAGGACTCTTATTTTCCTGCTTCATCTTCCATGGCCGCTTAAATCCTTCACTGGCCAACTTAATAGATTCTTTTCCCATCTTGCGATTGATATTGTCCATAGCAGCCATTAATGCTGTTGATTTTGGTGCGGTTTGTATTTGACTGAATAAATCAGTCTGTACACCTTCTTCTTGAACAATCTCTCCCAGCATCACACCAGCCTTGGCGTAATTGTAGTTAGGCTTGTAGATCCGCTTTAAGCCCCATAGGACGACATTAACAAGTTGTCTGGTGTCATTGGTGGGACTGGACAACGGAATCGTCAGGCCGTTACTATAGAATGGGTCATCAGGCTTGAATGGGCTGGTTCTGATATATACATAGACTGATCCAGTAAATGATTGCTGTCTGCGTAGCTTCTCTGCAGCACGACTCATGTACAGTGTGATTGATTCAGCAAGGCTATTGTAATCGCGCACTGGGTAGCCAAAGCTTCTTGAGCTAATGATTTGCTTCTTAGCTGGGCTGATTTCTTCTAGTTCTATACATACCGTGCCATTCAATTCACGAATAGTCTTTTCCATCACTACGCTAAACTGTTGACGTAGTCTTTCTGGATTGGCCCGTTTTAAATCTAATACCGTATTGAAGCCTAGTGCCTGTAGCTTGGGTGCTAGTTTTCGGCCTACGCCCCATATCTCTCCCACCTCTACTTGACCGAGTAGATCCTCTAAATCTTTAGGATGCATAGTATTGAAGTTGCATACGCTGTTAAACACTGGTCGTTTCTTAGCGCAATGATTAGCTAATTTTGAAAGTGTCTTAGTTGACCCGATACCAACGCATACAGGTAGGCCAGTCCACTTCAGAATACGCTTACGCATATCTTGTCCATACTGTACTAAGTCACGTGATTGAAAACTCGTTAAATCAAGAAAGGATTCATCAATTGAATAGACTTCTTGGTCTGGGCTGTATTCTCTGAGGATGCTCATGACACGATTACTCATATCGGCATATAGCGCATAGTTACTTGATAAACCAATAATGCCGTGCTGCTTTGCCAAGTCTTTAAATTTAAACCAAGGCGCACCCATGCCAACACCCAAGGCTTTGACTTCATTACTTCGTGCTACCGCACATCCATCATTGTTAGATAAAACCACCACAGGCTTACCAACTAGCTTAGGATTGAACACACGCTCACAGGAAACATAGAAGTTATTAACGTCTATTAGGGCGATGCTGCGAGAAACAGGTGGAACAAACATGTGATTTTCTTTCATGATTTTACTGAGGGACTATTCATGAACTACAACAGGGTTAGTTTTTGATGTCAGCGCATAATGCATACATACGAACAAGACATGTTGTCGGTTCAAAGTTTTAACTCTAGGAGAAATATTATGTGGACTACACCAGCAGCTACAGAAATGCGTTTTGGCTTTGAAGTAACAATGTACGTAATGAACAAGTAATCAGCTTCATAATCAAGATCACAGAGCCTAGTCAAATTTGACTGGGCTTTTTTGTATCTATTGATAGTAGATTAAAATCGCCTGAACGAACCTGTCACTACACCCCATATCTCAAAATTCATTTCTTCAGTAATTTCAATAGGTGAATATGCGCCAGTAGAGTTAGCAGGTAATAATCTGACCTTGCCCTCTTTAGTACGGCTGAGTGTTTTAATTGTAAATTCGCCATCCAGTACTGCCAGCACAATATCCCCAATGGAGGCTATTTTAGAGCGGTCTACTACAGCTTTATCCTTTGGTAACAAGCCTACATCCATCATTGAGTAGCCTTGGATTGTGACGAAAAAAGTAGCATCCTTCTGGTCAATCAAAAATTCACTGGGGTCTAAGCGTTTCTCAACATGTTCTTCGGCTGGGCTAGGGAAACCTGCGGATACTTTAGAACTGTATAACGGTAAGTTAACTGGAAGAGTAATTAGCGCTGGCAAAGTAATCTCACCAACAATATCCATATTGCTCATTAGCTTTTTACGTTGATAGGCTGCTAGAAAGTCTTTGATAACAGGTGTCTGACTAGCTGGAACTCGGACAACAGTTGTAGGTTCGCGGAACTTACCCGTACCAACTTTTCTACCAGCACCTTTGCGGTTCTTCCGAGGAACGATTTTGCTAATATTTGAGTTATCAGAGTGCATGTAATTATTGTAACAATAATTACTGTAAAATGTGTACAAAGAATTAAAAAGACTTAATTCTGCCGTCCACTTTAGAGAAACACCGTCAACTAACCAACAACGCTCAAGAGGCAATATGAATTTATGCGCTTGTTACTAGTCAATTTAATAGTTATTAATCAATGAGTATCGCCATGTTACCGAGTTATGTATTTCTCGACCTTGAAACTACAGGAGCAACGCCACTAAAAGATCGCATTACAGAAATTGCACTTATTCGCTTTGAAGATGGGATCGAAGTGTCACGCTGGCAAACGCTTGTTAATCCTGAAGTTTCAATCCCAGACTTTATTCAGCAACTCACTGGCATAACGAATACTATGGTGGCTAATGCACCCACCTTTAAGCAGGTTGCAGGTGAGTTGTTGGATTACTTAGAAGATACGATTTTATGCGCACACAATGTTCGCTTTGATCACGGCTTTCTGAAGACTGAATTTAAACGTATTGGCATCACATTACGCCAAAAAGTATTGTGTACAGTCAAACTGTCCAGAAAGCTATACCCACAACATCGCAGTCATGCACTCGATGCAATCATTAGTCGACATGAATTAACTTGCCAAGCCCGTCATCGCGCCATGGGAGATGTTGAAATGATGGTTGGCTTTCTAAACTCAGCCACACAAGATCTTGGTATCAGCAAAATACGTGAGACTGCAGAACAATTACTCAAAGGCTCGAGAAGTTTACCCTCTGGTATTGATGCCGTCCTAATCGATGACATTCCAGAAACGCCAGGTGTGTATCTCTTCTTCGGTGATATCAGAAGCCTACCTTTGTATATTGGTAAAAGTATCAACATCAGAGAGCGGGTGCTATCTCATTTTAGTAGTGACCATACCTCCACGAAAGAGATGCGCATTTCCCAAGAAATCACCCACATTGAATGGATCGAAACTGCGGGTGAGTTCAGTGCTTTGTTGCTTGAATCAAAGCTCATCAAAGAACGTCAACCTATCTATAACAGACGATTAAGGCGCGAGCGTAAATTATGTTCTTGGCGCATCGCTAAAGATGCAAATCAACATCCTTTAATCTCGCTTGTCCAGGAAGATGAGATTCAACCTGAAACACTGGGTCAGTTATTTGGGACATTTCGATCTAAGCGTCAGGCCATCGAAGTCTTGCGAACAATTGCTGATCAACATCAGTTATGCCCGAGAGTGTTGGGACTTGAAGCAGGTAAAGGTTCATGTTTTGCGCATCAACTTAAACGTTGTAAAGGTGTTTGCGCGCAAAAAGAATCGGCAGAGATACATTACATAAGACTTCAGCAAGCAATGGTGGCACATCGACTCAAGACCTGGCCCTTTGCTGGCAAGGTTGGTATTTATGAACGACACCAATTCAATGGTAAATCAGAAATACATATTTTTGAACATTGGGCGCATATAGGCTCTGTAAAAGATGAATCAGAGCTGCATGACCTTAATGTGAACAGAAAAAGTGAATTGGTGTTTGATCTAGATACTTACAAGTTACTAATTAAAGAACTCAATAAACCTAATGTTAGATTAGTAGAAATGAACTAGTTTGAGAAGATGATTGCTAAAAGATATGAGTCGATAATCATTTATACGAAATCTCCATTTTGAGAGTCTGAAAGCAGCGATAGCCAATGAAATCGGCCAATTATGTAAAGTCAACCTAGCTTTTAAGGGGCTAACTAGAACTTATGAATCAAGATTGAACCGCAACTAAGAGTTACGATGCTGCCAAGTTTTTGCTAAATGGGGTTTGAAATTAAGGGTCTTCGTAAAATTCTGTGTATTAGAAGTTTTAAGAAGATTTTCAGTTAAATTTCAAATTTGTTGATCGGTTGTCTTTTGAGGTATCTTGTTTACTTGATTATTGAATTTCAGCTTCCAATAGCAGACGCTCATGTTCGACACTCAGGGCCCATTTGAGACTGTCGCTAATCTTTATCAATCGGCAACTAAGGGGGGACAAAGCTGCCGTTTATCATCGTGAAGTCACGCGTCAAATGGGTAAAACTAATCTGCATTTCACAACCCCCATGATGCAATTGCAAGACCCTAAGCAAACCAAAATTCTGATCGTCACGCTTGCAGAGAAAACACCTGTATTGGAA
>Ga0208125_100500_pt1 | contig 22110 bp, 19 predicted proteins | sample LakWasM128_HOW14_2_FD_183938 | JGI IMG/M metagenome (GOLD analysis project Ga0208125, IMG submission 183938) | Freshwater sediment methanotrophic microbial communities from Lake Washington under simulated oxygen tension - Sediment Metagenome... | ecosystem: Environmental > Aquatic > Freshwater >...
TGAATCGCCACTAGTTTACTAGACACCTTAGAGCCGTAATAATGGCAACTTAAAAAGGTGTATAAAATGAGCGCGAAACGTTATCCAGAAGAATTCAAATTAGCAGCAGTGCGTCAAATCACAGAAGGTGGATATGCAGTCTCTGAGGTGGCAAGACGCCTTGATGTGACAGTAGATAGCCTTTATGCATGGGTCAAGAAATATGGACCAGATGCTGCGGCCTATCACACCAAAAACGCAGAGCAAGCTGAGTTAACTCAACTGCGCAAAGAGCTTAAGCGCGTCACAGAAGAACGTGATCTGCTAAAAAAAGCCGCGGCATACTTCGCAAAACAGTCCGAGTAAGATATGCCTTCATTAAAGACCATCAGGACTGTTGGCCGACAAGATGGCTTTGCCAGATGCTAGAAGTTCATCCCAGCGGCTTTTATGTCTGGTTAAAGCAGCCGTATTCCATACGCGATAAGAATGATCAACGCCAAACAGGGTTGATTAAGCAATGTTGGCTGGAATCCGGTGGTGTTTATGGCTATCGTAAAGTGCATAGCGACATGCGTGCACTGGGTGAGTTGATTGGCATCAATCGTGTCTATCGTTTGATGCACACCCATGGATTAAAAGCACAGGTAGGTTATCGTAAGCCAAGGCATTACGGTGGCAAACCTTACTTAACCAGTCCCAACACATTAAATAGGCAATTCAACCCAATACTACCAGACCAATCATGGGTGACAGATATTACCTATATCCGTACCCATGAGGGCTGGTTATATCTTGCAGTGGTGATGGATTTATTCTCCAGGCGCATTGTGGGCTGGTCTATGCAGTCAAGGATTACTAAAGAACTGGTGTTGGATGCGTTGCTGATGGCTGTATGGCGCAGGAAACCCAAAAGCAAAGTGCTGATACATTCTGATCAAGGTAGCCAATACACCAGTGAAGATTGGGATGTATTTTTAAAAGCACACAACTTGGAATCCAGCATGAGCAGACGAGGCAACTGCCACGACAATGCTGTGGCTGAAAGCTTCTTTCAACTTCTTAAACGGGAAAGGATTAAACGAAAAATATACAACCATCGCGATGAAGCAAGGCAGGACATCTTTGACTACATTGAGCTGTTCTACAACTCAAAACGACGTCACAATTCCAATAACTTGTTATCTCCGATAGACTACGAAAATAAATTCAGAAAAACGGCTGATTAGTGTCTACAAAACTAGTGGCGATTCAGTAATGCAGCATAGTGACTACTGTTTCCACAGTGTCCAAAACTATAATTTCATCGGGTTCCGCATTAAATTCAAAAAAGGTCTCCTTGGAGTACCTTATGTGACCTAATTGATTAATCTGGATCTTTTCAGCGTCTGTAACGCCTTCGTTCAATAGCTTAATCACTCTAGTTCTAATACCTAATTCATAAGCATCATTTGTTGCTTGATCAAGATTGGGTTTATATACATGTCTTTCGATATCATGTAATACTAATCTGGTGATCCTACCATTTTGATTCACCCAATCCTTATTAGCATCAGTTAGGTAGCTAATTTTCTCAGTTAATGAAGTATGTGAATTGTGATTAATCAAATCACCCTCACGATACTTATCTGAAGTAGCATGCACTGCAGAATTCTTTATAGCGTTAAAACCAAATAAACTTGAGGGTAAAGGGAATTTAACATCTTTGATATAGGCTTCCATAGTAAATCCTATTTTTTGCTTGTTTCTCTTCTTCAAACTATTAATCCATTTTGAAAATGCGTACTCTCTTTTGTCATTAAGAGCCAGTAGAGCCTTCAGAAAAATAGGACTTGATTTCCGTTCCCATAAATTTCCCATAATTTTTTCATTTATGGATGGTGTATTGATTAGATTGATCAATCTTTCCGAAATCGAATTTGCACCAAAAGTGACAGGAATTCTTCCTGTAAATTTGTCATTTATCAGATAGGTTTCGTTGTCATGGAAGTATTCTAGATATGTAATGATTGCATTACCTTCTACTTGTCTAGCATCTAACATAGGTGGCTCTTGTATTTTCCCACTTCTCCCTTTGTAGTAAGAGCTTTGTACGAATACAACCCTGCCTTCGCTATTGTGGGTCATTATAAAATCATTTTTTTTTAACTTTGGAATGTCATATGGCTGTATTGTTTGCCACGCACATAACCATGAAAATAATACTTGTTCTAATTCACTAGGGTAATTCCAGGAATTTTGCGCGAATATATTTGCTGTGGAAAAGACCTGCCTTCCATTCAATTTGTAGCTGTAATAAGTGGCTGGGTCTAGCTGTCTTCTTTCCCATAGTTTTTTCAACTTCTCGATGTTTTTTTTGGGTACAAAATCCAATATCATTAATTCAGTCAATGGGTCATGGACTGAATAATTTTCATCAAATTGACTTAATTGAGAAAATAAATTGCCACAATAAAATTGTCTTTGTGCACGCTCATTTAAAGTGTCACTATCGTTTACAAATTGATAATCACGTAATTGATTTTTAGCCTCTTTTTTTACTTTTAGAATGTAGTTAAGAATGGTTGCTATGGTGACGCTAAAGCTGCTCGATAATCTTTTGGGGCTTTCAAGTTTTAAGTAATCCTCATCGCCAATTGCTTTCCTTAACCATGTAATTGAACCAAAGAAGTTTGTTAATGTTTCTGGAATCGGAGGTTCCGATTTCGATAACTTAGTTCGTTGCAGAAGAGTCTCAATATATAGATGCAACTCGTGTACATAATCAATTTCTGCAACACCATTTTTCATTAAAGATAACAAGTGATTCAATCCAGTAGACTGAGGTTTTAACCCAAGTATGTTTACCTGGTAAATTTCAAAATCTTTAAATACTGAATACATATTTTCTTCATTTATCTCTATCGTTTCGAACCACCTGATAAATTTAATCAGGCAAGTAGAATGCTGTCTTTGAGAGAGAGCTGCTAGGGATTGATACCACTCTGATTTCAACCCAAGTGTTAAGGCTTGATATATATGTGACGAATACCTATTATTACTATTCAATTCGAAAATCTTACCTTTTAATACAACTCTAATCGGCAAATTTTTAAGTGGGATATATGGTTCTAATTCGGTATATTTGAAATTACTGGCATCATTCTTAATTGCGAAGTCAATGTTGGAATTTATTTGATTAGTCATGATTTATACCTTCTATCATGAGCATTTGCATTCTTAGTCGAATGTATTTTTGAGTAGTTTTAGTATCGGCATGCCCTAGCCTTTCTGAGACAGCAATTAGGGCTGCACTTTCAGATCTTGTTTCTTGCCCTGCAGGATCTAGTAACTCTGAATGATACAACTCTGTTGCGAAGGTATGTCTTAAGTCATGATAGCTTAAGGTTTCATTTATATAAGGAAACAACTTCCTTAGGTCTGCAAACGTATTAGTTCCTTGTTTTTTACCAACAGGTAAGCCAAACCCAATTCGATCTAATCTCAATAAGAAAGCGTCTGTAATAAATCCCGATTGATTTTCTACAATCAATCTTTCATTTTCGGAGTATTGTTTCATGGCCTCTAATAATTCACGGCTAAAGTAAATAAATCTAGATTTGCCGCGTTTTGTGTACTTGCCATCAAGTAAATATTGAAAGCTCATTTGTGTAGATTTCTTATCTAGTTCGAAAAATAAACTCAACAATCCTTTTCTTGAAGGCTTTAGCTTTTCATCTTTTTTTCTTAACAACAAACCACATAGCTCGCTTGTTCGCAAACCAACCTCGTACCCCAGACGTAGTATTAATTTATCCCGGTGGTTATTACACGCTTTTAGGAGTTGGGATCTTTCAGATTTAGAAACATAATTTATTTTCTTAGACCGCGTATCAGCCTCGGCCATCTTTTGCCTTGTTGTGCGGTGTAAAGTGATTGGAATCACGCCCCTAATTTCCATTTCAAAAAGGAAAGTTAAGTACGCATTGATTGCGGCTTGATGGGCATTTAGAGAGTTAGTTGAGCGAAGAGTTTTTGGTAATTCATTATTAAGATAGTTATTGATAAAAGCACTATTTAATAATTCGGTACGGTGTACTGAAGGGGTGTTCGTTTCTTTGTTAGACTTATCTATATATCGTAAAAACTTAAATATATGGCCTAAGTAATTACTGATTGTATTATTTGATACTGAGAGGATTTCTAGAGTTTGTTGAGAGGTTGATGGTTTTTTGTTTTGATATTTTGAATGACTTCCCACCTTTATCCACTTATATACTGTTCCTGTGCTACACATGTGTAAGGACCATAAAAAAGGTAGAACGATTAAATTTTTATCCTCATCAAGAAACAAACTTAGTTTATCAATATTGACCCCACCAATATTAACTTTAGGAATATTTAGCCGTTCCAATTTTGATCTTATCTTTTCATGTGGTTGTTTCTTATAAACACAATCCTACAGAATACTAATAAAATCACCTAATCTTCTAGGTCGTTATTTTGCCTGTGTTTGGTGGAATTTCAGGCTCAAATAAAACAATGTGAAACATAAGTCAGTTAATCTCTCTAAATGCGTATCGTGTAGGCACCCCATGATGGTTGAGTCTATTTTGGTAAGGTTCTTGCCATCACCCAGCATTCTACACGCGCAGCCCCAGCCTGTTTTAATGTTTTAGCCAGTTCATTTAAACTGGCACCAGTCGTCATTACGTCATCGATGACTGCAATATTCAGGTTGTGCAAAGGGCGATAGCAGAGAAATGCGCCTCGTATATTGTCGATGCGTTCTTTGAGCTTGAGACCCGCTTGTGATGGCGTGTATTTAATGCGTTGACACGCTGTGTAATCTAGCGGAATGGCAAATGCACTGCTTATTTGCTTGGCGATTTCCAGTGCCTGATTAAAACCACGTTCGGTTAAGCGTTTTTCATGCATGGGCATGGGGATAATGAGATCGATAGGTCGGCTTGTTGTGCTTAGTCCGTGCTGATAATCTATCCAGAGCGAGGCGAACGTCCGTGCTAAATTTAGGTTGGCGTTGTATTTGTAGTGCTGCAACAAGCCGTCTAGTGGATAATTGTAAGTAAAGGCTGCTTTTGCTGCGTCAAAGTGAGGTGGGGCGCTTAGACAGCCCCCGCATAAGCCGCCATTGCTCATGAGTGCACACTGTGGGCATTGTGCTGCACTGTGCCACGGCAGATCTGCCAGACATGGCGCGCATAGTCCTAAATCACCGCCATGGTGGCTGGTGCAGAGTATGCAGGTTTGCTGCATTTGTGTGATTTGCTTAAATTTTAATCTGTTGTTCAAAATTTGCAGTCAGTTTTATTGACAATGTATAATCGCACTCAAATTCTATCTCAATTTCACATCTTCACCAGTTTTGTGAGGATACAAGGAACAAATCATGCTTGGACTATCACCAGATTCAGAGGCAACAACTCCCTGTGCAACAGCATCTAATGAGGCAGTTATTAATACTGATAGCCTAAAAGCAGGCTTAAATAAATCATGCGGTACGCATTCTCATGAAGAAAAAACCGTTAATCGCTGGAGCGTAGCACAGATTGTTGAGTTGTTCGAATTGCCGTTTAGCGATTTGATGCATCGCGCGCAGAATGTGCATCGCGAAAACTTTGACCCGAATGCAGTGCAAGTGAGCACTTTACTCTCGATTAAAACCGGAGGCTGCTCTGAAGATTGCGGTTATTGCCCACAAGCTGCGCGTTACCATACCGATGTGGAAAGTGAGCCATTAATGGCTTTAGATGACGTATTAACGGCTGCGCAAGAAGCAAAAGACAACGGTGCCAGCCGTTTCTGTATGGGTGCTGCATGGCGCGGTCCCAAACAGCGTGATTTAGAGCCTGTGCTTAAAATGATTGCAGAAGTAAAAGCGATGGGCTTAGAGACTTGTGCCACTTTGGGTATGTTAAAAGAAGGCCAAGCTGAGCAGTTGAAAGATGCGGGTTTAGATTACTACAACCACAACTTGGATACTGCACCAGAGTTCTATGGTGAGGTGATTACTACACGTACTTATCAAGACCGTTTGGAAACACTGGACCGCGTGCGCAGTGTAGATATCAACGTGTGTAGCGGTGGCATTATCGGCATGGGCGAATCACGTAATCAACGTGCTGGTTTGCTGGCGCAATTGGCTAATATGGAGCGCCCACCAGAGAGCGTGCCGATTAACCTATTGACCCAAGTGGAAGGCACGCCGTTACACGGTACCGAGGAGCTGGATCCATTAGAGTTCGTGCGTACCATTGCCGCGGCAAGAATTACCATGCCAAACAGTTTTGTGCGCTTGTCTGCGGGGCGTCAGAGCATGCATGAGGGCATACAGGCTTTGTGCTTCTTGGCAGGTGCCAACAGTATTTTCTACGGTGAGAAATTACTGACTACCGGTAACCCGGAAGCTGAAACAGATAAACAGTTGTTTGCCAAACTTGGCATTAACAAGATTTAGTCGCTGCACATGTTAGCCTCTTTACAGCGTGAACTTGAGCAACGCAAAGTCGATGGATTATTGCGTCAGCGTCGTTTATTAGATTCGCCGCAGGCGGAGCATATCGTTGCAAATCAGCAGCCGTATTTATCTTTTTGCAGCAATGATTACTTAGGGTTGGCTAACCACCCTGAACTGATAGCCACCATGCAAAAGGCCGCAGGTGACTCTGGTGTTGGTAGTGGGGCTTCCGGTTTAATCACCGGGCACCACCGTTATCATGATGACTTAGAAAAGCAACTTGCGGCATTCGTTGAGTTGCCGGCCGCGTTGCTGTTTTCTACCGGTTATATGGCCAATATCGGGGTGCTGGGTGCACTGACAGGGCGTGGTGATGCGATATTTGCGGATAAGTTAAATCATGCCTGCCTAAACGATGGTGGTTATTTCTCGCACGCGGAGTTTCAGCGCTACCCGCATAATGATGTAGCGGCACTGGAAAAGCTGTTGCAGGCAAGTACGGCAAAACATAAGCTAATTGCTGCGGATGCGGTGTTTAGCATGGATGGCGATATCGCGCCTATCCCTGAGTATCTAGCGCTGTGTGAAAAGTATGATGCTTATCTATACCTAGATGATGCGCATGGTTTTGGCGTGCTGGGCGAGCATGGCAAAGGCTCGCTGAGCCACTTTAAGATTAAGTCGCCGCGGATTATCATGATGGCAACTTTAGGCAAAGCCGCTGGTGTTGCGGGTGCTTTTGTGGCGGGTGAGCAGGTGGTGATTGATTACCTGATTCAAAAAGCTAAGAGTTATGTATACTCCACACCGGCACCGCCAGCTTTGTCTGCCACGCTTTCTGCCTCGGTTAAATTGATAGCGCAGGGTGATCAGCTGCGCGCTAATCTACAAGAGTTAATTCAGTATCTGAAAGCGAATCTTAAGCTTAACAAGTGGCGTTTAATGGATTCTGACACCACTATTCAGCCGTTAATTGTGGGTGATAACTTAGAAGCACTGGCACTCAGTGAGTATTTGCAAACGCATGGCATTTTGGTGCCAGCGATACGTCCGCCAACAGTGCCTGTGGGTACTGCAAGGCTGCGCATTTCATTATCGGCAGCACATACTCTTGATGACATGAAAAAACTGATTGCTGCTATTCATCAGGCAGAAAGAGAGTTGAGTGCATGATCGCTAATCATCTCCACGTTGAAATCATCGGGTCTGGCCCCAACCTGGTGTTGCTTCACGGATGGGGGATGAACGGCGCGGTATGGCAGCCTTTAGTGAAAAGGCTAAGCAAGCTGTTTACGCTGCACATTATCGATTTGCCCGGCATGGGCTTAAGTCGTCCGATTGAGCCGTTTCATTTGTCTGCAATTGCGGAAAAGGTTGCCGAGGTGCTGCCTGCGCATGCGGATGTGGTCGGCTGGTCTTTGGGCGCGCAAGTGGCTATGCGTATTGCTTTAGATTATCCTGATTTGGTCCGTCGATTGGTGCTGGTTGGGGCAACGCCTTGTTTTGTAAACAAAAGCTTTGATCAGGAGAGCGTAGAGTACAAATCCACTTGGGATATTGGCATTGAGCCTGAAATATTTGGCAACTTTGCCGACAGCGTGAATGAAGATTATCACAAGACCATGACGCAGTTTTTAACTTTGCAGTGCATGGGTGCAAGCGACGCAAGAAGTACGGTTAAATTGCTGCGTAACAAGTTTGCCGAACGCCCAGCGCCTACCTCGCAAACTTTGTATCGCGCACTTAATATATTGCTAGAAACCGATTTGCGTGCGGAAATCGAACGTTTAAGAAAACCCACATTGCTGGTACATGGCGACCGAGATAGCTTGGCGCCGGTGCAGGCAGCGCATTGGATGATGAAAACACTGCCGGTCGCTTATCTGCGGGTGATGGCTGGCGCATCACACGCTCCATTTTTATCGCATCAGGAACAGTTTATTGATGCCATTGTTCAATTTTTAGAACCTAAATTTTTAACCACCCAAGTGCAGTAACCACAATGACAGACGATATTTATCGCATCGATAAGGCACGTGCGCGCGCCTCTTTTGGTCGCGCAGCAGACACTTACGATGCTGCGGCCATCTTGCAAAAACAAGTGCGCGAAGAAATGCTAGGCCGACTAGATTTAGTTAAATTAACACCGCAGACTATCTTGGATGCAGGCTGTGGTACAGGCTTGGGTAGCCACGCACTGCAAAAAAAGTATGGTGCAGCACAAGTCGTGTCGCTGGATTTTGCTTACCCTATGTTACAAAAGACACGTAAGACTTACGCCAACGTTGGTTTGTTACACGTGCTGAAATCTTTGCTGGGTTTAGCGAAGCAAAACCTAGTCTGCGCCGATATCGAAGCATTGCCACTCGCTAACGCTAGCGTGGGCATGGTGTGGTCCAATCTTGCCATACAGTGGTGCAATGATTTAGATGCTGCCTTGCAGGAGTTTCACCGCGTATTGCAGCCTGAAGGATTACTTACGTTTAGCACATTTGGACCAGATACTTTGCGCGAGCTTAGGGTGGCCACCAGTAGCGCCAGTGGCTACACCAGTATCAGCCGTTTTATTGATATGCACGATATAGGCGATGCTTTGGTGCGTGCAGGCTTTAATGCCCCCGTGTTAGATGTTGAGCGATTTACGCTGACTTATGACGATGTGAAAAGCGTGATGCGCGACCTGAAAAGCATCGGCGCACACAATGCCACAGATGGTCGTGCCAGAGGTTTGCTGGGCCGTGGGTTTTTTGCAAAACTAGAGTCTGCCTACGAGCAATTTAGGCAAGACGGGAAATTGCCCGCGACCTTTGAAGTGGTTTACGGTCATGCATGGCGCGCCAAAGACAAAACAGTATTGCCAGATGGTGCAGCGCCTATCCATTTTTCTCCTAGAAAATAACCCATCGATATTGAACCTGATGAGCTAAAACATGCAGTCATCTTATTTTATTGTCGGCACCGATACCAATGTAGGCAAAACTTATATTGCCAGTACTCTGATTCGGCATTTTGTGCGAGCTGGCTACCAAACAGTCGGCATGAAGCCGATTGCATCCGGCTGTAATGCAGCGCCAGATGGCGAACTGCTTAATGATGATGTGCTTGCGCTAAACGCAGCGAGTAACGTAAGTGCACAGCTAGACTTGATTAACCCTTATCACTTTGCGCCAGCGATTGCACCGCATATCGCAGCCGAGCAGGCTGGTCAGCATGTAGACTGCTCGCAGATTATGCAGGCATACCAGCAATTAGGTGCTTTGGCTGATATCGTGGTGGTGGAGGGTGCTGGTGGTTTTTTAGTGCCATTGAATGCCCAGCACACCATGGCCGATTTAGCCGTTATGCTGAATATTCCGATTATTTTGGTGGTCGGTATGCGCTTGGGCTGCATTAATCATGCCCTGCTCACGGTTGAGGCTATTCAGGCACGTGGGCTCACCTTGGCTGGCTGGGTTGCGAACCAGGTTGAACCAGATATGCCAGTATTTGCGGAGAATCTTGCTAGTTTACAGCAGCGTATTGCTGCCCCATGTTTGAGTGTGGTGGGCTGGCAACAGGAGGCCAGTTTTAGCTTTAGTTAGCCGTAGCAACGGATTTATTCACTTATTACCTATGGCTCAAGCTTGCCTGATAGGCTCGCTATATAGAGCTGTGGCTAGCCTAATTGGGCGGTTCTTGGGTTTGTTCTAAGCTGTGGGCTAGTCTTTTCATCTTTTTAAGCAATCTTGCGCTTAAACTGGGGTGCGGCTATGTCTTACTGCGCTATCTCCGCAGACTCTACTACCACTTTGTATAGGTTGGCTTCTTGTGGTGTTGCCACGTGTTCACCCACTGCCACCTGGCTGCGTTTACCCGGCGCCACACCGCCACTTATCAATAATGGCTGGCTTTGCGCGATAGCGCGGCCGGCTGCGTTGTATTTGATTACGCGCACCTGCACGCTGCGCAGCGATACTGTCGTGTCATTTTGCACCACCGCAAATAAATTGCCGTAATTATCGTGCTGTATGCCTGATTTAACATATTTGGCTGGGTTGCGCGGTAAGTCTATACGTACCGCTCTGGTGATGGCGTCTTTGCCGATATCCGAGTTGGAGCTTGCGGCTACTTGATAGTGCTGTAAGGCAATGTCTGTCTGACCACGGTCTTCTGCAATTTGACCCAATAGCGCATGTCCAGGTGCTGTTGGTAATAGCTCATTAGCACGTTTTAAATATGGTTCAGCCTCTGCTTTTTTACCCATATTAAATAAGGCAATGCCACTTTGAATATGCGGTTTAAAGTAATCCGGCTGCATTTTGATGGCTTTTGCATACAGTTTTAATGCATCTTGTGGCTTTTTCTCGGTTAATGCAATGTCGCCTAACAGCTCTTGAAAGCGTGCTTCACGCGGTTCACCGGCAATAGCCTGATTAATCAAAGTTTTTGCTTTGTCGATATTCTTTTCATTGAGGGCTTTCACCGCATCATCGTAGGCTTTATAAGCACCTTGGGTGGCCCTTAATTTAGCGGTTTTTTGTTTATAAACCTCTTTACCCCAGTCGCCGCCAGCGCCAATCTGTGCCAGCGTTGCTTTATTAGCCTCTACGCGTGCTTCCGATGGTGGATGGCTTGCAAACAGGCCATCAATAAAGTTGCTCTTTCTGTCTGCACTCAGCCTAACGAAGGTTTCCTGCAGCGTTACGGCGGCAGCTGGGTCGTAACCCGCTTTTTTCATATATTGCATACCGTATAAATCTGATTCACTTTCTGCATCCCGGCCATATTTGCTATTTACCAGTTGCGCGCCGGCCTGTGCTCCACCCACAATCAGGTTTGCGTAGTCTGTATTTTGTGCACCGATACCGACGGCAATCATCGCGCCTTGTAGAAAAATCCCACGCTCCATGCCTTGGGCGCCATGGCGTGCAGCTGCGTGCACCAGTTCATGGCCCATGACTGCGGCTAATTCTGCTTCACTGTTGAGCTCATAGAGCAGGCCGCGGTTAAATGCAATTTTGCCGCCGGGCATTGCCCAAGCGTTGGGGACTGAGTCATTGAGCAGATTAAATTCATACGGCAGTTTGCGGTCAGAAACTGCGGCTAATTTATTGCCCACACTTTGTATGTATGCGGTTAGCTCTGGGTCGAGTACGTAATCTCCGCCTTGAGATTGGCGGGTTGGTGCGTAATTTTGGGTGCCGATGGAGATTTCCTGCGCCTCAGATACAAACTGGAACTCACGCTTTTTAGTCACAGGGTTCACGCCACAGGCGTTGATCATTAGTGTTAGCGACAACACCAATGCTAGGTTGAACTTAGTGTAAAAAGGCTGTGGTAAATGTAATTTCATCGTGTGGGCTCGTCTGTAAGGTACAGGACAAAAATTAAAGCATGTGTTTGCTTGAGTCTCGCGTTGGTTTAAATCTAGCAATCTTAAATTTAACAATCATAGATGACATCTATGTGATCTGCATTATAGAACATAGTGCGCAGTGCTGCGTTATTTGTAAAGTTGATGGGTTTTAATGTAATCAATCACGCTATCTGGCATCAGGTAGCGCGTGGATGCTTGTTGCTTAAATGCCTCGCGAATCGCGGTAGATGAAATGTCCAAGACCGTTACTTGCCGCATCGTGATGTAGCCAGCTGTGCTATTGTGCAGATCTTCACCGTTTTCTGTGTAATGCGTATGCAGAAACTCTTCCAGTATTTTGGGTAGCAACTTGCTGGTTTGATTTTTGTTGGTATGTGGTCGTTGCACCAGTGCAATATGGCAATGCTGCAAAATCTCTTGCCAGCGGTGCCAACTATTGAATTGCGTGAAAGCATCACTACCCATGAATAACGTCAGGCTGGCGTTACTGCCCAACTCTGCACGCAGGCTAAGCAAAGTGTCTATGGTGTAGGATGTGCCTGTGCGGTTTAGCTCACGCACATCTAGCGTAAAGTGCGGGTTGTTGCTAATTGCCAAATCTACCATGGCTGCGCGATGTTCCGCACTAATCGTGACCGAATTTTTGTGTGGTGGATTGGCGGCAGGGATAAAATGTATTGCATCCATGTGCAGGTCATCTGCAAGTTCTTGTGCCATGCGTAGATGCCCATAGTGAATGGGGTTAAATGTGCCGCCAAGTATGCCTATGGTTTTCATTGCATCAATATTAAGGTAGGTAAATCATGGTGGGCCATAGGCAATAGTTGATTGCTGACAGTTAGTAGGTCAAGCAGGGTATTGAGTAACAGGTTCGAACTGTTACTAAATACCCTGATTTTTATTAGTGATTACTTAATATGACTTATATCTGATGCGTTAGATTAAGCGCGCACATGTCCGTCACCTAATACTACGTATTTAAGTGAGGTTAAGCCCTCAAGCCCCACCGGGCCGCGTGCGTGTAACTTGTCGGTTGAGATGCCGATTTCTGCACCAAAGCCATATTCAAAACCATCTGCAAAGCGCGTGGACGCATTCACCATCACACTGCTAGAGTCAACCTCACGTAAAAATCTGCGAGACTTGGTATAGTTTTCCGTCACGATGGCTTCCGTATGTTGCGATGAGTGCTCGTTTATGTGGGCAATTGCCTCATCCAAGCCGCTGACGACTTTGCATGAAATAATGGCTGCAAGATACTCTGTATAGTAATCCTCTTCAGTGGCAGGCGTTGCCTGGCTGACGAGTGCGCAGGTTTCAGCGCAACCGCGAATTTCAATGCCGTGTGAGGTAAGCATGGCGGCTAACTTAGGCAGCATGGATGCTGCCACTGAGCGAGCAATCAATAAAGACTCTGTGGTATTGCAGGTGCCAAGTCGCTGTGTCTTACTGTTTTCCAGTATGCGCAGTGCTTTATCAAAGTCGGCATCATCATCAACATATACATGGCAATTGCCATCCAGATGCTTAATCACAGGGATACGTGCGTCATTAGAAATGCGCTCAATTAAGCCTTTGCCGCCACGTGGCACGATGACATCTACGTATTGCTTCATCGTGATGAGCTCACCTACTGCCGCACGGTCTGTAGTTTCTACAATTTGCACTGCTGTGGTTGGTAAATTCGCTGCCGCAAGGCCTTCATGTACGAGTTTAGCCAAGGCCTGATTGCAATGAATCGCCTCGCTACCGCCACGCAGAATCGCTGCATTGCCTGATTTGATGCATAGGCCTGCCGCATCAACCGTCACATTAGGGCGCGCCTCATAAATGATGCCGATAACACCCAGAGGTACACGCATCTGGCCAATTTGGATTCCGCTAGGGCGATATTTGAAATTGCTCATTTCGCCGATTGGGTCAGTTAGACTGGCAATCTGATTCAGGCCTTCAGCCATATTGGCGATAGATTTTTCAGTAATGGTCAGCCTGTCCAGCATCGCAGGCTCTAAGCCATTGGCTTTTGCAGCTTCTAGGTCTAGTTTGTTGGCGGCGAGTAATGTGTCTTTTTCACGTAAAATCGCAGCTGCAATTGCGTTGAGCGCGATATTTTTTTGGTTAGTGTCAGCACTTGCCATAAAGCGCGAGGCTTTACGTGCTTCTACACCGATATTTTGCATGTATTGTTGAATGTTCATGATTAATTATACTTTTTATTGCGCGGAATAAAAATAAATTTGGCATGCAGAAAATGCATTAACAGCGAGATGCAAGTACGCCTAAGAATCTATCGGCTACGTACTTTTGCTAAGCCAAAACATAGCCTGGATATTTCTAGCCATGCATCACCGAGCATAACGCCCTTTGCCATCCTGTCAATATCAGCCAGTTTTTGCAGTGCGGCATCTAACTGGCGCAAACTTAGACGCGATAGTGCACGTTTAACCAGTATTTGTTTGTCGCCATAAATACGTGCATTAGTCATGGCGGTTGCTAGGTTAGTGCCGCGCATTTCGGCTTGTTTGATGCGCACTAATGGGCGCAGCACCCACATGAGTGGGTTCATGATGGCTACGGCGTTTTCGCCCTCATCTTGCAGGCCTTGCAAAATTCTTATGGTACGTTCGGCATCTCCAGCAAGTACCGCTTCACCGAGTTGAAAGGCATCGTAACGCGATACATTGAGTACCGCTTCCCGTACCGCAGTGTCTGAAAGCTCCCCTTGCGGATAGAGCAGGCTTAGTTTCTGTACTTCTTGATTAGCAGCAAGCAGGTTACCTTCTACCTGATGTGCCAGAAACTCCAGCGTTGATAGACTGGTGCGTTGCCCATGCTGCGCTAGGCGGTTTGCAATCCATGTGGGGAGATTGGCTGCATCTACTTCGTTAATGGTTAATACTTGCGCATTTGCTTCTAGCGCGGCAAACCATGCGCTATTCTTCGCTTCACGCTCTAGCGTAGGTAAGATGATAATCACCGTAGTGTCAGGTAGGGCTTTGGATGCTAGTGCTTGCAAGGCTTTGCTACCATCCACACCAGGCTTGCCATTAGAAATGTTGAGTTCCAATAACCGGCGACTGGAGAACAGCGATATGGATTGCCCAAAATTCTGAATTTGCTGCCAGTTGAAATTGCGCTCAACAATTAGGCTGGTGCGCTCATCAAATCCTTGCGTGTTGGCCGCAGCGCGAATTGCGTCTAGGCACTCGCGCTGTGCTAAAGGCTCGCTACCCACTAGCACATAGAGTGGCTGCAAACCTTGCTGTAAGTGTGGCGCTAGTTGGGTTTGGGTTAAGCGCATGCTGTGCTGTTACTGCTTATCTGGGTTGGTGGCAGATAGCCTGCGCAGTATGGCTCGTACGGATTCTTTACGCATGTCGGCATAAAGCCCGGCTTCTTCTTCTGCTTTACCTAGTAATGCTTTGTCGTTGTAAGAAAAGTCACGGCGAATCTGTATGGTTTGTACTTTTCCCCATAATTGCTCGTTCTGAGGCCGCGTCCTAAAGTTGACTGTGTAGTACAGTTCAAACTCACGCACCAAACCGCCGCCACTTAACGAAAGAATACGCTTTTCAGTGGACTCGTTTAACAGCTCGATCAGCATTTCAGCGTCTTCAGCACTGTCGACGATTTTGACGTTATTGGTTTCAAGTGTACGTTTTAAATCTTTTTTAATGCTAAGCGGGCTGCCTTGTATGCTTAACTTAGTAAAAGATAAAGGCGCGGAGCCACGTAATTGAAAGCCGCATGCCGTCAGCAATAGCGCAATTAGAAACACCCAACTTAATTGACGCGTAAATGATAAGTTCAGGTATTGCATGGTTTACCCCACAACAACGTTAATGAGTTTATTTGGCACTACAATCACCTTACGTACGCTCATATTTTCTTCAATGAATTTCTGTACGCAAGGTTGTGCCAAGGCGAGTGCTTCCAACGCTTCTTTGCTTTCGGTTTTGGCTGCGGTGATGCTGCCGCGCAATTTACCGTTCACTTGTATCATATATTCGATGCTGTCTTGTACCATTGCTGATGCGTCGGCAGCTGGCCAACCCGCATCTAAGATATGGCTATTCGGGCAAAGTTCAGCCCATAGTGCCTGACAAATATGCGGAACGATCGGGGATAGCAATAGCGCAACATTTTGCAGCACTTCCTGCCTTACTTGGCGTGATAGTTCATCAGTGCCTTCCACTTTGGCTAAGCTGTTCATTAACTCCATCACTGATGAAATAGCGGTGTTAAAGCTATGGCGACGGCCATAGTCATCCGCAACTTTTTCAATGGTGAGGTGCAGTTGGCGACGCAATGTTTTAAGTTCTGCGTTTAACTCGCCTGATGTATAAGCTGCAGTTGTGCCAAGCTCTATATGGTCGTAGGTGGCTTGCCATAGTCTACGTAAAAAACGATGTGCGCCTTGTACGCCACTGTCAGCCCATTCTAGGCTTTGCTCTGGCGGTGCTGCAAACATCATAAACAAGCGCGCGGTATCTGCGCCATAGGTGTCAATTAGCTCTTGCGGATCTACCGTATTGCCTTTGGATTTACTCATTTTGGTGCCTTCTTTCAGCACCATGCCTTGTGTGAGCAAGTTAGTAAACGGCTCATCGTTTTTAATCAGCCCAACATCACGCATGAGCTTGTTAAAGAAGCGTGCGTATAACAAGTGCAGAATCGCATGCTCAATACCGCCTACATATTGGTCAACTGGTAACCAGTAGTTAGCACGCTCATCCGCCATTGCATTGTTGCTATCAAAGCTAGCGTAACGTGCAAAATACCAGGATGACTCAAAGAATGTATCTAAAGTATCTGTCTCGCGTGTGGCTTTGCCATGGCAAGTTGGGCAGGTGGTTTCGTAGAAGTTCGGATCTTTTTTAATCGGTGAGCCGACGCCATCCATCACTACATTTTCAGGTAATACCACTGGCAATTGTTCGGCAGGGACAGGTACCTCGCCACAGTTTGCACAGTGCACAATTGGAATTGGGCAACCCCAATAGCGTTGGCGGGAAACGCCCCAGTCGCGTAAACGGTATTGGGTACGGCGTTTACCTAGATTTCTAGCAGATAACGCAGCAGCAATAGCAGCGCTTGCGCCGTCAAAGTCTAAGCCATTAAATTCTGCTGAATCAAATAAAATGCCATGTTCTGTCATCGGCAATGTATCGATGTCGCTATGTTTAATCACAGTTTTAACTGGTAAATTGTATTTACCAGCAAACTCAAAGTCACGCTCGTCATGCGCAGGGACTGCCATCACCGCACCTTCGCCATAGCTCGCCAGCACATAGTTCGCCACCCAAACTGGTAATTGCTCGCCGTTTAGTGGATGGGTAACAAACAAGCCTGTTGCCATGCCTTTTTTCTCGGCGGTTGCAATGTCTGCCTCAGCAACACTGCCGCGTTTACATTCTGCGATAAATTCAGCCAGTACTGGGTTGTTTTGTGCAGCTTGCGTTGCCAGTGCATGTTCTGCGGCAACTGCTACATAAGTTGCACCCATTAAGGTGTCTGGGCGAGTGGTGTACACCTTAAGGTTGCCATCTTGGCCAACGATAGGGAACTCCACTTCACAGCCGTAACTTTTGCCTATCCAGTTACGTTGCATGGTTTTTACTTGCTCTGGCCAGCCATCAAGTTTATCTAAATCATTTAACAACTCTTCGGCATATGCCGTGATTTTCATGAAGTATTGCGGAATGTCGCGTTTTTCTACTAACGCGCCGCTACGCCAGCCGCGGCCATCAATCACTTGTTCGTTGGCTAATACGGTACCATCAACAGGGTCCCAGTTAACCGTTGAGGTTTTTTTATAGATCAACCCCTTTTTGAATAGTTCTGTGAATAGCCATTGCTCCCATTTGTAATACTCTGGTTTGCAGGTTGCAATTTCACGGTTCCAGTCCACGCCCAAGCCGAGCTGTTTGAGCTGGGCTTTCATGTGTTCAATGTTGCTGTAAGTCCATGCGGCTGGGGCAGTCTCATTTTTGATTGCTGCGTTCTCGGCAGGTAGGCCAAACGCATCCCAACCCATAGGTTGCATCACGTTAAAGCCTTTCATTTTATGAAAGCGGCTTAACACATCGCCAATCGTGTAGTTACGTACATGCCCCATATGCAGACGACCGCTTGGGTATGGAAACATCGACAAGCAATAGTATTTTGGTTTGTCTGACTGTTCAGTTGCAGCAAATGTTTGGTTTGCTTCCCAGTAAGTTTGTGCTGATTGTTCGATGTCTTTGAATGGATATTGCTGGTGCATGTGAGTAGCTTAATAGTTAATTTTTAGATTCCAGAATTATACCTTGTAGGGTATGAATTAGCGAAGCGCCAAGTATTTATCTAAATAAGCTCTGATATGCAATCAATTGCATGTGGCTACTGCTGGATGATTTGTGTGCTTGATTTGCTCAGCCCATGAGGCTACAGGTTTTTGCCCATCCATTAGTGAGTCTATGTTCAATTTGGGGCAAGCAGTAGTGCAATGTTGTCTTGTAGTTACTACTTATGGAGGTTGCCAGATGGCGAGATGCTTTGTTTACTTATCTGAATTAAGTACTTAATCCCCTTCTGTTGCACATTAAGGCTGTGCCATGCAGCGCGACAGTAGGGGATATTGGTTTTGGTTAGCTTGTGATTATTTCAATGCTGCAAAAATATTATCGCGAATCACATTCATGTCGCCCAAGCCATTTACAAATACGTGTTTAGGTGCGCCAGCTGTGCCGCTATTTGCCCAGTCTGAGTAGTATTTTACTAGAGGCTTGGTTTGGCTGTGATAAACATCTAAACGTGTTTTCACAGTTTCTGCCACATCATCCGGGCGTTGTACTAGGTCTTCACCAGTGACGTCATCTTTACCCTCTACTTTTGGTGGATTAAATTTAACGTGGTAGGTGCGGCCGCTTGCCGGGTGGCTGCGACGGCCACTCATACGCTCAATAATTGCCTCGTCAGGTACGTCAATTTCCACAACGTAATCAATCCCTACGCCAGCGTTTTTCATTGCTTCTGCTTGTGGAATGGTACGTGGAAAGCCATCGAATAAAAAGCCATTAGCACAATCTGCTTCTTTAATGCGCTCGCTTACTAGGCCGATAATCACAGCGTCAGGTACCAAACCACCGCTATCCATAAATGCTTTGGCTTCTAGGCCAAGTGGTGTGCCAGCTTTTACTGCAGCTCGTAGCATATCGCCTGTAGAGATTTGCGGGATATTAAATTTTTCACGTAAGTGAGTGGCTTGCGTGCCTTTGCCTGCACCTGGAGCGCCTAAAAGAATGATTCGCATGGGTTGGAAGTCCTTAATAGTAAATTTGAAGGTGGATTTTATCTTAAAACGGTGTTCGCCACAGCATGCGCTGAGGACTTTAAGTGTTTTGGCTCAGATAGTTGCTGATTCTCACAAAGTCAGCCACGCTCAGGTTTTCGGCGCGCAACTGTGAGTCTAGGTCTAAAGCCTTAAACCCGTCATCATCCAGTAGACCTTTGAGCGTGTTGCGTAGGGTTTTTCTGCGCTGCCCAAACGCTGCGGTGACCACCTGCGCAAATAAAGCTTCATCATTTGCGGGATAGGGTAGCGTTGCATGCGGTACGCAGCGCACAAATGCGGACTCGACTTTAGGTGCTGGGTCAAAAGCCTCTGGCGGTACGGTAAAGAGGTATTCCATTTGTAAGCGATATTGCAGCATCACGCTCAGTCGTCCATAAGCCGCGGTAGATGGCGATGCCACCATGCGTTCCACCACTTCTTTTTGCAGCATAAAGTGCATGTCGATAATTGAGGCGACATTGTCCAGTAGATGAAACAGAATTGGCGTGGAAATGTTATACGGCAAGTTACCAACGACTCTGATGGCACTGCCTAAACTTGAAAAATCAAACTTGAGCGCATCAGCGTTATGGATGGTGATTTTGTTGTTTACATAGGTTTTTTCCATCCAGGTGATGATGTCACGGTCAACCTCTACTACATGTAGCATAGCCAATTGTTGCATTAACGGTTGTGTAAGCGCACCTAAGCCTGGGCCAATCTCCACCATGAGGTCGTTGGCTTTGGGTGAAATAGCATCCACCAAGCTGGAAATAACGCCTTGGTCAGTGAGAAAATTTTGGCCGAAGCGCTTTTTTGCAATGTGTTTCATGGCGTTAATCAATAATGGGTAAAAGCATGTGAGTGGTTACACAGCACTGGATGGTTTGTTTTTAGTAAGCTGAATCGCGAGTTCAATGGCGGCGAGTAAGCTGCCAATTTCAATCTTGCCGGTGCCTGCCAAATCTAGCGCTGTGCCATGGTCAACTGAGGTGCGGATAATTGGCAAGCCTAAAGTGACATTCACGCCCTCCCCAAAACTTGCATGTTTGAGTACAGGTAAACCTTGGTCATGATACATAGCCAATACGGCATCTGCATGTTTCAAATGATGTTTTGCAAACAAAGTATCGGCAGGCAACGCGCCAATCAGATTCATGCCTTCGGTGCGCAGTTTAGATAAGACCGGGTTAATCACGTCTATTTCTTCGCGGCCTAAATAACCGTCTTCCCCAGCGTGTGGGTTAAGGCCAGCCACTAAGATGCGCGGGTGCTGAATGCCAAACTTGTTAACCAAGTCATGATGCAGAATGCGAATGGTGGTTTCCAAGCTGGTTTTGTGAATGGCTTGTGGTACGTCTTTTAAGGCTAAATGCGTAGTTGCCAGCGCAACGCGCATGCTGTTTGCCTGATGGCCTGAAACTAGCATCATCACTACTTGTGCTGTGTGGGTTAGCTCGGCTAAAAATTCGGTATGGCCACTGAAGGCAATGCCTGCGTCGTTGATGATGCCTTTATGCACCGGTGCGGTGACCATGGCATCAAACTCTGATTTGACGCATCCAATTGCAGCGGTTCTTAAGGTTTTTAGCACATAAGCGCTATTGTCTGCATTTAACTGGCCGGCAATCACAGGTTGACTAACGACTTGGTTAAGTACCGTGAGAGAGCCGTTGCCCAGATGCTGCTGCCGCATGTTTGCATTATAAGCCACGGTGTTGAGCGGGAGTCCAAGTGCTTTGGCGCGTGCTTGCAGCATCTCGGTATCGGCAATGATCACTAACTGGGCATCGAGTGGCTGCGCTGCCAGCATGATGCATAAATCAGGGCCGATGCCAGCAGGCTCACCTGCGGTTACAACAATACGAGGTAATGGTTTTGTCACTGTGATAGTTTCGTGATGATAGCGTTAAGCGCTATTAAAATTTGTCTTCAAGCCTTAGCTCTACGAAAGCGCGGTCACGCAGTTCACGAATCCAGTCTTGATAAGCTTCATCCGCTTTTCTTGCGCGAATTTCCTGACGTGCTTTTAAGCGAGCGGCTTCTTTGCTCATGTCTTGCTTTTTGCGTTCAAGCACTTGTATCACATGCCAGCCAAAGGGGCTGAGCACAGGTTCGCTGATTTCATTAGGCTGCAGGTTATTCATGGCTTTTTCGAATTGAGGCACTGTGTCGCCTGGGTTTACCCAGCCTAAGTCGCCGCCATTAGATGCTGTACCATCTTCAGAGAACTGGCGTGCTAGCACTTCAAATTTTTCGCCATTATCTAAGCGCTCTTTAATGCCATCCATTTTCTGTTTGGCATCTTTTTCAGACATGACTTCAGAGAGCTTAATCAGAATATGGCGTGCGCGTGTTTGCTCGATAATGAGCGGAGAGCTGCCGCCACGCTTATCGGTTAGCTTCAGGATGTGAAAGCCGTTAGGGCTACGCAATGCGGTAGAAACCTCGCCTTTTTGCATGGCTTTTAATGCATCAAGAAACAGTGCTGGCATTTGAGCACTTTGCTTCCAGCCGATGTTGCCGCCCTCTAAGGCGTTGGGTGCATCGGAAAAGCTTGCAGACACTTTTGCAAAGCTTGTGCCTGATGCCAACGCACTAAGTATCTCGTCTACTTTTGCTTTAGCTTTTTGTACATCTTCGGTTGCGGCATCTTCCGGCACGCGAATCAGAATATGAGAGATTTCATATTCATCTTGATTCTGATTAGTTGACGCTTGCGTGGTTAAGTAATTGTCGATTTCAGATTCGCTGACATTGACGCGGCTTTCTACTTCGCGCTCACGCAGTCTGGCGATGATGATTTCGTTACGAATGTCCGATCTAAACTTGCGCACGCTAATGCCATCTTGATTGAGTGCATCGTAGAACTCTCTCACGGTCAATTTATTTTGTTCGGCAATGCGCTCAAGGGTCTTGTCGAGCTGGGTGTCATCCACTTTGATGCCAGTTTGTGCCGCGTACTGTAGCTGTAATGCGTCAGAAATCAAGCGCTCTAGGATT
>Ga0208125_100503_pt1 | contig 22013 bp, 17 predicted proteins | sample LakWasM128_HOW14_2_FD_183938 | JGI IMG/M metagenome (GOLD analysis project Ga0208125, IMG submission 183938) | Freshwater sediment methanotrophic microbial communities from Lake Washington under simulated oxygen tension - Sediment Metagenome... | ecosystem: Environmental > Aquatic > Freshwater >...
CGCGCCGCGCTGGCCCAGTACCTGGCCGACACCAAGCGCGTCAACCCCAGCGCGGATGGCAACTGGCGCATCCGGCCGGTGCCGGGCGTGCGGCTGCAATTCGTCTCGGGCGCGGGTGGTATGGCGCACCTGGCGCTAACGCCTGCGGTGCGGATGGTGCGCGAATTGGGGGACGGGTCGGCGCTGTACGAATTGCGGGATTGAGTGGCCCCAGCTATTCAGCTGCCGCGGCCTTGGCGGCGCCGAGCCAGCCCGAGAAGCCCCAGCACCAGCATCGCCCAGCTCGCCGGCTCCGGCACGGCCTGGGTGACCTTCAGCTCCAGCCGGGTATGGTCCTCGCCATGGAAGGCGCTGGCAGTGGTGCCGAAGGTATTCCAGCTGCCCATCAGCGTGCCGTCGGACGCCGCGTAGCCGTAGCTGCCGTAGATCAGGTCGCTGTTGGCCACCGAGTGGCTCAGGGCCAGTGCCACGCTGGTCGCGCCTTGCGGTGCCGACAGCTCGGCCAAGCCCAGCGGGGTCACCGTGCCCGCGACAAAGTCCTGCTCGCGGAAGTTCACACTGAAACCGTGGCCGTTGTTGAAGACATAGAGCTCGACCACATCGCTGTCATTGCTGAAGTTGTCGGTGAACCTGAAACCAACCGTCTGGCCAAGAGCTGGCAAGCTGGCCCAGGGCAGCCGTATCGTGGCGGCGAAGGAGCGCGACAGCGGCAAGCCGGCATTGGCGTCCACCGTGTTGGTGAGCAGGCGCATGCGCAAGGACTGGCCGACGACACCCGCCGCATTCGGCGTCGCCAAGCCATAGGCCGGATCGAGCCAGACCGAGCTGTCGTGCTCGGAGGCGGCCAGGGCCGCATGAGCCGGATCGTCGAGGCCCTGCAAGTTGTAGTTTGCCGCACTGCCACCGCTGAAATTGGGGCCGACCAGCGGATTGCCATCGTCAAAGCCATCGGCCAGCAGCAGGTGGCCGCCGGCCAGCCAGTCAGCCGGCCCGCCGTCCCGGAACAGGCGCAGGCCAGCGACCTCGAGCGGCGCGGCGGCCGCCCATGACGCTGCTGCCACGAGCGCAAGGGACAGGGCACCTCTGCAGGCAAACGAAAGGCTTGGGGCGCGGTGGGAAGGCTGCATTTGGACGCTCCTCGCAAGACGGTCAGGGCGCGCAGATTATTAGCCTCGGGGCCCGGGCTGGCGCACCTGCCCCCTAGTTCGAAGCGCTTGGCCAGTGCCGGCCTCGGGGCCGGGGGCAGCCTCCCCTCAGGCCTGGATGTCCAGCAGCGCGCCCTCGGCGCGCACCTGGGTCTGCAGCACGCGCAGATTGGCCACGAAGGCATAGGTGGCGCCATGCTGGTTGATGAGGTCCTGCTCTGGCACCTGGCCGCTGGCCGGCACCTGGCGCAGCTGCGCCTTCACGCCGCCGCCCTCGACGGTCTGGGCCTCCACCTGCAGCCGGCGCAGATCGCCGGTGCCCGAGGAGGCGATGTTGCTGGCGGCCGCGCGCAGCCTCTCCTGGGCCGCGGACATGCCGGACAGGGCGGTGGAAAGGCTGATGGACATGATGGCGGCGCTCCAGACTGCAGGCGATATGCCGGGTGATTTCCCTGCATATCGGCAGCGCGCCGCCGGACTTTAGAACTGAAGGGTAAAAAACCCTCAATTCATGCGGTCATCAACCGGCCAGCTCCTCGAAGCCGCCGTTGGAGACGAACACGCGCACGCAATCGCCGCCCGCCGCCTTGGCCTCGGCACAGGCCAGCGAGCCCGCGCCCAGCACCGCGTCCACGGTTTCCAGCGTGGGATGGAGCTGCACCACGCCCAGGCTGGCCTTCACGCGCGTGCGGTGCAGGCCCCAGCGCAGGCGGTAGCCGGCCACCGACGCGCGCATCTTCTCGGCCACGATCTGGGCGTAATGCTGGTCACAGTCGGGCAACAGCACGGCGAAATGGTCGTTCTCCAGGCGCGCCACCAGGTCGGAGGCGCGCACCTTGGTGATCAGCATCTGGCCCAGGCCATAGAGGAAATGGTCGGCCACCTCGGTGCCCATGCCGTGCACCACCTCGGTAAAGCGGTCCACATCCACCCACAGCACCGACACCGGCTCGTGCCGGCGGCTGCCCACATGCTCGGCCAGGCGGCGCTCGAACTCGCGGCGATTCGCCAGCTCGGTGAGCACATCGTGCTTGGCGGTCCAGGTGGGTTGCAGGCGCAGCTGGCGTGCCGCGGTCACGTCCTCGACGATCCAGAGCGCCTCGCCGGCGGGCGCATCCCAGTGCACCGGCGTGGCCTGCAGCCGGCCCCAGAAGCGCGAGCCGTCGCGGCGCACATATTCGATCTCCTCGTCCAGCGGCCGGCCGGCCGCAAAGGCGGCGCCCTGGCGCTCCAGCACACCGGCATGGGCGGTGTCCGAGACATGCACGCTGCGCGTGGTCTGCCCGCACAGATCGGTCTCGTCGCCATGGCCGAACAGGTGGTTGAACTGTTCGCTCACCACCTCGAAGCCGGGCCCGCTGACGAAGGCCACCGCCATCGGCGCACGCACCAGCAGGGCGCGCATGCGGGCGGCGATCACATCGGCTGCGGGCTCGCTGGCCGCGGGGGTGGTGGCTTGCATTCGGTTCTCCTTGGTATTGACCATGGTATGGCCATGGCCTCGGCGCCGGCGTCAGCAGGTCATTTCGACACGCAGCGAGCCATGCTTGAGGGTGTACCGCGTTTGCGCCTGCCTGAAAAGCCCGAACAAGACCTTGTTTGACTGGTTCAGCATTCGCACGCCGCGGCGGCGGCCCCACGCAATCCCGCATGGCCGGGCCGCTGCCCAGCCCCTAGAGTGCCTGCCAGCAAGACCCGCCCTAAGCGCGTGTTTACGATCCCATCATGGCGCCCGTTGCCCAGCAAAGGCAGTGGATGCAAGGCGCAAACCGCAGCCGGGTTGGACACCCGGCGAGGATTTGCAACGCCGCAGACGCTGTCTTTGCGGGGCAACCCGAAGGGCAAGACAGCCCAGGGGCGCACTCGTCGTTGCCCACCTTGGCCAGGCAGCAAGCCTGGCCTGCGGCGCGCGCCTAGATTGCGTCCCTGGGCTGCCTTGCGGGCACCATGATGGGACCGTAAGCACGCTCTACCGACCCAAGGAGGATGCCATGCCCAGCCATCGATGCGGTGCGCCACGCGCGCCGCGGTCTGTTTTCGCCCTGGCGGCCGGCGCGCTGGTGCTGACGGCGGCGGCCCAGCCCGGCGTCGAGCGCGTCGAAGGCCTGCACGACCACAGCCCGCGCTGGCACGCCATCACCGAGGCGCGCCTGGTGCTGGCGCCCGGCAAGGTGATCGAACGCGGCACCCTGGTGATGCGCGACGGCCTGATCGTGGCCGTCGGCGCGCAGCTGCCGGTGCCGGCGGGTGCGCGCGTCTGGGCCCTGCCCGGCCGCACCGTCTATGCCGGCTTCATCGACCTGGCCAGCAGCCTGGGCGTGCCCGCGGCCCTGCGCGAGCGGCCGCCCGCCAACCCGCGCTGGGGCCCCGGCGCCGACGCGCCGCCGGCCGCCGCCCGGCCGATCCTGCCGCTGACGGGCCGCGGCCTGGCGGCGTCCAACGCCATGCTGCGCGCCGAACAGCAGGTGGGCACGCAGCTGGAACTCAAGGCCGACGAGCTCAAGGCCGCGCGCGAGCTGGGTTTCACCACCGTGCTGGCCGCGCCCTCGGTGGGCATCTTCCGCGGCCAGAGCGCGCTGCTGAACCTGGGCGATGGCGGCGACGCCAAGCGCCTGCTGCTGGCCGAGCGCGTGGCCCAGCATCTGGGCCTGGATGTGGACACCGGCCGCGCCTATCCCAATTCGCTGATGGGCAGCATCGCGCTGCTGCGCCAGACCTGGTCGGATGCGCGCTGGTACGGGCAGGCGCAGCAGGCACGCGCCGGTGTCGAGCGCAGCGCCGCCCATGCCGGCCTGGCGGCGCTGCAGGACGCGGTAGCCGGGCGCCAGCCGGTGTTCTTCGCCGCCGACGACGAGCAGGACTATGCCCGCATCGGCCGCCTGCGCGAGGAGTTCGGTTTCAGGCTGGTGCTGCAGGGCAATGGCCACGAATACCGCCGCACGGCCCAGCTCAAGGCGCTGGGCGCGCCGCTGCTGCTGCCGCTCAACTTCCCGCCCGCGCCCGAGCTGGAGCAGCCCGATGCCGCGCTGGATGTGGGCCTGGAGACCCTGCAGCATTGGGAGCAGGCGCCCTCCAACGCGGCCTATCTGGCGGCCCAGGGCCTGGAGTTCGCACTCTCGGCCCATGGGCTCAAGGAGCCGCGCCGCGAGTTCTGGCCGCGCCTGCGCCAGGCGGTGCGCCGCGGCCTGACGCCCGAGCAGGCGCTGGCCGCGCTGACCACCGCGCCGGCCCGGCTGGTGGGCGAAAGCGCGCGGCTGGGCAGCCTGGAGCCGGGTCATCTGGCGAATCTGCTGATCGCGCGCGGCGACCTGTTCCGCGACGAGCAGGCCGAGCCGGAGTGGAGTTTTGTCGATGGCCAGCCCTATGCGCTGGAAGCCGCCGCGCGCCCCGATCTGCGCGGGCGCTGGCAGCTCGCCGACGCGAGCTGGCAGATTGGCGGCAGCGCGGCCAAGCCCGAGCTGAGCCTGGGCGATGCGCGCTGCGAGCTGCGCCAGCAGGGCCGCCAGCTGCTGCTGCGCCTGCCCTGCGGCCAGGTCGAGCCCGCGCAATGGCAGCAGCTGGTGGCCGAGCTCGATGGCGAGCGCCTCAGCGGCCAGCTGCTGCGGCCCGATGGCAGCCGGCAGAGCTGGGAGGCGCGGCGCGTGGCGCCGCACCAGGCCGGCGAGGCGGCCCCGCCCAAGGCGGAAGCCTTACCGCCCCCGCCCTCGGCCGGCTACCCGGCCGGCACGCTGGCCGAAACCCTGGCGCCACGCCCCGCGGCCCTGCTGCTGCGCCATGCCACGCTCTGGACCAGCGGCCCCGCCGGCAAGCTGGAGAACCACGACCTGCTGGTGCAGGACGGCAAGATCAGCGCCATCGGCCAGGACCTCAAGGCCCCGGCCGGCGCCGAGCTGCTGGAGCTGGCCGGCAAGCATGTCAGCCCGGGCCTGATCGACGCGCATTCGCATACCGCGATCGCGCGCGGCATCAACGAGTTCAGCAGTTCCATCACCGCCGAGGTGCGGGTGGGCGATGTGCTGGACGCCACCGACATCAACCTCTACCGCGAGCTGGCCGGCGGCCTCACCACCGCCAATCTGCTGCATGGTTCGGCCAACACCATCGGCGGCCAGAGCCAGGTGATCAAGCTGCGCTGGGGCCAGGACGCCGAGGCGCTGAAGTTCAAGGGCGCCCTGCCCGGCATCAAGTTCGCGCTGGGCGAGAACGTCAAGCAGAGCTGGGAGGCCGCGAGCAGCCGCTACCCGCAGACCCGCATGGGCGTGGAGCAGCTGCTGCGCGATGCCTTCCAGACCGCGCGCCATTACCAGCGCGAGCGCGCGCGCTGGCAGGGCAACCCCAAGGCGATCGCCGAGCCGCGCCGCGACCTGCAGCTGGAGACCCTGGTGGAGCTGCTGGAGCGCAAGCGCGCCATCCACATCCATGCCTACCGCGCCGACGAGATCCTGATGTTCACCCGCCTGGCCAGGGAATTCGGCCTGCGCGTGGCGGCCTTCCAGCATGTGCTGGAGGGCTACAAGGTGGCCAGCGAGATCGCCAGCATCGGCGCCGGCGCCTCCACCTTCAGCGATTGGTGGACCTACAAGATGGAGGTGCAGGACGCCGTGCCCTACAACGGCGTCATCATGACGCGCGCCGGCGTGCTCTCCAGCTTCAACTCCGACAGCGACGAGCTGGCACGCCGCCTCAACACCGAGGCCGCCAAGGCGGTCAAGTACGGCGGCCTGTCCGAGCCCGAGGCGCTCAAGCTGGTAACCATCAACCCGGCGCGCCAGCTGGGCGTGGAGCAGCGCGTCGGCTCGCTGGAACCCGGCAAGGACGCCGACTTCGTGATCTGGAGCGGCCCGCCGCTGTCCGGCTACAGCCGCGCCGAGCAGACCTGGATCGACGGCCGCCGCAGCTACAGCCTGGCGCGCGATGCCGAGCTGCGCCAGGCCGCCGAGCGCGAACGCCAGCGCCTGCTGGCCAAGGCCCTGCCCGAGCGCCTGGCCGCGCTGCAGGCGGCACCCGCCGGCCGCCCCGCGGCCACGGGCGGCAGCCCGGTGCGCGAGCTGCTGGACTGGCTGGCCTTGCAAAACGAAGTCCACCAGGCCACGCGCCTGCGTGGCAGCTATTGGGCCGGCGGGGCCTGGCATGAATGCACGGAGGACGCACCATGAAGCGCGGGGCCAGCATCACGACTATTTGGCTGGCGGCGCTGCTCGCCGGCGGCGCTGTGCACGCCACGCCCAATGTGCCGCCCGCGCCGCAGAGCCGGCCGCTGCTGATCAGCGGCGCGACCCTGCACACCGTCAGCGGCGCGGTGCTGGAGCGCGGCCAGCTGCTGCTGGAACAGGGCCGCATCAGCGCGGTGGCCGCCGAGGGCGAGGCCCTCAAGCTGCCCGCCGGCACCGAGCGCCTGGCCCTGCCCGGCAAGCATGTCTACCCCGGTTTCATCGCCGCCAATTCGGCCCTGGGCCTGGTGGAGGTGGCCGCGGTACGCGCCACCGTCGACACCGCCGAGGCCGGCAGCCTGAACCCGAACGCACGCGCCCTGGTGGCGGTGAATGCCGACAGCGAGCTGATCCCGGTGACGCGCGCCAACGGCGTGCTGGCCACGCAGACGGTGCCGCGCAGCGGCCCGGCCGGCCTGATCTCGGGCACCTCGGCCCTGCTGCAACTGGACGGCTGGAACTGGGAGGACATGGCACTGCGCCCCGCCGTGGGCCTGCATGTGCGCCCGCCCTCGCTGCGCGCCAATGCGCAGCTGCTGCCGATGCTGGACGAGGCCAGGCTGGCCGAGGTCAAGCGCCTGGCGCGCCAGCGTCTGCAAAGCCTGGAGGAGAGCTTCGAGCAGGCCGCCGCCTATCTGAAGGCGCGCAGCGCCGAACCCGGCCTGGCACCGGACACGCGCTGGGAGGCGATGCTGCCGGCGCTGCGCGGCGAGCTGCCGGTGTTCGTGCATGCCGACGAGGCGGCGCAGATACGCTGGGCCCTGGGCCTGGCCCAGCGCCACCATCTGAAGCTGGTGATCGTGGGCGGCTACGACGCCCCGCTGCTGGCCGACGCCCTCAAGGCGGCCGATGCCGCGGTGGTGATTGCCGGCGTGCACCGGCTGCCGCTGCGCCGCGACGACGCGGCGGACGCGCCCTTGCGCCTGGCCGCGCGCCTGCATGCGGCCGGGCTGCGCTACTGCATCGCGCGCGGCGGCGCGGAGGGCGATGCGGCCAACGAGCGCCGCCTGCCCTTCGAGGCCGCCACCGCCGTCGCACATGGCCTGCCGCGCGCCGAAGCGCTCAAGGCCATCACCCTCTACCCCGCGCAAATCCTCGGCGCCGAGGCCTTGCTGGGCTCGCTGCAGCCGGGCCGGCTGGCCAATCTGTTCGTCGCCGATGGCGATCCGCTGGAGGCCGGCACCCGCATCGAGCGCATCTTCATCGCCGGCCGCGAACTGGCGCTGGAAGACCGCCAGACCCGGCTGCGCGACAAATACCAGCAGCGCTACCCGGCCACGGCCCGGTAAATTTCAGGGGCACAGCGGCTTGGCCGGCGCCTCCTTGGCGCGCTCGCGTTCGGCCGCCGTGAGCGGCACGCCCTTGTCGAGCACGATGCGCCATTGGCCCGGCGCCTCCTGCCGCCATACCGAGGCAAAGCGCGACACCAGCTCGCCCTGGGGATTGCGCACCGGCCCCGTGGAATGGGCCAGCGTGCCGTCGCCCAGCACCTCGACCGAATCGGGCGCCCAGGAGAACGGCGCCTGCGCGCCCTCGTAAAAGCCCTTCCAGGCCGCCAGCACCGCCGGCTTGCCGCGGTGCACCTGGCTGGAGCCGAAGAACAGCGCCTGCTCGGAGAGATGGCGCTCGAAGGCCGGCAGATCGCGCTCGGCCATGCTGCGCGCGAACGCGCATTCGGCGGCCCAGACCTGGGCGCGCAGATCCGCCGCGCCGCCTGCGGGCACCTCGCCGGCCATGGCCGATCCCCCCAGCAGGGCGAGCATCAATAGGCGGCACAATCCGATGTACTGATCGCTACGATTCACGGCAAGACCTCCGGATGGGTGTGGGGTGACAAGAACGACGTTGGGCAAGCAGGCATGAATCCGCGCATCACCGCGAGCACCGCAAGCAAGCGCGCCGCAGGCAAGACCTGGCACCGGCGCCGTTGGCTATGCAGCCTGGCCATGCTGGCCTGCGCTGCTTATAGCAAGGCCGGCAGCGCGCAGCCGGAAGCCATGCCGGCCGATGCGCCGGTGCTTCATCTGGTCACCACCGAATTCGCGCCCTATATGGGCGAGAAGTTGCCCGAGCAAGGCGTGGCGGTGGCGATCGCGCGTGCCGCCCTGGCCAGCCAGGGCTGGCGCCTGCAGGTCGCGTTCCGCCCCTGGGCGCGCGCCCTCACCGAGCTGGAGGCGGGCCAGCACGACGGCGTGATCGGCGCCTGGTACCAGCCCGAGCGCGAACGCGTCATGGATTTCGCCAAGCCCATGGGCATCGACAACCAGGTCGGCTATTTCGGCCTGGCCACGCAGCGCAACGCGGCCAAGAACCAGCTGCCCGCGGACCTTGCCGGTCTGCACATCGGCACCGTGCAGGGCTATGCCAACCCCAAGGCCTTCGAGCAGGCGGTACAGCTGGGTGCGAAGGCCGACCCGGCGCGCGATGACCTCACCAATCTGCGCAAGCTGCTGGCCGGACGGGTAGACCTGGTGCTGATCGACAAGGGCGTGGCGCGCTACCTCATCAATACCGAGTTGAAAGGCGCGACCGCGCAATTCGTCTGGATGGAGCCGGCCCTGGAGCGCATGCCCCTGCATTTCGCAATGGCGAAGTCACGCCCCCAGCACCAGGCCCTGCGCGAACTGATGGATCGGGGGCAGGAGGCGATCGCCCGCAATGGCGAGTTGGAGCGCATCCGCCTGCGCTGGAAGGACTGGCTCTAGGAGACCGCCGCATTCATGGCGGCGGCGGCGCGATCTGCTCGGCGTAGTCGTAGAGCGCGCCGAGGATGGCCTCGCTGCGCTCGTCCTCGGCGCTCTCGCCCAGCGCGTCGATGCGCTCGAAGAACTGCGCCAGCGTCTGCGCCCCGCCCGCACCGGCATGCAGGCGCGCGGCGCAATGCGCCTGCCACTGCGCCTGCTCGGCATCGCTGAGCGACGCGGGAAAGTTGCGGGCGCGGTAGCGGAACAGCAGCTCGGCCAGGCGCGCGTCCTGGAACGCCGCCTTGCCCTGCGCCACGCGCTCGGCCAGGGCCGCGGCATCGAGGCCGCGCAGGCGATTCAGCAGGCGCCGGTCGTCGGGGCTCAGAAAACCGCCATAGAGATCCTCGTCCACGTCCACCGGCGCGGCCGCCGCGGGGCGCTGGAACACCTCGCCCCAGAGCCCGGCCAGCAGCTGGCCCTCGCGCGCCAGCAGCTCGGCATGCCGCAGGCCCTGCGCCAGGTCCAGCCCCCAGCGCTCGGCCATGGCGGGGCTGAGCGTCTTCAGATTGCCGATCACGATGGGCGACTTGTTGACGTGGATGGTCTTGATGGGCAGGCGCGTCACGCCCTCCTCCAGCGCCTCCTGCTTGACGAACATGCGTGCGCGGATCGCCTCGGCGTTGAGCGTCAGCAGCTCGGCCGGATCGCTGGCCAGGTCCCAGACGATCAGCTCGTTCTTGTTGCTCGGGTGCGGCGCCAGCGGCCACACCAGGGCCATGCAGCCGCGCTCCACGCCATACATGCCGGAGATGTGCAGGAAGGGGCGGCCCACGCCGATCTCGGCCCACACCGCCTCCTTCTTGCGCAGCCTGAGGCAGAACTCGAACAGCTTGGGCTGGGCGCTCCTGAGCAGGCGCGCCAGCGCGATGGTGGCGCGCACGTCCGAGAGCGCGTCGTGCGCCGCCTCGTGGGCAAGGCCATTGGCGGCGCTGAGATGCTCCAGCTTGAAGGAGGGGCGGCCGTCCTCGTGCCTGGGCCATTCAATGCCCTCGGGGCGCAGCGCGTAGGCGCAGCGCACCACGTCCAGCAGATCCCAGCGGCCGCAGTCGTTCTGCCACTCGCGCGCATAGGGGTCCATCAGGTTGCGCCAGAACAGATGGCGCGTCACCTCGTCGTCAAAGCGTATGGTGTTGTAGCCCAGGCCCACGGTGCCAGGTCTTGCCAGCTCGGCCTCGATGGCGGCGGCGAACTCATGCTCGGCGAGGCCCTGTTCGAGGCAGGTCTGCGGCAGGATGCCGGTGAGCAGGCAGGCCTCGGGCTCGGGCAGGTAGTCGGGCGCGGGCCGGCAGTACACCATCAGGGGGGCGCCGATCTCATTGAGTTCGGCGTCGGTGCGGATGCCGGCGAACTGCGAGGGGCGGTCGCGGCGCGGCACGCGACCGAAGGTTTCGTAATCGTGCCAGTAGAAGGTCAGGGCTTGCATGGCCGGCACGATAACCGATCGCTGCCCCGCCGCTTCAGCAGGCCTTCACCGAAGGGTCGCGATAATCACGCGTCCCCGCTTGTCTGACCCGCCTTGATGCGCACACGCTTCAGCCACTCCTCCGCGTCCCAGTCCGGCCTGGCCTGGCAACGCCTGCTCATCATCCTGGCCGCCACGGCCGCGCTGCTGGTGCTGCTGCTGGCGATGGCCGCGGCCCTGGTCTACCCCAACCTGCCCTCGATCGACAACCTCACCGACTACCAGCCGCGCCAGCCCCTGCGCGTCTACACCGCGGATGGCCAGCTGATGGGCGAGTTCGGCGCCGAGCGGCGCCAATACCTGCCGCTCAAGGACATTCCCAAGCGCATGCAGGACGCCCTGCTGGCGATCGAGGACACCGGTTTCTACGAGCATGGCGGGCTCTATTACCCGGGCATCGCGCGTGCCGCGCTGGCGAATCTGTTCAGCTCGCGCAGCCAGGGCGCCTCCACCATCACCCAGCAGCTGGCGCGCGATCTCTACCTCACCAAAAAGAAGCTCTACACGCGCAAATTCGTCGAGATGATGCTGGCGCTGAAGATCGAGAGCCAGCTGAGCAAGCAGCAGATCCTCGAGGTCTATATGAACCAGATCTATCTGGGTCAGCGGGCCTACGGCTTCGAAGCGGCGGCGGCGGCCTACTTCGGCAAGAGCCTGAAGGAGCTGAGCATTGCCGAGACCGCGATGCTGGCCGGCCTGCCGCAGAACCCCTATTACGCCAACCCCATCAGCAACTTCCAGCGCGCCACGCGGCGCCAGCTGATCGTGCTGGAGCGCATGCACGACACCGGCCTGATCAGCCCCGAGGACTACGCCGCCGCCAAGGCCGAGAAGCTGCATATCCGCTCGGCCCAGGACCCGCGCCTGCATGCCGAGTACGCGGCCGAGATGGCGCGCGCCGTGGTGCATGCGCAGTACGGCGACGAGGCCTACAGCCGCGGCCTGAAGGTCTACACCACCCTGGTGGCCGAGCAGCAGCAGGCCGCCTACAAGGCGCTGCGCAAGACCCTGATGGAATACGAGCGCCGCAAGCCCTACCGCGGCCCCGAGGGCCATGTGGACCTGCCCGGCGATGCCGCCGAGCAGGACGCTGCCATCACCCAGGCGCTCGCCGAGCACCCCGACCAGGACGAGTTGCGCGCCGCGGTGGTGACCCAGGCCTCGCCCGCCAAGGTGCTGGCCAGCCTGCAGAGCGGCGAGGATCTGGTGATCACGGGCGAAGGCCTGCGCTCGGTGCAGGCCGCGCTGTCCGACAAGGCCAGGAGCGAGCTGCGCATCCGCAGCGGCAGCATCATCCGCGTGCTGCGCGGCGCGCCCAGCAAGGCCGAGCCGCAGGGCGCCTGGCTGATCACCCAGGCGCCCGAGGCCGAGGGGGCGCTGGTGGCGCTGGAGCCCGGCAGCGGGCGCGTGCACGCGCTGGTGGGCGGCTTCGATTTCGCGCGCAACCAGTTCAACCATGTCACCCAGGCCTGGCGCCAGCCGGGCTCGAGCTTCAAGCCCATCGTCTATTCCTCGGCGCTGGAGCTGGGAGTCTCGCCCGCCACCCTGGTGAACGACGCGCCCTTCGTGGCCGGCGACTGGGAGCCCAAGAACTACGACGGCACTTTCGACGGCCCGATGACGGTGCGCCAGGCGCTGGCGCGTTCCAAGAACATGGTGACGATACGGGTGCTGGAACAGCTGGGCCCGCAGCGCGCCAAGGCCTGGGCCGGCCGCTTCGGCCTGGACCAGGACAAGCAGCCCGACAACCTCACGCTGGCGCTCGGCTCGGGCTCGGTGACGCCGCTGCAGATGGCCAGCGCCTACGCGGTGTTTGCCAACGGCGGCCATGCGCTCAAGCCCCTCATCATCACGCGCATCACCGATGCCAAGGGCGTGCCGCTGTTCGAGGCCGAGGCCCCCGCCATCAGCGAGGACAACCGCGCCATTCCCGAGCGCAACGCCTTCGTGATGAGCAGCCTCTTGCAGGAGGTGGCGCGCAGCGGCACCGCGGCGCGCGCCCAGGCCAGCCTGCGCCGGCCCGACATCTATGGCAAGACCGGCACCACCAACGATGCGGTGGACGCCTGGTTTGCCGGCTACCAGCCGAGCCTGGCGGCGGTGGTGTGGATTGGCTATGACAACCCGCGCAGCCTGGGCGACCGCGAGACCGGTGGCGGCATGGCCCTGCCGGCCTGGATCGATTTCATGAGCGTGGCGCTCAAGGGCGTGCCGGTGGCCGAGATCGCTCCGCCCACCGAGGGCCTGGTGCGACCCGAGGGTGGCGATTGGAGCTTCGAGGAGTTTGCCGGCGAGGCCGGCATCCGCTTCATCGGGCTGGATGCGGCGGCCAGTTCGCCGCCGGCCTCGGCCCCCGGGATCTAGCTATCGCTTCCTGACGATCACGCTGCCGACCGAATAGCCGGCGCCGAAGGAGCAGATCACGCCCAGATCGCCCGGGGCCAGGTCGGCACGGTGACGGTGGAAGGCGATGATGGAGCCGGCCGAGGCGGTGTTGGCGAACTCGTCCAGGATCAGCGGCGCCACGTCGGAGCCGGCTTCACCGCCGACGAGGCGCTTGATGACCAGCTGGTTCATGCCCAGATTGGCCTGGTGCAGCCAGAACCGGCGCACGTCGGTGGGGGCCTTGTCCAGCGCCTTCAGATGGCCCTCGATATGGGCGGCGGCGATCGGCACCACTTCCTTGAAGACCTTGCGGCCCTCCTGGCGGAAGGTCTTGTCGCGTGCCAGCGGGTCGCTGTCCTCGCTGCGGTTCATAAAACCGAAGTTGTTGCGGATGTTGTTGGAGAACTGCGTGGCCAGCTTGGTGCCCAGCAGCTCCCACTGCTCGGCGGCGGTGGCGGTGTCGGCACGCTCGACCACGATGGCGGTGCAGACATCGCCGAAGATGAAGTGGCAGTCGCGGTCCTTCCACTCCAGGTGGGCCGAGGTGATCTCGGGGTTCACCACCAGCACGCATTTGCTGGCGCCCGAACGCACCGCGTTATAGGCCTGCTCGAGCGCGAAGGTGGCCGAGGAGCAGGCCACGTTCATGTCGAAGCCGTAGCCGCCGGCACCCAGGGCCTGCTGGATCTCCACCGCCATGGCCGGGTAGGCGCGCTGCATATTGGCGGCGGCGCAGAAGATCGCGTCCACCTCGCTGGCCTGCTTGCCGGCCGCGGCCAGCGCGTCCCGGGCCGCCACCACGGCGATCTCGGCCATCAGCGAGAGCTGATCGTCGGCCCGCTCGGCAAAGCGCGGGTACATGCGGGTGGGGTCCAGCACGCCCTCTTTCTCGATCACGTAGCGCTGCTTGATGCCGGAGGCCTTTTCAATGAACTCGACGCTGGAATGCGTCAGCGCCTCATGCGTGCCGGCCGCAATGGCCTCGGCATGTTGGGCGTTCTGCAGGTCCACGTACTGGTTGAAGGCTTGCACCAGCTCGGCGTTGCTGATGGTGTGCGGCGGCGTGTAGATGCCGGTGCCGCTGATGACGACTGCATGCATATGAATCTCGGATTCTGGTGCCCACCAGGCGGGCGGGCGGTGCCGGAAGTGTAGCGACCGCTATGCAGGCACCGCTTAAGGGTGTTCAGCATGGCGGTGGAATCTGCGTAGAATCGGGCACCGGGCCCAAATATTGGCGTCCGGTTTTTTGTGCCCGCACCGTCCCTTGCCTCGGACGGCTTCGCGGGCCGGCCGGGTTCCAAGTCAAGCGCTCGCAGCCCAGGGCATGCACTGCACGAACGCATCCCGACCTTGCGAACTTGGACTTCCGTCATGGAAATTTTCGACTACGACAACATCCTGTTGCTGCCGCGCAAATGCCGCGTGGAAAGCCGCGCCGAGTGCGACACCTCGATCGAATTCGGCCCGCGCCGCTTCAAGCTGCCGGTGGTACCGGCCAATATGAAGACGGTGGTGGATGAAAGCATCACCGAATACCTGGCCGCCAATGGCTACTTCTATGTGATGCACCGCTTCGATCTCGACAACGTGGCCTACGCGCGCAGCATGCGCGACAAGGGCCTGTTCGTCTCGATCAGCTCGGGCGTCAAGCCGGCCGACTACGCGGTGATCGATGCCCTGGCCGCCGATGGCGTGGGCGCCGACTACATCACCATCGACATCGCCCACGGCCATGCCGACAGCGTGCAGCGCATGATCGCGCACATCAAGCAGAAGCTGCCCAAGGCCTTCGTGATCGCCGGCAATGTGGGCACGCCCGAGGGCGTGATCGACCTGGAGAACTGGGGCGCCGACGCCACCAAGGTGGGCATCGGCCCGGGCAAGGTCTGCATCACGCGCCTGAAGACCGGCTTCGGCACCGGCGGCTGGCAGCTCTCGGCGCTGAAATGGTGTGCGCGCGTGGCCACCAAGCCCATCATTGCCGACGGCGGCATCCGCCACCATGGCGACATCGCCAAGAGCGTGCGCTTCGGCGCCGCCATGGTGATGGTGGGCTCGCTGTTCGCCGGCCACGAGGAATCGCCCGGCGCCACCGTCGAGGTGGACGGCAAGCTCTTCAAGGAGTACTACGGCTCGGCCTCGGACTTCAACAAGGGCGAGTACAAGCATGTCGAGGGCAAGCGCATCCTCGAGCCGGTGAAGGGCAAGCTGGCCGACACCTTGCGCGAGATGCAGGAGGACGTGCAGAGCTCGGTCTCCTACTCAGGCGGCAAGCAGCTCGGCGATCTGCGCAAGGTGAACTACGTGATCCTGGGTGGGGAAAACGCGGGGGAGCATCTGTTCATGTAGGACAATCGGGGCATCCCCGTCTCCACGCCAGGGGCGGCTCCCGGACCGGGAGTTCGCCCCTTTGCCTTTGTATTGAAGTGAACCTTGCCATGACCGAACTCGCCAAGTCCTTCGAACCCGCCGCCCTGGAAGCCCATTGGGGCCCCCTGTGGGAGTCCAAGGGTCTGTACAAGCCCAGCCTGGACAAGGCGCGCGAGTCCTTCTGCATCCAGCTGCCGCCGCCCAATGTGACCGGCACCCTGCACATGGGCCATGCCTTCAACCAGACCATCATGGACTCGTTGACGCGCTACCACCGCATGCGGGGCCACAACACCCTGTGGGTGCCGGGCACCGACCATGCCGGCATCGCCACCCAGATCGTGGTGGAGCGCCAGCTGCAGGAGCGCGGCGTAGAAGGTGAGAAAACCCGCCACGACCTGGGCCGCAAGAACTTCGTCGCGCGCGTGTGGGAGTGGAAGCAGGAATCGGGCAACACCATCACGCGCCAGATGCGCCGCATGGGCGACTCGGTCTCCTGGGAGCACGAGTACTTCACCATGGACGAGAAGCTCTCCAAGGTGGTGACCGAGACCTTTGTGCAGCTCTTCGACGACGGCCTGATCTACCGCGGCAAGCGCCTGGTGAGCTGGGACCCGGTGCTGAAGTCCGCCGTCTCCGATCTGGAGGTTAGCAGCGAGGAGGAAGACGGCTTCCTCTGGCATATCCGCTATCCGATGGCCGATGGCGCGGGCGAGATCGTGGTGGCCACCACCCGCCCCGAGACCATGCTGGGCGACGTGGCGGTGATGGTGCACCCCGAGGACGAGCGCTACCAGGCGCTGATCGGCAAGCGGGTGACGCTGCCGCTCACCGGGCGCGAGATCCCGGTGATTGCCGACGACTATGTGGACCGCGAGTTCGGCACCGGCGTGGTCAAGGTCACGCCCGCCCACGACACCAACGACTACGCGGTGGGCCAGCGCCACGGCCTACCGATGATCTGCGTGCTGACGCTGGACGCCACCATCAACGACAACGCACCCGAGGCCTACCGCGGCCTGGACCGCTTTGTCGCGCGCAAGAAGGTCGTCGCCGATCTGGAGGCCCTGGGCCTGCTGGTCGAGGTGAAGAAGCACAAGCTGATGGTGCCGCGCTGCGAGCGCACCGGCCAGGTGATCGAACCGATGCTGACCGACCAGTGGTTCATGGCCGTCAGCAAGCCGGGCAAGGATGGCAAGAGCATCGCCCAGCGCGCCACCGAGGTGGTGGCCGACGGCTCGGTGAAGTTCTACCCCGAGCAATGGGTCAACACCTACAACCACTGGATGAACAACATCCAGGACTGGTGCATCTCGCGCCAGCTCTGGTGGGGCCACCAGATTCCGGCCTGGTACGGCACGGGCGGCGAGCTGTTCGTGGCGCGCAGCGAGGAGGAGGCGCGCGCCAAGGCTGCGGCGGCCGGCTACAGCGGCGCGCTGACGCGCGACGAGGACGTGCTGGACACCTGGTACTCCTCGGCCATGGTGCCCTTCTCCACCCTGGGCTGGCCCGAGCAGACGCTGGAACAGGATCTCTTCCTGCCCTCCTCGGTGCTGGTGACCGGCTACGACATCATCTTCTTCTGGGTCGCCCGGATGATCATGATGACCACGCACTTCACCGGCAAGGTGCCGTTCAAGCATGTCTACATCCATGGCCTGGTGCGCGACTCGCAGGGCCAGAAGATGAGCAAGAGCGAGGGCAATGTGCTGGACCCGGTGGACCTGATCGACGGCATCGAGCTCGGCCCCCTGCTGGACAAGCGCACCACCGGCCTGCGCCGCCCCGAGACGGCGCCCAAGGTGCGCAAGGCCACCGAGAAGGAGTTCCCCGAGGGCATTCCCGGCTTCGGTGCCGATGCGCTGCGCTTCACCTTCGCCTCGCTGGCGTCCTTGGGTCGCAACATCAACTTCGACAGCAAGCGCTGCGAGGGCTATCGCAACTTCTGCAACAAGCTCTGGAACGCCACCAAGTTCGTGCTGATGAACACCGAGGGCCAGGATTGCGGCCTCGCGCACGAGCAGGGCCAATGCCCGCCCGGCTATATGAGCTTCAGCCAGGCCGACCGCTGGATCGCCAGCGAGCTGCAGCGCGTCGAGCAGGCGGTGGCCCAGGGCTTTGCCGACTACCGCCTGGACAACGTCGCCAACGCGATCTACTCCTTTGTGTGGGACGAGTACTGCGACTGGTACCTGGAAATCGCCAAGGTGCAGATCCAGAGCGGCGACGAGGCGCAGCAACGCGCCACCCGCCGCACCCTGGTGCGCACGCTGGAAACCATGCTGCGCCTGCTGCACCCGATCGCGCCCTTCATCACCGAGGAGCTGTGGCAGACGGTCGCTCCGCTGGCAGGCAGGAAGACGGTGGACTACATCGTCAACGCGCCCTACCCGCTGGCGCAGCCCGAGCGCATCGACGCAAAGGCCGAGGCCTGGGTGGCCAATCTCAAGGCGCTGGTGGGCACCTGCCGCAGCCTGCGCAGCGAGATGGCGCTGAGCCCCTCGGAGCGCGTGCCGCTCCTGGTGGGCGGCGACACCGGCTTCATCGCCGAAGCGGCGCTGCTGCTGAAAGCGCTGGCCAAGCTCGCCGATGTGCAGCTGATTGCCGACGAGGCCGAGTTCGCCAAGGCCAGCGCCAGCTCGCCGGTGCTGGTGCATGGCGAGGCGCGCCTGGCGCTCAAGGTGGAGATCGACGTGGCGGCCGAGCAGGCCCGCCTGGCCAAGGAAATCGCGCGTCTGCAGGGTGAGATCAGCAAGGCCCATGGCAAGCTGACCAACGAGAGCTTCGTGGCGCGCGCGCCCGCCGCCGTGGTGGAGCAGGAGCGTCAGCGCGTGGCCGAGTTCAGCGCCACCGTTGCTCGGCTACAGGATCAGGCAGCGCGGCTGGCGTAGTCGAGCGGAATTCCGCCGCGGGTTCGGGCGGAATCATCAGCAGCTCGTCGATGCGCCGCGCAATGCCCCAGGCGGCGCGCGTGCGCGACTCGCGCGTGGTGCTGGCCACGCGCGGCGTCACCTGCAGGCCCGGCGCGCCGTAGAGCGGCCGCCCCGGCTCCATCAGGCCGGGCTCGACGCTGTCGAACCAGGCGGCCAGCACGCGGCCGCTGTGCAGGGCCTCGGCCAGCGCCTGCTCGTCGAACAGGGCCGAATGGCCCAGGCTCACCAGCACCTGCGAGGGCCTGGCAAAGCCCAGCACGCGCTCGCCGATGAGGCCGCGGTAGCGCTGGAAATAAGCCAGCTGCACGCTCACGCCGTCGGACTGTTCCATCAGGTCCTTGAGCGGCAGGGGCTCGATGCCCCATTGCGCCCACAGCGGGTCGTTCTGGTGCAGGCTGGGGTCGTAGCCCAGCACGCGCGTGCCGAACACCGGCAGGATCTGCGCCAGCATGCGCGAGGCCGGCGTCATGCCGATCAGGCCGATGGTGGCGCAGCCCAGTTCGCGCCCCACCCACATGCCATCGGTGGACTGCACCGGCACACGCCGCAGCAGCGCCAGCAAGGCGCCGATCACGAACTCGGCCTCGGCCGCCGCGGTGGCGGTGAGGCTGCGCACCACCTCCACGCGCGCCGCCCGGCAGGCCTCGAGATCGATGTTCTCGGCCCCGGCGCTCATGCGCCCCACCACGCGCAACTTGGGCGCCATGCGTATCAGGCTGGCGTCCAGCGCCACCGAAGGGGGCAAGACCAGACCCTGGGCCTGGTGCAGCAGCCCCTTCAAGGCCTGCGGCTCCAGCGCGAGCTCGGGGGCGTAATGCACCGGATGCCGCTCGGACAACCATTGCATCACTTCCAGCTCGAGTGGCTCCAGGATCAGCAGGCTCATGCGCTATTTAGGGGGTTCGGGATCCGCGGCACGGCCATGTGGCAATGCCACAATGCGCGCCAACGCAAACCGGAGAGTGTACGGATATGAAAGTCACGAAAGCGATCTTCCCTGTTGCAGGTCTTGGCACGCGCTTCCTGCCGGCCACCAAGGCCCAGCCCAAGGAAATGCTGCCCGTGGTGGACAAGCCCCTCATTCAGTACGCGGTGGAAGAAGCCTATGCCGCCGGCGTACGCGAAATGATTTTTGTGACGGGCCGCCACAAGCGCCCCATCGAAGATCACTTTGACATGACTTTCGAGCTCGAGGTAGCCCTTGAACAGGCGGGTAAGAAGGAGCTGCTCGAGGTGGTGCGCAGCGTCAAGCCCGACGACATGGAGTGCATCTATGTGCGCCAGGCCCAGGCGCTGGGCTTGGGCCATGCGGTCTTGTGCGGTCAGCGACTCGTCGGCAACGAGCCCTTCGCCGTGCTGCTGGCCGACGACCTGATGGTGGGAGAGCCTCCGGTGCTCAAGCAGATGGTGGAGCAGTACGCCGAATGGCGCGCCTCCATCCTGGCGGTGCAGGAAGTGCCGGCCGAGCACACGCGCCGCTATGGCATCGTGGCCGGCACGCCGGTGAACGACAAGCTGATGGACGTGAGCCGCATCGTCGAGAAGCCCGCGCCCGAGGTGGCGCCCTCACGCCTGGGCGTGGCCGGCCGCTACATCCTCACGCCCGGGGTGTTTCACGAGATCGCCAGCCAGCCGCGCGGCGTGGGCGGCGAGATCCAGCTCACCGACGGCATCGCCGGCCTGCTGCGCCGCGAGAAGGTGTTCGCCTACCGCTATGACGGCAAGCGCTACGACTGCGGCAGCAAGGAAGGCTTCCTGCAGGCCAATGTGGAACTGGCGCTTGCCCACCCCGACCTGGGTCCGGGCTTCCGCGCCTATCTGAAGAGCCTCGATATCTGAGGTTTTTGAGGGTTTGGCGCCGCTCTAGCGGCGCCGCAGCACGTGCACGAACTCGTCGGCCTGGCTGCTCTGCTCGACCAGCTCGTTGCCGGTCTGGCGCGCAAAGGCCTGGAAGTCGCGCGTCGAGCCCGGGTCGGTGGAGAACACCTTCAGCAACTGACCGCTCTCCATCTCCGCCAGGGCCTTCTTGGCCTTGAGTATGGGCAGCGGGCAGTTCAGGCCGCGCGTGTCCAGTTCCTTGTGTACGTCCATGTCTCGTCCTCGGGTTGCAAGGGATTCTAGGCCGGCCCCGGCTCGAACCACTGGGGTTCGATGCCGCGCGAGCGCAACCATTGCGCCAGCGCCTGGCCGGTGCCGGCGGGCCAGCATTTGAGCTTCTGCGGCGCCAGCAGCTTGGCTTCGGCCAGCTCGGGCGACAGGCGGATCTCGCCACGCGCCGCCACATGGTAGGCAATGATCACCTGGTTCATGGGCTGGAAGTCGTAGACGCCGATCAGGTCCAGCGACTCGACCTGCAGCGCGGTCTCCTCCATCACCTCGCGCCTGAGCCCCTGCTCGGGTGATTCGCCCGCCTCCATGAAGCCGGTGATGAGGCCGAAGAGGCGCCCCGGCCAGGCCGCGTTGCGCGCCAGCAAGACCTGACCCTCGCGGTCCACGCATTCCACCACCGCAGCCAGCACCGGGGTCGGATTGTTCCAATGCGTGAAGTCGCAGCTGCTGCAGCGCAGCCGCGATTTGGCCCCCCCGTCTTCCAGCTCGGTGCGCCAGCACAGCTCGCTCGCGCAGAGCGGGCAGAAGCGGTAGGCGGGCAGTTGGCTCACCGCGCGGCTCAGGCGGGGAACACGCCGGTGGAGAGGTAGCGATCGCCGCGATCGCAGACGATGAAGACGATGGTGGCGTTCTCCAGCGTGCGCGCCAGCTGCAGCGCCACCCAGCAGGCACCCGCGGCCGAGATGCCGGCAAACAGGCCCTCCTCGCGCGCCAGCCGGCGCGCCATCTCCTCGGCGTCGGACTGGCTCACCAGCACCAGCTCGTCCACCGTCTCGGGCTTGTAGATGCGCGGCATATAGGCCTCGGGCCATTTGCGAATGCCCGGGATGCGCGAGCCCTCGGCCGGCTGGGCGCCGACGATGCGGATGCCGGCGTTCTGCTCCTTCAGGAAGCGCGAGGTGCCGGTGATGGTGCCGGTGGTGCCCATGGCGCTGACGAAGTGGGTGATCTCGCCGCCGGTGTCGCGCCAGATCTCGGGGCCGGTGGTCTCGTAATGGATGCGCGGGTTGTCCTCGTTGCCGAACTGGTCCAGCACGCGGCCCTTGCCGTCGCGCTGCATCTGCTCGGCCAGGTCGCGGGCATATTCCATGCCGCCCGAGCGCGGCGTGAGGATCAGCTCGGCGCCGAAGGCCTTCATGGTCTGGGCGCGCTCGATCGAGAGGTCCTCGGGCATGATCAGCAGCATGCGGTAGCCGCGCATCGCCGCGGCCATCGCCAGCGCGATGCCGGTGTTGCCGGAGGTGGCCTCGATCAGGGTGTCGCCCGGCTTGATCTCGCCGCGCTCCTCGGCGCGCCGGATCATGCTGATGGCCGGGCGGTCCTTCACCGAACCGGCCGGGTTGTTGCCCTCCAGCTTGGCCAGCAGCACATTGCCGCGGGAGGCAAGATCTGACCCCAGCACGCGCTGCAAGCGCACCAGGGGAGTGTTGCCGATGACGTCTTCAAGGCTGGGGTAGGTCTTTTCGCTCATGGGCGGATTGTCTCAGCCGGCGCCAAAGTTTGCATGGCATAATCCGCGGCTCACGCAGCGATGCATGGTTTCTGGCCCGGGTGGCGAAATCGGTAGACGCAGGGGACTCAAAATCCCCCGCCGCAAGGTGTGCCGGTTCGAGTCCGGCCCCGGGCACCACCAGAAACACATGATGCACGCG
>Ga0208125_100504_pt1 | contig 22013 bp, 16 predicted proteins | sample LakWasM128_HOW14_2_FD_183938 | JGI IMG/M metagenome (GOLD analysis project Ga0208125, IMG submission 183938) | Freshwater sediment methanotrophic microbial communities from Lake Washington under simulated oxygen tension - Sediment Metagenome... | ecosystem: Environmental > Aquatic > Freshwater >...
GGCTGCACGCGGCTGAACACCGAGGCAAAGGCCAGGCCCAGCGCGATCAGCAGCCAGGGCGTGGCCCAGGCCTGCTCGCGCATCGCGGTGGTGACGATCAGGAACTCGCTCGCGAACACGCCGAAGGGCGGCATGCCCAGGATGGCCAGCGCGCCCAGCATCAGGCCCCAGCCGACCGTGGGGCTGACGCGGATCAGCCCGCGGATCTCCTCCATCAGCTGGCTGCCGGCCTTTTGCGTGGCATGGCCCACCGCAAAGAAGATCGCCGACTTGATGAGCGAATGCACCGTCATGTGCAGCAGGCCGGCATAGCTGGCGATCGGCCCGCCCATGCCGAAGGCAAAGGTCATCATGCCCATGTGCTCGATCGACGAGTAGGCGAACATGCGCTTGACGTCCTTCTGCCGGATCAGGAAGAACACCGCCGCCACCACCGAGAGCAGGCCGAAGCCCATCATCAGCCGGCCGGTGAGCGGGCCGTGCAGCGCGCCATCGGTCAGCACCTTGCAGCGCAGCACCGCGTACAGCGCCACGTTGAGCAAGAGGCCCGAGAGCACCGCCGAGACCGGCGTCGGGCCCTCGGCATGGGCATCGGGCAGCCAGTTGTGCACCGGCACCAGGCCCACCTTGGTGCCATAGCCGATGAAGAGGAAGGCGAAGGCCAGGGTGATGATGTTGGGGTCCAGCTGCGCCTTCACGGCGTCGAGATTGGTCCACAGCAGCGCCCCACCTTCGGCGCCGATCACCTTCTCGGCCGCCATGTACAGCAGCACCGTGCCGAACAGCGCCTGGGCGATGCCCACGCCGCAGAGGATGAAGTACTTCCAGGCCGCTTCCAGGCTGGCGGCCGTGCGGTACACGCTCACCAGCAGCACGGTGGTGAGGGTGGCCGCCTCCATCGCCACCCAGACGATGCCGAGATTGTTGGTGGTGAGCGCCAGCAACATGGTGAAGCTGAACAGCTGGTACATGCTGTGATACAGGCGCAGGCGCGGCGGCGTCATCTTGCCGTGGTCGCGCTCGATGCGCATATAGGGGCGCGAGAAGATCGCGGTGGTGAGGCCCACGAAGGCGGTGAGCGTGACCAGGAAGACGTTCAGCGCGTCGACGTAGAACTCGCGGTTCCACAGCAGCTGCGGCCCGCCGCGTACCACCTCGGCGGTCAGCACGCAGGCGGCGATGAAGGTGGCGAGGCTGAAGCCGACGTTGACATCGCGGGCGTTGTCGCGATGCCCGACCAGGGCCAGCACCAGGCCGCCGATGAGGGGCGAGGCAAGCAGGAAGGCGAGCGCCGACAAGGGGTCAGTCCTCCTTGAGTTTTTCGAGGTGGCGGATGTCCAGGCTGTCGAACTGCTCGCGGATCTGGAACATGAACACGCCCAGGATCAGCACGCCGATCAGCACGTCCAGCGCGATGCCCAGCTCCACCACCATGGGCATGCCATAGGTGGCGGCGGTGGCGGCGAAGAACAGGCCGTTCTCCATCGCCAGGAAGCCGATCACCTGCGGCACCGCCTTGGCGCGCGTGATCATCATCAGGAAGGACAGCAGCACGCAGGCCAGCGCGATGCCCAGCGTGCCGCTGGCCAGCGCCGAGGACAGGCGCGAGATCGGCATCGCCAGGTTGAAGGAGAAGATCACCACGCCGATGCCGATCAGCATGGTGGTGGGGATGTTGATGAGGGTCTCGATGTCCCAGCGGATGTTCAGCCGGCCCACCACGCGGTGCAGCAGCCAGGGGATCAGCAGCACCTTGAGCAGCAGGGTCACGCCGGCGGAGACGAACAGATGCGGCTGGTGCGTGACCACGCCCACCACCGCGGTGGCCAGCACCAGGGTGGCGCCCTGCATGGTGAACAGATGGATCAGCGAGACGATGCGGCGCTGCGAGATCATCGCGAAGGCCAGCATCAGCAGCACCGCGCCGAGCAGGTTGACGAATTGGGTGAGGAGATCGCTCATCTTGCCAACAACAGGTGAACCAGCATGCCGATCACCGCCAGCAGGAAGGCGGTGGCGAGGAACTCGGGCACGCGGAAGATGCGCATCTTGGCCGAGAGCGTTTCCAGCAAGGCCATCAGCGCGCCGCCCACGGCCAGCTTGCCCACCAGCACCGGCAGGGCCAGCAGCATCGCCAGCGGCGCCTGCGCCTCGGCCACGCCCCAGGGGAAGAACAGCGCCAGGCCGATGCAGGAATAGGCGAACAGCTTCAGGCTCGCCGCCCATTCCAGCAGCGCCAGGTGGCGGCCCGAGTACTCGAGGATCAGGGCCTCGTGGATCATCGTCAGTTCCAGGTGCGTGGCCGGGTTGTCCACCGGCACGCGCGCGTTCTCGGCCAGCGAGACCATCGTGAAGGCCACGCCCGCGAAGGCCAGGCCCGGGTAGATGGCCAGCTCGCGATGGCCCAGGGTCTCGACGATGGTGGTGAGCGAGGTGGACTTGGAGATCAGCGAGGCCGAGAACAGCACCATCAGCAGGGCCGGCTCGGCCAGGAAGCCGATCAGCATCTCGCGCCGCGCGCCCATGCTGCCGAAGGCGGTGCCGACGTCCATCGCCGCCAGCGAGATGAACACGCGCGCCAGCGCGAACAGGCCCACCAGGGCGATCGCGTCGGCGGCGGGCGCCAGCGGCAGGTCGGTGGAGAGTGTGGGGATGATGGCGCAGGCCAGCGTCATGCAGCCGAACTTGACATAGGGCGCGCTGCGGAACAGCGGCGAGGCATGCTCGGCCAGCACCGACTCCTTGTTGAAGAGCTTGTGCAGCAGGTAGTAGGGCTGCAGCAGGCTGGGGGCGCTGCGGCCCTGCAGCCAGGCGCGGCATTGACTGACCCAGCCGCTCAGCAGCGGCGCCAGCGCTACCGCCAGCAGGATTTCCAGCAGTTGGGAGAGCAGGCCGCTGAAGCTCATCGTTGTACGACCAACAAGGTGGCGATCAGGGTCAGGAAGCTGTAGAGCAGGTAGACCGCGATGCGGCCCTGCTGCAGCCGGCCGATCAGGCGCGCCAGCGTCGCGGCCAGCTCGGCCAGCGGCAGGTAGAGCCAACGCCAGAAGTGATCGTCCACCTGGACCCGGTAATGCGGCTGGCTGTCGAAGGGCGAGGGCAGCTCGCGCCGCATCAGGAAGAAGGGCTCGAAGATCTGGCGGATCGGCTGGCCGAAGCCCTCGGCGCTGTCCTGCATGCGCGCCGTGCCCCATGGGAAGCCGCAGGCCCAGGGGATCGCGCGGCGCAGGCGGCCATGGTAGAGCCGGCGCACCAGCACAAAGGCGAGCGCGAAGCAGGCCAGGATGCCCAGCAGGAAGATGACGGGCCCATAGCTGGCCTGGTCCAGGCTCACCGGCGCGAGCAGCCAGCCATGCGCGGCCACCTGCGCGCCCAGGCCGGCTCGCACCAGCTGCTGCGTCACCGGGTCCAGCAGGTGGATGAACTGGCTGGGCAGCAGGCCCAGCGCCAGGCAGCCCAGCACCAGCCACAGCATGCCGGCGCGCTCCCAGTGGCCGGCGTCGTGCGCCTGGGCGAGCTTGTCCTCGCGCGGCTGGCCCAGAAAGATCACGCCGAAGAACTTCACCATGGTGTAGCCCGCCAGCGCCGACACCAGCGCGATCAGCGCCGCCACCACCGGGATCAGCATGGTCAGCAGCGGCACCGGCAGGCCGGGCGCGAACAGAAAGCTCTGCAGCAGCAGCCATTCCGAGACGAAGCCGCCCAGCGGCGGCAGGCCGGCGCTGGCCAGCACGCCCAGCAGGCTCAGCCAGGCCACCCAGGGCATGCAGCGGATCAACCCGCCCAGCTTGCCGAGGTTGCGCTCGCCGGTGGCATGCAGCACGCTGCCGGTGCCCAGGAACAGCAGGCTCTTGAAGCAGGCATGGCTGGCCACGTGGTAGAGCGTGGCGGTGAGCGCCAGCGCGGCCATCGGCTTCATCGCATAGGCGCTGAAGATCAGCGTCAGGCCCATGCCGACGAACAGCAGGCCCATGTTCTCGATCGACGAATAGGCCAGCAGGCGCTTCATGTCGGTCTGCACCGCGGCGAACACCACGCCGAACAGCGCGGTGGCCAGGCCCACCGCCAGCAGCACGCCGCCCCACCACCACAGCGGCGCGCTCAGCAGGTCCAGCGTCACGCGCAGCAGGCCGTAGATGGCGGTGTTGAGCATCACGCCGCTCATCAGCGCCGAGACCGGCGAGGGTGCGGCCGGGTGCGCCTCGGGCAGCCATACATGCAGGGGCAGCACGCCCGCCTTGGCGCCAAAGCCCAGCAGCGCCAGCCCGAAGCCCGCCGAGGCCCAGAAGGGGCTGAGCGCCTGCGCGCGCATATTGGCAAAGCTGTAGTCGCCGGTATTGGCCTGCAGCACGCCGAAGCACAGCAGGATGGCGATCGCGCCGATGCGCGCCATCGTCAGGTACAGATAGCCGGCGCTGCGCACCTCGGGGATGCGGTGGTTGGCGGTGACGAGGAAGAAGGAGGCCAGCGCCATGGTCTCCCACATCACCATGAAGGAGTAGGCGTCGTCGGCCAGCAGCACGCCCAGCATGCTGACCAGGAAGACGTGGTACTCCAGGCACAGCAGGCCCGGCGGCGTGCCCTCGCCGGAGCGGAAATAGCCGGCCGCAAAGGCCGAGATGCCGGCCGAGGCGCCCCCCATCACCATCAGGAAATAGGCCGAGAGCGCGTCCAGGCGCAGGTGGAAGGGCAGGCCCGGCAGGCCCACCGGCAGCAGCGCCATCTCGGGCGTGGCCAGCAGCGCGCTCAGGGCCACGCCGAACAGCGCCAGGCCCAGTAGCCCGCCGGCCGGGAACAGCCAGCGCGCCACCAGGGCCAGCCGGTGCAGGGCCAGTGCGCCGGCGATGCCCACCGCCAGCCAGCCCAGCGCGATCAGCAGCATCCAGTCGATGTGCAGCCATTGCGCTGAGGCGGGCAGTTGGTTCATGGCGCCTTGATGGTAGCGCATGGCCGGGGCCAGGTCTTGACGGCACTGTCCACGTGTACTATCGTACTAGTACACATAGGCACAAGCGATGAGCGCGGAACATTTCGTCAGCATCAACACCGGTTCGCCCGAGCCGATCTACCGCCAGCTCATCGAGCAGGTACGGCGCCGCATCGCGGCCGGGCAGCTGGTGGCCGGCCAGGAGATTCCCTCGGTACGCGAGCTGGCCCAGGCGCTGGCGGTGCACCCGATGACCGTCTCCAAGGCCTACGGGCTGATGGAGGCCGAAGGCCTGCTGGAGCGCCGGCGCGGCCTCTCGATGGTGGTGGCGCAGCAGCACCGCAAGGCGCAGCCGGCGGCCTCGCGCATCGAGCTGCTGCGGCCCACGCTGGAGCAGGCCGCCGCCGAGGTGCGCCAGCTGCAGCTGCCCGGGGCACAGGCGCTGCGCCTGTTCGAACAAATCCTCAAAGAGGGAGAACAACCATGAACCATGCCAACACGCTGAGCGCCGAGCTGGGCGCAACCCTGCCAGGCGCCAGCGCGGAATTGCGCGGCGTCAGCCTGGCTTATGGGCGGCAGCAGGTGCTGCGCGCGCTGGACTGGAGCCTGCTGCCGGGCCAGGTGATCGGGCTGTTGGGCCGCAACGGCGCCGGCAAGACCACGCTGCTGGAAGCCCTGCTGGGCCTGCGCGAGCCGCAGCAGGGCCGCGTCGAACTGTTCGGCCAGGCGGTGCACCGGCTCGACGATGCCTGCCGCGCGCGCATCGGCTATGTGCCGCAGCAGAGCGATCTGTTCGATGGCTTCACCGCGCCGCAGTTGCTGGCCTATTTCCGCAGCTTCTACCCGCGCTGGAACGAGGCCAAGGTGGAGGGCCTGATGTCGCGCTGGGAGGTGCCGCGCGACCGCCCGATCGCCAAGCTCTCGGGTGGCCAGCAGCAGCGCCTGGCCATCATCCGCGCGCTTGCGCACGAGCCCGATCTGCTGGTGCTGGACGAGCCGGTGGCGAGCCTGGATCCGGCCGGCCGGCGCGACTTCCTGCGCGAGCTGGTGGAGCGGGTGCTGGATCGCGGCACCACGGTGGTGTTCTCCACCCACATCCTCTCGGACCTGGAGCGCGTGGCCTTCAACGTGGCCTTCATGAAGGAGGGCCGCATCGATCTGCAGGCGCCGCTGGACGAGCTGCTGGAGCAGGTGCGCTCTTGCGAGGGCAGCCCGGCCGAGCTGCAGAGCCTGTTGCAGCGGCATGGTGGCCAGGTCCTGCGCAAGACGGCGCTGGCGCAGGGGAGCGAGCGCTGGCTGCTGCGCCTGCCGGCGCCGGTGAGCGAGGCCACGCTGCAGCCGGTGAACCTGGAAGACCTGTTCATGGAGCTGACCTGATGCTGGGCGCCGTCCTGCGTGCCTCCTGGCAGTTGAGCTGCAACGAGGGCGGGCGCTGGGGCCTGGCCCTGATGGCCGCCGCGTTGCTGCTGCCTGCCGTGCTGATACTCACCATTGCACCCGCCGCCATGCTGTGGGCGGCCCTGGCCGTCTGGGTCGGGGTCTGCCTGCAGATCGTCTGGCTGAACCAGTTCGTCGGCTTTCTGCGCCAGAACCATCCGCTCGCCGCGCGTCTGGTGCCCGGCCATCTGCGCAGCCTGCGCGTCGTGGCGCTGGGCCATTGGCTGCTTTTCACCTTGCTCACGGCAGCGCTGCTGGGCGCGGCCCTGGGCCAGCCGCTTGCCTGGGGGCTCGGCGCGGCCCTGCTGATGCTGAGCACCGCCGTCATGATGCGCTGGCCCTGGCTGTGGGTGGCCGTGTGGCTGCTGCCGCTGCTTGCGGGCCTGCTGGAGCGCGCCGGGGTCTGGCCGCTGCTGCTGGCCTGGGGATTCGAGCAATGGCAGCGCCAACCCCTGCTGGTGGCGTTGCTGCTGGGCTTGCCGGCCGCCTATGCGCTGGCGCATTTGCTGCAGGACGGCGGTGGCGCGCATGCGCGTGCCTATGCCAAGGCCGACGTGCGGCGCCAGGCCCTGCGCGATGCGATGCGCGGCGATCGCCTGGCGCTGCGGCAGCAGGGCAGGCTCGGGCTGTGGTTGGTGTGGGTGCTGGAGATTCCCTTCCGCTGGTGGATGGCGCGCCTGCTGCGCCAGCGCGGCCAGCGGCCCGGCGCGGTGCTGGCGCGCGCCGAACTCTGCCTGGGCGCCGGCACGCACTGGATCACCCAGCTGGCCTCGGCCGCGCTGGTGCTGCTGCTGGCCGCCCTGCCCAGCTATGTGGGCAGCCGCTACTACGGCTGGGCGCTGCGCGAGGCGCTGGCGGGCGGCGCCGTGATCGGCATCGGCATCGGCCTGCTGAGCATGGCGCTGAATCCCCTGCTGGCGCTGCGGGCGGCGCTCTACCGCAGCCGGCGCGAGCAGGCCCTGCTGATGCTGGTGCCGGGCATGCCGCGCGGGGTGCAGCTGAATCGCCTGCTGGCCGGGCGGCAGCTGCGCCAGTACCTGTGCGCCTGGCTGGCGGCCAGTCTGGCCATGCTGGCCCTGTGCGCCGCGCTGCAACTGGAACCCTATGTGATCGGCTACGCGATCGCCGCCCTGCCCTCCAGCCTGCTGCTCTTGCGCGACGACTCGCGGCTGTGCCAGCCCGGCAGCAATATGGTGGTTGGCATGGTGATCAGCATGCTGGCGCTGGGCGGGCTCGCTGCGGCGCTGCTGGTCTGGACGCCCATCGGCCCCTGGACATTGCTGGCCCTGGTGGCCCTGCCCACCGCGCTGGCCCTGCGCTGGCGCTGGCAGGCATTGGCGCGCTACCCGCAGGCCTGGCCGGTGGGGCGCGTTTCAGCTTGAGGCGTAGTGTTAACAGGCCCTAGCGCATCCAGTTGAGAATCTGCGCCGCCTGCAGCGCGCCGCTGATGCGCTGCACCTCGCGCCCGCCGTTGCCGAACTGGATCAGCGTCGGGATGCTGCGGATCGCGTAGCGCTGCGCGAGCTGCTGGGCCTGGTCGCTGTTGACCTTGATCAGCAGGGCGCGGCCCTTGAGCTGGCGCGCCGCCTGCTCGAACTGCGGCGCCATCATGCGGCAGGGCCCGCACCAGGGCGCCCAGAAGTCCACCAGCACCGGCAATTCGCTGCCGGCCACGATGGCGTCGAAGTTGTGTTCGCCCAGCTCCAGCACCTGGCCGGCCAGCAGGGCCTGGCCGCATTTGCCGCAGATCGGGTCCTGGGTGGCGCGCTCGGCGGGCACGCGGTTCTTGGTGAGGCAGTGGGGGCAGGTCACGATCATGGCGGCTCCAGGCGATCTGGGCCATGTGGGGCGCGCGCGAAACTTTTCAAGCGCCCTCGGGCTTCCCCTGCTGACTTGCGTCATCGCGCCCTGCCAGAATCCGCCCCCATAAGAAAGCTGGCGCCGTCATGAGACCGGGCGAGGTGCACGGTTGGCGCAGGGAGGATCAAGATGAAGAAGACGAAGCAGACATGGCTGCTGGGCGCCTGCGTGGCGCTGGCCTTGCTCACGGGCTGCGCACAAGCGCCCAAGAAGCAGGCGTTCAACGCCGCGGCGGCCGGGCATATCAAGGCCGTGCTGGTGACCCAGAACCCCAACCAGGAGAGCTACGACGTGGCCATCCTGGCGCATCCCGGCATGAGCTTCGGCCTCATCGGCGGCCTGGTGGCGGCGGCCGATATGCAGAGCAAATCGGCCAAGCTGACCGCGGCCATCAATGTCGGCGAGACCCGTCTGCAGGAACGCTTCAGCGCGCAGCTGACGCAGAAGCTGGGCGACCTGGGCTACCAGACCTCGATCACCATGCTGCCCAAGGAATTGCGCGACGAGGAGGTGCTGGGCCAGGCCAAGGCGCAGGGCAAGGGCGATGCGGTGATGGCGGTGCGTCTGACGGGCGGCTACTGGGCCGCCGGCCCATCGAGCGACTATTTCCCGCGCCTGATTGCCAATGTGCGCACCTTCGACGCGCTCAGCGGCGCCACGCTGTACGAGGACACCTTCACCTATGGCTATGCGGTGCCGAACGCACCCACCATCCACATGGCCTCGGATCCGCAGTACCGCTTCGCCAACATCGATGCCCTGGTGGCCGATCCGGTCAAGACCCGCCAGGGCCTGCTGGCCGGGCTGGAGGCGATCGCGGCCCAGATCGCGCAAGACCTGAAGCGTCCATGAGGCCGGGCCAGTTCGCGCTGGCGCTGGCCTGCGTGGCGCTGGCAGGCTGCGCCGCGGTACCGAATGCCGCCAAGCTGGTGGCCGATGGACGTGAGGCCCTGCAACAGGCGCCGCTATGCTGCGTCAGCCTGCAGCAGGCCCGCATGCAGCCCCTGCCGCTGGGCGAGGCCAAGCTGGTGATCGACACGCAGGCGCAGGCCTTCGACTTCGGCGGCAACAAGGCCTTCTTCCTGCTCTACGAGCTGCCCGCCTATGTCACGCCCTACTCGGTGGCGCTGAGCAGCAAGTCGCAGGGTAGCTTGCAGGACTCGGCCCTGTTCATCCCGCGCGTGGCGGTGTTCGATGCCAACTACAAGCTGACGCGCTATTTCGACGAGAAGACCCTGCGCAATCGCGGCAATGACCTGGAGCGCACGGTGTTCTTCAACCCGGGCGATGCGCAGGAACGCTACCTGGCCATCTACGGCTCGGACCTGTCGGCCTCGGTGGAGCGCGCCTATTCGATGATGACGGTGCAGACCGTGATGGCCGGGCCGGTGATGTTCAATGTTTACAACGGGCACGACGGCAAGTCGCTGCTGCGTTCGTCGCCGACCGGCCAGCTGCAGCTGAACGTGCAGGGCCTTGGCGAGGCGAAGAGCGGCAAGTGAGGCCCGCCCTCACGGCGCCTCCGCCAGCGCCCGCTCCAGCGCCGCGCCGACCTCCTGCATGAAGGCGCGCACGCGCGCGGTGTGGCGCAGGTCCGGGTGGGTGAGCAGCCAGACCGGGGTGCTGACATCGTCAAGCACCGGCGACACCGGCACGAGCTCGGGCTCGTAGCGTTCCACGCTGGTGGGCAGCAGCGCCAGCGCCAGGCCGGTGCGCGCCATCGCCACCGCGGGGTGCAGCAGGTCCAGGCGCATCACCACGTTCTCGGCCGGCACATGCTCCAGCATCCAGCGGTCGAAGAAGCGCGAGCGGCGTTCGCGGTCGAAGCCTATCCAGGGATAGTCGCGGCACAGCTGAGCGGTGGGCAGCACGCGCTGCGGCAGATGGGCCGCGCCGCGCTTGGCATACACGCGCATGCGCAGCTCGCCCAGCTGCCGCCCCACCAGATGCTCGGGCACCTTGGCGCTCATGCGCAGGGCCACGTCGGCATCGCGGCGCGACATGTCCACCAGCGAGGAGTTCTCGTTCACCTCCACCTCGATGCCGGGGTGGCTGCGCCGGAACGCCGCCAGCGGCTCGGGCAGCAGATAGAGGGTGGCGACGAAGGCGGTGGTGAGGCGCAGCGTGCCCTGCAGCTGCAGATCGGCGCCGAGGATGCGGCGCTGCATCTCGGCAATCGCCGGCGCCATCTCGCGCGCCTGCGCCGCCATCAGCTCGCCGGCCTCGGTGGGCGCATAGCCCTGGCGGCGGCGTTCGAACAGGCGCGCGCCCAGGCGCTGCTCCAGGGCGTCGAGGCGCCGCAGCACGGTGGTATGGCGCACGCCCAGGGTCGCCGCGGCGCCGGCCAGCGAGCCGGCCTCGGCAATCGCCAGGGCATAGCGCAAGTCGTCCCAGTTGAGGCTTTCCAGGCTGGTGGCCATGTGCAAATTTGCAAACTTGCGCTGCAAGTTACGCAGTTGTTGGTGCGAAGTTGCAAACATAGCATGTGCCATATCGGACGCCAACAGGGCGCGTCGACAGCCCCGAAAGGAATCGCCATGACCGCCACGCTTCTTGCCCAACTGCCCGGTACCGGGCCCACGCCACGCCCGCCGGCCGCGCCTGCCGAGGCCTCGCCCGCGCCACGCCCCTTGCTGGACCGCTGGTTCGAGGCCTGGGCCGCGCGCGCGGAGGCGCGCTGGCGCGCCGCCGAACTACGCGATCGCTATTACTGAGCCGGTGCGCCCGGCGCTCACGCGGCCGGGTAGGGCAGCCGCACCTCGAAGCGGGCGCCCTGGCCGGGCTCGCTGTGCACCTCGATCTGCCCGCCATGCCGGGCGACGATGCGCTTGACGATGTCCAGCCCCAGGCCGCTGCCCTCGCCGACCGGCTTGGTGGTGAAGAAGGGCTCGAAGATCTGCGCATGCAGCTGCGCGGGGATGCCGCTGCCGGTGTCGGCCACCGACACCAGCGCCGCGTCGCCCTGGCGGCGCAGGCTGATGCGCAGCACGCCCCGGTAGTTCATGGCCTGCAGGGCGTTGTGGATCAGGTTGGTCCAGACCTGGTGCAGCTCGTCGGGCAGGCAGGGCAGCGGCGGCAGATCGCCCTGGTAGTCGCGCACCAGCTCCACGCCCTGCTTGAACTGGTTCTGGTACAGCGTCAGCACCGTGTCCAGGCTCTCGCGCAGATCGGTGGCGGTTGGCTGGCCCTGGGGGTCGCTGCGCGAGAAGCGCTTCAGCGCCAGCACGATCTTGGCCACCCGGTCCACCGCGGCATTGATGTTGCCGGCGCTGCGCAGCAGGGTGGCCACGGCCTCGGCCAGCTGCAGGATCAGCGCCTGCTGCGGGTGCTGCAGCAGCGCCAGCAGCTCGGGCCTGAGCCCTGTTTCGCCCAGCTGCACCAGCACGCCGGCCGCGCGGCGCGCCTCGCTCACGCCGGCCTGCTCCAGCGCCTCGCCGAGTTCGCGCATGCGCTGGCGCTCCTCGCGGGTGCTGAGCGGGCTGGCCGGCAGGCTGGCGCGCCGGGTCAGCTCGATGAACCGGGCCTGCACGGGCGGCTCCAGCAGCTGGAACAGCCGCGGCAACTCGCTCAGGCACAGCGCCAGCGCGTCGCCGAGGTTGAGGCTGCTGGACTTGATGGCGGCGATCGGGGTGTTGATCTCGTGCGCCACATTGGCCACCAGCTGGCCCAGCGAGGCGAGCTTCTCGTGCTGGATCAGCTGCGCCTGCGCGGCCTGCAGCGCGCTGATGTCGTAGCACACCCAGACCGAGCCGAGCTCCAGGTGCTGCGGGTCGATATGCCGGCCGTGCAGCCGGCATTGGATCGGGCTGCCGTCCTTGCGCACCCATTCGACGTCGCCGATCCAATGCTGCTCGGCGGCGATGGCGGCATAGGCGGCCTTGCCCGCCGCCTCGAAGGCCTGGTCGGAGGCAAACAGCACGCGCGTGGAGGCGCCCACCAGCTCCTCGGCGCGATAGCCCAGCATCTCCGCCAGGCCGCTGTTGCAGGCCTGGATGCGCCGGTCTCTGACGAACTCGATGCCCACCGCGGCGTTGTCGAAGATGGCTTTCTGTTCGGCCAGGGTGCTGGCCAGCTGCAGGGCCAGCGCGCGCCGGCTGGCCCAGGCCGCCACCAGGCCGGCGCACAGCAGCGCCATCAGCAGGCCGGGCAGCAGGATGGCGAGCAGGCGCGCGTGCTCGGGCGCGTAGCGGCCGCCGGGCAGCGCGCTGAATTCGAAGGCCCACAGGCGCTGCCCCACCACCAGGGTGTCGCGCCGCGTCAGGCCCGCGGCCGGCGCCGCTGCTGTGTCAGGGGCGCTGTCGAACAAGGGCATGGGCGCGGCCGCAGCGGCGCCGCCGGGCCAGGGCTCGGCATAGCCGATGTCGCTGATGCGCACGCGCAGGGCGGGCAGCAGCTGGGCATCGATGGCGCCGCGCATCAGGTCGCCGGCGCGGTAGACCAGGGCGGCGAAGCCCTGCAGCGCGGCGCGGCGCTGTGCCAGCTCGTCCAGCGGCGCGCCGCGACGGTAGATCGGGATGCGCACCACGAAGCCGGTGCGGCCGGCCTCGTCCTGCACCAGCGTGAGCGGTGCGGTGGCCACCGGCATGCCGCTGTCGCGCCCGAGCTCCAAGGCCTGCAGATGGGCCGGCGCGGCGGCCAGATCGAGGCCGAAGGCGCGCTCGTTGCCGCGCATCGGCTCGTTGTACTCGATCACATAGTGCAGCGCCTGCGCCTGCACCGGATGGATGTCGAACTGCGGGTAGCCGCCGGCCTCCAGCGTACGGTCGCCGCGCACGCTGGCGACGAAGGCCGCGCGCTCGGCCTCGGGCAGCACGCGCACATACTGCACGGCCTGAAAGCCCGGCGTGCTTTCGCGCAGACGCAAGCGCTCCAGGAACTGATGGAATTGCAGGCGACTGAGCTCGGGCTGCGCGGCGAACAGGCCGCTGATGCTGCGCAGCGCCGCGAAGTGCGACTGCAGCCGCGTGTCCACCTGGGTCAGCAGGCGCCGGGTGTCGCTGGCGAAGCGGGCGTCAACCTGGCGCTGCTGCTCGCGCGCCACCAGCGCGCAGGCCAGCAGGGTCAGCGCCAGCACCGCGGCGAATGCCAGCAGCACCTGCAGCAGCGTGCGCGCGCCTGGCGCGGGCTTCAGAGCGCCTCCCGGCGCGGCTGGACTTCGTGGCTGCGCTCGCCCAGCTCGACCCGGTTGCGGCCATGCGCCTTGGCCGCGTAGAGAGCCCGGTCGGCGCGCGCCTCCACCGCCGCGATGGTGTCGCCGCGCGCGTAGGCGGCCACCCCGAAGCTGGCGCTGCAATGGCCGAGTTGGGCGAACACATGCTCCTCGACGCGCTGGCGCAGGTTCTCGGCCACCTGCTGGCCGCCCGCCAGATCCGTGTCGGGGCAGATCACCAGAAACTCCTCGCCGCCCCAGCGGCCCACCACATCGCTGGCGCGTATGCGCACTTGCAGGATCTGGGCCAGCGCGATCAGCACCTCGTCGCCCACATGGTGGCCATAGGTGTCGTTGACGCGCTTGAAGCGGTCGATGTCGAGCAGGATCAGCGCGAAGCTGCGGCCGCTGCGGCCCGCGCTAGCGAACTCGCGCTCCAGCACGCGGTCGAGGAAGAGGCGGTTGTAGAGCTTGGTGAGGCGGTCAGTCACCGCCAGCTGCTCGAGCTCGCGGTTCTTGTCCACCAGCTCCTGGGTGCGCTCGGCCACGGTCTGCTCGAGCTCCTCGTTCATGCGCCTGAGCTCCTGCACATGGCGCTGCAGCTCGGCGTTGAGCCGAAAGGCGCGCAACGCCGCCTGCGCCGTCAGCACCACGTCCTCGTTATGCCAGGGCTTTTCCAGGAAGCGGAACAGATTCGCCTCGTTGATGGCGCGCTTCACGCCGTCCAGATTACTCTGGCCGGTGAGCATGATGGTGAGCGCCTCCGGCAGGCGTTGGTGCACGCGCACCAGCAGCTCGTCGCCCTTCATGCCCGGCATGATGTAGTCGGCAATGATGACGGCCAGGGTCTGGCCCTCGCGCTCCATCTCGTCGATCAGCTCCAGCGCCTCGCTGCCGCTCTCGGCGATCTCGATCACCTGCCCATGCAGCAGGCTCTTGCTTAGCAGCGAGCGCAGCGAGGTCAGCACACCGCTGTCGTCATCCACGCACAGGATCACTTCGTTGCCCATATGCCCTCTCCCACTCAGTCGCTGAGCGCGCCAGGGCGGCTGCTGGCAAAGCGCGCGAGTCCCTCGTCGATGCTGTTCAGCAGCGCCTGCGCGTCCCAGGGCTTGGCGATCAGGCTGTTCAGATGGCCCTGGCTGCGCACACGGTCTACCGCCGTTTCGCTGACCTGACCCGACAGCATCACCGTCACCACATAGGGGAAGCGTTGGCTGGCTTGAATCAGAAACTCGTCACCCTTCATCCCAGGCATCTGGAAATCCGATATCACCACCAGCGGCACGAGGCCCTGGTCCGACAGCTCTTCCAAAATCTCCAAGCCCTCTTCGGCACTTTCGGCGATCTCGATCAGGTGCTGTTTGCCATAGGCCTTGCGCAATTGATCGCGCAAGGCACTCAGCACGATGACCTCGTCATCGACGCACAGCAGTATTCCTTGTCTCATGCTGCCTCCCTGGCATAGGGCAAGTAGAGGGTGAATCTCCGGCCGAGCTCGATGGTACGTTCGACTTCGATACGTCCGCCGTGTGCGGCCAGGATTTTCTTCACGGCCGGCGGCGCGTCCCCCCCGGAGTCGGTGGTGGCGCTGCTGCTGAGTAGCAGCCGTGCCTCCTGCCCATGCTGGTTGAGCGTCAACTCCAGCCAGCCGGGTGTGGTCAGGCCTGCCAGGGCGCTGTCCAGCAGCAGGGCCCAGAGCCGGTGTAGTTCACTAGGCAAGGCGGAAAGGCTGGGCAGGGCGTCGAGCTGGCAGCGCAGCGCAATGCCTTGGCGGAAGCGGTGCTGATGCAGGGTGAGCACCGTCTCCAGGCTCTCGCGCAAATCGGTGGGTTGGCGGTCGAGCTGGCGCTCGATGCGCGCATAGGCCTTGAGCGCCTGCACGACGCGCGCCACGCGATCCGCTGCGGCATTGACATTGGCCGTGCCGCTGAGCAAAAGGGATAGCTGCTGCATCAGTGCGAGGATGCGAGCACGCTGCTGGTGGCGCAGCAGCGGCAGCAGCAGCTCTAGTTCCGGCGCGCTGCCCAAGGGCAGCAGCACTTCGGCGGCCTGGCGGGCATCGGCAATGCCATCCCGCGCCAGCGCCTGCTCAAGCCGACGCAACTGGCGGCGCTCGTCGCGTGTATTCAGCGGCGCGATGTCGATCTGCAGCTGTCCCAGCAGGCGCACCAGCAGGGCCTGCGCCTGGGTATCGAGTGCCTGCAGCAGCTGCGGCAACTCGGCAAGCAAGCGGTCCAGTGCCTCGGCCACGCTGCGGCCGTCAGACTTGATCACCGCCAGCGGCGTCTGGATCTCCTGACCCAGGCTGGCCACCAACTCGCCCAGGCCGGCGAGCTTGTCTTGCTGCAGCACCTGAGCCTGGGTCTGTTGCAACTGGTCCAGCACCTGCGCATTCGCCAGGCCGGTGGCAGCGAAGGCGCCCAGCGAGCGCAACATGGCCAGCTCGCGTTCGCCATAGGCCTTGGCGCGCGGCGACTGGATGGTCAGCACGCCCAGCAGCCGCTCTCCCACCAACATCGGCGTGAAGACGCTGCTGAGCGTCTGCTGCGTGCCGGCCACCGGGGCGATGTGGCCGCCGCCGTCCAGTAGCAGGATCTCGCGCCGCTCGCGCGCGCAGCGCGCCAGGTGGGAGTCGACGTCGTCCAAATGCTGGCGGCGCGGCCCCATGGCCCGACCGTCCTCCCGCCCATAGATGCGTGTCAGACAGCCGTGCTCCTCATGCAGTCGGTAGACCGCGAAGGTGTGGGCGTCCAGCAAGGCCAGCGTGTGCCGATGCAGCACCGCGCAGACGTCCTGCTCGTCCAGCCGACCGATGATGTCGCGGCCGATCGCGGCCAGGCGGTCCAGGGTGTCGTTCGCCTGCTGCAGCAGCGCGCTGCGCTGCGCCTGTTCAGCGGCGCGCTGGCGCTGCTGTTCGGCTTCGGCCTGCATGTGCAGGGACTCACGCTGTACCTGCATGGCCAGCGCACGGTTGCTGGCAGCGTGGCTGTGCGTGGCCCGGCGGGCCTTGTAGGCCTGCTGGGCGAATGCGTAGGCGCGCTGTGTGTCCCCCAGGTCTGCGTGGGCGCGCGCGAGCGCGTCCAGCAGCTCGGCCGGTACGCTGTAGTCGCTCAAGGTGGCGGCCAGCTGCTGCGCCGCCTGCAGATAGTGCAGACGGGGGCTGGCAGCCTGCAGCGCCGGCGGGGGTGGCCAGGCGGGCTCGCGCTCATGCAGGCTGGCCATCAGTTGCAGGGCGGCGATGCGGCTGGTGGCAGGCGTGCGGGGGTTGTCCAACACCCGCTGCGCTGTCTCGGCGGCTTGGGCCAGATGGCCCATGGCCAGTTGCGCGCGTGCCTGGCCCACGGGAGCGCTGGCCTGCAGGTCCCGGGTGCGCAAGTCCATGGCGCGCTGTTCCAGCCTGACAAAACAGTCCAAGGCCTTGGCGGGGGCGCCTTCGCTCAGATACAGATCACCCATGCGCAGCAGATTGATGGCATAGGGCCGTGAGTGCGGCAGGCCAGCGAGCAGGGCCTGGGCCTCGTTCAGCAGTTCGCGCGCCGCGGCAGGGCGACGCAGCAGCCGCAAGGTGTCGCCCGAGAGCGTCAGCGCCCATCCCAAGGCAGCAGGAAGATCTGCACCTCGTGCCAGCGTCTGTGCCAGCTCGGCCCACTCGAGTGCTGCATGGTGGTCGCTGACATTGTTGAAACTGGTGCCCACATTGCCAGCTGCGGCCGCGGCCAGCAGCAACTGGCCGCTGGCCAGGGCCTGGGCATAGGCCCTGGCCTGGTGCGGAATGGCGCGTCCGAAGTCGCCCCGGATGGCCGCCAAGGTGCCACGGTAGTTGTCGATGTGGCACTGGCAGGCGACGTCTTCGGGGGGCTGACGATCGCCATTGAGCGCCTGCCACAGCAACTCGCTGGCTGCCGGGTCCGCGAAGGCCAGCGCCCGCGCCTGGCCGGCGTGGGCAATGGTCTGGCGCAGTGGCTCACCATCGGCGCACAACCGCATGGCCTCGATGGACACCTGATAGCTCGCCATATCGCCCTGGTCGAAGGCCAGGCGGGCTTGCAGATAATGGGCGTCGGCCAGCCCCAGAAGTTCCTGCAGGCCTTCGAAAGCGCAGCGGGCGCTTGCCACCAGGAGCTGCGACCGGGTGAAGTCGTTTTCCAGGAAGGCCGCTTCGGCACGTATCAGTTGCAGGCGCGCGGCCACCTCAGGCCGGGCCGTGCTCTCCAGTTCCGCGGCCAGCGTCAGGGCGCGCCGGCGATCGCGCTGGCGTAGCTGCCATGCCAGGGCCAGTTGGGCCGTCGGGCGCTGTTGCGGATCGGCCTGTTGCCAGCTCAGTTCAAGCGCTGCCAGCGCCGCGTCGCCGACGTGAAAGGCCAGGGGCGCGATGTTCGTCATGGCTGGTGCCCCTGGCTGGCGGGCTGCAGCGGCAGGTAGACGGTGAAGGTCGAACCCCGGCCCAGCTCGCTTTGCACCGCGATGCGGCCGCCGTGGCGGGTCACGATTTTCTGCACGATGTCCAGCCCCAGGCCACTGCCCTCGCCACTGGGCTTGGTGGTGAAGAATGGGTCGAAGATGCGGTCGCGCAGCGCCTCAGGGATACCGCAGCCGCTATCGCTGACGCTGACCTGCAGTTCCTGGCCTGCCACGCGCGCCGCGATGCCCAGCCGGCCTCGTTGCTGCATGGCCTGAAGGGCGTTGTGAATGAGGTTGGACCAGACCTGGCCCAGCTCATCGGGCCAGCCATGCAGGCGCTGGCCCTCCGGCAGGTCGAGCACCAGCTCCACCCCCTGGCGGATCTGGTGCTGATAGCTGTGTAGCACGGTCTCCAGGCTGGCGCGCAGCTCGAGTTCCTGCCTGGGCGCATCAGGCTGCCGCTCGGAGAAACGCTGCAGGGCAAACACAATCTTGGCCATGCGCTCCATCGCCAGATTGATATTGACGCTGCTGCGCACCAGCGTGGCCAGGCCGTCGGCGACCGTCAGCACCGCTGGTGCCTTGGCATGGCGCAGCAGGGGCATCAGGGTGTCGAGTTGCTGATGGGCGTGCAGGCGCAGCAGCAACTCGGCGCTGGCGCGTGCCTCTGCCACGCCTGCGGCCTGCAGCTGCTGCGTGAGTTGGCGCGCGAGCACGCGCTCTTCGCGCGAGCTGAGCAGCTCGCCGCCCTGGCGCGCCGCCGATACCAGCAGGAAGAACAGCGCCAGCTCTTGCACGCCCAGACCGAGCAACAAGGCCGGCAGGCGCGCCAAGGTGTGGCCCAGACTGTCAGCGATGTTCTGGCCGCTGGACTTCACCACCGCCACAGGTGTGTTGATCTCGTGCGCGACATTGGCCACCAGTTGCCCCAGCGACACCAGGCGCTCCTGTTGTGCCATCTGCGCCTGCGCTTGGCGCAGCGCTTGCAGGGTGTCGGCATTGGCCAGGGCGATCGCGCCGTAGGCGCACAGGCCGCTCAAGAGTGCGCGCTCGCGCTCGCTAAAGGCCGACTGAGTTCGGGAATGGAGCGCCACGACGGCCAGCAGTCGCTCTCCCGCCAATAGCGGGGCGTACAAGGTGCCGCCGGAGGCATCATCTTCGACGGCGAGCTCGCAGCGTTCGCGCGCGCAGCGCGCCACCGGGCTCAGCGCATCACCCAGCGACAGGCTGACTGCCAGCGCTGGCGCAGCGCCGTGCATGCTATTGAGCGTGAGCGCATCTGCATCCACGCGCCATGCGCTCAGCCGCGCGCCCTGCAGCAGTTCGCACGCATGCCGATCCAGTGCTGCGAATATCGCCGTGCTGTCAAGGTGGCGGGTGATCTCGCGCCCCACATTGCCCAGCTGCTCCAACGCGGCGTTCAGCTGCTGCAAGGCTTCGGCCCGTGCTTCTTCCTGCTGGGCCTGGCGCCGCGTCTGCTCGTGTTGCTGGCGGCTGCGTTCGGTTTCTTGCGCCAGCTCCAGTGCGGTGGCGCGGTTCGCGGCCTGCAATTCATGCAGGCGCGCATCGGCGTGGCCGGCCTGCTGGATGTAGGCATAGGCCTGGACGCTGTCGCCCTGGCGGGCGCAGGCTTGTGCCAGCGCATCGTAGAGCTCTGGCCGCACTGCATAGCCCTCGATTTCGCCAGCCAGCTGCAGGGCGCGCCGAAGTGTCGGCAGAGTGCGCTCGTCGTCTTGGATCTCGGCGATCAGCTCCAGCGCCGTGATCTGCAGGTGCTTGTGTTGTGTGCCCTCCAGCACCTGCTGCGCCAGCGCCAGCGCTTGTGGCGCCTCGCGCAGGGACATCATGGCTCGCGCCTGTCCGATCCAGGCGTCGAGCACCAGGTCGGGGTTGGCGATGGCCCGCGCCTCCTGCTCAAAACGGCGGTAGCCGGCCAAGGCCTGTGCGAACTGTCGATCATCCATTTCGATCGATGCCAATTGGCCCAACGCGAGTGCGCGGCTGCGCGTGGCGGCAGCGCCCTCAAGCTGCTGCAGCGCCTCTTTCACCATGCCGCGTGCGGTTTCAAGCCGGCCCGCCAGGCGCAGTGCCGACGCAGTTTGCACCAGGGCATGGGCCAGGTTGTTGGGCCAGCCGGTGTGGCGTGCCAGTGCCAGGCTGCGCTCGGTCCACTCGAGTGCCGGTTCAGGTGCGTTGAGGTGGATGAAGGTAATGCCGGTATTGCTGGCAGCGATCATGGCCACGCTGAGCTGGCCGGTGTCTTGGGCAAGCCTGAAGGCCGTGACGAAGTGCTGCACCGAGCCACCATATTCGCCAGCCAAGCCTTGCGCGACTCCCAGGTAGTACCGTACCCAGGCCTGCGAGGCAGGGTGGCCGTGCGCGAGCTCGGCACTCAGACTCTCGTCCCAGCGCCGGCGCGCGGCATCGCGCTCGCGCGTCACCATGTCCAGCGCCATGGATGCCTCGGCAATGAGGGTGCGCTGCGGGTCCAGGTCGCGCGCGCAGCTGATCATGCGTTCCAGCGCAGCCACCATCTGCTGGCTGTCCGCTCGACGGCTGGCCACGCGCGAGAGCAGCCAGCAGGCATCGGCATATCCAATCGCGTCGTCCTGCTCGCTGATCTGCTGCATGGCCTGGCGGCAGAGTTCATCAGCGGCGCCGTCCGCGCCATGCAGCCAGTGTGCCTCACCGCGTAACAGCAACAGCCTGGCCGCGAGGCGCTGCCCCTCGGCCTGGTTGATCTCGGGTCGCGCACCCAGCAAGGCCTCGGCCTGTAGGGCCAGCTGGAGGGCGCGCGGGGTGTCGCGCTGGCGCAGCTGCCAGGCCAGCGTCACCAGCGTCCGCAGATGTACGGTGGGTTCCGTCGTTGTTGCCAATGCGAGTTCCAGATCGGCCACGGTGGCTTCGGTGGCAGCAAACTCGATCAGGGGCGCGGCCATGTCGGACGTTCAGGCCGCCAGCGGCGCCTCAAGCTGTTCCGGGCGGCCCAGCGGCAGGTAGACGGTGAATGTGCTACCCGTGCCCGGCGTGCTCTTCACCTCGATGCGGCCTCGGTGCTTGGCGATGATCTTCTTCACGATGTCCAGGCCCAGGCCACTGCCTTCGCCGACCGGCTTGGTGGTGAAGAACGGCTCGAAAATGCGGTCCACCAGCTCGGCTGGGATGCCGCATCCGCTGTCCGAAATACTCACCCTGGCGTCCTGCCCTTCGCGTGCCAGCGCGATGCGCAACACACCCTTGTACTGCATGGCCTGCAGGGCGTTGTGAATGAGGTTGGTCCAGACCTGGTTTATTTCGTCCGGCAGACACCAGACCGGCGGCACCTCGCCGTAGTCGCGCAGCAGCTCGATGCCGGCGCGCAGCTTGCTCTGGTAGATGGTGAGCACTGTTTCTATGCTCTCGCGCAGATCCGTTTCGGCAAACTCGGCGTCACGATCAAAGCGCGAGTAGGACTTGAGGGCAAAGATGATCTTCGCCACGCGATCCACCGCCAGGTTGATGTTCTCGGTATTGCTGGCGATGGTGGCGGTGCTGTGCGCGGTGTCCAGGATCAATTCGCTCTGCGGGTGCCGCAGCAAGGGCAGCGCATCTTCCAGCAGCGCCTGTGCGCGCATCTGCACCAGCAGGCCGGCCTTGTGGCGTGCAGCAGGGATGCCGGCTGCCTCAAGCTGCAGCGTCAGTGCACGCGTTTGCGTGCGCTCCTCGCTGGAACTCAGCATGCTACCGGGGCGATTCCCCTGGGCGATCAGGCGGCTGAAACGCTCGCGCTCGTCCTCGTTCAGGATTAGCAGTACCCGTGGCAGGTTTTCAAGGGCATGGTGCAGGGCGTCGGCGATATTGCGGCCGCTGGACTTGACCGCGGCGATCGGCGTGTTGATCTCGTGCGCCACGCCCGCCACCAGCTGGCCCAGCGCGGCCATCTTTTCCGACTGCACCAGCTGCCCCTGGGCCTGGCGCAGCTCCTCCAGCGCATGCGCGGCCTCGCCGCGTGCCGCTTCCACCGCGGCATAGGCGCTGGCATTGGCCAGGGCGATGGCGGCATAGGCGACGGTGGAGCGCAGGATCTCCAGCTCGCGCGCCTGGTAGGCCATCGCCTGGTGGCTTTGCGAAATCACCACGCCGATGCGCTTGCCGTTGGCCACCAGCGGCCACAGCGTCACCGAGCGCATCGGCGCCTGCGCCACCACGCCCTCGGGCGTGGGCGACTGGCTGGATTCCTGCTCGTCCGCCACCATC
>Ga0208125_100517_pt1 | contig 21746 bp, 14 predicted proteins | sample LakWasM128_HOW14_2_FD_183938 | JGI IMG/M metagenome (GOLD analysis project Ga0208125, IMG submission 183938) | Freshwater sediment methanotrophic microbial communities from Lake Washington under simulated oxygen tension - Sediment Metagenome... | ecosystem: Environmental > Aquatic > Freshwater >...
CAGCAATGCGGTGGCGCAATTCGCCACCCAGCCCTGGCGCCAGCAGCCCGCCCTGCTGCCCGAGGCCAGCCTGCGCGCGCTGCTGGACAAGCTGCTGGCGCTGGCGCGGCAGCGCATGCCGGCCGAGCTGATCGAGATCGAGATCAACCCGCTGGTGATCTCGAGAGCCGGTGAACTGATCGCGCTGGACAGCGTGGTGCGCCTGCCCGAGCGCCCCTACCTGACCGAGCCGCCGCAGCGCCCGCTGCACAAGCTGGCAAAGCTGCTGGCGCCCGCCAGCATGGCCGTCATGGGCGTGTCCGAGAAAGGCGGCCCTGGCCGCACCATCCTGCAGAACATCCTCGCCCAGGGCTTCGACCCCGCGGCGCTCACCGTCATCAAGCCGGGCCTGGCGACGCTGGACGGTGTGGCCTGCGTGGCCGATGTGAGCGCCCTGCCCGCCCCGGTGGACCTGCTGGTGCTGATCGTGCCGGCGGCCCAGGTGCCCGCGGTGCTGGGCGAGGTGATCACGCAGGGCAAGGCGCAGGCGGTGATCGTGATCCCCGGCGGGCTGGAGGAAAAGGCCGGCACCGAGCAGCTGGTGGCGCGCATGCAGCAGGCGCTGCTGGCGGCGCGCGCCTCCCCCGACGAGGGCCCGCTGATCAACGGCGGCAACTGCCTGGGCGTGCGCTCGCTGCCGGGCCGCTACAACACCCTCTTCATCCCCGGCGAGAAGCTGCCCTTCTCGGCCGGGCCGGAGTCGCCGCTGGCCCTCATCAGCCAGAGCGGCGCCTTCGCCATCACCCGGCTCAACCAGTTCCACCATGTCAACCCGCGCTACTGCATCACGCTGGGCAACCAGAGCGATCTGACCGTGGGCGACTACCTCAGCCAGCTGCAGCACGACCCGGCGATCGAGGTCTTTGCCGTCTATGTGGAGGGCTTCAAGGAGCTCGACGGGCTGAAGTTCCTGCGCGCCGCCCGCGCCATCACCGCCAGCGGGCGCAAGGTCATCCTCTACCGCGCCGGCCGCACCCAGGAGGGTGCGCAGGCCAGCAGCAGCCATACCGCCTCGATCGCCGGCAATGCGGCGGTGACGCGCGAGCTGGCGCGCGGCTGCGGCGTCATGCTGGCCGAGACCATCACCGATTTCGAGGCGCTGATCGGCCTGCATCTGGCGCTGGGCCGGCGCGCGCTGCGCGGCCGGCGCCTGGCGGCGGTCAGCAATGCCGGCTTTGAGTGCGTGTCGATGGCCGACAACCTCGGCCCCTTCCAGCTGGCCCGTTTCGACGCGGCCACCGAGGCGCGCCTGAAGCAGGTTTTCGCCAGCGAGCGCCTCACCGAGCTGGTGGACGTGGGCAACCCGCTGGACCTCACCCCGATGTGCGGCGACGCCGGCTACGAGGCGGTGATCGCCGCCGTGCTGGCCGACCCCGGCGTGGACCTGGCCCTGGTGGGCGTGGTGCCGCTCACGCCCGCGCTCAAGACCCTGGGCGCGGCGGCGCTGGAGCCCGACGCCATCGCGACGCGCTGGATCCGCCTGCTGCAGGGCCAGCCCAAGCCCTGCATCGCGGTGATCGACGGTGGCTCCATCTACGACGAGCTGGCGCGCCTGCTGGAGGCCGGCGGCGTGCCCACCTTCCGGCGTGCCGACCGCGCGCTGCGCGCGCTGCGCCTGAGCGTCTGAGGGCGCGCCGACAATGGCGCGATGCCTGACGACCTCGCCTACCCGGACCGCCGCACGCGCTCACCGCTCTGGGCCATCCTCTGGATGGCCCCGCCGCTGCTGATCGCCCTGTGGTGGGTGCTCGGCCCGACGGGCGTGCCGGTACAGATCGAGCGCCAGACCTGGCGCCTGGTGATCGAGATCGAAACCCTGGTGGCCGAAAGCGCCTCCGGCTGGTGCGACGAGATGCCCGCCGGCGCGCGCGAAATCGGCCGGCGCCTGCTGCCCGACCCGAGCGGCCAGCGCAGCGCGCCGGCCGAGCATTGCCGCTACAGCGTGCCGGCATGGCGCGCGCTGCACAGCGCGCAGGCCGAGGGCGATGCGCCCGGCCCGCCGCATTGGCCCGTGCCGGCGCTGAACCGCCTGGCGCCCGAACAGCTGGGCGCGGAACGCGCGGGCAAGCGGCACGAGTTCTTCGAGCTGCTGCTGCGCGCCGCCGATGGCCGCACCTGGACCTGCCGGCTGGCGCAGCCGCAGTGGCAGGCCTACCGCCAGGGTCAGCGCCTGCGCCTGCAGGTGGACCGCTTCGGCACCGCCGATTGCGGCCGCCTGCCATCGCTCACTTGAGCAGCGGCCTGATGCGCTCGTAGCCGGCGCGGCTCACCGGCACCTTGCGGCCGCCGCGCAGCACCGCCAGCAGCTGGTCCTTGCCCTGGCGCTCCAGCTGCAGCAGCTGGTCCAGATTGATCAGCCAGGAGCGGTGCACGCGCACGAAGCGAAGGGGGTCCAGGCCGGCCTCGAACTCGGCCAGGGTCTGCGTCTTCAGCAGGCTGCGCTCGGGCGTGTGGATGCACACATAGTCGTCCTGCGCCTCCACGCACAGCACCTGCTCGGGGCTCAGCACATGCAGCTGCTGGCGGTCGCGCACCAGGATGCGCTGCGGGTTGCCGGCGGCCACCAGTTGCTGCAGGCCCGGCGTGGCGAGTGGCAACAGCTTGCGCGCCTGCGCCAGCGCGCGGTCGAAGCGCGCCTGCGAAAAGGGCTTGAGCAGATAGTCCACCGCATGCAGCTCGAAGGCGCGCAGTGCATGCGCCTCGTGCGCGGTGGTGAAGATCACGCCATGCTCGCGGCCGCTTAAGCCCAGCACCTCCAGGCCGCTGAGGCCCGGCATCTGGATGTCCAGGAACAGCAGATCGGGTGCCAGCGCCTCGATGGCGGCCAGCGCCGCCTCGCCATCGGCGCATTCGCCGACGATCTCGATCTCGGGGTGGGCCTTCAGGAACTCGCGCAGCAAGCGCCGCGCCAGCGCCTCGTCGTCCACCAGCAAGGCCGTCAGCCTCATGACTCGCTTCTCCACGGCAAGGTGATCTCCACATCGAACTGCCCGGCCTCGCTGCGCAGGGTCAGGCGCGCCTGGCCGGCATACAGGCTCAGCAGGCGTTGCCGCACATTGTGCAGACCGGTGCCGGTGCCCATGCCGCTCGCGCCGGCCGCACTGGCGAGCGGGTTGCTCAGCTGCACGTGCAGCCAATCGCCCTGCCGCAGCGCGCGCAGGCTCAGCGTGCCGCCCTCGCTGCGCGCGGCGATGCCATGCTTGACGGCGTTCTCCACCAGCGGCTGCAGCAGCATGGGCGGCAGCAGCGCGGCGCCGGCGCCGTCGGCCAGCTCGCAGTCGAAGCGCAGGCGCTCTTCACCAAAGCGCACCTGCTCGATCTCCACATAGCCGCGGCAATGAATCAGCTCCTCGTCCAGCGTGATCCAGTCGCGCTGCGTCAGCGCCAGGGTCTGGCGGAAATACTGGGCCAGCGCCAGCGTCATGCGGCGCGCCGCCGCGGCGTCGAAGCTGGTGAGCGCGCTGATCGAGTTCAGGCAGTTGAAGAGGAAATGCGGATTCACCTGGTTGCGCAGCATCAGCAGCTCGGCCTCCACCGCGCGCGCCTGCGCCTGCTCGGCGCGGTGCTCCGCATCGCGCAGGCCTGCCCAGGCCTGCAGGGCATCGGCGGCCAGCAGGGCCAGCAGATAGCCGCCGCTGGCGAGCGCGAATAGGCTCGCCGCCAGCGGCGCGGCCGGCTCCAGCCAGGCCCAGGCCAGCAGCGTGCACAGCCCGCCCACCAGCAGCGCGGCCACCGCATAGCGCGCCAGCCCCTGCCAGGCGCGGCCGCGCGCCAGCGGCAGCGCGCGGCTGAGCTCCCAGGCCGAGGGCAGCAGCAGCGCATAGAACAGCACCAGCGGCAATGTCGCGCCCAGCGCCGCGGCCCAGCCCCAGCCGGCCAGCCAGACCAGCGCGCCCGCGAGCAGGCCGCCCAGCAGCGCGCAGGCGGCCAGCAGCCCCAGCAGCGCGGCCGGCCGGAGCAGCAGCAGATAGACCGAGCGCATCGCCGCTCAGTTGCGCAGTTCGATGCCGCCCAGGATCACCTCGCCATGGATCACCAGGCGCTTGCTGCTCAGGAGCGGCGGCACGGTCTTGTCCTCGATCGCGCCCAGCACCGGATGGCCATTCACGGTCACGGCCCAATCGTTCGGCACCTTCAGCTCCAGGCCACCCATCAGCACGAACACATCCAGCCGGGCCGTGCCCTCCACCGAGGCCTGGCGCAGATCCAGTTGCGCGCCGCCCAGCACCACGGTGACCTTGCCGCCGCTGAACTGCGGGCTGCTGACGCGCGACTGGTTGCCGCCCAGCACCGCCGTCAGGTCGATGCGGTCGGTGTTCAGCTGCTCGACCGGCTGCCCCTCGGCGGTGCGCCAGCCTGCACCGATGCGGCCCTTGAACATCACCAGCAGGCCCAGTGCGATCAGCAGCAGCGGCCACCAGTCGCGCCAGCGAAAGTCGAACAGGCCCAGATGGCGCAGCGTCAGCACGCTGCCCACCACGATCAGCGCCGCGCCGAAGCCGCGGCCCGGGCCCTGCGGCGACTGCGTGAACTTGAGCACGCCCAGCGCGATCAGTACCAGCGGCCAGAAGGGCAGGATGCGCCGCACGTCGAAGACGTGGAAGTTGTCCAGCAGGAACAGCAGGCCCAGCAGCGCCAGCACCAGGCCCAGCAGCAGTTGCTGGCGCGGGTCGCGATGGTTGTTGCTCATGGCTGGCCCTCCCCGTCGCGTCGCGCCGCATCGCCGCGCCCACGCAGCAGGCCAAAGCCGCCCATCAGGATCTTGCCCAGGCCCAGCGCCAGCAGCAGCAGCGGCCAGCTGTTGTGATAGCTCAGGCCCAGGTAGCTGGTCTCGCAGGCATAGAGCCAGGCCGACAGCAGCAGCAGGAAACAGGCACTGCCGAGTTGGCGCGCATTGCGCGCCGTCACCAGGCGCAGCAGGCCCAGCACGGTGATCGCCAGCGGCCAATGCGTCCAGAGAAAGTCCAGCACGCCATAGCCCTGCTTTTCAAGCAGCGCGGCGCTGCCGATCACGATCAGCACCAGGCCGGTAAAGAGATGGTCGTGCGGCCGACGCCGCTCGCAGTCGCGAGATCGATGGGACATGGTGGAAAAGCTCCCTGAGTGAATGGCCGCGACGATAGCGAAGCCGGCGGCGCTTGTCGCGCGGATTTCGGCGAATGAACAGCCACGCCCGGTGAATGACGCGCCGGGCCGACGCATGGCTATGATTCCCCGCCCCCTCACCAGAAAGCCCAAGCCTTGTCCACGACCTCACAGCGCCTCGCTCGCATCCCGCCCGGCTCGGGCGTGCTGTTCTTCGTCCAGATGTTCTCCACGCTGGGCTATGCCGTGCTGTACTCCAGCCTGGTGCTGTATGCCACCGAGCATCTGCGCTTCAGCGCCGAGCATGCCTCGCTGGTGATGGGGGTGTTCGGCGCCTTCAACTACGGCCTGCATCTGTTCGGCGGCTATCTGGGCGGCCGGTTTCTCAGCAACCGCAATCTCTTCGTCGGCGGCATGCTGCTGCAGGTGTTCGGCTGCGCCGCCATCGCCGGCGGCACCGAGGCCTTGCTGTACTGGGGGCTGGCGCTGTTCCTGACCGGCAGCGGCCTCAACGTCACCTGCCTCAACATGATGCTGACGCAGCGCTTCGCGCCCGAGGACAACCGCCGCGAGGGCGCCTTCCTGTGGAACTACGCGGGCATGAACGTGGGCTTCTTCATCGGCTTCACGGTGGCTGGCCATTTCCAGCTGAGCCAGAGCTACAGCAGCCTGTTCTGGTTCGCCACCGTCGGCAACATCCTCGCCATCGTGCTCGCGCTGGCCTTCTGGAAGGTGCTGGCCGATCTGGACACGCCGCTGATGAAGGTCGGCGCGGCGCAGTTCCGCGCCCGCTTTGCCGCCGGCACGGCCATCCTGATCGGCCTGGTGCCCCTGCTGTGGTGGCTGCTGCAGCATCCCGAGGGCACCGAATCGCTGGTCAAGCTGATCAGCGCCGCGGTGGCCCTGGCCCTGATCGTGCTGACGCTGCGGCACCGCGATGTGCCGGAGCGCAAGCGCATGTGGGCCTATCTGGTGCTGACGCTGGGCTCGCTGATGTTCTGGTCGCTCTACCAGATGGCGCCCAGCGGCCTGCAACTGTTCGCGGTGGGCAATGTGAAGCTGGAGCTGTGGGGCGTGACGATCGCGCCGCAATGGGTGCAGAACATCAACACCGTGGTGATCGTGCTGGGCGGGCCGCTGCTGTCGGCCTGGTTCGTGCGCCTGCGCGCGCGCGGCTGGCCGCTGGACGTGCCGCAGCAGTTCGCCGCCTCGCTGCTGCTGATGGGGCTGGGCTTTCTGGCCCTGCCGCTGGGCATCCACTTCGCCAACGCGCAGGGCCAGGTGGCCTTCGTCTGGCTGTTCGCCAGCTATGTGCTGCAGTCGCTGGGCGAACTGCTGATCTCGCCGGTGGGCTACGCCATGATTGGCCGGCTGGCACCGCGCCAGTACCAGGGCGTGATGATGGGCAGCTGGATGCTGGTGACCGGCCTGGCCTCGCTGTTCGCGGCCGACTTCTCTGGCATGGTGGCACAGCCGGCCGGCAGCACCGCGCTCACGAGCAACCCGGCCTATGCCGCGCTGTTCACCCAGCTGGGGCTGGGCAGCGTGGTGGTGGGCATCGCCCTGATGGCGCTGATCCCCTGGCTGCGCCGCCTCATCACGGACGAGACGCACAATAGCGGCCAACGCGGCAGCGCGCCCACCTGAGCGCGCCGTCCGGGCACTCACCCGTCTACAGCTCACTTCTCCTCATGCTGCAAAGAAACGAATCCCTCTCCCAAGTCGCCGCCGCCGTCGGCCCCGTGGTGCTGATCGTGATGGACGGCTACGGCCTCTCGAAGACGGACGCCGGCAGCGCCATCGCGGCCGCCAACAAGCCGACCCTGGACAAGCTGTTCGCGCAGCACCCGAACATCCGCCTGCGCGCCCATGGCACCGCGGTGGGCATGCCCTCCGACGAGGACATGGGCAACTCCGAGGTTGGCCACAACGCGCTCGGCGCCGGCCAGGTCTATGCCCAGGGCGCCGCCCTGGTGGCCGACTCGATCGCCTCGGGCGAAATCTGGCAGGGCCAGGCCTGGCAGGAGATCGTCGCTGCGGCAAAGACAGGGAACGGACGCCTGCACTGCATCGGCCTGCTGTCGGACGGCAATGTGCACAGCCACATCGATCACCTGAAGGCCCTGGTCACGCAGGCCAAGGCCGAGGGCATTGCCACGGTGCGCATCCACGCCCTGATCGATGGCCGCGATGTGCCCGAGACCAGCGCGCTGGACTATGTGCTGCCCTTCGAGGCCTTCCTGGCCGAACTGAGCGATGCCGATTTCGACGCCCGCATCGCCTCGGGTGGCGGCCGCCAGTGCATCACCATGGACCGCTACGACGCCAACTGGCCCATGGTCGAGCGCGGCTGGAAGACCCATGTGCTGGGCCAAGGCCCGCAGTTCCCCAATGCCGGCGCCGCCATCGAGGGCCTGCGCCAGCAGCACCCCGGCGTGATCGACCAGGACCTGCCCGAGTTCGTCATCGCCGAGCAGGGCCGGCCCATCGGCACCATCGAAGACGGTGACGCGGTGGTGCTGTTCAATTTCCGCGGCGACCGCGCCATCGAGATCACGCGCGCCTTCGAGGAAGGTGCCTCGTTCGACAAGTTCGACCGCGTGCGCGCCCCCAAGGTCAGCTACGCCGGCATGCTGCAGTACGACGGCGACCTGAAACTGCCGGCGCGCTTCCTGGTGGCACCGCCGGCGATCCGCAACACCTCGGGCGAGTGGTTCAGCAAGCTCGGCATCACCCAGTTCGCCTGCTCGGAGACGCAGAAGTTCGGCCATGTGACCTACTTCTGGAACGGCAACCGCTCCAGCAAGTTCGAGGGCGAGACCTATCTCGAGGTGCCCAGCGATGTCGTGCCCTTCGAGCAGCGCCCCTGGATGAAGTCTGCCGAGATTGCCGACGCGATGATCGCCGCGCTGCAAAGCGGCCAGCACAAGATCCTGCGCTGCAATTTCGCCAACGGCGACATGGTCGGCCACACCGGCAACTTCCGCGCCGCCACCATGTCCATCGAGGCGGTGGACCTGGCACTGGGCCGCTTGCTCAAGGCCGTGGACGCGGCCGGCGGCGTGGCCCTGATCACCGCCGACCATGGCAATGCGGATGAGATGTACGAGTTGGACAAGAAGACCGGCCAGCCCTCACTCAACAAGGACGGCAGCCCCAAGGCCAAGACCGCGCACACGCTCAATCCGGTGCCGCTGATCCTCTACCACCGCATTCCCGGCTTGACGCTGGGCCTGAAGCAGACCGACACCGCCGGCCTGTCCAATCTGGCCGCCACCACGGCCGCGCTCTTGGGCTATGACAAGCACGCGGATTGGGACGAGAGCCTGCTGACCCTGGCTTGATCATCGGCGGATGAACAGCTTGTGAACACTCGAATCGCCGCGCTGTGGCGCTGCGCCAGGATCGACGCAAGACTGACGCTCACGGCCTTGCTGGCCGCCCTGGCCGGCTGCGCCAGCGCGCCACCGAGCCAACCGGCTTCGCCGACATCACCCGACGCGGCAGCGGCAGCACCGGCAGCCTCGGCAGCCGCCGTCGCTCAGGCACCCTCCGCCAGCCCCGCCCAAGTGATGAGCGCCGAGGAACTGCAGGCACGCTGCCTCGCCTGGGCGCAGGCCTTCCGCCCCGAGGCGCGCGCCGCGGGCATCAGCGAGGCGGTGCTTGACGCCGCCTTCGGCCCGCTGCAATGCCTGCCAAAGGTGCTGACGCTGGATCGCAGCCAGCCCGAGTTCACGCGGCCGATCTGGGCCTATCTGGACAGCGCCGTGTCCGCCTCGCGGGTCAAGCAGGGGCTCACGCGGCTGGCCGAGCCGGCGGTACGTGCCGCGCTGGAACAGGCCAGCGCCAGCCATGGCATACCCGTGCACCTGCTCGCTGCGTTCTGGGGCCTGGAGAGCGATTTCGGCCGCGATCAAGGCAGCGTGCCGGTGGTCGATGCACTGGTCACGCTGGCGGTGGACGGCCGCCGCGAAGCGATGGCGCGGCGCGAGTTGCTGGCGGCGCTGCGCGTCCTGCAGGCCGGCGACGCCGACCGGGCCCGCCTGCTCGGCTCCTGGGCCGGGGCCATGGGCCAGACCCAGTTCATGCCCAGCAGTTTCCTGAGCGATGCGCAGGACGCCGATGGCGACGGCCGGCGCGACATTTGGGCCAGCCTGCCCGATGTGATGGCCTCGACGGCGAACTACCTGCGCCGGCGCGGCTGGCGGGACGAGGAGCCCTGGGGCCAGGAGGTGCTGCTGCCACCGGGCTTTGACCCGCTGCGCGCCGACGCCACGCTGAAGCAGACCAGTGCTGCCTGGGCCGCCGAGGGCCTGCGGCCTGCTGATCCTCAGGCCGAGAGGCTGGCCCCGATGGGCGACGCCTGGGTGCTGCTGCCGGCGGGCAGCCGTGGGCCGGCCTTTCTGGTCGCACACAACTGGCAGGTGATCCGGCGCTACAACGCCTCGGACAGCTATGCGCTGGCCATCGGCCTGCTGAGCGACCGGCTGGCCGGCCGCAACGAGGGCGTGCGCGCCAGCTGGCCGCGCGAGCTGCAGCCACTCAGCCGCACGCAGCTGCAGGCCATGCAACGCGCGCTGGCCGAGCAGGGTTTCGCCCCGGGCACCGCGGACGGCGTGTTCGGCCCGGCCACCCGCGCCGCACTACGGGCCTGGCAGCAACGCGAGGGGCTGCCGGCCGACGGCTTCCCTAGCCAGGCGCTGCTGGCGCTGCTGCTACCCATGGCGAGCGCACCCGAAACAAGCTATTGAACCTTCACAGCTAGACGAAAGAAAAATACCCGGGCCGTTGCCGGCCCGGGTATTTTTCGTGGCGTTCAGATGCGATGTTACTTCCGTGCCGGCGGCACATCCGTGCAACTGCCATGCGCGATCTCGGCGGCCATGCCGATGCTTTCGCCCAGGGTCGGGTGCGGGTGGATGGTCTTGCCGATGTCCACCGCGTCGGCGCCCATCTCGATGGCCAGGGCGATCTCGCCGATCATGTCGCCGGCATGGGTGCCGACGATGCCGCCGCCGAGGATCTTGCCGTGGCCATGGGCTTCGGGCGAGTCATCGAACAAGAGCTTGGTATAGCCCTCGTCGCGCCCGTTGGCGATGGCGCGGCCCGAGGCCGTCCAGGGGAACAGGCCCTTCTTGACCTTGATGCCCTGCGCCTTGGCCTGGTCCTCGGTGAGGCCCACCCAGGCCACCTCGGGGTCGGTGTAGGCCACGCTGGGGATCACGCGGGCGTCGAACTGGCTGCGGGCCAGCTTCTCGTCGCCCAGCAACTCGCCGGCAATGACCTCGGCCGCCACATGCGCCTCGTGCACCGCCTTGTGCGCCAGCATGGGCTGGCCCACCACATCGCCGATGGCGAAGATGTTGGCGACGTTGGTGCGCATCTGCACATCGACGTTGATGAAGCCACGGTCCGTCACCGCCACGCCGGCCTTGTCGGCGGCGATCTTCTTGCCATTGGGCGTACGGCCCACCGCCTGCAGCACAAGGTCGTAAGTGCCTTCGCTCTTGGCGCCGTCCAGCGATTCGAACTGCACCTTGATGCCCTCGGGCGTGGCCTCGGCGCCGACGGTCTTGGTCTTCAGCATGATGCTGTCGAAGCGCTTGGCATTCAGCTTCTGCCAGACCTTGACCAGGTCGCGGTCGGCGCCCTGCATCAGGCCGTCCAGCATTTCCACCACGTCCAGGCGTGCGCCCAGCGTGCTGTAGACCGTGCCCATCTCCAGGCCGATGATGCCGCCGCCGATGATCAACATCTTCCTGGGCGTGCCCTTCAAGGCCAAGGCGCCGGTCGAGTCGACGATGCGCTCGTCGTCGGGCAGGAAGGGCAGACGCACCGCCTGCGAACCGGCGGCGATGATGGCCTTCTTGAAGTGGATAGTCTTAGTGGCGCCGGTCTTCTCCTGCGCGCCTCCGGTGGTCTCTTCCACCTGCACATGGTTGGGGTCCACAAAGGCACCGTAGCCGCGCACGATCGTGACCTTGCGCATCTTGGCCATCGCCGCCAGGCCGCCGGTCAGCTTCCCGATGACCTTTTCCTTGTGGCCGCGCAGCTTGTCGACGTTGACCGAGGGCGCACCGAAGTCCACCCCGAGATCGGCCATGTGCGAGACCTCGTCCATCACCGCGGCCACATGCAGCAGCGCCTTGGAGGGGATGCAACCCACGTTCAGGCAGACGCCGCCCAGGGTGGCATAACGCTCCACCAGCACCACCTTGAGGCCGAGGTCGGCGGCACGGAAGGCGGCCGAGTAGCCGCCGGGGCCGGCGCCCAGCACCAGCACATCGCAGTCCAGGTCGGCGCTGCCGGTATAGCTGGCGGCCGTGGGGGCCACGACCGGTGCGGCAGCGGCAGCGGGCGACGCAGCCACTGCAGGCGCCGGCGCAGCAGCCGCGTCCGATTCCAGCAGCAACAAGACCGTGCCCTGGTTGACCTTGTCGCCCAGCGAGACCTTGAGCTCCTTCACCACGCCCGCATGCGAGCTGGGGATCTCCATCGAGGCCTTGTCGCTCTCCACCGTGATCAGGCTCTGCTCGGCCTTGATCGCGTCGCCGGGTTTGACCAGCAACTCGATGATGGCCACGTCCTTGAAGTCGCCGATGTCGGGAACTTGAACTTCGATCAATGCCATTTGACGCTCCCGATTACAGAACGATGCGACGGAAGTCCGCCAGCAGCGATGCGAAGTAGACGTTGAAGCGGGCGGCCGCGGCGCCGTCGATGACGCGGTGGTCCCAGCTCAGCGAGAGCGGCAGCATCAGGCGCGGTTGAAACGCCTTGCCGTCCCAGACCGGCTCGATCTGGCTCTTGCACACGCCCATGATGGCCACCTCGGGCGCATTGATGATGGGCGTGAAATAGCGCCCGCCGATGCCGCCCAGCGAAGAGATGGTGAAGCAGCCGCCGGCCATGTCGGCCGGGCCGAGCTTGCCGTCGCGCGCCTTCTTGGCGAGCTCGCCCATCTCCTGGCTGATCTCGAAGATGCCCTTCTTGTCGGCGTCCTTGATCACCGGCACCACCAGGCCATTGGGCGTGTCCGCCGCGAAGCCAATGTGGAAATACTTCTTCAGCACCAGCTTCTGCGCGTCGCCCTCGCCTTCCAGCGAGGCATTGAACTCGGGGAACTTCTTCAGCGCCGCCACGGCCGCCTTGATCATGAAGGCCAGCATGGTGACCTTGATGCCCGACTTCTCGTTTTCCTTGTTCGTCTGCACGCGGAAGGCTTCGAGCTCGGTGATGTCGGCATCGTCGTGGTTGGTGACATGCGGGATCACCACCCAGTTGCGATGCAGATTGGCACCCGAGATCTTCTTGATGCGCGAGAGTTCCTTGCGCTCGATGGCACCGAACTTCTCGAAGTCGACCTTGGGCCAGGGCAGCAGGCCCGGCAGCGCAGCACCACCGGAGGCCGTAGCCGCCGCGGGTGCCGCGGCCTTCTGGGCCAGGGTCTGCACCGCACCGGCCATCACCGATTTGACGAAGCCCTGCAGATCGGACTCCTGGATGCGACCCTTGGGGCCCGTGCCCTTGACCTCGTCCAGCGGCACGCCGAGTTCGCGTGCCTGGCGGCGGATGCTGGGGGATGCATGCGGCAGGCGGCCGGTGGGCGTGCTGGGCTCATGGGCCGGCAGTGCCGCGGTGGGCGCGATGCGCTCCACCGGCGCGGCGGGGGCGGCCGCCACCACGGTGTTGGCGCTCGGAGCGGCCGCGGCCGCCATGGGCGCAGCCACCGCCGCACCCTGCACTTCCACGAGCGCCAGCAGGCTGCCCTTGGCAACCTTGTCGCCCAGCTTGACCTTGAGTTCCTTGACCACGCCGGCATGCGAGGACGGGATCTCCATCGAGGCCTTGTCGCTCTCCACCGTGATCAGGCTCTGCTCAAGCTTGATGGTGTCGCCGGGCTTGACGAAGACCTCGATCACCGCGACCGACTCGAAGTCGCCGATGTCCGGCACGAACACCTCCACCAGCGAACTGGCGGCGGGGGCAGCCACCGGCGCAGGTGCGCTTGCAGGGGCAGGAGCCGCCACGGGCGCCGCGGCCAACGTCGGTACCGGCGCGTCCGCGCCGGCCGTGCCTTCGGCCTCCAGCAGCAGCACCAGGCTGCCCTCGTTGACCTTGTCGCCCACGGCGACCTTGATCTCCTTCACCACGCCCGCATGCGAGCTGGGGATTTCCATCGAAGCCTTGTCGCTCTCCACGGTGATCAGGCTCTGCTCCAGCTTGATGCTGTCGCCCACCTTCACCAGCAGCTCGATCACGGCCACGTCCTTGACATCACCGATGTCCGGAACCTTGACTTCTACCAATGCCATTTCGTGTCTCCGATCGCCGCCGAATCAGGCGTACAGCGGGTTGATCTTGTTGACGTTGATGCCGTACTTGGCGATCGCCTCGGCCACCTTGGCGGCCGGCAGCTTGCCCTCGTCGGCCAGGCTCTTGAGCGCGGCCACGACGATGTAGTGACGGTTCACCTCGAAGTGCTCGCGCAGCTTGGAGCGGAAGTCCGAGCGGCCGAAGCCGTCGGTGCCCAGCACCTTGTAGGAGCGGCCCGCCGGGATGAAGGCGCGGATCTGCTCGGCGTAGTTCTTCATGTAGTCGGTGGAGGCGATCACCGGGCCGCTGGTGCGGCTGAGCTGCTGGGTCACGAAGGGCACGCAGGCCAGCTCGGTGGGGTGCAGCAGGTTCCAGCGCTCGGCGTTCTGGCCGTCGCGCGCCAGCTCGTTGAAGCTCGGGCAGCTCCAGACATTGGCGCTCACGCCCCAGTCCTGCTCCAGCAGGGTCTTGGCGGCCTGGCTCTCGCGCAGGATGGTGCCCGAGCCCAGCAGGTTCACGCTCAGGGGGCCGGGGGCGGCCTCTTCCAGCAGATACATGCCCTTGATGATCTGCTCCTCGGTGCCGGCCTTCAGGCCCGGCATCGGGTAGTTCTCGTTCAAGAGCGTGATGTAGAAGTAGACGTTCTCCTGGTCCTGCACCATGCGCTTCAGGCCATGCTGCATGATCACCGCCACCTCGTGCGCGAAGGTGGGGTCGTAGCTGACGCAGTTGGGGATGGTGCCGGCCAGGATGTGGCTGTGGCCGTCCTCATGCTGCAGGCCTTCGCCGTTCAGCGTGGTGCGGCCCGAGGTGCCGCCCAGCAGGAAGCCGCGCGCCTGCATGTCGCCGGCGGCCCAGGCCAGGTCGCCGATGCGCTGGAAGCCGAACATCGAGTAGTAGACGAAGAAGGGGATCATGACCCGGTTGTTCGTCGAGTACGAGGTCGCCGCGGCGATCCAGCTGGCCATGCCGCCGGCCTCGTTGATGCCTTCCTGCAGGATCTGGCCGGCCTTGTCCTCGCGGTAGTACATCACCTGGTCCTTGTCGACCGGGGTGTAGAGCTGGCCCGCAGGGTTGTAGATGCCGATCTGGCGGAACAGGCCTTCCATGCCGAAGGTGCGTGCCTCGTCCACCAGGATGGGCACGGTGCGCGGGCCCAGGTCCTTGTCGCGCAGCAGCTGGGTCAGGAAGCGCACATAGGCTTGCGTGGTGGAGATCTCGCGGCCCTCGGCGGTGGGCTCGAGGATGGCCTGGAAGGTGTCAAGACCTGGCACCGAGAGATGCTCGTCCGAACGCGGGCGGCGCTTGGGCAGGTAGCCGCCCAGTTGCTGGCGGCGCTCGTGCAGATAGCGCGCCTCGGGCGTGTGCTCGGCCGGCCGGAAGAAGGGGATCTTGGGCAGGTCGGCGTCGGCGATCGGGATGCCGAAGCGGTCGCGCATCGACTTGATGTCGTCGTCGGTAAGCTTCTTGGTCTGGTGCGCGGTGTTCTTGCCCTCGCCGCTCTTGCCCATGCCATAGCCCTTGACGGTCTTGACCAGCAGCACCGAGGGCTGACCCACGGTGTTGACCGCCTTGTGGTACGCGGCATAGACCTTTTGCGGGTCGTGGCCGCCACGGTTCAGGCGCCAGATGTCGTCGTCGCTCATCTTGGCCACCATCTCCAGCAGCTTGGGGTGCTTGCCGAAGAAGTTCTTGCGCACGAAGGCGCCGTCATTGGCCTTCATGGCCTGGTAGTCGCCGTCCACCGTGTCCATCATGACCTTGCGCAGCAGGCCTTCCTTGTCGCGCGCCAAGAGCGGATCCCAGTAGCCGCCCCAGATCAGCTTGATGACGTTCCAGCCGGCGCCGCGGAACTCGCCCTCCAGCTCCTGGATGATCTTGCCGTTGCCGCGCACCGGGCCGTCCAGGCGCTGCAGATTGCAGTTCACCACGAAGATCAGGTTGTCGAGCTTCTCGCGTGCGGCCAGGCCGATCGCGCCCAGCGATTCCGGCTCGTCCATCTCGCCGTCGCCCAGGAAGACCCAGACCTTGCGCTTGGAGGTGTCGGCAATGCCGCGCGCGTGCAGGTACTTGAGGAAGCGCGCCTGGTAGATCGCCATCAAGGGGCCCAGGCCCATCGAGACGGTGGGGAACTGCCAGAACTCGGGCATCAGCTTGGGGTGCGGGTAGCTGGAGAGGCCCTTGCCGTCGACCTCCTGGCGGAAGGACAGCAGCTGCTCCTCGCTGATGCGGCCTTCCAGGAAGGCGCGCGCATAGATGCCGGGCGCGCTGTGGCCCTGGATATAGAGCAGGTCGCCGCCATGCGCGCCATCGTCGGCATGCCAGAAATGGTTGAAGCCGCAGCCCAGCATGGTGGCCAGCGAGGCGAAGCTGGAGATGTGGCCGCCCAGGTCGCCACCGTCGTCGGGGTTCAGGCGGTTGGCGCGCACCACCATCGCCATCGCGTTCCAGCGCATATAGGCGCGCAGGCGCTCCTCGATGTCGATGTCGCCGGGGAAGCGCTCTTCCTGGTCGGTGGGGATGGTGTTGACATAGGCCGTGTGGGCCGAGAAGGGCACATCGATGCCGGCCTGGCGAGCGTGGTCGATGAGGCTCTCGAGCAGGAAGTGGGCGCGCTCGCCCCCTTCTTCGCCAATCACCGCGGACAGGGCATCCAGCCACTCCTTGGTTTCGAGGGCATCGGTGTCATTGGCGGCTGCGCCGAGAAAAGACTGAGGCTGCGCGGACATGTTGTCTCCTAAATCCTGCGTCGAAATTTTCCGGCGCGAGTTTCTCACAAGCTTTCTGAAATTCCAAATCGTGCGAGTCAGTTTCACATAATGAAATCAAAGGGATTGCTCGCTGGGCCGGCGGCGCGCGCGCCGGGATAATCGGGCCATGCTTTCCCGTTTCGATTTCAAGGGCGCCCTGCGCCGCACGCTCACGCCGCTGCAACGCCTGGCCGCCACCTGGTGGCGGCGCCAGTCGCCCTCGCGCCAGGACCGCTTTGCCACCCTGGGCCCGCTGGTCTCGGTGATGCTGTTCCTGGCGGCCATCATCTTGGCCTTCTGGTACCTGCGCAACGAGGAAATCGAACGCGAGGCCGAGGCCGTCAAGCGCGATACCGAGATCGCCCAGCAGCAGATCCGCGTGCGCCTGAACGAGAACCAGGAAAAGCTGGTGGTGATCGCGCGCGACATCGTCACGCGCGCCATCGACCCGCAGGAATTCGGCGTGCAGGCGCGCGCCTTCGCGCGCGAACGCCCCGAGGTCACCCATGTGACCTGGCTGACGAACCGGCGCGACCGCCGCGCCAGCGTCAGCGGCGCCGGCTTCCAGGCCGAGAACCTGATGGTGCTGGACGGCGGCGACCCCTCCATGCCCAGCGGCAACCCCGGCACCGCCCCCGAGATCGCCTTCCAGGCCGCCAAGGAGCGGCGCCAGGTGGTCTATTCACAGCCCTTCACCGACAACAACAGCAGCTCGGTGTTCCAGGTGCAGGTGCCGCTGATCGACCGCAACGGCTTTGCCGGCGTGCTGATCGCCGAATACTCGATCGAGGCCCTGCTGCGCTACTACGTGCCCACCGAGGTGGCAGGCCGCCATGCGGTCTCGGTGCTGGACGCGCGCGAGCAGGTGATGGCCTCCACCGTCACCCCCATGCCGGGCCAGCGCATCAAGCGCGCCTCCATCGTCTCCGAGGTGCCGCTGGCGCCGGCGCTCAACGGCCTGGTGCTGCGCGGCCAGGGCTACCGCACCTCGATCGGCCTGATCAGCAACACCTTGTTCTGGATGGTGGTGGCGCTCTCGGTGCTGACGGTGTGGATGCTCTTGGGCACCTGGAAGCACATGCGCCGGCGCATGCAGTTCCAGACCGCGCTGGCCAACGAGACGAATTTCCGCCGCGCCATGGAGAACTCCATGCTCACCGGCATGCGCGCCATGGACATGGACTCGCGCATCTCCTATGTGAACCCGGCCTTCTGCGCCATGACCGGCTTCTCCGAGGCCGAGCTGATCGGCCGCAAGCCGCCCTTCCCCTACTGGCCGCCGGACCGCTTCGAGGAGAACGCGCGCCTCTTGCAGCAGGAGATCCACGGCCGCAGCCCGGCCGGCGGCGCCGAGGTCAAGGTGATGCGCAAGGACGGCACCATCTTCGACGCCCGCATGTATGTCTCGCCCCTGATCGACCCCAAGGGCAAGCAGAGCGGCTGGATGACCTCGATGACCAACATCACCGAGGCCAAGCGCGTGCGCGACCAGCTCAGCGCCTCGCACGAACGCTTCACCACCGTGCTTGAGGGGCTGGACGCGGCGGTCTCGGTGCTGTCCGTCCAGCAGGGCGAGTTGCTGTTCGCGAACCGCAGCTACCGGCTCTGGTTCGGCGCCGACCCCAAGGGCCATGCCATGCTGGCCGGCAGCCAGCTGAGCCGCAGCAAGGACGATCCCGACGCCGACGACGAGGTGGACGACTATTCCGGCCTGCCGGCCCAGCATCTCACCGAGGTGGGCTCGGACCCGCGCGAGGTCTATATCGAGGGCCTGGAGATGTGGTTCGACGTGCGCGCCCGCTACCTGCAGTGGACCGACGGCCGTCTCGCGCAGATGCTGATCGCCACCGACATCACCGCGCGCCGCCGCGCCGAGGAGCAGGCCGCCCAGCAGGCCGAGAAGGCCCAGGTCACCAGCCGCCTGATGACCATGGGCGAGATGGCCTCCAGCGTCGCGCATGAGCTGAACCAGCCGCTCACCGCCATCACCAACTACTGCAACGGCATGGTCTCGCGCGTGCGCAACGACGCGATCCAGAAGGACGATCTGCTGGCCGCGCTGGAGAAGACCGCCAAGCAGGCGCAGCGCGCCGGCCAGATCATCCACCGCATCCGCAACTTCGTGAAACGCAGCGAGCCACAGCGCCAGGCCTCCAGCGCGCATGCCATCGTCGAGGACGCGGTGGAGCTGGCCGGCATCGAGCTGCGCCGCCGCAACGTGGCCATCCACACCTATGTGGCGCAGCGCCTGCCCACCCTGATGGTGGACCCGATCCTGATCGAGCAGGTGCTGATGAACCTGCTGAAGAACGCCGCCGAGGCGATCGACAACGCCGCGCTGCCGGTCTCGCGCCGCCATATCGAGCTGCGCGTGGTGCCCAAGCACACGGCCGAGTTGGGCGGCAATATCGAGTTCTCGGTCACCGACATGGGGCCGGGTTTGCCCGATGAGGTGATCGAGCGCATGTACGAGGCCTTTTTCTCCACCAAGTCCGATGGCATGGGCATTGGCTTAGGGTTATGCCGGTCTATCGTGGAGTCCCACCACGGCCGGATCCGTGCCGAGAACCTCTACAATGGCGCCTCCATCGTGGGGTGCAGGTTCGCCTTCACCATCCCCGTCGAACTATCCCGTCCCGAACCCTCGGGACCCGCCCTGAACACTGCTGCGACACCATGAGCCTGATTCCTAAGAAGGGCAACGTCTACGTTGTCGATGATGACGAAGCCGTGCGCGATTCCCTGCAATGGCTGCTGGAGGGCAAGGACTACCGCGTCAAGTGCTTTGACTCTGCCGAGTCGTTCCTGAGCCGTTACGACCCGCGCGAAGTGGCCTGCCTGATTGCCGACATCCGCATGGAAGGCATGAGCGGCCTGGAGCTGCAGGACCGCCTGCTGGAACGCCGCAGCCCGCTGCCGGTGGTCTTCATCACCGGCCATGGCGACGTGCCGATGGCGGTGCAGACCATGAAGAAGGGCGCGATGGACTTCATCGAGAAGCCCTTCAAGGAAGACGAGCTGCTGGCCCTGGTGGAGCGCATGCTCGACCAGGCGCGCGACGCCTTCTCCAGCCACCAGGAAGCCGCCAGCCGCGACGCCCTGCTCTCGCGCCTCACCACCCGCGAGGCCCAGGTGCTGGAGCGCATCGTCGCCGGCCGCCTCAACAAGCAGATCGCCGACGATCTGGGCATCAGCATCAAGACGGTGGAGGCGCACCGCGCCAACATCATGGAGAAGCTGAACGCCAACACCGTGGCCGACCTGCTCAAGATTGCCTTGGGCGCACCCGCCAAGGCCTGACAAGACCTGCCCCCATCCGAGGCCGCTGATTGTTCAGCGGCCTTTTGCATTCCAAGGAGTCCTCACCATGACCGCCCAACTGATCGACGGCAACGCCCTCTCCAAGCAACTCCGCGCCGAGGTGGCGCAGCGCGCCGCGGCGCTGACGGCCAAGGGGCTCAAGCCCGGCCTGGCGGTGGTGCTGGTGGGCGACAACCAGGCCAGCCAGGTCTATGTGCGCAACAAGGTCAAGGCCTGCGAGGACGCCGGCCTGCACTCGGTGCTGGAGAAGTACGAGGCCACGATGAGCGAGGCCGACTTGCTGGCGCGCGTCGAGGCGCTCAATAACGACCCCAGCATCCACGGCATCCTGGTGCAGCTGCCGCTGCCCAAGCACATCGACGACCACAAGGTCATCGAGGCGATCTCGCCCGAGAAGGACGTGGACGGCTTCCACGTCGCCAGCGCCGGCGCGCTGATGGTGGGCGAGCAAGGCTTCAAGGCCTGCACCCCTTATGGCTGCATGAAGATGCTGGAGAGCATCGGCATGCGGGATCTGCGCGGCAAGCATGCGGTGGTGATCGGCCGCAGCAACATCGTCGGCAAGCCGATGGCGATGATGCTGCTGCAAGCGAACGCCACCGTGACCATCTGCCACAGCGGCACCGCCGACCTGGGCGCGATGACGCGCCAGGCCGACGTGGTCGTGGCCGCGGTGGGCAAGCGCAATGTGCTGACCAAGGACATGGTCAAGCCCGGCGCGGTGGTGATCGACGTGGGCATGAACCGCAACGACGAAGGCAAGCTCTGCGGCGACGTGGACTTCGAGGGCGTGAAGCAGGTGGCCGGCTGGATCACCCCGGTGCCGGGCGGGGTCGGCCCCATGACCATCACCATGCTGCTGGTCAACACGCTAGAGTCGGCCGAACGCTGCGCCGCTGCGAATCGCTGAGCCCATGAGCAACCCTCTTCTCGCCAACACCGCCCTGCCGCCATTCGCGCAGATCCGCCCCGAGCACATCCAGCCGGCCATCTCCGCCTTGCTGGAGCAGGCCCAGCAGGCTCTCGCCACGGCCACCGCCGACGCCACGCCGGCCGACTACGACGCGCTGGAAGCCGTGCTGAGCGTGGCCACCGAGCGGCTCTCGCATGCCTGGGGTGCGGTGGGCCATCTCAACGCCGTGGCCAACACGCCCGAGCTGCGCGAGGCCTACAACGCCATGCTGCCCGCGGTGACCGAGTTCTATACCAGCCTGGGCGCCGACGAAAAGCTCTTTGCCAAATACAAGGCCATCCACGCCAATGCGGCCGGCCTGAACCCGGCGCGCCAGCGCGCGCTGACGCTGTGGATACGCGACTTCGTGCTGTCCGGCGCCGAGCTGCAGGGCGAGGCCAAGGCGCGCTTTGCCGCCATCCAGGAACGCAGCGCCGAACTGGGCCAGCAGTTCTCCGAGCATGTGATGGACGCCACCGATGGCTTCGCCTATTACGCCACGGCCGAGGAGCTGGAGGGCGTGCCGGCCGATGTGGTGGCGAACGCGCGCGCCGCGGCCCAGGCCGAGGGCAAGGACGGCCACAAGATCACCCTGCACTTCCCCTGCTATCTGCCGGTGATGCAGTACTGCAGCAACCGGGCGCTGCGCGAGACCGTCTACCGCGCCTATGTCACGCGTGCCAGCGAACTCGGCGCCAAGCCCGAGCTGGACAACAGCGCGCTGATGCGGGAGCTGCTGGCGCTGCGCCAGGAAGAGGCGCAGCTGCTGGGCTACGCGAGCTTTGCCGATGCCTCGCTGGTGGCCAAGATGGCCGACTCGCCCGCCCAGGTGCTGGAGTTTTTGCGCGAGCTGGCCGCCAAGGCCAGGCCGTTTGCGCAGCAGGACCTGGCCGAGCTGCGCCAGTTCGCCATCGACCAGGGATGCACCGACATGCAGGCCTGGGACCATGCCTATTACGGCGAGAAGCTGAAGGAGGCGCGCTACGCCTTCAGCGACCAGGAGGTGCGCCAATACCTCACCGCGCCGCGCGTGCTGCAGGGCCTGTTCGACATCATCGAGCGCGTCTTCAATGTGCGCATCGTCGAGGACAGCGCCGAGGTCTGGCACGAGAGCGTCAAGTTCTACCGCCTGGAACGCGCGCAGCAGACCATCGGCCAGTTCTACCTGGACCTGTACGCCCGCCCGGGCAAGCGCCCCGGTGCCTGGATGGACGAGGTGCGCAGCCGCTGGGCCCGCCCAGATCGGGAGGGTCCAGGCCGGCAACAGCTGCCGGTGGCCCAAC
>Ga0208125_100524_pt1 | contig 21442 bp, 18 predicted proteins | sample LakWasM128_HOW14_2_FD_183938 | JGI IMG/M metagenome (GOLD analysis project Ga0208125, IMG submission 183938) | Freshwater sediment methanotrophic microbial communities from Lake Washington under simulated oxygen tension - Sediment Metagenome... | ecosystem: Environmental > Aquatic > Freshwater >...
GGCAACGCCTGCCGCGCTGTAGCGCAGCGGCGCGGACAACTCGAGTTGCACCGAGGCTGGCAGGTCGTTTTCCAACAAGCCGCGCAAGGCTGAAGCATCCAGTTCCAGCGGCTCGCCCGACTGAAATGCGCGCATCGGCAGAGCGGCCAACTGCGCCCGCAACTCCTGCTGCCAGGCACGCTCGCGCGCCGCAGCGATCCAGCGTGAGGTCGAGGGCAGGATCAGGCCTGCCGTCATCGCCACGATGCTCAGCACCACCAGCAGTTCCAGCAGCGTGAAGCCGCCGCCGCTGCGACTGCTATTGCGCGGCAGGCGGCAGTACACCGACATCGGCCGCATCGCCCTGGCCGCCGCGCTTGCCGTCGGCGCCCAGCGAATACAACGCAAAGGGCTGGCCATCGGCGCCGGGCAGCGCGTATTGGTAAGGATGGCCCCAGGGGTCTTCAGGCACGGCGCCATCGAGGTAAGGGCCGCGCCAGCGTGCGGCCAAGGCCTGGTCGGCCGGCGCCTTGGCCAGCAATGACAGGCCCTCTTCGGCCGTGGGATAGCGGCCGATGTCCAGATGCAGGCTCTCCACCGCGCCGCGCAGGGTCTTGGCCTGCGTAGCAGCCGTCGTGACCTTGGACTGCTCGACCTTGGAGAACAGGCGCGGGCCTACCAGGCCGGCGAGCATGCCGATGATGACCAGTACGACCAGCATTTCGAGCAGGGTGAAGCCGGAACTTGTTGCGCAGCTTGGCAAACGAGGGCATCTCTTATTTGCAGACATGATGTGCATGCGGATTGCGGTTAGAAGGAACAACACGTTCATTGATCGGAATGGACAGCACGCCTCTCCAGCATTCACCCACACTTAGTGGCGATACGGATGCGGTGCCGTGCGAAAGTTGATGAGGCCGCCTTGGTGCTCAATCAACACCAGCGGCGCCGCTATCCCGTTGCGCTCGATCTCAGCAAGTATGTCCGCCGCCCGCCATTGAGCGGGGATAACGACGACGTCGACTGGCTCGGATTTGAGGACATCGCGATACTGAATCAACTGGCCGGTCCCCGGCACGAAGGACCCAACCTTTTCCAGGTCTGAGTCCACCACCAATGGGAATCTGACGGCGTCTACGTTGAAGTAGTGCATGAAGGCCGCTGCCTTGCCAGTGCCTCCCCATACCGCGACGCGTTTGCCACTACTCGCCAATTCGTCAAGTTGACCACGAATATTGACTCGCGAACACTGCACCGCTTGTGCAAATGCGGCAGAGCTATTCGCTTGAGTCAGCGCGCTCGATTCACAATGCAGATTCGCGAAAGCGAACACAACCTCTCCGTCGTATCCATGCTCGGCACCGACTAGGCGTCCTGCACGCCGGATAAGCGTCTCAAAAGAGCGCGTGGTGAACTGCGAAACATGCTCGTAGAAGAAGTCCGCACTACGGCCGGTCTCAAAAACTCGGTCGATGCAAGGCACCTCAGCAAACAGCAGACACGGCTTTTCCATCTGCGCTGCCGCCCACGCCATCTGTTCAAGCAGTGCGGCAGGCGCTGTCAGGTGCTCAAGCACATGTCGAATGACGACGGCATCAGGTGCAATTGCAGGCATGTCCCGTATCGGCTCGAACAGGCGCTGTTGAAACTCAACATTCTTGCCCTGCTCGATTCCACCATTTGGGTCAAACCCCACGTACCTTCCATCCGGCCGGCCGTCCGCCAGCGCGCGCAGGAAATGGCCCTCGCCGCAGCCGATTTCCACTACGCATGGCGTAGGGCCAAGTCGCTCCAGCAGTTGGTCTCGCACATTCGCCAAATGTCCACCCCAGATACCACCCTTGTTGAACATCCGGTTGGGGTTCGTTTGGTAGGGAATTGCCTCGTAAACGAAGGCTCGATTCCAAACATGTGTGCAGCGGCAACATTGAATGAAGTCGAGCGGCAACTTGGTCATACTTTGCGCTTCTGCGGCCGACATTGGCCACCCGAGCGTAGCTAGGGGCTGGTACCCCCCGTCGAAAGCTGGAACCGCCAACGAGTACGCGCACACTGGGCAGAGAGCATCGACTGGATTCATATTCATGGCTTTAGCGCTCCCTTGAAGTAGGCAATTGTCTCCTTCAGCCCGTCGCTCAACGCAACCTTTGGCTCCCAACCGAGCAAGTCACGAGCGCGGCTGATATCAGGCTTCCGACGCGTCGGGTCGTCCTGGGGAAGAGGCAGAAAACTGAGCTTGCTCTTGGACCCTGTCAGCCGGAGCACATGTTCAGCCAGCTCAAGCATCGTGAATTCGCTCGGGTTGCCTAGATTGATGGGCCCGTGGCTTGAGTCCTGCTGCATCAGTCCCTGGAGCCCGTCCAAGAGATCGGTCACATAGCAGAAGGACCGGCTCTGCTGCCCATCGCCATATAGCGTGATGGGCTCGCCCTGCAAGGCTTGCACAATGAAATTGGACACCACTCGCCCGTCACGCGGATGCATGCGTGGACCGTAAGTGTTGAAAATTCGCGCGACCCTAATGTCCACGCCGTGCTGACGCTGGTAGTCGAAGAAGAGCGTTTCAGCGCACCGCTTCCCTTCGTCGTAGCAGGCCCTGGGGCCTACAGGATTGACATGACCCCAGTAGCCTTCTGTTTGCGGATGCTGTTGTGGATCGCCGTACACCTCGGACGTTGATGCCTGCAAAATGCGCGCACCACGCCGCTTTGCGAGGCCAAGCATGTTGATAGCCCCCAACACCGAGGTCTTCACGGTTGCCACAGGATCAGTTTGGTAGTGCACCGGGCTCGCCGGGCAAGCGAGGTTGTAGATCTGATCCACCTCGACGTACAGCGGCAGCCAGACATCATGACGAATCAACTCAAATCGCGAGTGCCCTGCCAAGTGCCGGAGGTTCTCTTTGCTGCCCGTGAAGAAGTTGTCCACGCAGAGCACGTCGTGCCCCTGGGCAAGCAGTCGATCACAGAGATGAGATCCAATGAATCCCGCTCCACCTGTCACCAAAATCGTCGCATTCACTAGCTCATTCCTCTGTTGACTGTACAGAACCACCGGCCAATTGCATGCCCTGACTCGCCACCCGAACCGTTGACTTGAGCGCTTGCGCGAACTCGGCAACAGCCAGGTGATCATCAAACAACTTGCTGGAAGCAGCCAAGATACCTTGGCGCAAGCGCGCCCGCTCGACTGGATCGGTCCCGAGCGATAGGCGCATAATCTTCCAAGATGGCGGCTATCGGCGGGCTCGCTATCTCCATCTGCCGGTAGGCCGCCGCCACAATCCGTCCGCGGGCAAATTCACCCGGCCAAGTGACTGTAGGCATCCCCAGGGCCATCGCCTCGTACATGGTGTTGCCGCTACCAAAATGCAGCGGATCAAGCAACACGTCCATGCTCGCCATCAGGTTCAGGAACGCGGCCTGCCCCTGCGCAGGCAGCACGATCACCCGAGCAGCGAGTTCGGGCGCCGACTTACGCCATCGCGCCTTCAATTGCTCAACCAGCGCTGGTTTCGCTCCCTCGACAACGACGATACGTGCAGAGGGATCCAACCTCACGATGTCCCTCAGCACTGCATCGAAATCCGGGTGGAACTTGAAGACCGATTGCAGGCATCCATACAGATTCGCCGACTCCGGCAGGCCGAAACTCCTGCGTGACGCCTTCGCTACGGTCGTGGGTATTGTGTAGCAAGCCGGTAGACGAGACCCCGTCAGCAAGCGTTCGGTGTAATGCTCTGAAGCGCCCACTGCTTCAATTGCGCTGCAGCTCAGGTAGTAGTCAATCGTGTCAATGCCGGTGGTATCTGGATGCCCCCAGCTCACCATCTGGACCGGCGCGAGACGCGCATATGCCAGGAAGTAGCTGGCCGCCGCCATGCCAATATCAGGAAAGAACAGTACGTCCAACTGCAGTGCCCGGATTGCCGTCTGCTGGCTTTCCCGGTCCCAAGCCAGACGCACTGTTGCGTCGGCAGCGCGATTGATACGTTGCCGCAGTTCGTCGTCCGGCCCGCCAGGTAAATGGAGGACCAGCACCTCAAAGTCCTGGCGAGGAAGCGCCGCTATGAAGCCCTGGTACAGCTTTCCAATGGTGTGTGAGTAAAAGAACTGGGAAACGAAGCCGATCCTAAGTCGACGTCCTTCCGGCGGAGCTGGGCGTGCAACCACTCCGCCGTCCGCGAGCGTGGGGTACTTGGCTCGCAGCAGCCTGCATAGGCGGGCATTCAGGTCACGATTGTTTCGATTTTGGTATGCAAGGTAGAACCAGGATGGGTCTACATCCTGTTCGGGGCACTCCACGCCAGCATTAGCATGCTCCAAATCCAAGAGTCCGTGCTCGAACCGACCGCGCCAGTCCAATAAGGACTCAGCACTCTCGGCAACATTGGGCAGCACCATCGCCGCATGGAGTGCATGACTCAATCGATCCGGCTCGCATTCATGCGCACGCATGTGGCTTCGCTGCGCCTCATCCAATCGACCCAGTTCCTGCAAAGCGATGCCGAGATTGCTGTGCGCCAGGGCGTACCCTGGTTGCAGGCCCACAGCGAGTTCGTACGCGGTCACAGCGTCTTGGAGGCGCCCCATTTCCCGGAAGGCAGTTCCAAGATTTGCGGCCGCCATGGCGTAGTGAGGATCCAAGCGCAAGGATTGTTCGTACTTCTGCACAGCCTCCGAGAATCGACCACGCATGAGCAGCGCATTGCCAAAATTGTTCTGCGCCTCCGCATCCCTTGGCAACAATGCTGCCGCCCTCTCGAACATGGACAGCGCATCCTTGCCACGCATTTGTGTCGCGGTGGCCAGCAACTTCCAGCACTCGCCCGACATCGGGTAGCTGAGCACCAACTGGCCAAGCTGCATCTCCGCTTGCGTAAAGTGCTCCCGCTCAAGCAGCACCCGGACGGCCTCCATGACTGCTTTCGGCGGCTCGCTATCCTGACGCAACGCGGGAGCAAACACCGTGGAGCCTTGGCAACAATGCTTGAATTTCTTGCCACTCCCACAAGGGCATGCTGAGTTCTTGCCTGGCTGCATGTCGATGATCTGCTGCCCCTTCAATGTTGAGGCATCTATGGCTGAGGGAGCGAGAGTATAGGCGGAGGAGCAACGCTGTTCGCGGTGTCTGGCCGCCACCTAAGCTGCCGCAATCGACAGAGACTGAAGTCAAGACAACAAAAAAAGGGGCGCCTTGCGGCGCCCCTTCTGAACTCACACAAAGATGTGCTTAGTTCTCGGTCGGGCGAACCATCGGGTACGAGATCAGCGAGTTGGTCTTGCCGGTCGTCACGTCGTAGTTCATCACGTTGTACAGGCCATGCACAGTGTTGGTCGGCGCATCGATGATGGCATTGACGGCCAGACGGGTTGCGCCCGTGTTGGTCGAAGCGCAGATCGTCTTCACGTCAATGACCTTGGTCGTGCCAGCCTTCAGGGTACCGGTAGCACCAGCGCCCATCGTGCAGGTAACGCCTTCTTCAGTGATGGCAGAGATCACGTAAGGAGCGTCAACCGAGTACTGGCTCGTCAGCACCACACGCGACAGGTAGTCGGCGTGGATGGTGGCAAAGGGAGCTTGCAGTTCGGTACCGTTACGGGTAATCGAAGCCAGCGCAGTAGCACCGACGTTTGCCGTGGTCGAGTCCGTAGCGGCATCAACATCCAGCTGAGCGGTGTAGGTGCTAGCAGGGACCGCAGTCGTGCCGGTCACTTCATAGCACAGCGTCTTCGCAACAGCGGTAGCGCCGACGGTGAACGACACGCCGCCGGTCACAAATGCCGTCGCGGCCACATCCTTAGCAACGCAGTCGCCCAAGGTGTTCAGGTAGATGTTGCCGAGCTTAGCCGCGGTGTTAGCACCCGCCACAGCACTGAAGTCACCCTTCACCACGACAGCGGTGTTGGTGCCAAACAGGTCAGCCATGTCCACGGCCGAACCGTCTTGTTCCAGGACAGGAGTCGTGGAATCAACGTCATGGGTAATCAGACCCAGCTTAGCAGCAACCTTGTCGCCGGCAACCGTCGTCACGAACTTCTTGAAGCCAGTGCTGACGTTAGCAACGTTGGAGACGACAGTCTCAGGAGCCACAGCAAACGCAACACCGGTCGCGAACTTCACGATCGTGCCAGTCTTGGTGTACAGCAGGCCCGAACCAGTAGCACCGGCCACAGCACTGACAGCCGTTTCATGCAGCGAGTAAGTAACTTGCACCGGCGAAGCCGTGCTGGTCACGCGCAGCGAAGGAGTCTTCACAGCAACCACAGCCGTAGAAGCGAGGTCGGTGTTGGCGGTGATCTGATAGATCACGTAGGTGTCAGCGGCAGCGCCACCAGCAACCTTGGCGACGCTGACGTTACCAGCAGCACCAACCTGCAGGTCAGTTGCTTCGACAGCGCCGTGCGCGATGTGAGCCTTGGCATTTGCGTAGTCGATGCGGATGTAACGGGTTTGACCGTTGCTCACACCGAAACCAATCTTCGACTGCCAGTTCAGCGTGTTAGCTGCCTGCAGCAGAGGCGTCGTGCTGTTGTAAGCCAGTTCCTTGGCGTACGTCGAGACGACCGGAGTGGCGGCGTCGAAGTTGACGTCAGCCGTAACCGCGGCGAACGCACCGCCTCCAACCAGCGCACCGATCGCCAGAGCGGTCGCCTTGATCACATATTTTTTCATTCGGTGAACTCCACAAAGGTTATGGATTAAAAGACTCAAAATGATTCGCGAATCACACGTACCTAATTGCACGCTCGCGCATTCTAGAGCACGCCATCACAGCACTGTCAACGAACCAACGCATATTGCGGGTAAACACCTTAGCTTCTGAGTTCAGGCCCACAACACTGTGTGACGGCATATTAACGGCAGCGCAAGACCCGTCTTGAGGTAAGAAGCGGCTTTGTTGTGCATGAGCGACAAGGCGGATCAAGAAAGCGTGATTCATTGGGCTGAAGCAATCGCGAGGGTGGCTGGCTCAAGCGCTGAGCCAAGCGGCTCGCTCGCATGCATGTTGCGCATCGCTGCTTTATCTAGAGCAAGGGTTGCCGCTGCTCAAGACACGATGCCTGGCGCTTGGTACTCGGGCACCAACTGCCGCAACAGCGCGCGCGACTTGGCATCGTCCGCCAAGGGATCATTGGCAATCAAGGCCTGCAGCCACTCATCCACGCGCACACCTTCTTCCTGCTGCTGTGGCGCCTGCTGCAGCCGCGCCACAGCCAACCTGGCGATGGGCGTGGGCAGCACGCTGTCGCGATCGGCCAGCAGTTCCTCATACAGCTTCTCGCCCGGCCGCAGGCCCGAGAACTCGATGCGCACCTCATCCAGGCTGCGCCCCGAGAGCCGGATCATGTCCCTGGCCAGATCGACGATGCGCACCGGCTCGCCCATGTCCAGCACATAGACCTGACCGGTCTCGCCGATGGCGGCGGCCTGTACCACCAGGCGGGCAGCCTCGGGGATGGTCATGAAGTAGCGCGTGATGTCAGGATGGGTGACGGTGACTGGCCCGCCCCTGGCGATCTGTTCCTTGAATTTGGGAATCACGCTGCCGCTGGAGCCCAAGACGTTGCCGAAGCGCACCGCCATGAAGCGCGTGGCATGACCCAGCGAGGCCATATGGCTGACGACCAGCTCGGCCGCACGCTTGGTGGCGCCCATCACATTGGTGGGGTTCACTGCCTTGTCGGTGCTGATGAGCACAAAGCGTTCGGCCCCCGCCTCGGCGGCAGCCTGGGCGGTATGCCAGGTGCCCAGGGTGTTGTTGCGCAGCGCGGCCCAGGCGTTGTCCACCTCCATCAGCGGCACATGTTTGTAGGCGGCGGCGTGGAAGACGATCTGCGGCTTGAAGCGGGCAAAGGTCTGGCGCAGATGCGCGGCGTCCTTCACATCGCCCACCAGGCGCACCAGGGGCAAGTGTGGGAAGCGCTCGGTGAGCTCCTGCTCGATGGCGTAGAGCGCGTATTCGCTCAGCTCGTAGAGCACCAGGCGCTGCGGACCGAAGCGCGCCACCTGGCGGCACAGCTCGCTGCCGATGCTGCCGCCGGCGCCGGTGATCAGCACCACCTTGCCGCTCAAGGCCTCGCTGATGCCCGCCTCGTCGAGCTGCACCGGCTCGCGGCCCAGCAGGTCCTCGGGCTCGATATCGCGCAGCTGATCGAGCTTGCTGCCCGAATGCAGCTCGGCGATGGTGGGCACGGTCAGCACATGGCGGCCGGTGCGGCCGGCCAGGTCGAGGGCGCGGCGGCGGCGCGAGGCTTCGGCCGAGGGCATGGCCACGATCAGGTCGGTGATGCCGTGCAGCTCGGCCAGTGCCTGGGCATCGTCCAGCGTGCCCAGCACCGGCACGCCGCCCACGCGCAGCCCGCGCTTGGCGGGGTCGTCGTCCAGCAGGCCCACCACCACCCAGCCCTGGTGCTGGATGCCGGCCAGCAGCAGGCGCGCGGCATCGCCGGCGCCCATCACCAGCGCGCGGTGGGTTTCCTTGGCGCTGCCACTGAGGCGGCCGCGCATATGCTCGTAAAGCATGCGGTAGCCCAGGCGCATCATCGCCAGGCCGATCAGGCTGAACATCGGGTGCAGGGCCAGCACGGCGCGCGGCACGGCCTTGAGCTCGGCCATCAACACGATGCTGGCGCCCAGCGCCCCGGCGATCAGGCAGGCCGCCGCGAGGCGCTTGGCCTCCCCGAAACCGCTGAAGCGCCACATGCCCTTGGGCACCTTGAGGCCCCACAGCACCAGCACATAGAGCAGGGTCAGGCCGGCAATGACGGCTGCGTCGTAGCTCGGGCGCGCCGACATCCAGCGTTCGAAACCCAGGCGGAACAGATAGGTGGCCTGCCAGGCCAGCGCCACCACCAGCGCGTCGAGCAACAGGGAAACGGGTTCGCGGTGCCGGCGCAAGCGCGTCAGAAAGGTGTCAAGCGTTTGCCACAGCACGGGTGTCGGTCGATCGGTTAAAAAAACGTTGATGCTGAGTCTTCAGGGTAAATCCGGCCCGGGAAGGCGCACAAGCGGGTGCTACCGTGTCGCGCAGGTGTCATCCGCATGCCTCGGGCCGGCCCGATAGTTCCAGCCTGCAATTGTGCCCGCTGCCATCAGCTTTCTTCCAACGTGTCGCCTGCCCTCTGCCATCGTTCACTCCGTTTGCTGCTGGCCACCCTGTTGCTCGCTACGGGTCTGCATGCCCAGCCTCTGCCCGAGCTGCATGCCTACACGGAGGAATGGCCGCCCTACAACTACAGCGAGCGCAATGGCGAACTCAAGGGCATTGCCACCGAGGCGCTGCGCGCCGCCTGCCACGAGGCTGGCCTGCATTGCAAGATCGAGAGCGTGCCCTGGGCGCGCGCCTATGCCTGGGCGCAGAGCAAGCCCAACACGCTGGTCTACACCACCGCGCGCAAGCCCGAGCGTGAGCAGCAGTTCATCTGGATAGGCCCGCTGCTGCCGCGCAGCACCTGGGTATTCGTGCGCGCCGACGCCTTGAAGCAGCATGGCGACAGCCGCGATCTCAAGGCCTACCGCTATGGCGTGGTGCGCGGCGAGGCGGCGGCGCAAGACCTGGCCGCCGCCGGCGTGCCCGCCACCGCCATCTTGAGCGACAGCTCCAATGCCGCGGTGCTGAAGCTGCTGCAAGGCGGCTGGGTCGATGCCATGGTGGACACCGAGATCGGCATGGCCTGGAGCCAGCGCAATGCCGGCGGCCTCGAGCTGACCCGACTCGCCAAGCTCAGCGACGAGGGCGCCTACTACTTTGCGCTCAACCCCAAATCGGATCCGGCCCTGGCCGACAAGCTCAGCGCCGCGCTGGAGCAGCTGCGCAAGGCTGGCAGCATCGACGAGATCGTGCGGCGCTACACGCGCTAGCCAGCCAGCCGGCTGCCCCAGCTGCTTCTGATTACAAAAAGACTGTACCTGCCGCGCTAGTTGGATCAAGAATGCGCGGGGAAGGCGTTCGGCCTGTTATGCCGACGCAAGCCAACCAGCATGTCTGCGGGGTGAAGTCATGAACCTTAGACACCTGATCCGTAGCAACGAAGAAGACCTTGCCCTCGCTGAAAGCATCGTGCTCGAAGCTGCGGACTATCGGCTACAGACCTATGGGCAGTTCCCCGGCGCCGCTGATGGTGACTCGCTGTTTTCCTGCTTCCCGGCGGAGTGTGCTGAAGATGACCGCTTCCTGTTTGCCGTCGTCGACCACAAGACTTCGGTCGGCCTGCTGCAGGTGGCACGTGGCTACCCTACCCCAGACATCGCGCACATCGGGCTGCTGTTGCTCAGGCCGCAACAGCGACACCGGCATATCGGCTGCCAGGCCGTCGAACAGCTGGCTCACAAGCTCCGCACCTGGAAGGACGTGACGCACATGCAGTTGGGCGTACTCACCAGCAACACGGCCGCCATCCGCTTCTGGCAACACTGCGGCTTCGTGACCACCGCATCAGAATGCCGTGAAACCGGTTTCCTCAGCAGCGGCAATGTGATGGTGCGTGCCCTGAAAGCCAAGCCAGTCTGCAAGGGCGGCCGCTGCGAAATCAGCGCTGATCACGCGCATGCCAGGCATTTGGCCGCTGTCATGCGCTGAGGCCAACGCGGCCTCAGCCGCTCGACGCCTTCTCAACGGCTGAGCGCACGCAGGGTGCGCCAAATAATGCGCAAGTCCAGGCCCAGCGAGCGCTGCATCACGTACTGACAAGCCAGCTCGAGCTTCTGCGGCATCAGCACCTCCACATACTCGCGCTCCGGGTCGGCGGCGCGGGCCAGCAGCTCGCTCTCGTGGCGGAACTGCAGCGAGGCCGGATCGGTGATGCCGGGGCGCACCGAGAGCACGATGCGGCGCTGCGCCTCCGGGTACAGCGCCACATAGCGCGGCACCTCGGGCCGCGGCCCCACCAAGCTCATCGCGCCGCGCAGCACGTCCCAGAGCTGGGGCAGTTCGTCGAGCTTGCTGGCGCGCAGGAAGCGGCCGCTGCGCGTGATGCGCGGGTCGGCACCCACGGTGATCTGCAGGCCCGGTGCGTCGCTGCTACGACTCATGTGCATGCTGCGGAACTTGTGAATCAGAAAGGGCTTGCCATGCCGCCCCACCCGCTCCTGGCGATAGAACACCGGGCCGGGCGTGTCCAGCTTCACCCACAGCGCCAGCAGCAGCAGCAGCGGCGCCAGCAGCGCCAGGCCCAGCGCGGCGCATATGAAATCAAAAGCGCGTTTAGCCATCAATCAATCAACTGAGGGCAATTTCGCGCACCGCGGCGATCACGCGCTGCACGTCGGCATCGCTCATCGCGGTGTAGAGCGGGATGCTCAACATGCGCTCGTAGGCCTTTTGCGAATGCGGGAACTGCTCGGGGCGCAGATCGTAGCGGTCACGCCAGTAGGGGTGCAGGTGCAGCGGGATGTAGTGCACGCTGCAACCGATGCCCTTGGCGAACATGCGCTCGATGAAGACGTCGCGCTCCATCTCCAGCTCGTCGGCCAGGCGCAGCACATAGAGGTGCCAGGAATGCTTGTCGCCCTCGGGCGGCTGCGGCGGCAGGATCAGCGGCAGGTCGGCAAAGGCATCAAAGTAGGCCTGGGCGATCTGCTCGCGGCGCGCCTGGAAGGCATCGATGCGCTTGAGCTGATGCAGGCCCAGGGCGGCGGCGATATCGGTGAGGTTGTACTTGAAGCCGGGCGCGACGATCTCGTAGTACCAGCTGGGCACCTTGGCGGTGAAGCGGTCGAAGGCATCGCGGTTCATGCCATGCAGGCGCATCACCTTGGCGCGCTTGGCCAGCTCGGCGTTGCGCGTCACCAGCATGCCGCCCTCGCCGGTGGTCATGGTCTTGTTGGCGTAGAAGCTGAACACCGTGGCATCGCTGCCCATGGTGCCGATCAGCTCGCGCTCCAGCGTGGTGGGTAATGCGTGCGCCGCGTCCTCCACCACGCGCAAGCCATGCTTGCGGGCGATGTCGAGGATGGCCAGCATGTCCACCGCCAGGCCGGCGTAATGCACCGGCACGATGGCGCGCGTGCGCGGTGTGATTGCAGCCTCGACCAGCTTGGGGTCGATGTTGAGCGTGAGCGGGTCGATGTCCACCAGCACCACGTCGGCACCCAGATAGCGCACCACCTCGGCGGTGGCGGTGAAGGTATGGGTGGTGGTGATGACCTCGTCGCCGGGGCCTATGCCTAAAGCCTCCAGCGCCAGATGCAGGCCCGCGGTGGCCGAGTTGACGGCGATGCACTCGGTCTGTGGCTCGCCGAGGTACTCGGCAAAGGCCTGCTCGAAGCGCCTGGCCTTGGGCCCGGTGGTGACCCAGCCGGAGCGCAGGGTGTCCACCACCTCGGCGATTTCGTCCTCGCCGATTTCGGGCAAGGCAAACGGAAGGAAGGGCAGATCGCTCATGGCAGGGCTTACTTTTCTATCACGGCCAGCACATGGGTGCGCAGCCAGGGAATGACATTGAACAGCGTATAGGCGGCGGGATGCAGGCGGCAGACGGCGCGCGCCAGCGGCGGTGCCAGCGTGACGCGCTGCACCCGCAGCCGCCCCGCGGGGAACAGCGCGCGCAGGCGCCGCAGCGGCACGCCGCGCACATCAAGGTTGCGCGGATTGTCGACGATGAAGTCGTACCAGAGCACCGCCCCGCCCGGCTTCAGCCAGCGCCACATGGCCTCCGCCAGCTGCTGCTGCACCGCGTCGCTGAGGATGGAGGAGAACACGGTGGATTGCAGCACCAGGTCCTGGCTGGCGTCCTGCAGCGGCGCTTGCGAGGCATCGCCCAGGTGCAGCTGCACGGCGGCGGGCAAGACCTGGCGCGCGGCCTGGTAGCGCTCGGGCAGCAGCTCGATGCCGCTCAGATGCTCGGGCACGAGGCCCAGGCGCAGCATCTCCAGCAGATTGCCGCCGGCGCCGCAGCCCACCTCGGTGAGGCACCAGTCCTGCGGCGCGCCGGGCCGCGCTGCCAGCTGGCGCCACAGCGCGCGCTGGCGCTCCTGCAGCATCTGCCAGACCTCGGGGCGCAGCAGGCTGTAGCGGTCCGACGGCACGCGCCTGGCGTAGCGCGCCGCGATCGCGTCCAGCTCCTGCTTGCGCTCCTTTTCGCTCATTGCAGGGCCTGGATGAAGCGCGCCGCCAGCACCGGATAGGTGTGCTGGGCCAGCACAAAGGCGCGGCCGCGCGCGCCCATCGCGGCGCGCTCCGCGGCCGGCAGCGCCGCCAGGCGGCGCACGCCCTCGGCCACCGCGCTAGCATCCTCGGGCGGCACGGTCAGGCCGGCGCCGGCCTCGGCCACCGGGTCGTTGCCCGCCTCCACCGAATGCAGCACCGGCCGCTCGGCCATCATGTAGTCCATCAGCTTGTTGGGCGCGATGCCGAAGCGGTAGATGGGGGTGCGCTGCCAGCCGATGTAGGCGATGTCGAAGGCGGCCAGCAGGGCCGGGATCTGGCGCTTGGGAATGGGCGCGAACATCGCTACATGGCTCAGCCCCTCGGCGCGCACACGCGCTTCAAGGCGCGCCTTCTCGTGGCCACCACCGACCAGCACGATGCTGATGGCGTCGTCCTTCAGGAGCCTGGCTGCATCCAGCAGCGTGTCCAGCGCATTGGGCAGGCCGTGCGAGCCGGCATAGCCCAGCACCAGGCGGCCGGCGGCCCTCTGCGCCTCAAGATGTGCTGCCAGCTCGGCATTCAGCGGCTCACCCTGCCTGTCCTCGTCAGCCTGCCATTCGTCCAGCGCAATGCCATTGGGCACGATGTGCAGCTTGCGCAGATCCAGCCCATGCGCGGTCATGTGGTCCTGCACCTTGGGCAACATAGAGACCACCACATCGGCATCGCGGTAGGCCTCGTTCTCGGCCTTCTGGCACAGCAGCGCAAAGGGGTGGCGCGGCGACATGCCCGAGAGCTCGATGGGCGAGAGCGGCCAGAGGTCGTGCACCTCGTAGACCAGCTTGGCGCGGGCCATGCGGGCGACGCGGCGCGCCACCCAGATGTCCATCGGATAGGTGCTGGAGGCGATCACCGCATCGGGCGCGAACTCGCGCGCCAGCATCTCGGCATCGTTCCAGACCTGGCGGCAGAAGGCCCAGATATTGCGCACCCGGCCCAGGCCATTGCCTTCGTAGGCCGGCGTGTCGTACCAGCAGTAGGCAATGCCATCGATCGTCTGGCCGCCGGGCTGCGGCTGGCTGCTGCGCACATGCGAGTGCGAGGCCGCCAGTATCAGCACCTGGTGCCCCGCGCGCACCCATTCGCGCGCCAGGTAATAGGGCCGGTATTCCATGCCATGCTGGGGCGAGCCGGCGTAATGGTTGATGAGCAGGATCTTCATGTCGTGGGAAATTGGCGCAGGCGCGCCAGAAAACGCTGCACGGCCGGGGCGAACAGGCCATGCCTGGCGACCCAGGCGCGATTGGCGGCGCCGGCGCGCTCGGCGCTGGCGCTCAGCTCTTGCAGACGAAGCGGCAAGCCGGCCAGATCTTCGTCATCACGCAGGATCAGGCCGCCATCCGGCTTCAGCAACTCATGATTGGCTGGCAGGTCGGAGAGGATAGGTAAGCATTCATGCGCCATCGCCTCCAGCACCGAGACCGACACCGAATCGCTCTGCGGCAGGCTCAGATACCAGCGTGCCCGGGCGTAATGGCCGGCCTGGGTCTTGGCGTCCAGGCGGCCGACGAACTCGACCCGTTCGGCCAGGCCCAGCGCGGCCACCTGGGCCTGCAGGGCGGTACGCAACGAGCCATCGTTGGCCACCACCAGGCGCGCCTCGGGCCGCTGCGCCGCCACCGCGGCAAAGGTCGCGATCACACACTCGGGCCGGTAGATAGGCTCCAGCCCACGGTTCGCGAAGAACAGCCAGGGCTGCTTGCGCGCGCCCTGCTTGGGCAGTTCCTCCAGGCCGAAGGGGAAGGTCATGACCTCCGCGGCGCCCAGCTCGCGCATGCGCGCGGCCATGTGTGCGGAGTCGGAGGTGGTGATGTCGCAGGCCTGCAGCACGCGCCGCGTCAGCCAGCGGTAGGGCCAGCCCTGCTCGGGCGTGACCAGGATGTCGCTGCCCCAGGCCGAACCGGCAATGCGCGCGCGCAAGCCCCAGCCGCGCCTGGCCAGCCAGGCCAGCGTGCCATGCGAGGTCAGGTAATGGGCGTGCAGCCAATCGGCGTCCACGCGCCTGAGCCATTGCGCCAGCGCCGGCAGCCTCTTCAGTACCGCGAAATTGCCGCCGCCATGCGCGGGGTCGGTCAACATGGCGTAGCGGCGCTCGGCCGGGATCAGGGCCTCGAAGGCCGCGGAGAAGCCGCGCGACGACGCGGCCCAGAGCTCCAGCTCGGGCGCCAGCGCGCGCGCCCACTTGAGCAGATGCGGGCTCTCGCCATCGCCGATCAGCACCAGCCTCATGGCTTGGCGGCCTCGGGCAGTTCTTTGGCCCAGGCCTGGTAATGCGCGGCCAGCCAGGGGTATTGGGCCAGCAGCTTGGCATCGCCATGGCGCACGTCGCCGATCACCCGGGCGGGCTGGCCGGCCACGATGGCGAAGTCCGGCACCTCGCCGCGCACCTGCGCGTAGGCACACACCACCACGCCGCGGCCGATGCGGGTGTTTGCCTCGATCAGGCTGTGCGGGCCGATGAAGCAGTAGGGGCCGATCTCCACCGGCCCCTTCACATAGCCGGGCGCCGGCCCCTGCTGCGCCGCATAGCCGCGCCCCAGCAGGCGCAGACTGCGGTGCGAGCTGTGCGTGACGATGCTGACGAAGTTGGTGATCTGCACGCCCTCGCCTATCGTCAGCCCGCCATGGGCGTCGAGAAAATTGAACTGGCCGATGAAGACATGGTCGGCCAGCTGCAGCTGGCGCTCGCCCTCGATGCAGGTGCTGGGCGCGATGCGCGTGTGCGGCAAGACCTGGCCCTGGGCCGAGCGCTCGCCGAACACGATGCGGAAGAACAGCGCCCGCCACAACGCGCGGCGGCAGCGGTTGATGACGCTTCTAAGCCAGGCGCTCATGCTCAGCAAAGCCTTTCCAGTTGGCCAGGGCCCAGAAGAAATAGCCGAAGTACAGCAGCATCGCGGCCGACACGCCCCAGGCCGCACCGATCAGGCCACTCCAGCGCAGGCCCAGCCCCAGCCCCAGCACAAAGGCCGCCTGCCCCACCAGGGCCAGGCGCAGCGCCCAGGCCTGCGCGCCCCAGGCCATGGTGGCCACCGACAGCGGCGAGGCCACGAAGTGCAGGGCGATGTAGGGCGCCAGCGCGCGCGCCAGTTCACCGGCATCATGCCAGCGCTCGCCGAACACGCGCGCAAACAACCAGGGGCCCCACAGCATCAGCACCGCCATCAACGGCAGGGCCAGGGCCACCAGCAGGGCCATGGACTTGCGCACCAGGGCCAGGGCCTCGGCGGCACTGGCGGCTGCCACCAGGCGCGGATACAGGGTCTGCGACAGCGCCCCGCCCACCAGGCCGGCGGGCGCCTTCAGATAGCGCAGCGCCAGCGCCCAGTAGCCGGCGGCGGCGTCGCCGGCCCAGGCGGCGATCAGCAACATGGCAAGGCTGTCCTGCAGGGCGGTGGCGAAGGCATGCGGGGTGTTGAGCAGGGGGAAATCGCGGTGGCGGCGAGCCAGGCGCTGCAGGCCCTCGCGGGGCTGGCGCAGCAGGCCACGCCAGCCACCCGCGGGGGCGGGCCGCGCCAGCAGCACGGCCGTGGCCAGGCCCGCCAGCACCGGCCCCATCAGCAGGCCCCAGGCCCCCAGTTGCAGCAGGCCCAGCGCCACCTGGGCCAGCGCGCCGCCGCCATACTGCAGCACGCGCGCCACCGCCAGCAGCTGGAAGCGCTGCGCCCGGCTGGCCCAGAGCGTGAGCCATTGCGTGGCCGCGCCGGCCAGCACCGCCAGCGGCAGCCACCAGGCCAGCTCGAGCTGCTGGCGCCAGGCCAGCAGGCCACCCACCACCGCGGCCACCGCCGTCACCACCAGCAGCAAGCGCAGGCACAGCCCCATCAGCAGGGCCGCGTCGGACTCGTCCTTTTCAAGCGGCAGGGCGAACTCGTAGCGCGCGCAGCCCACCACCGCCAGATTGGTGGCGACCGACCAGACCAGGCTGAAATGGCCGAATTCATTGGGCGAGAACAGGCGCGTGACCCAGGGCCCCAGCAGCAGCGGCAAGAGCTGGGCCAAGGCCCCGCCGGCCAGCAGGGTCAGGGTGGCCCTGAACAGCCCATGCCTCACCGGCTCACACCCTGGCCACGTGTTGCTGCAAGGCCTGGCGCAGCGCCGCCACCACCACGTCCTGCTGCGCCTCGCTGAGGTCGGCGCTCATCGGCAGGCTCATGACGCGCCGCGCCGCCGCCTCGGCATGCGGCAAGACCTGGCCCCGACCGAAGCGCTCATAGGCCGGCTGCTGATGCAGGGGGCGCGGGTAGTGGATGGCGGTGGGGATGCCGGCGCCGTTGAGCGATTTGATGACCGCCTCGCGTTGATCGACCTGCAGCGTGAACTGGGCCCAGACGCAATCGCGGTTGCCGCGCACGGCCAGGCGCTGAACGCCCAGTGCCTCGGGCAGGCCGGCCAGCAGTTCCTGGTAGCGCTCGCCGATCGCCAGACGCCGCGCGATCTCCCAGTCGAAGCGCTCCAGCTTGGCCAGCACCACCGCGCATTGAATGGTGTCCATGCGGCCGCCCACGCCCAGCCGGGTGTGGGTGTAGCGCTGGCTCTGACCATGCACGCGGATCTCGCGCGCGGCCTGCGCCAGCGCGTCGTCGTCGGTGAAGAGCGCGCCGCCATCGCCATAGCAGCCCAGCGGCTTGCTGGGGAAGAAGCTGGTGGCGCCCCAGGTGGAGAGGCCGCAGCTCTTGCGGCCGCGGTAGCTGGCGCCAAAGCTCTGCGCGGCGTCCTCGATCACCGGCAAGCCGCCATGCCGGGCGGCGATGGCGTTGATCTCGTCCATATCGCAGACCTGGCCGTACAGGCTCACCGGCATGATGGCGCGGGTGCGCGGCGTGATGGCCGCCTCGATCAGCGTGGTGTCGATATTGCAGGTATCGGGCTCGATGTCGACGAACACCGGCACGCCACCCAGCAGCACGATGGTCTCGGCGGTGGCGGCGAAGGTGAAGGGCGTGGTAATGACCTCGTCGCCCGGCTTCAGATCGAGCGCCATCAGCGCGATCAGCAGCGCCTCGGTGCCGCTGGCCACGCTGATGCAGTGCTTCACGCCCACGTAGGCGGCGAGCTTCTCCTCCAGCTCCTTGACCTCGGGGCCCATGATGTACTGGCCATGGTCGAGCACGCGCTGGATGCGCGCATCGATGCTGGTCTTGAGGGCGGCGTATTGCGCCTTGAGGTCGATGAAGGGCAGCAGGCTCACGCGAGAGTTCCTTGTTGCACGAGCACGCACCGGCGCTCGTCGTCCTGGAGTTCGTAGACATCGCCGGTGTGCGGGCATTGCGCACGGCCCTGCGCGTCGAACACCAGCCGTTCGCCGTAGCGGCTCATCCAGCCGATGCGGCGCGCCGGCACGCCCACCATCAGCGCGAAATCGGCCACGTCCTTCTGCACCACCGCGCCAGCGCCGATGAAGGCATGGCTGCCGATGGTGCTGCCGCAGACGATGGTGCAGTTGGCGCCCAAGGTGGCGCCGCGCTTCACCAGCGTGCGGCGGTACTCGGCCTTGCGGGCCACCGCGGCGCGCGGGTTGTAGACATTGGTGAACACCATCGAAGGGCCGCAGAACACATCGTCCTCCAGCGTCACCGCATCGTAGACCGAGACGTTGTTCTGGATGCGCACGTTGTTGCCGATGGCCACATCGTTGCCCACGTAGACGCCCTGCCCCAGAGAGCAGCCCGCGCCGATGCGCGCGCCCGGGCTCACATGGGCAAAGTGCCAGACCTTGGTGCCATCTCCTAGCTGCGCGCCCTCATCGACGATGGCGCTGTCGTGTTTCCAGTAGCTCATGGCGAGATTCAGAAGACGAGCGGCAGACCGACGCGCTGGCCGTCACGCGCGCTGCGGTAGGCCGCGATCAGGATCTCCAGCGAACGCAGGCCCTCGTAGCCGTCGACCTCGGCGCTGGCCTCGCCGCGCAGGGTCTGGATGACGTTGTCGTAGTAAAGCGGATGGCCATGGCCATAGACGCTGCCGGTCTCATAACTCGCATTGCGCACCGCTTCGTCGTCCGCATGCGGCTCGGCGAACTGCCAATGCTCGATCTTGTTGACCGCGGTGCCGCCGATCTTGACCGTGCCCTTCTCGCCCAGGATGGTGATCGAGCCTTCTAGGTTCTGCGGATAGGTCAGCATGGTGACGTTGATCGAGGCCAGGCCGCCATGGCGCAGGCGCGCCGAGAGCACGCCGGTGTCTTCGGCCTCGATATCGCGCGCCAGCGTGGCGGTGTAGGCATGCACGCTGTCCACCGGGCCGACCAGCCAGTCCAGCAGGTCCACATAGTGGCTGGCCTGGTTCATGAAGGCGCCGCCGTCCAGATCCCAGCGGCCGCGCCAGGGGGCGGCGTCGTAATAGCTTTGCGGGCGGGTCCAGAACACGTTCACCGTGCTCATATAGATGCGGCCGAAGCGGCCCTGATCGATGGCGCGCTTGACCAGCTGCACGGTGCTGTTGAGGCGGTTCTGCTTCACCACGAAGAGCTTGACGCCGGCGTCGCGGCAGGCGCGCACCATCGCCATGCCTTCCTCGAACTTGGTGGCCATGGGCTTCTCGCTCAGCACATGGCGGCCGCTGCGGGCCACGGCGATGGCCTGCTGCGAATGCAGGCCGCTGGGGGTGGCGAGCACCACCACGTCGGCATCGCTTGCTGCCAGCAAGGCCTCCAACGAGGCAAAGCCTGCTGCGCCGGTGGCGGCCACCGCGGCTTGCAAGGCGGACGGTTGATGATCGCAAACCGCCACCAGTTCGGCGCGGCCGGCATGCTTGGCGAGCGCCTCGATATGGTTCTTGGCGATGCGGCCGCAGCCCACCAGGGCGAAGCGTATCGGTCGATCGAGGATGGGCAGCGCGAGCGTCATGGGGAGCCAAATTCAGGCGAAGCAGCAGATTCTACGGGGGGGCTCCCGTGCAAACCCCGCGCACCGCCTAAAATCGCCGCCAATTCAATGAGTTGACGCGATGACCCAGCACAGCCCCACCGCCCCCCACCACAGCCCTGCCGCGCAGGATGAAAACCAGCTGATCACCGAACGCCGCGAGAAACTGGCCGCCCTGCGCGCCAAGACCGCCGTCCCCTTCCCCAACGATTTCAAGCCCCAGCACCGCGCCCTGCCGCTGTTGCGCAGCTATGGCGCGCTGGCCAACGAGGAACTCGAGCCGCAGGCGGTGGCGGTGAGCGTGGCGGGCCGCCTGATGCTCAAGCGCGTGATGGGCAAGGCCAGCTTCGGCACCCTGCAGGACGCCACCGGCCGCATCCAGCTCTTCGTCACCAAGGATGGCGTGGGCGAGGAAAGCTACGAGGCCTTCAAGCACCTGGACCTGGGCGACATCGTCGGTGCCGAGGGCACGCTGTTCCGCACCAAGACGGGCGAGCTGTCGGTGCGCGTCAGCAGTCTGCGCCTGCTCACCAAGAGCCTGCGCCCGCTGCCGGACAAGTTCCACGGCATGAGCGACCAGGAGCAGAAGTACCGCCAGCGCTATGTGGACCTGATCACCGACGAGCAGGCGCGCGCCCGCTTCGTGGCGCGCTCCAAGGCGGTGTCCTCGATCCGCAGCCATATGGTGGAGCATGGTTTCCTGGAAGTGGAAACGCCGATGCTGCACCCGATCCCGGGCGGCGCGAACGCCAAGCCCTTCATCACCCACCACAATGCGCTGGACCAGGAGATGTACCTGCGCATCGCGCCCGAGCTCTACCTCAAGCGCCTGATCGTGGGTGGCTTCGAGCGCGTGTTCGAGATCAACCGCAACTTCCGCAACGAAGGCATCTCGGTCCGGCACAACCCCGAGTTCACGATGATGGAGTTCTATGCGGCCTACTGGACGCACCATGATCTGATGGACTTCACCGAGGAGGTGCTGCGCCACGCCGCGCGCGCCGCCACCGGCAATGCGCGCGTCAGCTATGCGGGCAAGGAAGTGCACCTGGACCAACCCTTCGCCCGCCTGTCGGTGCGCGACTCGCTGATCGCCCATGCCGGCCTCACGGCCGCCGAGGCCGACGACGCCAGCGCGCTGCATGCCAAGCTGAAGGCGCTGGGCGAGGAGCCGCCCAAGCACTGGACCCTGGCCGAGCTGCAGTTCGGCATGTTCGAGGCGGTGGTGGAAGAAAAGCTCTGGCAGCCCACCTTCATCATCGACTACCCGGTGGAGGTCTCGCCGCTGGCGCGCGCCTCCGACACCAACCCCAAGATCACCGAGCGCTTCGAGCTCTTCATCACCGGCCGCGAGTACGCCAACGGCTTCTCGGAGCTGAACGACGCCGAAGACCAGGCCGCGCGCTTCCAGGCCCAGGTGGCCAACAAGGATGCCGGCGACGAGGAG
>Ga0208125_100531_pt1 | contig 21210 bp, 20 predicted proteins | sample LakWasM128_HOW14_2_FD_183938 | JGI IMG/M metagenome (GOLD analysis project Ga0208125, IMG submission 183938) | Freshwater sediment methanotrophic microbial communities from Lake Washington under simulated oxygen tension - Sediment Metagenome... | ecosystem: Environmental > Aquatic > Freshwater >...
CAGTGCAATGTGGGCATCGGCATGCCGGGGTGCCAGTGCAATCGCCTTCTCCAGCGCATGCTTGACCCTGCCGCCCAGCCCTTGCGCCAGCGCCTTGGCTACGCTGATGCCCTGGCTGTAGCGGCCCAGGGCGTAGGCCTGCCAGTACCAGGCATTGGCGTTTTCGGGCTCCTGCGCCGCCTGGGCCTCGGCGCGCCCGGCAACCTGCCTGAACAGATCGAGGCGGGCTTTTTCCCCGGGCTCCAGGTAGTTGGCATACACCGCGGTGGCTTTGTTGGCAACCGTGATGCCGGCCCCGCCGGCACGCAGGCCCGCCGCCGCGGCCTGCTCGAATTCGCCGTTGTGATAAAGCGCCCAGGCCTGCAGCACGGCGGCATCCTGGGGGCAGGGCTCGGCATCGTCGCAGTGCAGGCGGCTCCACTGCGCTTTGACGCTGGCCGCATCCAGGCGGTAGCCACCAGCATGGGGGAAAGGGGTCCATGGGGCCATGGTGTGTCTCCTCGGGTTGGGGATGGTGTGCGGTGGTCAGCCGGTGGCCGGTGCGTAGGCGCCCACGATCTGCTGCAGATGCGCCCGCTGAGCACTCTCCAGATAGGGCAGGAGCAGGTTCAGCACATGGTGCGCACCCCGCAGCAACGCTGCCTGGGCGCTCTCGGGCTCCAGCGCGCGGCGCGGATCCTGCACGTATTCGAAGCTCAGCCAGTAGGTCAGCACCACCACCATGCTGGTGGCGGTGGCCTGCCGATCGCTGGCATCGATGCGCAAGGCGTCTGCGCGGCCCATGCCATCGAGCATGGCCCGCACCGCGCGGGTCTTTTCTTTCAGGATGGCCTGGAAATGCGTTTCCAGCCGGCGGTTCTTGGACAGCAGGTCGTTCAGGTCGCGGTACAGAAAGCGGTATTGCCAGATGATTTCAAACAGCGTGTGCATGAAGAACCAGGCATCTTCCACGTTGCGCACGTTGTCGCTGGCACCCAGCAGGTCGTACAGCGACTGTTCATACCGGTCAAACAGCGCGTTGATGAGCGTGTCCTTGGCCGGGTAGTGGTAGTACAGGTTGCCGGGGCTGATGCGCAGCTCGGCCGAGATGAGTGTGGTGGACACGTTGGGTTCACCAAACCGGTTGAACAGGTTCAGAGACACTTCCAGGATGCGTTCGGCAGTGCGGCGCGGCGCTTTCTTCTCCATGGATGCGTGCCCCTTTGTCTCGTTGTTTCTTGCGCTCCGAGGGCTACTCTAACCCAGCCGATTTTGGTGCAATGCAGCATCGAAGCGCAACGCTGGTGTGGCCTGCGGGGGCATTCGTTCTTTCGCGGTGTGATGTACCGCCATCTGGGGGCAAGAAAAAAGCGACTGCACACCACGGCGTGTCAGTCGCTTCCATTCCGAGCCCGTGCGCCGTTGCGCGCGCTGGGCGCCTGAAAGACTCTCGCCTCAGAGGCTGAGAGTTTTTCGGCCGTGTCCGAAAGGCATGTCAAAACGCGCCGGATCCAGGCGCAAAACGCAGCCATAGCTCGGGCTATGGCGAGTATTTGCAACGACGAGCCGGTGTGTTTTGGCGTGCAAGGCGGGCATGGATGAAAGACTCTCAGCCTCTTAGGTGGCAGAGGATGCGTCCGGCGCAGCGCTGGCCTTGGGGGTGGCGGCAGCGCGGGGCTTTGCCACAGCCTTCTTGGCGGGGGTGGCTTTCCCGGTGGGTTGGGCTGCAGTTTTCTGGGCCGCCTTGCGCGGGGCGGCCTTGGCCGCAGGCTTCGCAGCGGTTTTTGCCGATGCAGATGTGCCGACGCTCTGGGTCAGCGCATCAATGCGTGCATGCAGTGCCTCGATGTCGCGCGCCGAAGGCACGCCCAGTTTGCCCAGGGCCTTGGCCACACGCTCTTCAAAGAGGTTCTCCAGCTTGTCCCACTGGCCCTGGGCCTTGGAGCCGATATCGCTGGCCATGGTGGTCATGCGGCTGGTGGCTTCGGTGATTTTCTCTTCGGCCACGGCCTGCGTCTTGCGCTGGATGGTCAGGCCCTCCTTGACCAGGGCTTCAAACACCTTGCCGCCTTCTTCCTGCGCCTTCGAAAAAGCGCCCAGGCCCGCCAGCCAGATCTGCTGCGCCGAATCCTTGACGGTGCTGGACAGCTGGGCGTCGCTCTGCTTCTTGTCGCCGCTTGTCTTCTGCATCTTCTTGGCCATGGAACCTCCAATCAGGGGAAAGTAGAAAGTGTAGAGGATGGCTGCGCACGGACTGTGTTCGGCAAGCGTCCCGTTCGGTGCAGCACCTGGTTACGTGACAATCCGAAGCGGGTGCGATAATTTTCGGCTTTGCCAGCAGGCAGTATCTTTGGGGCACATCATGATTCTCGTCACCGGCGCCGCCGGCTTCATCGGCGCCAATTTCGTTCTCGACTGGCTGGCGCAATCGCAAGAACCCGTCGTCAATCTCGACAAACTGACCTACGCCGGCAACCTCGAAACCCTGGCCTCGGTGCAAGACGATGAACGGCACACCTTTGTGCAGGGCGACATCGGCGACAGCGCCCTGGTGGCCCGCCTGCTGGCCGAGCACCAGCCGCGCGCCGTCATCAACTTTGCCGCCGAAAGCCATGTGGACCGCTCCATCCACAGCCCCGAAGACTTCATCCAGACCAATGTGGTCGGTACCTTTCGCCTGCTCGAAGCCGTGCGCGCCTACTGGAGCAGTTTGCCGGCTGGTGATAAAGCGGCATTTCGCCTGCTGCATGTCTCCACCGACGAGGTCTATGGCTCGCTGGCCGCAGGCGATGCGGCCTTTACCGAACAGCACCGCTACGAGCCCAACAGCCCGTACTCGGCCAGCAAGGCCGCCAGCGACCACCTGGTGCGCGCCTACCACCACACCTACGGCCTGCCGGTGCTCACCACCAACTGCAGCAACAACTACGGCCCCTACCATTTTCCTGAAAAGCTCATCCCGCTGATGATCGTCAACGCCCTGGCCGGCAAGCCGCTGCCGGTGTATGGCGACGGCATGCAGGTGCGCGACTGGCTCTACGTCAAGGACCACTGCAGCGCCATCCGCCGCGTGCTCGAAGCCGGCCAGCTGGGCGAGGTTTACAACATCGGCGGCTGGAACGAAAAGCCCAACATCGAGATCGTTAACACGGTGTGCGCCCTGCTCGACGAGCTGCGCCCCAGAGCCGACGGCAGCAGCTACCGCACGCAAATCAGCTACGTCAAAGACCGGCCCGGCCACGACCGGCGCTACGCCATCGACGCCAGCAAGATCGAGCGCGAGCTCGGCTGGAAGCCTGCCGAAACCTTTGACACCGGCATCCGCAAGACCGTGCAGTGGTATCTGGCCCACCCCGAGTGGGTGGCCAACGTGCAAAGCGGCGCCTACCGCGACTGGCTGCAAACCCAATACGCGGGCACGGTTGCGGCATGAAAATTCTTCTGCTCGGCAAAAACGGCCAGGTCGGCTGGGAACTGCAGCGCAGCTTGGCCTCGCTGGGCGAGGTGACCGCACTGGACCGGCACAGCACCGACTTCTGCGGCGATCTGGGCAACCTGGCCGGGCTGCGTGAGACCGTGCAGCGCCTGCGGCCCCAGGTCATCGTCAACGCCGCCGCCCACACCGCCGTGGACAAGGCCGAGAGCGAGCCCGAGCTGGCACGCCTCATCAATGCCACCGCCCCCGGCGTGCTGGCGCAAGAGGCGCACCAACTGGGCGCCTGGCTGGTGCATTACTCCACCGACTATGTATTTGACGGCAGCGGCAGCCAGCCCTGGGTGGAGACCGACACGCCCGCACCGCTCAACGTGTATGGCCAGACCAAGCTGGAAGGCGAGCAACTGATCGCCCAGCACTGCCAAAAACACCTGATCTTTCGAACCAGCTGGGTCTACGCCGCGCGCGGCGGCAACTTTGCCAAGACCATGCTGCGCCTGGCGCGCGAACGCGAGCGCCTGACCGTCATCGACGACCAATGGGGCGCGCCCACCGGCGCCGAGCTGATTGCCGATGTCACGGCCCACGCCATCCGCCAGGTGCTGCAGCGCCCCGCCGGGCCGCACGGCGCGGCGGGTATCTACCACCTTGCCGCCAGCGGCCAAACCACCTGGAATGGCTATGCAAAACATGTTCTGGCCCAGGCAGTGCAAGCGCAACCAACTATTGAGTTGGTAGCAAAAGAAGTGGCCCCCGTGCCCACCAGCGCCTTCCCCACGCCCGCCATGCGCCCGCATAACTCGCGCCTGAACACCGAAAAGCTGCAAACGGTGTTTGGCCTCACGCTGCCCGATTGGCACACCGGCGTAACGCGCATGCTGCGCGAAATTCTGTGATCCGATAATTGATGGAATATTTCACCAATTGAGGTGCTTATGCGAACCACTGTCACCATTGACGATGCGCTCTACCAGCAGGCACTGGACATGATCGACCCTGGTATGGACAAGGCAGAGCTGTTCCGCGCAGCCATTCAGACCTTTATCCGTGTGCAGGCGGCCAAGCGCCTGGCGGCTCTGGGTGGCACGGCGCCCGACATGCAGGATGTGCCACGCCGCCGCGAAGCGCTGCCCTCGCAATGAATGTACTGGTCGATACCTCGGTATGGGTGGCCCATTTCAGGTGCCGCAACGACGCATTGGTCGATTTGGTGGCATTAGATTTGTCGCTCACCCACCCGATGGTGATTGGCGAGCTTGCCTGTGGCACACCACCGGCGCCCCGTAGCCGAACCTTGCACGACATCGGGCTGTTGCGCTCGGCCGCCCTTCCTACCCAGGCAGAAGTCTTGGCGTTCATCGAAGACAAACAGCTCTATGGCCTTGGCTGCGGCCTCATCGATATCCATCTTCTCGCATCCACACTCATCACCCCCGGTGCCACGCTGTGGACCCTGGACCGACGGCTGGCTGGGCTGGCCGCAAGGTTCGGCGTGGCCCATTCACCCACCCCCTACGCCCAAGAGGGCAAACCTTCATGACCCAGCGCAAAGGCATCATCCTCGCCGGCGGCTCCGGCACCCGCCTGCACCCGGCCACGCTGGCCATCAGCAAGCAGCTGCTGCCGGTGTACGACAAGCCCATGATTTACTACCCGCTCAGCACCCTCATGCTGGCGGGCATTCGCGATGTGCTGATCATCAGCACCCCGCAAGACACCCCGCGCTTTGAGCAACTGCTGGGCGACGGCAGCCAGTGGGGCATGAACCTGCAATACGCCGTGCAGCCCAGCCCAGATGGCCTGGCCCAGGCCTTCATCATTGGCGACAAGTTTGTGGGCAACCACCCCAGTGCGCTGGTGCTGGGCGACAACATTTTTCATGGCCACGACTTCGCCCCCTTGCTGGCCCAGGCCGACGCCCAAACCAGCGGCGCCACCGTGTTTGCCTACCATGTGCAAGACCCCGAGCGCTACGGCGTGGTGGCCTTCGATGCCAATGGCAAGGCCAGCAGCATCGAAGAAAAGCCTGCTAAACCCAAGAGCAACTACGCCGTTACTGGCCTGTATTTCTACGACCAGCAGGTGGTGGATATCGCCAAGGCCGTGAAACCCAGCGCCAGGGGCGAGCTCGAAATCACCGCCGTCAACCAAGCCTATCTTGATCTGGGCCAGCTCAACGTGCAGATCATGCAGCGCGGCTACGCCTGGCTCGACACCGGCACGCACGACAGCCTGCTCGAAGCCGGCCAGTTCATTGCCACGCTGGAGCACCGCCAGGGCCTGAAGATCGCCTGCCCGGAAGAGATCGCCTGGCGCAACGGATTCATCACGTCCGAGCAGCTGGAAAAGCTGGCCAAGCCGCTGGCCAAGAATGGCTATGGCCAGTACCTGCAGCGCTTGTTAAATGAAGGGGTTCGGCTTTGAAAAAGCTGACCGTCCAAGATCAGGAATCCCTCCCCACGCTTATCAGCCAGTTGCGAGGGCTGATTGAAACCGCACGTGGGCAGGCACTGCGGGCCGTTGATTCCATTCACGTGCGCACTTGCTGGGAAATTGGGCGGCATATTGTGGAATTCGAGCAGCTAGGCGCAGACCGGGCAGCGTATGGTATCCGCCTGATCCCCAGATTGGCGGAATCGCTGACCGCCGAGTTCGGGCGCGGGTTTGATGCCTCCAATTTGCGCTACATGCGGCTTTTTTACCTGGCGTTTCCAATTCGTGACGCACTGCGTCACGAATTGAGTTGGACGCACTACCGTCACCTGCTGCGCGTAGATAGCGAACCGGCCCGGAAAAGATGCCTTTGTAGTGCGCTATTCCGTTCTGCACGAGAACGAACAGCTCTTTGCCAGCAAATACAAACTGGTGTTGCCGTCCGAAGACGAACTAAGGGCAGAGCTGGAAAAGGAACAACTGTGGCTGGCAGAGCAAGGAAAGGCCGCAAAATGAGCGAAAAAATCCAAATGAAAATTACACCCACCGCGATCCCAGACGTACTCATCATCGAACCCAAGGTGTTCGGCGACGCGCGCGGCTTCTTTTATGAAAGTTTCAACCAGAAAGCCTTCAACGAGGCCACCGGCACCAACTACCAATTCGTTCAGGACAACCACAGCCGCAGCGCCAAAGGCGTGCTGCGCGGCCTGCACTACCAGATCCAGCAGCCGCAGGGCAAACTGGTGCGCGTGGCACGCGGGGCGGTGTTTGACGTGGCGGTGGATATTCGCAAGGGTTCGCACACGTTTGGTAAATGGGTCGGCGTGGAACTGAGCGAAGACAACCACCGGCAGCTGTGGGTGCCGCCGGGGTTTGCGCATGGCTTTGTGGTGCTCAGCGAATCGGCAGACTTTCTATACAAGACAACGGATTACTACGCGCCTCAATATGAGCGATCCATTGCGTGGAATGATTTAGATATTGGTATTTTTTGGCCCCTGGAAGCACATGGTGTAGTTGAGCCGAAGTTGTCCGCCAAGGACTCTGCTGCACTGCCCCTGGCCAAAGCAGAGTTGGTCGGGTAGAGTTTAATTTATTAACTGAACGTATTCCTGTTTTCTGACTCGCCGCGTCAAATCGGGTTTTTGTAGGATGGCCATAAGCACAATGCGATATTTGTCGGTACTGATCTCAAGCATATTCGTCAATGTGCCGATGGTATTGCTTGTGCTCGTTTATGCGCGTTTCGGTACGTTCGCAGATTCCGCTGGTATCGGTATCGCATTGGCTTATGCTGCGCCATTGCATTTGTTTTTTTCTATGCAACATGGCGTGGCTATTTTGGCCGGTAACCTGTCATGGTATAAAGTAACTGCCTTGCGGTTTAAGTTTGGGCCGCTTTATTTAATCTCGGCAATAGCCATCTCTCTTGTATACAAAGAGTGGTTGATTTTTTTGGTGGCTCTCTATCGCTTCGGTGATCTGCTTTATGAGCCAGTCTATTCGGAGATGATGCGTTCTGGTGAGTCGCGTCGAATGCTTATCGGTAGCGGTGGGCGGTTGTTCGTATTTTTGATTGGACTCCTGCTGGGACTCGTTCTCGGCCTAGAGCCAACGCTGGTGATTGCTATCTTGGCCGGACTTAATATTGCGATGGCGTTGTGGTCTGCGGGTTCCGAGTGGTATGCGAGCGTTCGGCGCTCGACCCCTGATTGGGCTGGGGTTTTGATGGGGGCTGGCGCCTGTCTCGCGAGCGTCAGTGTCAATGTTCCTCGTTACTTTCTTGCTGACGCACATGTAAGCGAACTAGCTGCGTATTCGAATCTTCTCACAGTCGTGATGGCCGGAACTTTGCTTTTTGTGTCGTTCAATAATCTTCTCTTTGCCAAGGCTTCGCGAGAAGGTTTTAATCAGATTGTCTCGTTTTTCTTGCGTTCGAATTTTCTGGGGCTTCTCGTTATGCCGCTTGCCTTGTTTCTCGTCGTTCGAGATTTTGCGGTGGCGAAGCTGCTTGTTGTCATGGGGTTGGGTGTAAATTACCAGTCGTATGCAAGTTTACTTCCATTATTCTGGATTTTTTATTGCTTGTTGTATTTGCAGAATGTGGCGAACTGCGTTTTGATATATTTTGGAGGAGGGCGTCAGATATTTCTTTCGAATTTTCTATTGTTGATATTTCTCGCTTTCGGATTTCTGTTTTTTCAGGAAGAGGTGGGGGCGTATCGGACGCTGGTTATAGTTATTGCTTCTATGGTTGTTTTTCTCTTGGTTATGGTCTCGCTGGTGTTCTTGCATCTTAAAGGTGAGCGAGAGCTTGTGTGAATATTTAAAATATGACGTTTTATGTTTTAATATTCGCTGTGCTGTGGGTGGCTCTGCTCGTGTCGGTGATCAAGGGGAAGGCGCCGATTTTTATTGAAATTATTGCGCTGACTGTTTTTGTGTTGGTCGCTGGACAGCGATTTGAGACGGGGAATGATTGGCTTGTTTATCGAGATCATTATGTTGCGATTCAGAATTTCGGCCTGTTAGGGGGTGAGGGAGAGGAATTTCCTCGCTTTGAACCATTCTATGTGTTGCTTGTGTATGTGGTCGGGGCGCTTTTTGATTTTCAGACTTTTCTCCTTTTGGTTGCTGTGTTTAATGGGGTTGTGCTTTTCCGTTTTTCTAAGGTCTGGGGTTCTAATTTTGTAGGTGTTGCCGCAATATATTATGCGTGGTTGTACTTGGCAACGCAGATGGCGACAACTCGTTACTCGATTGCGATTTCGTTTGTTCTGCTTGCATTGCTTGCTTTTTTTGAGAGTAAAAGGTGGCTAACATACGTGCTACTGCTGGTTGCGACTGGATTTCATGTTTTTTCGTTGGCATTTTTCCCACTTTTCTTTTTCTTTAGACGGGGGTTGAGTCTTCTTTTGGCGTTGTTGTTGCTTGTGGCGGGCTCTGTTGTTGTTGGTTTATTTTTGTTTGCGGTAGGGGCGGGCTATCTTTCTTGGATGCCTTTTGCGGAGAAGGTTGCTTTATATGCTGATGTAGCGACGGTTGGGAGTGCTTCTGCGGGAAGTGTCGCTTATATCGTCCTGAACTTACTTTTCTTTTTCTGGCTAATGACTGCTTTTGATGGCGGCATTCGAACTCGTGTGGCACAGTGGAGTGTCTTTTATCTCTTGTTTTATCAGATTGTTTTGTGGATGTTGCCCGTTTTTTGGGGGCGCGTTCAAGTCTTTGTGTTGATTGTTCAGGCTTGCGTTTTGGCGGGTTATCTAGTTCGGCGTCGGAGTGTTTTTGAGGTGCTTGTGGTGGGTGTTCTTTCGCTGGCTATGTTGGTGAAGTTAGTGATCGATCCGGCATTTGTATCTTATATTCCTTATCAAAGCTATTGGTTTGATAAACTGTTTGCTGATACGGCGCGTGAGGATGGCGAGGATAGATTTTTTGAGGCGATCAACCTTAATCGCGAAAGAAATTCGCGGTAACAGGTGGGCCGAAGATTATTTTTTGATTTTTTACTGGATTGTAAATCTGGTGTCGATTATGTGGTTGGCTTGCGAGGTCGAATTACATGAAATGAGTGTGTATGATTAGTGTTTGTATTGCAACCTATAATGGTGAAAAATATATACGAGAGCAGTTGGAATCTATTCTCGCACAGCTTAATGTTGAGGATGAGGTTGTTATTTGTGATGATCAGTCTACTGATCGAACGTTGGCTATTATTGCTGGTTACAAAGATGCTCGCCTCCGTGTATTTCGCAACGAAATTCGATTTGGTCACGTTGGAAACTTTGAAAGAGTGATTTCATTAGCGAAGGGTGATTACATTTTTCTTTCTGATCAGGATGACGTATGGATTCCTGGCCGTGTCGTTACGATGATGGGCGCGTTGCAGAGTAATGGTGGAATGTTGCTTGTAGGCAGTAATTTTGATTTGATTGATGGGGGCGGCCAGCGCGTAGGTGAGTTCAGGCGTCTAGGACCAGTGAGACGGTTTCGGTTGCAGCAATTATTTGCTATCTTTGCGGGGAGGATGCCTTATTTTGGTTGTACCTTCTTGTTTAAAAGAGAGGCTGTGCAATATTTTCTTCCCATCCCCCTGGGAGTCGAGTCGCACGATATTTGGTTCGCATTGATTGCAAGCGCCGTGGGGCGGATTGTTAATTTGGCGGAGCCGACGTTATTGCACCGAATCCATGGCGGTAATGTTACTACGCAACGGCGGAGGACATTGGCGGTTATTTTTCGATCTAGAATTGTTTTTGCTAAATCGCTTGTTTCACGAATGATTTTTTTGAGTTTTAAAAAATTGAAGAGGATGGATCAATGAGCAATCGCAGTATTTTCAAAAATAAAACTCTTCTGATTACTGGTGGGACCGGCTCTTTTGGTAATGCCGTGCTTCGTCGCTTTTTGTCTTCTGATATTGCGGAGATCAGAGTATTTAGTAGAGACGAAAAAAAGCAGGATGACATGCGCAAGCGCTACAACCATCCCAAGCTCAAGTTTTATATCGGCGATGTGCGGGATTCGCGCAGCGTGGCGTCGGCCATGCGCGGGGTGGACTACGTGTTTCACGCTGCGGCGCTCAAACAGGTGCCGTCTTGCGAGTTCCACCCCATGCAGGCTGTGCGTACCAACGTGCTGGGTACCGAGAACGTCCTGGAGGCGGCAATTGCTGCCGGTGTCAAGCGTGTGGTCTGCCTCAGCACCGACAAGGCGGTGTATCCCATCAATGCCATGGGCATCAGCAAGGCCATGATGGAAAAGGTCATGGTGGCCGCCAGCCGCAACCTGGAAGGCACCAACACGGTGATTTGCGGCACGCGTTACGGCAATGTGATGGCGTCGCGCGGCTCGGTGATTCCGCTATTCGTGGAGCAGGTGCTGGCAGGCAAGCCTATTACCGTGACAGACCCGGCCATGACGCGCTTCATGATGACGCTCGACGATGCGGTGGAACTGGTGCTGTATGCGTTTGAGCACGGCAACAACGGCGACATATTTGTGCAAAAGGCCCCGGCGGCCACGGTGGAAGTGTTGACGCAGGCCATCCTGGCGCTGATGGGCAAACCCGATCACGAGGTGCGCAGCATTGGCACGCGCCATGGCGAAAAGCTGTATGAAGCGCTGCTGAGTCGCGAAGAAATGGCCTGCGCCGAAGACATGGGCGACTATTTTCGCGTGCCGCCCGATGGGCGCGACCTGAACTACGCCAAGTTTGTGGAACAGGGCGAGGCGCGGCTGACGCAAAGCTCCCACGCTGACGAATACCATTCCCATAACACCACCCGGCTGGATGTGGACGGCATGAAAACGCTGCTGCTCAAGCTCGACTTCATGCAGCGCATTGCGCGCGGCGAACACGTTTTGGCAGAGGACTAAGCGATGAAGGTGCTGATCACCGGGGCCAATGGCTTCGTCGGCAAAAACCTGCAACTGCACCTGGCCGAGCGCAAGGATGTGCAGGTGGTGTGCTTTACCCGTGGCGATGACGTGGCCCAGCTGCCCGCGCTGCTGCAGGGGGTTGATTTTGTGTTTCACCTGGCCGGCGTCAACCGCCCCCAAGACCCGCAGGAGTTTGTGTCGGGCAATGTGGATTTGACGCAGGCGCTGTGCCAAGCTGTTGGTGCACTGGCTGTTGCCACGGGCAAGCCGGTGCCCATCGTTTACACCTCGTCGGCCCAGGCCGGGCGCGACAACCCCTATGGCCAGAGCAAGCGTGGGGCCGAAGACGCCTTGCTGGCCGCCGCGCGCAGCCACCAGGTGCCGGTGCATATCTTTCGGCTGCCCAATGTGTTCGGCAAATGGTGCAAGCCCAACTACAACTCGGCGGTGGCCACGTTTTGCCACAACATTGCACGCGACCTGCCCATCCAGGTCAATGACCCGGCCGCGCCGGTGACGCTGGTCTATGTGGACGATGTGGTGGGGCGCTTCATCCAGCTGATGGATGGTGCGGATGCGGCCGTGGATGCCGACGGTTTTGCCACCGTGGCGCCGCAATACACCACCACTGTGGGCGAGCTGGCGCGGCAGATTCAGGCCTTCAAGGACAGCCGGGGCACCCTTATGACCGAGCGTGTAGGTGCTGGCTTGGTGCGCGGACTTTACGCCACCTACGTGAGCTATCTGCCGGTGGAGTCGTTCACCTACACCGTGCCGCAGCATGGCGACCCGCGTGGTGTGTTCGTGGAAATGCTCAAGACGCCAGACTGCGGGCAGTTCTCGTTCTTCACCGCCCATCCGGGCATTACGCGCGGCGGCCACTATCACCATACCAAGACAGAAAAGTTCCTGGTGATCAAGGGGCAGGCCCGCTTTAAGTTCCGTCACATGCAGACGGGCCAGACGCACGAACTGGTCACGAGCGGCGAAAGGGCCGAGATCGTGGAAACCGTGCCAGGCTGGACGCATGACATCACCAACATCGGTGCTGACGAAATGGTCGTCATGCTCTGGGCCAACGAGGTGTTTGACCGGGCTCGGCCTGATACTTTTGCTTGCCCGTTATAAGCAAGATATTCATGAAAAAACTCAAAGTCATGTCCGTGGTCGGTACCCGGCCCGAAATCATTCGCCTCTCGCGTGTGCTAGCCCGGCTCGATGAGCATTGCGACCATGTGCTGGTGCATACCGGTCAAAATTACGACTACGAACTGAACCAGGTTTTTTTCGACGATCTGGGCGTACGCAAACCAGACCATTTTTTAAACAGTGCAGAAGGCAGCACCGGCGCCGCCCACACCATTGGCAATCTCATCATTGGGGTGGACAAGGTATTGGCCGAGGTGCAGCCCGAAGCCATGCTGGTGCTGGGTGATACCAATAGCTGCCTGTCGGTGATTCCTGCCAAGCGCCGCAAGATTCCCATCTTTCACATGGAGGCCGGAAACCGTTGCTTTGACCAGCGTGTGCCCGAGGAAACAAACCGCCGCATCGTGGACCATACGGCGGATGTGAACCTGACCTACAGCACCATTGCCCGCGATTACCTGCTGCGCGAGGGCTTGCCGCCCGATCTGGTGATCAAGACCGGCAGCCCGATGTTTGAGGTGTTGACGCACTATCGACCTCGTATTGATGCCGCCGATGTGCTGGAGCGGCTGGAATTGCAGGCGGGCGGCTACTTTGTGGTCAGTGCCCATCGCGAAGAAAATATCGAGTCACCGCAGTCATTTGCCAAGCTGGTGGATGTGTTGAATGCTGTGGCCGAAGACCACAACCTGCCTGTGATCGTGTCCACCCACCCGCGCACGCAAAAGCGTATTGACGCCACCGGGGCGCGCTTTCACCCGCAGGTGCGTTTGCTCAAGCCACTCGGGTTTCATGATTACGTGAAGCTGCAACTTTCGGCCCGTGCAGTGCTGTCAGACAGCGGCACCATCAACGAAGAGTCGTCGATCCTCAACTTCCCGGCGCTCAACCTGCGCGAGGCGCACGAGCGTCCCGAGGGCATGGAAGAAGCTGCCGTAATGATGGTCGGGCTGGATGTGGACCGCGTGCGCCAGGGGTTGGCTATTCTGGCCACCCAGCAGCGTGGCGACGACCGTACTGACTCGCACGGTATCCGGCAGGTGGCCGACTACAGCATGCCCAATGTCTCCGACAAGGTGTTGCGCATCATTCACAGCTATACGGATTACGTGAATCGTGTGGTGTGGAAGAAGTACTGACGCATGGCGACGCGTATCCTGTTACTGACGCAATGGTTTGACCCTGAGCCGACATTTAAAGGTTTGGTGTTTGCACGCGAGCTGGTGTGCCAAGGGTTTGAGGTAGAGGTTGTCACTGGCTTCCCCAATTACCCGGGCGGAAAGGTATACCCGGGCTATCGCATCAAGCTGCTGCAGCGTGAAGTAATCGACGGGGTGCAGATTACACGCGTGCCGTTGTACCCCAATCACGATCAATCGGCTATCAAGCGGGTGTTGAACTACGCCAGCTTTGCTGCGTCGTCTTTGTTGTATGGCCTGTTCATGGCCAAGCGGGCCGATGTGATCTACGCTTATCACCCACCGCTGACAGTAGGCATCACGGCCAGCTTGATTCGTCTATTTCGTCGTATCCCCGTGGTTTATGACATTCAGGACATGTGGCCCGACACGTTGCGCGCCACGGGCATGATCAACAATCCGCGTGCACTGAATGCAGTGGAGTCTGTTTGCCAGTGGGTATATCGTCGGGTAGATCACCTTGTGGTGCTGTCACCGGGCTTCAAGCGCTTGTTGACGCAGCGCGGTGTTCCAGAACCTAAGGTTGAGGTGATCTATAACTGGGCCGACGAGGCTGCCTTGGCCGCCCCACAGGGGCATCTTCCGGTGAGCTTTCCGGGACCTGAGCACTTTCGCATTGTTTTTGCCGGCAACATGGGCAAAGCCCAGGCGCTGGATGCCGTGCTTGACGCAGCAGCTCGGCTGCAGAAGCGCGCTTCGCGGGTGTGTTTTGTGATGCTTGGGGGTGGCGTGGAGGTGGGGCGGCTCAAGCAGCGGGCATCCCAGCAGCAGTTGAGCAACGTGGTATTTTTGCCGCCTGTTCCCATGGCCGAGGTGGGTACTCTGCTGAGTGCGGCCGACGCCTTGCTGGTGCATCTGCGCAAAGACCCGCTATTCGAAATTACGATCCCCTCAAAAACCCAGGCCTACATGGCTGTGGGCAAACCCTTGTTGTTGGCGGTCAATGGCGACGCAGCGGATCTGGTGTTGCGCTCGGGCGGCGGTGTGGTGGCTGAGTCTGAAAGTGTTGAAGGACTGGTTGCTGCGGCCGAATCGCTGTCGGAGCTTGCACCTGATCAATTGCATGCGATGGGGCAGAAGGCGCAACGCTATTACCGCGAGAGTTTGGCTCTGAAAGTCGGGGTCGCTAGGTTTGGTGCAATTTTTACCCGGTTGGCTTCAGCCAGGCAATCTAAATGAAACGTTTTTTTGACCTCGTGTTAGCCGTCCTCGCCTTGTTGCTTCTTGGTATGCCGCTTTTGTTTTTGATCTGGCAGGTACGTCGCAAGCTTGGTAGTCCGGTGTTTTTTCGCCAAACGCGGCCTGGCCTGCACGGAAGGCCGTTTGAAATGGTCAAGTTCCGCACCATGACGGATGCGCGGGGGCGCGACGGCAATTTGTTTTCGGATGCAGAGCGCTTGACGGCCTTTGGCCGCTTCTTGCGTGCGACCAGTCTGGATGAGCTTCCCGAGCTGTGGAACGTGCTCAAGGGTGACATGAGTCTGGTAGGCCCACGCCCGCTGCTGATGGAGTACCTGCCGCTCTACTCGCCTGAACAGGCGCGCCGCCATGAAGTGCGCCCTGGTATCACCGGCTGGGCGCAGGTGAATGGTCGCAATGCAATCAGCTGGGACGACAAGTTCAGGCTGGACGTGTGGTACGTGGATCACCGCTCGCTGTGGTTGGACATCAAGATCCTGTGGCTGACGGTGAAAAAAGTGCTGGTGCGCGAGGGCATCAGCGCGGCGGGTGAGGCAACCATGCCCGTGTTTAAGGGTACCGGTCTAACTGAAGATAAGCATGATTAATATATTGTTGTTGTCTGCTGGGCGTAGGGTGGAGCTTGCCCAGTCTTTTGCTGCTGAAATCAAGGCCCGTGGCCTGGATGCAAAAATGCTAGCCACAGATATGAAGCCAGAATTTTCTGCTGCGTGTCAGGTGGTTGATGTCGCCGTCAAAGCGCCTCGTGTGAATGATCCAAGTTACATCGATTTTTTGCTAAGTACTTGCAAAGCACATCAAGTAGGCTTGGTTATTCCGACTATTGATACCGAGTTGTTACTACTTGCACAGTATCGGCATGTTTTTGCTGCGGAGGGGATTCATCTCATCATCTCGAACGATACACTGGTGCGTGATTGCCGCGACAAGCGTTTGACGGCAAGTCTTTTCGGTAACCTGGGTATCGACACGCCGCGTATTTTTGAGCGCTCGGCTATTCAATTTCCTTGTTTTGCGAAGCCCTACGATGGGAGCTGTAGCGTTGGAACTTCGGTGGTTCATGATGTCAACATGCTATCGGATGCCATGCTTGCCGACGAGAAAATGATGTTTATGGAGTTGATCGATGGGTCGCATACGGAATTTACCGTTGATGCTTATTACGATAAGGCAGGGCAGTTGGTTTGTTTTGTGCCCCGAGAGCGGATAGAAGTGCGTAGTGGTGAAATTAACAAAGGCATCACGCGGCGTAATCAAGTTTATGACTATCTTTTGCCTAAATTGAAGCGACTTGAGGGGGGGAGGGGTTGTATAACTCTTCAGTTATTTGTCAATTTTCAGACTGGTCGATTCGCAGCGCTGGAAATTAATCCTCGTTTTGGTGGTGGTTATCCACTTTCATACAGTGCTGGTGCAAACTATCCCGGTTGGTTAATTGATGAGTATTTGCTGAATAAAAATATATCATTTTTTGATGGATGGGAAGCGAATTTGCTAATGTTGCGTTATGACGCCAAGGTGTTAGTGCATGGCGCTACATGATTTGTCAAATTCGGTTGTCGTACTAGATCTTGATGATACCTTATACAAGGAGGTTGACTATCACGATTCGGGATTGCGTGAAGTCTGCAACTGGCTTGAGGCGCTTTATGGCAAGTCTCTGGCTGGTGATCTAGCGACGCTTAAACGTCTAGGCGAACGAGACCTATTAGGATCTTTGTGTCGGTTAGCGGGTTTGCCACTTTCAGTTAAGGAATCGTTGTTATGGGTTTACCGCCTGCATGAGCCACGTATACATCTCGACCATGAGACAAAGGAAATAATCAAACTGCTTGAGTCGATATGCAAGGTGGCAATATTAACTGACGGACGCTCGGTAAGCCAGCGTAGAAAACTGATGGCATTGGGATTGAGTCATCTGCCGGTTTATATCTCTGAGGAGTATGGGTCTGAGAAGCCATCGCCGGTACGCTTCGAGTTAATCATGCGAGATATACCTGCACTCGATTACGTCTACGTGGCGGACAATCCCAAGAAAGACTTTCTGGCACCCAATACATTGAATTGGAAAACAATTGGTCTTATAGGGGATGGGCGAAACATCCATTCACAGGACTGCGATGGTTTGTCGGGTGCGCAGTTGCCTAAAAAGTGGATTGCCTCAATTGACGAATTAATGAAATCAATATGCTGAATAATTTCTTCTCTCCCTGGCCCAGTTTTACCGCCGAAGAGGCCAATGCCGTTCAGCAGGTGCTGCTGTCCAACAAAGTCAATTATTGGACTGGCACCGAATGTCGCGAGTTTGAAAAAGAGTTTGCGGCTTGGTGCGGTACGCAGCATGCCGTGGCCTTGAGCAACGGCACGCTGGCGCTCGATGTGGCGCTGAAGGCGCTGGGCATTGGTCCGGGCGATGAGGTGGTGGTGACGCCGCGCACCTTCATCGCCAGTGTGTCTTGCGTGGTGAATGCAGGGGCCACGCCGGTGTTTGCCGATGTCGAGGCGGACAGCGGAAACCTGTCGGCCGCCACGATATCCAAGGTGCTGACGCCGCGCACCCGTGCGGTGATCTGCGTGCACCTGGCTGGCTGGCCCTGCGACATGGACCCGATCATGGCGCTGGCGCAAGAGCGCGGGCTGAAGGTGATCGAGGACTGCGCGCAGGCGCACGGGGCGCGCTACAAGGGCCGTAGCGTGGGCAGCATCGGCCATGTGGGCGCCTGGAGTTTTTGCCAGGACAAGATCATGACCACCGGCGGCGAAGGCGGCATGGTCACCACCAGCGACGAAGCGCTGTGGCGTGCGATGTGGGCCTACAAGGACCACGGCAAGAGCTATGAGGCGGTGTACGAGCGCCGGCACCCGCCGGGTTTTCGCTGGCTGCACGAGAGCTTTGGCACCAACTGGCGCATGTTGGAAATGCAGGCCGTCATCGGCCGCATTCAGTTGCGCCGCATGGCGGACTGGACGGCCAGCCGCACCCTGCACGCCGAAGCCATTTGGGCTGCCTGCCGCCCGCACGCGGTGGTGCGTGTGCCAGACGTGCCAAATGGAAGCGTGCATGCACATTACAAGTGCTACGTGTATGTGCAGCCCGACCACCTGGCGCCCGGTTGGAGTCGCGACCGTATCGTGGAGGCGGTCAACGCCCAAGGCGTGCCGTGCTACCAGGGATCATGTTCGGAGGTGTATTTGGAAAAAGCTTTTGACGGAACCGGTTGGCGCCCGGCCGAGCGCCTGCCGGTTACACGCCGGCTGGGTGAAACCAGCTTGATGTTTCTGGTGCACCCCACGTTGACCCCCGCAGAAATCTCCAAGACATGCGAAACGGTAGCCGCAGTTTTGAGGCAGGCATGCCGCTGAGTCGATTCGCCGCCCCTTTGCTGACGCTGCCGCGCCCCGTCAAACGGCTGGTGGTGGTTCTGCTCGATTTGGTTTTGGCACTAATGTCGGTCTGGGCTGCGTTCTATTTGCGCGTCGACCAGACGGGTCTGCCGCAATTGCAGCAAAAGTATGTCTACCTGCTGGCGCCCTTGCTGGCGTTTCCCCTGTTTGTGCGTTTTGGGCTGTACCGCGCCATTTTTCGTTACACCGGCATGGCGGCGCTGTTCACCACAGCCAGGGCCGTGGGGGTCTATGCGGTACTGTTTTTTATCGCCCTGCTGGTGTTGAAGTGGGACGGGGTACCGCGCAGCGTGGGCCTGATTCAGCCGCTGATTTTTTTGCTGCTGGTAGGGGGCAGTCGGGCGATTGCACGCTATTGGCTGGCGGGTGGCACCCGCAAGGCGCGCCATGCCCAGGGCCGCTTGCTGATCTACGGGGCCGGCGATGCGGGGGTCCAGACAGCGTACGCGTTGGGCCTGGCGCACCAGTTTGTGCTGCTGGGTTTTATTGATGATGACAAGGCCAAGGCGGGGCGCAGCATCAACGGTGTTGACGTCATCGCGCCTGATGAGGTGGCCGATGCCGTGGAGCGCATGGGCGTTACCGATATTTTGCTGGCCATGCCGTCGCTCGACCGCACGCGCCGCAATGAAATCGTTGCCATGTTGCGCAAGCTGCATGTGCACGTGCGCAGCCTGCCCGGCATGGGCGACCTGGCATCGGGCCGGGTGACGATGCAGGATTTTCAGGAGCTCGATGTCGAAGACCTTCTGGGGCGCCCACCCGTGCCGCCCGATTCGTCGTTGCTGGCCAAGAACCTGGCAGGCAAGGTCGTGCTGGTGACCGGCGCCGGCGGCAGCATAGGCAGCGAGCTGTGCCGCCAGATCATTCAAGAGAAACCGCGCCAGCTGGTGCTGGTGGAGCACAACGAGTTTGGCCTTTACTCCATCCACCGCGAGCTGGAGGGTTTGTGCACCGAGCATGCGTTGCCGGTGGACCTGGTTCCGCTGCTCGCCAGCGTCGGCAATTTTGGGCGCCTGAAGGAAATTTGCCACCTGTACCGGCCCGCCACCGTTTACCACGCGGCCGCATACAAGCATGTGCCGCTGGTGGAGAGCAATCCATCCGAGGGGGTGTTGAACAATGTGTTCGGCACCTTGAACATGGCCCGTGCCGCCATGGAAAGCGAAGTGGCCCACTTTGTGCTGGTGTCCACCGACAAGGCCGTGCGCCCCACCAACGTGATGGGGGCCACCAAGCGCATGGCCGAACTGGTACTGCAGGCGTTGTCGGACAGCGCCTCGGTGGTGTTTCACCTGCCCGACGGATCGCAAAGCCCCGAGGTTCGCAACCGCACTCTGTTTTCCATGGTGCGCTTTGGCAATGTGCTGGGCAGCAGCGGCAGCGTGGTGCCCCTGTTTCGCAAACAATTGCGCGATGGTGGCCCGTTGACGGTGACGCACGCGGAAGTCACCCGTTACTTCATGACCATTCCCGAGGCCGCCCAGCTGGTGCTGCAGGCCGGCGCCATGGCGCGCGGCGGTGATGTGTTTTTGCTGGACATGGGGCAGCCGGTCAAGATCATGGACTTGGCGCGGCGCATGGTGGAGCTGTCGGGCATGACGGTGTGCGACGAAGACCACCCTGGTGGCGACATCGAAATCCGCATCACTGGCCTGCGGCCCGGAGAGAAGCTCTATGAGGAACTGCTCATTAGCGATAATCCCGAAGGCACCGCCCACGCGCGCATCATGAAGGCGCACGAAGACTTCCTGCCCTGGCCACAGCTGGCATCGGTACTGGTGGAAATGCGGCACGCCGCCATACAGAGCGATCAGGAAACCATGAGAAGCATCCTGCTGCAACTGGTGCATGGATACAGCCCCGAGTCCTTGCGGGCATCCACCAATGAACAGGCGAACGGGGAGGCCCCGCAACGGCACACACCCTGTACATCGGGTCAACTGAATATTTTGGAGTGAAGAATGCGTAAAAAAGTCGTGGCCGTGTTGGTTGCCATGGTGGTTGGTGCGGGTGTTGGGGCGGCTCTGGGCTACGGCCCGCTGCTGCGCTACAAATCCGAGGGTGTGCTCAGCATGGAAATCGGTACGTCGGAATACAAGCGATTTGCGGAATTGGCCGTGGACGGGCACACGGTGCAGCAGTATGTCGGCGTGGTACCGCCGCCGGGGCTGGAGCCATCCCAGGTTGAGCAACTGGTACGTGACATGCCGCGTGGCGAATGGCTCATGCCCGTGCCCAAGGTCAGCAAGGTGGATGCCAAGCAACTGCCGGATATTTTGTTGCAGATCGAACAAGAGCGTGAAAAGCTGCTTCTCAGCAAGGAAGGCAAGGAGGGCAAGGCCTCGGTCTACCTGGGTGTGCAGCTGAGCTATTCGGCACCCGACCCCCACCAGGCCGCCGGTGTGGCGGGCTGGCTGGGGGCGTATTTCAAGGACGTGGCCACGCGCGAGACGGTACGCGACCAGGTTTCCCGCTGGGCGGCGGACAACCGCCAGTTCTCCGACCGCGCGCTGGAGCGCAAGCTCAAGTACCAGTTTGACATCGAGCAGGCGCAGAACCGCGTGGCGGCGTTGAAGAAGGTCATGTCCAGTTATCCCGACGCTGCGCGGCGTGAAAGCCAGCAGGTGGTGGATGTGCGCAAGGACAACGAGAAGTTCATGTCGCCCGTGGCGCAGCTGGTGGGCGCAGAGTCTGAAATGATCGATATTCGCGAAAAACTCCAGCGACTCGACCGCGAAATGGAGCAGCAGGCGTTTGCCAAGGCGCTCATCGCAGACGCACAGGCAGCGCTGGTCCAGGCGCGCAGTGGCAGCGAGAGCGTACTCAAGCTGGCCGATGTGATCGTGCGGTTTTCCAAGGAGACCAACACCGAGGCACAGCGGGAAAAGCTGTCCTCGCTGGCGGCAGACATGTCGTCCATCAGCGCCCGTTTTCTGTCGCAAGCGCAGTTCATCGCCCAGCCGTCCGTGCCCAGCCGGCCGGAGCGTCCGCGCCCGCTGATGGTGATTGCGCTAGTGGCCG
>Ga0208125_100532_pt1 | contig 21086 bp, 19 predicted proteins | sample LakWasM128_HOW14_2_FD_183938 | JGI IMG/M metagenome (GOLD analysis project Ga0208125, IMG submission 183938) | Freshwater sediment methanotrophic microbial communities from Lake Washington under simulated oxygen tension - Sediment Metagenome... | ecosystem: Environmental > Aquatic > Freshwater >...
GCAACTTTTTGTGCAAGTGAAACGGGCTCAGCAGAAGTTTGAGACAAAAGGTACTTCTTAATTGAATGCTCAGCGGGCAGCAGCTTTATTAAAGCATGATAAGCAACCCAGAAGAATGCAAGTACTAGAAGCAGTACTACCCAGTAATAAAGTCTAATAGCAAGATATCCAGACATCGAGAGCCTAACAAAAAAATAGACCTTAAATCTTAATTACTTTTCTCAGGCACATATCCACTAGCCGTATCCGCGCCATCACCAAAAAAGTATTTTTCAGTTTGCTCGGTTAAATATTTACGTGCGGATGGATCTGCCAAACTTAGGCGATTTTCATTCACTAACATGGTTTGTTGTTTTAGCCATGCTGCCCATGCCTCTTTACTTACGTTTAAATAAATGCGTTTGCCAAGCTCGCCCGGGTATGGAGGAAAGTCCATGCCGTCTGCTTCTTTGCCTAATTTAATGCAATTGACTGTGCGTGCCATTTTTAATGCCTTATGTACTGAATAAAAGCACTATGATAACGCAAGGCTTTAAGTGCTGCGAGTAAGCATGCTAATATTGCGCGATTATTTAATGAAGAAAGTCTAGAAAAACATGAAATCTAGTATCGAAAGTCCCTTTAAAGGCAAAACTGGTTTACGTCGTTTGATTAACGCATTTGGTTATTCAATAGAAGGCTTTAAAGCGGCGTTTAAACATGAAGATGCTTTTCGACAAGAAGTGTTTTTAGCGATTGTACTGATTCCATTAGCATTTTATTTGGGTAAGACTTCAATTGAAAAAGCCCTGATGATTGCTAGCGTGCTGTTAGTCATGATTGTGGAGCTATTGAATTCAGCGGTTGAGGCTGCGGTAGATCATACTTCGACTGAGCACCATGCGCTAGCAAAGCGCGCTAAGGATATTGGTAGCGCCGCCGTATTTTTTGCGCTAACTATCGTGTTGGTGGTGTGGGGCTTAGTGCTATTGGGTTAATTTGCTTTTGCACCTGACAATAAAAAAGGCCGCAATTGCGGCCTTTTTTATTGATGACTGATTCAATTTCGACTAGTGAATTTAACTGGTGTTTTTAACTAGTACTTTGTTTCGCCAGAATAAATTCGCAGCTTAGCGCATGAGCAAAAGCTAGGCGTTATGCATATAGTCGAGGCTCTCATATATTTGCAAAACTGAAATGTCCAAGCTTTGTTCTTTTTGTTTCAATATATTTAAGATTCTCCACCTTAGGTGAAATGCTAATAGGACTAATTTGAGTCACGTTAATGCCTAAGTCTTTTAGTGCGTGATATTTTTGAGGGTTATTACTCAGCAAATTAATTGAAGACACTTCTAAATTTTTAAGGATGTCTGCTGCGATTTCAAATGTCCGTAGATCTACAGGTAATCCAAGTGCTAAATTTGCTTCTACAGTATCCAGCCCTTCATCTTGCAGGGCGTAAGCACTAATTTTATTTGCAAGCCCGATGCCTCTACCTTCGTGGTCGCGAAGATAAATGATGATGCCTTCTTTTTTGTTCGCGATGGCTTGTTGAGCAAATTTTAATTGCTCACCGCAGTCGCAGCGGCTAGAAGAAAATGCATCGCCCGTCAGGCACTCAGAATGTACTCTAGTTAACACGTTAGACTGATTGGATGGCTTTCCCATCACTAGTGCAACGTGTTCTACTTGGCTCCGATTGTCGCGATAAATATGAATTTGGAAGTTTCCAAAATCTGTTGGTAATGTTGAGGATGATACTTTTGTAATATTGGTCATAGTAAACTTTAGCGAAGTGCTTTAATGGCACCCATTCTAATGAGTTTTGCTCTAACAATGTTACGACTAATGCCTAATAGTTTGGCAGTTTGAACCTGATTATTGTGGCAATAGTGATACGCTGTCTTGATGATAACGTCTTCAAGGTTTTCATAGATGGTGTCTCCTCCTTCTTCAAAAATTTGATGAAGAGACGTTTCTAGTGAGTTCGATTCATTAACGGCTTGATATGTAACATTGCTTTCTTTAGGCCGATGCAGTTGAATAGTTGAAAGCTGCAAATCCTCACTTCTGACTATATTGTTTTTGCAAATTAATAAGGCATGATGAATAATATTTTCCAGCTCGCGTATATTGCCTGGCCAATTATGTTGTAAAAGCTTCTGTTTGCCTGATTCATCTATGCGTATTTCTGCATAACCTAGTCTGCGTCGATACTCACCTACAAAATACTCGGCTAGCGGAAGAATGTCACCAGGTCTATTTCTTAATGTAGGTAGCTCAATGTGAGCGACGCGTAAACGATAAAATAAATCTTCTCTAAAGTGACCTGCTGCCACGGCTTCTTCTAACCGAACATTCGTTGCGGCTACCAGACGTACATCGATTGGCGTGGGTTTTCTTGAGCCTAATCTAACAACTTCTCGTTCTTGTAAAACCCTTAATAGTTTTACTTGGCTACTTAAGGGAAGGTCACCAATTTCATCTAAAAATAAGGTGCCTCCATTCGCAGCCTCGAACCATCCTGATTTAGCAACAAGTGCACCAGTAAAGGCGCCTTTTTCTTGGCCAAATAACTCACTTTCAACCAAGGACTCTGAAAAAGCGCCGCAATTTACAGCAATAAATGGCCCATTTTTACGCTGACTAAGCTGGTGAACATGGCGTGCAATAAGTTCTTTTCCTGTACCAGTTTCACCAATAATAAGTACATTTGCTTCACTTGGCGCAATTTGTTGAACGCGAGCGAGTAGTGCTTGAGATTTTGGATCCTCAAACACTTGAGCTGTGGCGCGTATCGATTTAGTAAGCGCTTGAGAGTTGGGTAGGGTTAGTAATTGCATATTTTTTTTCTCCGGATGGGGAGGGTCAAAGTCATATTTAGCAAGCTCGAATTGTCTATCTAGCATCTTGTTCATGAGTAAAATGTAGGTGTTGGGTATTTTTGTTTCAAAACCCAATCACCTAGCTCCTTTAACTTGTAATCAATGGGGTCATGGAGAGTGTGCGTGCGTATATTTCGCCAATATCTATCCATGCATAGACCTGCATGTGTTGAACGTGAACCAGTGACTTCGAACATTCTGCTGGTGATGTCTAATCCAATGCGCGTCGTCAGTATTTTTGCGGCTGCAATTTTGATTGCAACCTCTCCACGTGCAGCTTCTGTTAATTTGTCTTCTTTTAACCAAGCTGCATCTAAAAATGTAGCTGCAACTTCCGTAATGGCGCGTGCGCTTTCTAAGCTTGCCCAGAACTCACCGTAATGCCCGATGATGTAAGGATCATCTTCTGGTTTGTGAAAGTCGGAACCATTCCACGCTCTTGCTTCATTTAAGGTGTAGTGACGAGCTTCCCGGAATGCGCCTTCTGCAATACCTAGATAAATATTAGTCAGTATTAATTGGGCAACGAGTGGTCTCAAGCACGAATATGGAGTGCTTAATGGACCTGGGTCAGCTAATATTTCATGCTGTTCGACTCTGACACGTTCGAAATTGACGCTACCGCTATCTGTTTGGCGCTGTCCCATATTATCCCAGTCTTGAATCACATTGATGCCTGTGCGCCCAGTCGGTAAAGCAGCGATAATTAATTTAGATTTCCCATCACTGTTTGGATTATGTTCAAGAGCTGATGCAATCAGCATTTCTGAATCTAGTGCTCCAGAGCAAAAACTTTTTTTCCCTGAAAATTCTGACCAATGACTAAATGACCTGCTTACAGTACGGTCATCCGTTGGATTTAAGGCATTTCCCCAAAACCAATTTTGGCGCGCTGTTTGCTCAAACCAAGTTTCCCATTGCTCATTTTTTGAGAACAGCCGAACAGTTGCTAACATTAAATGTTGAAAGGCAAACACGTGTGCAATGGAGCTATCTGATTTTGCAAACTCACGTACGATCTGCATCGTTAGTTGCCAGTTTGCGTCAAGTCCCCCGTATTGTTTGGGTATGATTAGCGAGAGAAGCCCGCTTTCGCGGATTTGATCGCGTTGCTCTTTTGGCGTACCACCTATCTGGTCGCGCTCAATCGCGGTTAACTCAAATTCTGCTGAAAGTCTCTGAGCAACCTGCATAGGGTCTTCTATTTCATGATGAGTAGAACCTGCAACGTCACTTTGAACTCGCTTGCTCAGTTCAGCGGATTGCTCATCTGCCAGAATGTTTGAAGCCATGCATGTTACTCCTGTTAGTTAGTCTAAATAAGTATATTGCATGAACCGTGCCAGTCTTAATAATGGATAAGAATTAGCTTATGCTGAAAATTAAGCAATATGTGAAACCCTTGATGTACCAATGCTGCAGGAGCAGCAGTATTGTATTTTTTCTAAACTCCAAGCCTTAGTTCATGAGCGTTATCCATTTAAATCCCATTCTCTAATGCTGCTCTATCAGCATTAGATTTGCATAGGTGCTGATTGAGCAGCATCCATGCAGCATAAAAAGCTCAACCTAGCTCTGAAATGGCTAAAAAGCGTCGTGGCATGCAAATTGCAGATAGTGCTTACTAAGATTTTTTAAGAGTAAGGATTGTTATGCAGATTTTTTGGTTTCTACCTACCCACGGGGATCAGCGGTATTTAGGAACGTCAGTGGGCGCTAGACCGGCTACCTATACCTATTTAAAACAAATTGCACAGGCGGCAGATCGCTTGGGGTTTAACGGCGTGTTAGTTCCTTCAGGGCGCTCATGCGAAGACCCATGGGTTGTGAGTGCTTCATTAATTAATGAAACCGAGCGATTGAAGTTTTTAGTAGCGGTGAGACCTGGATTCACTTCACCAACAGTATCAGCAAGAATGGCTTCAACATTGGACCGCATTTCAGGTGGGAGGTTACTAATCAACGTCGTTGCTGGTGGAGACCCAGAAGAGCAGCAAGCGGATGGTAGCTTTCTACAGCATGATGAACGTTATATAGAAGCCGGAGAATTTCTTAAAGTTTGGAAAGCAGTTTTACAGGGTGAGACCATTAGCTTAGATGGTGAATATATCCATGTTAAAGGCGCGAGATTGCCATCAGGTGCATATCAAGAACCATACCCACCATTATTTATTGGCGGGTCATCAGATGCGGCAATTGATTTAACTGCAGAGCATATTGATGTTTACCTAACATGGGGTGAACCACCAGCAGCAGTGGCTGAAAAAATACAGCGTGTCAGGGCCGAGGCTGCTTTAAAGGGTCGTACCGTAAAATTTGGAATTCGCTTGCATATTATTGTAAGAGAAACCAGCGAAGAGGCTTGGCAAGCAGCAGATCAGTTAATTTCATATGTCACTGATGAGACTATTGCTGCTGCTCAAGCAGCTGTGGCGAAGTTTGACTCGGTGGGTCAGAAGAAGATGTCCGTATTGCATGGTGGAAAACGCGGCAATCTCGTTGTGTCACCTAATCTTTGGGCTGGAGTTGGATTAGTCAGAGGTGGAGCTGGTACCGCTTTGGTTGGCAATCCGCAAGAAGTGGCAGATAGAATCAAAGAGTATTCAGCATTAGGTATTGAATACTTTGTTTTTTCTGGGTATCCGCATTTGGAAGAGTCTTATCGAGTTGCGGAGTTATTGTTTCCATTGTTGCCCGTAGAGTTAAGACCCGCTAGCGAAGCTGCCATCAAAACTAATATGACTGGCCCATTTGGCGAATCCATTACAGAGCGCCAACCAAAAGTTTCAGCTTTCAAAGGATAGACATGACCATTATCAGTAAACAAGAAGTATTAGCTGAAATAGCTCAAACGGCGACGCCATTTGAAGTGGCGGAAAAGTTGGCTGCCTATTTTGCATTAACAGCAGCCGAGCGTGATTTGATTGGTGGAACGCCATTTGAGCAACGGCAAGCAATAAGAGACAGTGGCTTATTAAAGCTTATTATTCCAAAGTCCTTGGGTGGTTTAGGGGCAAGTTGGGCAGAGCTATTTCATATCATTCGTTTATTTGCACGAGTGGATAGTTCTTTGGCTCAAGTGTTTGCATTTCAATTTCTTATGTTGGCCTCCATTCGCCTATATGGCACAAAGGAACAGTGGCAAACACTATGGAAAGAAACGGCAGAAAAGAACTTGTGGTGGGGAAATGCTTTAAATCCTTTAGATAACCGCACCATAGCAACTCCATTTGAAAATCATCTGGTTTTTAGTGGCCAAAAGAGCTTTTGCTCAGGCGCTACCGATTCTGATCGCCTGATTGTTTCAGCGATTGAGGCAGAAACAAACCGTTTTATTGTCGCAGCTGTTCCAAGCAATCGAGCTGGAATTTCAATTAATAATGATTGGAATAATATGGGACAGCGCCAAACCGATAGTGGCAGTGTGAATTTCGATCAACTCATCGTTGAGCAAGATGAGCTTCTGATGAACCCAGGGCCGTTAAGTTCGCCATTTTCAAGTTTACGTTCTTTAGTAGCCCAACTTATTTTTACCAATATATACCAAGGCATTGCTGAAGGAGCGTTGGAGGAGGCTGTCAAATATACGCAGCAAAGCTCTAGAGTATGGAGCGGTTCTCTTGCTCAGACGGTTCAGCAAGACCCATTCACACTGTTACATTTTGGTGAGTTCTGGGCGAGCCTTGATGCTTCAAGGCTTCTTGCAGATGAAGCTGCTAAGCAGTTTGAAAATGCATGGAGACAAGACCTATTATTGAGTGAAGAAGCTAGAGGCAGGGTGGCGCTGGCTGTGTTCTCAGCGAAAGTCAATATTACCCGTTCAGGCCTTGATGTTTGCTCTCGCATTTTTGAGGTAGCAGGTGCGCGTGCTACAACGGCAACGTTAAGGTTAGACCGTTATTGGCGGAATTTAAGAGTTTATACCTTGCATGACCCTGCTGATTACAAACTTAAAGATCTAGGAGATTGGGCGCTTAACAAACGCTATCCGGCACCTAGTTTTTACTCTTGATAGTGACATTAGTTATGCCATTCATCACTATTTATTATTGATTTTTATAACGAGATAACATGACGCAAAAAATTATAGATTTACGCAGTCGACCGGCATATTTGCATGACTTTTTTGGCGCTACTCCTGGCACAGCATCTTTTGAAACAGCTCGATGGCTGAATAAGCGTGTGGGTTCGATTGATCCCGATCACTTTCAGCGCTCATATACCATTGATGGTTATTTGAATGAGATACAGGCAGCGGGCATCAATAAAGCGGTGGTCGTAGGGCGAGAAACCCCAAGTTTGACGATAAGCAACGAGAAAATAGCTGAGCTAGTGAAGCAAAGTCCATTGCTAATTGGTTTGGGTTCAGTTGATATTCAAACTCGCGGAGAGAAAAATGCGATTATAGAAATCAATCGCGCCATCAACGAGTTTGGTTTTTATGCCATAAATATTGAGCCGGGTTTTGGCGAACCAGCATTAGAAGCCGACCACCCACTGTTTTATCCAATATATGAAGAATGCATCCATTTTGATGTTCCTGTGTGCTTAATGTCAGGCCCGACCACGCCAGATTTTGATTACGCGCATCCAAGTGCAGTTGCACGATTGGCACGTCGCTACCCTTCACTTAAGATTATTTGCTTTCATGGTTATTATCCATTTGTGAATGAGATTATTGGAGCAGCTTTTCGCTATGAAAATATTTATCTAGTGCCTGATATGTACATTTTTCAGCCAGGTTCGCAATTGTATGTGGAAGCGGCCAATAGTTTTCTTTCTGAGCAACTACTGTTTGGATCATCTTATCCTTTTCGAGCAATGAAGCAGACCGTTGACGATTTTGCAGCCCTTGGATTTAAAGATGGGGTTCTGGATAAAGTCTTTTACCAGAATGCAGAAAGAGTACTCAAGATTAAAGCATAAGCTTTATGCGTTTCTAGACTTAAGAAATCTATATATTTAGATTAAAAATTGGAAGAAGTGATGAGAGAAAATTTATCCCCGTTTGATTCTATTGAATCAGCAATTAGTGCTATAAACCGTGGTGAGTTCGTTGTTGTTGTAGATGACACTGATCGTGAGAATGAAGGTGATTTGATTATAGCCGCAGAAAAAGTAAGCGCTGAACAAATGGCGTTCATGGTTAGGCATAGCAGCGGTATCGTCTGCGTATCTATGACTGCGGAACGTTTACGGCAATTAAAATTACCCTTGATGGTAGAGCGTAATACAGAGTCGCATAGAACAGCATTTACGGTGAGTGTGGATTATTTACATGGAACTACAACAGGTGTTTCTGCGGCTGATCGAGCGCTGACATTAAATGCACTGGCTGATCCAAACAGTCATGCCAAAGACTTTGCACGCCCAGGGCATATATTCCCCCTGCGTTGCCGTAAGGGTGGTGTGTTAGAGCGCGCTGGACACACAGAGGCGGCACATGATTTGTCACTTTTAGCGGGGTTGCAACCTGCAGGTGTGCTTTGCGAGGTGGTGAATGACGATGGCACTATGGCAAGGCGGCCAGAATTACTAGCATTTGCTAAGCAGCATGGCTTGATCATTATTACCATTGCGGATTTGATTACGTATCGAGAGCAAGCGATAGGGTCACAAACCTACACTAAACATCACAAGGCAATCGCTGAGCATAATTTACTAGATGCGGCAATTTTGTATACGGCATAATACAAGGTACATATTGGAGGGCATTGTATTTTGATTGCTATCTAGAATTAAAAAGGCATGTCCAGATAGACATGCCTTTTCTTTAGGGTCAGATTACTTGCATTTTTCTAGTTGTTAAATCCATGGGTGACGCGGTGGTTTTTCACCGTTTAAATAGTAGTTACCAACGGCAAAATATTTCCAACGCACTGGGTCATGGAGGGTATGCGTGCGCGCATTTCTCCAATGTCTGTCTAAGTTATATTGGCCTAGAGTAGATCTTGTGCCAGCTAGTTCAAAGAGCTTACTTCCAGCAAGTAGCGCGGTTTCTGTGCTAAATACTTTTGCCTCAGCAACAGCGATAGACGCAGCTGCTACCGTTTCTTCATTAGGATTTTGCTGAGCCGCATCGATAAATTCACCCGAGCGTTTCAGTAGTGCATCGGTTGCATGTACCTTAATTTGAATATCACCGATTTCTCGTATGGTAAGAGGATCTTCATAACCATGTTCCAATTCGGTATCTATCCATGGTCGAGTGTATTTGCGAACGAAATCTATGGTGTCTCGTAATGCGGCTCGCGCTATCCCCGTATCCACTGCTGCTTGGATGATTTGAGCGATAGGCCCCATTGTTGTTGGGCGATCGAATGCTAGGTGATGCGGCAATACATAATTTTTTGGAACAAAAATGTTTTCTAAGATAGTGGTACCACTGGCTGTAGTGCGTTGACCAAAGCTTGACCAGTCATCTATGATGGTTAAGCCCTCACTGCCTTTTTCCACAAAGGCAACCACAGTGTTATCGTTTTCATCTTTAGCTACAACTGGAACCCAATCGGCTAAGAGTGCGCCAGATGAATAGAATTTTTTCCCGTTCAATCGATAGCCGCCTTCTGAAGGGGTGAGACGGGTTTGAACATCCGAGACACTTCTAGTACCAATTTCAGAGAACGCATTACCAAAGCGCACCCCTTGTAATACCAATTCAAAGAAGAATTTCTTTTGAGCTTCTGTACCATCTAAGCGCAAACCTTCAACCATGTACAGATGGTTTTGTGGCACTTGTCCGATACTCGGATCTGCTTCAGCAATGATTGCTATCACCTCCGCCAACGTTGTATTAGATACGAATGCGCCGCCGTATTCTTTGGGAACTGTGATACCCCATAAGCCGCTCTGAGAAAAAAGATCCAGCTCTTTATAGGGTAAGCGACGTTCAGAGTCACGTTTGGCAGCTTCTTCCGCTATGGCAGGAGCGAGTTTTTTTGCAATGCTAATGGCCTCTTCATCGGATTTAATAATGTGGGCAAGGAGGCGATGAGCACTAGGTAGTGACGTATCTTTTTTTAATGCAGATGTGGACATTTGTATTCCTTCTCAGAATTTGATAATTAAAACTTAATAAATTAGTGCAATTGATCTCCGCGTAGGTGAGATACCACATATCACTTTGCATTTTGCATGCCATTATTTAACTTATTGATTCATATTGTTATTTTAATATTTTCGTTTTTGTTAAGTTGACTAGGCAGCATTTTGCTGATGTTCTGCTGCCCAATAAGCAGAATTGATGTGAGGAGTTGAACAACTGCTAAAAATTTTGTATCAGCTATCACGTATCAATCATTTTTTGACCATTTGGCTAAATTTAAGAACTTCTATCTTGTTAAAAAAGCAGCCAAGTTGCTGTTTCAGCAGCAGCGTGTCAGCAATGTGGCGCATTATTCAACAACAGTGGATGTCAAAAAATATAACTAACTAATTGATTTTAAAAGATAAAATAGTTGGCATATTTGCTGCTAATACATATTACGTGAGCTGTATCAACAAATGATCAGCCGAAAATTTGTATAGGAGTAAATATGAGTAATAAGCTAAAAGTGGTTGCGGTATCTGGTGGTTTGAAATTGCCTTCAAGAACGCTGACATTGGTTGAAGAAATTGTTGCTAACTTAGGTGCTGCGTTGCCCATCGATCTTCATGTGATTGAGATCAGTGCGATTGGCCCATTGTTTGGTGGTGCGCTTAGCCATGCAGAGCTTCCAGCGCGTGTGTTGAATGACATTGCTGCGATTGAGTCTGCTGATTTGTTAGTTGTGGCTAGTCCAGTTTATCGTGCATCCTATACCGGTCTATTTAAGCATTTATTTGATTTTGTCCACCATGAAGCACTCATTGATGTGCCAGTGCTGTTGGCAGCAACTGGCGGTAGTGAGCGCCATGCGCTGGTCATTGACCATCAGTTACGCCCACTCTTTAGTTTCTTCCAAGCACATACCTTGCCTATAGGCGTTTATGCATCAGAAGCAGATTTCACCAATTACAAAATAAGTAATGATTTACTGAAACAACGTATTAAGTTGTCAGTTGATCGAGCATTACCTTTATTGAAGCATCGTCGCATTCAACTAAGCGAAGAAGCTAAGCATGTGGCAAGCGGCTCTTAACTAACAACAAAATTTTTTGAAAGGAAACATCATGAGTAATCCAATTAAGTTTGCCTACTGGGTACCTAATGTGAGTGGCGGTTTAGTAGTTAGCGACATTGAACAACGGACTAGCTGGGATTTTGAATACAACAAGAAGTTGGCACAAATTGCAGAAAAAAGTGGTTTTGAGTATGCGTTGAGTCAAATTCGTTTTACGGCAGGTTATGGTGCAGATAATCAGCACGAATCCGTTTCATTCTCACATGGCTTGCTGGCTGCGACTACCAAGTTGAATGTCATTGCAGCAATTTTACCTGGACCTTGGGATCCAGCCTTGGCGGCTAAGCAAATTGCAACAATCGACCATCTGACTGGAGGCGGACGTATTTCAGTCAATATTGTTTCAGGCTGGTTTAAAGGTGAGTTTCAAGCCATTGGTCAGCCCTGGTTGGAACACGATGAGCGTTATAGACGCTCACAAGAGTTTATTGAGTCGCTAAAAGGTATATGGACGACTGATAACTTTACCTATTCTGGCGATTTTTACCGTTTTAGAAATTACTCACTGAAACCAAAACCACTCAAAGTTCCTGAGGTTTTTCAAGGCGGTAGCTCTAGAGCAGCACGCGACATGGCTTCTCGAGTCTCCGATTGGTATTTCACAAACGGCAATACAGTTGAAGGTATCAAGGCACAGATTGACGATATTAAAGAAAAAGCTGCTGCAAATAACCATCAAGTAAAGGTGGGGGTTAATGCATTCATCATCGCACGTGAGACTGAAGAAGAAGCCAAGGCCGTGCTTGCTGAAATTATTGCTAAGGCAAATCCTGAGGCGGTCAATGCTTTTGGTCATGCGGCGAAGCAGGCTGGTGCTTCTAGCCCAGAAGGTGAAGGTAATTGGGCAAAATCAACTTTTGAAGATTTAGTGCAATATAACGATGGCTTTAAAACTAATTTAATTGGCACGCCACGTCAAATTGCAGAACGTATTGTTGCTCTTAAGGCGGTTGGCGTTGATTTGATACTTTCAGGTTTTCTGCATTTCCAAGAAGAAGTTGCCTACTTTGGCGAAAAAGTATTACCTATCGTTCGCGAGCTAGAGTTAGAGCGACTAGCTAAAGCTGCCTAGTGATCGGTATTGAGAGTAATAGAGGTTGATGATGAGTATTGATACATTACCTAGTTGGTTGAATTTTCAAGCGTCTAGCTTTGGCAAGCGTGTGGCAATTCGCCATAAGCAATTAGGTATATGGAAAGAGTCTACTTGGAGTGATTCAAGGGATGAGGTGTATAGACTAGTGCAATTGCTTAAAAACAAAGGTTTTGCAGCTGGAGATACCTTGTTTCTTTTGACTCACCCAAGACCTGAGGCGCTTTTGATCTCTGTTGCTGCTCAATGGCTGGGCGGAGTTGCTGCCCCTATAGATCCACAAAATGATTCAGAGCATATCTCGGAGCTTTTTCAATTATTAAAACCAGCTTTTCTATTTGCAGAAGGTCAGTTACAAGTTGATTTTGCACTTCAGCTTAATGAGCTGCCGATTTTAATTATTTATGCAGACCAGCGTGGTTTATCCAGCTATCAACATCATGCTTTGTATTTTTATTCAGACGCAGTAAATACCGAGTTAGATTTATTTGATATTAGGCATGTTGCCGAATCAGAGCATAGCGCATTTGCATTTTTTAGATTGGATAATGCTAAGCAAGTTGAGGTTCAATTGCTAAAGCACAGAGAAATGCTGATGCAAGCGCGTGATTTAGTAAGTATTGAAAGTTTAACAAATTCTGAAGAAGCCTTAGTGGCACGCTCGTTTGCAGCCAGTGGGCATGTTAGATATTTACTGGCACCATGGTTACTAACAGGTTTTCGCCTTAATTTTCCAGAAAACATCTACACGCGAGACAACGATAGAAGAGAGCTCGGACCAACGCTGGTTGCAGGTACTAAGCAAACATATGAGCGACTAGAGAACCTAATTAAAGCTCGCTTACCGCTAAATGGTACGTGGTTGAGAGCAGCATTAGATTGGGCAATATATTCTCAGTCTAAGCATTCATTACTAGGTAAGTTGGTAGCGAATTGGCTATTTTTACGCCCATTACGTGATGTGATTGGTTTTAGTCGAACTAGAGTGCCGCTGCTAGTTGACGAACCTTTGACTGAGCAATCTTTGAAGTTCTTTAAAGCCCTCGGAATCAACATAAGAAATTGGCCTGATTTGCAAAATTGGAAAGCCGTTGATGTAGAAGCTCAGTCTTCAGCCCATAGTGCCTCTGAGAAAAACTATGTTGAAGTCAATGCTGGGAATACCGACATCAGTGGTGCGTCTGCGGGAGTGCTTGTATGAGTGAGCAAAACGTGTTGTTAGGCATGTCAAACATATCACTTTCATTCAAGGGCGTGAAAGCAATTACTGATATTAGCTTTAATGTGAATCAAGGCGAAATATGCTCACTCATTGGTCCGAATGGGGCTGGTAAGAGCTCATTGCTAAATGTGATTAACGGCGTCTATCAACCAGATAACGGACAAATTACATTCGACGGTGAGACCAGAGCAAAAATGAAGCCACATGATGCTGCGGTGAAAGGCATTGCGCGTACTTTTCAAAACATTGCCTTGTTCAAAGGCATGAGTGTGTTGGATAACGTGCTCACTGGCAGAAATCTTAAAGTCCAAACGCATTGGATTCAGCAGGCTTTAAACTCCAGAAGTTCGGTGAGGGATAACTTGATTCAACGCAAAAAGGCGGAGGAGGTCATTGAGTTTTTACAAATTCAACAATGGCGAAATCATCTAGTCAGCAGTTTACCCTATGGATTGCAAAAAAGAGTCGAGCTCGCTCGCGCCTTAGCTGCTGAACCAAAATTGTTATTACTAGATGAACCGATGGCTGGTATGAATAAAGATGAGAAACGTGAAATGAGTCAGTTTATTTTGGATACCAAGAAGGAGTTTGGCACAACCATTGTGCTGATCGAACACGACATTGGCGTAGTGATGTCGTTATCTGATCACGTAGTTGTGCTGGATTATGGCAAGAAAATTGGTGATGGAACGCCTGATGAAGTGCGGGTAAACCCTGAGGTTTTAGCGGCCTATCTCGGCACAAAGCATTAATGGTTAATCGGTTGCGCATTTAAGTTTTAATTTAAAGGTATAAATGATGGGGTTCTTCTTCGAAGTCTTGATTGGTGGTTTGCTCTCTGGGGTGATGTACTCCTTAGTTGCTATCGGTTTTGTACTGATTTACAAGGCATCAGGTGTGTTCAATTTTGCACAAGGCTCAATGGTATTGTTTTCAGCGCTTACCTTTGTAAGTCTGTTAGAGAGGCACGTTCCATTTTGGCTAGCATTCGCAATTACGATGCTCACCATGATTGCGCTTGCTTGGGCAGTCGAAAGATTCGTTTTACGTCAATTGGTTAATCGTCCACCTATTACATTGTTCATGGCTACATTGGGATTGAGTTATATCGTTGAAGGTTTAGCGCAAGCCGTATGGGGGGCACAAGTGCATGGTTTGGAGCTAGGCATTAATGATGAGCCATTTGAATTTCTAGGTTTACTGCTTTCACAGTTTGATCTATTTGCAGCAGGTGTTGCAGGCGCATTAGTGTTGTTGCTTTCTTTCCTGTTCAACAAAACAAGAACAGGAATTGAGTTGAGAGCAGTCGCCGATGATCAACTTGCTGCGCTTTCTGTTGGTATTAAATTACAAAAACTTTGGCTTATTGTATGGGCGGTAGCAGGCTTCGTTGGACTGGTGGCTGGCTTATTGTGGGGCGCGCGTTTAGGTGTGCAGTTCTCACTTTCACTGATTGTTTTAAAAGCACTACCAGTGCTCATCATTGGAGGGTTTACCTCAATAGAAGGCGCCATTGTTGGGGGGCTCATTGTCGGTGCTTCTGAAAAATTGGCTGAAGTTTATATCGGTCCAATCATTGGTGGTGGAATTGAAAATTGGTTTCCGTATGTGTTAGCCACAGTTTTCTTACTAATTCGGCCTACTGGCTTGTTTGGTGAGCAGACGATTGAACGTGTTTAGTGGAATTAAATGATGATATATAGAGAATCTGGACAATTTATTACAAGCTATCGTACTGATAACAGACTTTTTAAGTTATATCAGGATAGATTTTCATTCTATGCACTTTTAGCATTTGCCTTTATTGTCGTACCATTTATCGGCAATGATTATTGGTTCAGTGCTGTTCTGATTCCATTCTTAGTTCTCTCATTAGCGGGCTTAGGACTTAATTTATTGACTGGTTATGCGGGTCAGCTATCTTTGGGCTCCGCCGCCTTTATGGCAGTAGGTGCTTTTGCCGCGTATAACTTTCATTTACGTATAGACGGCTTACCTTTTCTAGTGAGCTTTTTATTCGGAGGATTCACTGCAGCTGCCGTTGGTGTGATTTTCGGTTTACCAAGCTTACGAATCAAAGGTTTCTATTTGCTAGTGAGCACCTTAGCTGCTCAATTCTTTGTGCAATGGGCTTTGACAAACTTTGCTTGGTTTTCACACAATAGTTCATCTGGTGTGATTACCGCTCCGCAGCTCATTATATTGGGTCATGACTTTAGTAACCCTGTCGGCCGTTACCTTTTGACTTTGGCGATTGTAGTCTCATTAGGTTTTATTGCCCGAAGCATAGTAAAAAGTGAAATTGGCCGTCAATGGATGGCTGTTAGAGACATGGATACTGCCGCGTCGGTCATTGGTATCTCGGTTCCCAAGGCAAAATTATTAGCTTTTGGCATCAGCTCATTTTTCTTGGGTATTGCTGGGTCTTTATGGGCATTTACTTACTTAGGCACTGTTGAACCGCATGGGTTTGACTTAACACGCTCCTTTCAAATCCTGTTTATTATCATTATTGGTGGTATGGGTAGTATTTCAGGAAATTTCATTGGTGCCGCTTTTATTGTTCTGCTGCCTATTCTTTTATCAGTGATCTCCAATCACTTGCTATCTGGGGCCATTGATGCAGGGCAGCTTGAAAATTTTCAGAAAATAATTTTCGGCTCACTAATCATTTTCTTCTTGATCAAAGAACCCAATGGTCTTGCCAAATATTGGCAAACATTTAGGCAGCGCGCTCGCGTTTGGCCTCTCAGATTCTAACTATCCAACAAATTTTAGGAGTAAAGATTAATGTGCTGATTATTGACAAACTACGCTTTCTATATAACCAAATAGTATTTTAAGTATTTATGTTAAAACAAAGGAGTATTAAAATGAAGAAAAATTTAAGCAAAATTGCTAAAATTCTAGTCTCGATAGGATTAAGTGCAACATTTTTTGCTGGCAATGCATATGCGGAAAATGAGCAATATTTCCCCTTACAAAGTTATCGTATCGGACCGTATGCTGCGGGCGGTTCAGGTTTTTTTGGTGGTTTTATTGACTATCTACAGTACATTAACACCAAAGAAGGCGGTGTTAACGGTGTAAAACTTACTTGGAGTGAGTGCGAAACTGAATATGTAGTCGAAAAAGGTGTTGAGTGCTACGAACGTCTGAAAAAAGGACTAAACGGTGCGCCTGCCGCTGCGACTAATCCGCTTTCGGTTGGTATTGCCTATGCAACCTTAGAGCGTTCTACTGCAGATAAATTGCCGTTGATTACCATCAACCACGGTAGAACTGACTCCACTGATGGCAGCGTATTTCCTTACGTGTTTCCATTGCAATTGAATCCTTATAGCGAAGTGTCAGCGATCATTAATTACATCGGGACTAAGTCTGGCGGTTTGGATAAATTGAAAGGTAAGAAGATCGTCACGCTTTACCATGGCTCCCCATATGGCAAAGAAACTAATCCGATTCTGGAACTATTGGCTAAAAAATACGGCTTTCAGTTAACGCTGTTAGAAGTACCACACCCAGGAAATGAACAGCAATCGCAATGGCTCACTATTCGTCGTGATAAACCAGATTGGGTAATTTTACGTGGCTGGGGTGTGATGAATCCTGTTGCATTGAAAACAGCTCAAAAAACCGGTTTTCCGGCAGACCATATCATCGGTAATATTTGGAGTAACTCTGAGGATGATGCAGCGCCAGCAGGTGCAGCAGCTAAAGGCTATATCTCAATTACAACCCATCCATCAGGCACTAATTTCCCAGTGTTGCAGGATATTGATAAGGTTGTTGTAAAAGCTGGCAAAGGCAATTTGCAAGATCCTAAACGTTTCGGAACCGTTTATTACAACTTAGGTGTTGAAAATGGCATCCTCAACGTTGAAGCCATTCGCGTTGCGCAAGCTAAGTTTGGTAAGCGTCCATTAACTGGTGAAGAGGTTCGCTGGGGCTTTGAGCATATTAAGCTAGATGATGCCCGCCTCAAACAGTTAGGTGCGTATGGTTTGGTGCAACCACTTAAATTAAGTTGTGCTGATCATGAAGGTGGCGGCTCAGTGCGATTCCAGCAATGGGATGGAACCAAATGGAAAGTCATTTCAGATTGGGTTCAAGCAGATCGTAAACTGTTGCGTCCTATTATTGAACAGTCTTCACACGAATATGCCAAAGAAAAAGGCATTACACCGCGTGATTGCTCTAAAGAATCATAGTAGTTAATCAAATTTAAGTTCATATAAATGGCAGAGCGAATGTTCTGCCATTTAGAGTTTAATTTCAACTAAGCCCTCAATTTGAAGTTTTAGTCGAAATTAAAGTCTGTAAAGGAGTCAATGATGAATACAGCATCCATATTACGCGTTGAGAATATAGAAGTAATCTATGAAAAAGTCATTCTGGCTGTGAAAGATATCTCGCTGGATATTAAAGCAGGCAGCATCGTTGCATTACTTGGCGCAAATGGCGCTGGAAAAAGCACTACCTTAAAAGCCATTTCGAATTTAATTAATGCTGAACGTGGTGAAGTTGTTCATGGTCATATTTATTATCAAGGTAAAGATGTTACTCATGGTGAGCCTCATCAATTAGTTAGAGATGGACTAATACAGGTTCTAGAAGGACGGCATTGCTTTGCACATCTGACTGTTGAAGAAAATTTACTGTCAGGGGCATTTGTAAAGCGCCCTAAGACAGGAGACTTAAAATCTGATTTAGAGCTTATCTATCACTATTTCCCAAGGTTAAGAAGCTTGCGAAAGAAACAAGCTGGGTATACTTCTGGGGGCGAGCAGCAAATGCTAGCTATTGGTCGCGCATTGATGGCAAAGCCAAGTTTAGTGCTTTTAGATGAACCTTCTATGGGACTGGCGCCACAAATAGTAGAAGAAATATTTGAAATACTTTGCCAGCTCAATAAAGATGAGGGTGTTAGTTTTCTGTTAGCTGAACAAAATGCAAATATCGCACTTCGTTATTCAGATTATGCTTATTTACTAGAGAATGGACGTATTGCAAGTGAAGGTAAAGCTGAGCGATTTCATGCATCGGAATTGCTAGAGGCCTCTTATTTAGGCCGTTAAGAAAAGCAGCAAAATGATTATTTGAGTATTCAATCGGGTGAAGTCCAATGTTAAAAAAGCGGCCATATTTATAGCCGCTTTTATTTTTAAGTAATAATTTATTTAAAAGAAGTGCGCTACATGGAACAACACTTTAAAACCGTTAGTATCTTGAGCATTATCCGCAGTTTGTTTGAAACCAAATACGTCAATACGAGTATTGCTGCTGCCATTAATTAAATAGCTTGCACCCAAGTCGTAACGTTTTGTATCAACACCAGATGAATTATTATCAAACTTTTGATAAACAAATTTTGGTTGGATTTTACCAATACCAATCACTTGCGGGAAAGTATAGCTACCTAAAACAAAGTAGCCCTTACCTTGAGGTGCCGTTAAATCGTTCGTATCATCATTGTCATAGTCATAATACGATGCCTCAGCACCCACTACCGCCCCATCTTCAAGTGGTTTTTCTAAACGACCGTCTATGTTCCAATAGCGGTAATCACCTGGGTTAGCTAAAGTTCCGGCACCATTTTTTTGGTAACGAACCGAGCTTCCAACAGATAGAATCGATTTAGAACCATCATAACTTGCTAGGTTATAGAAACCTGGTTCAGCATCCCAGAAGTTATATTGAACCTTAGCCGCATAAGATAAATTATCAGATTGATTCGAAGTGCCCTGTCGACCTTTGAACGCGCCAACTTGGTATTTTAAAGCTTGACTCTCAGTTCCACCCCAAATGGACGCACCATCATCACGACCGCCAAACTGATTTGGTGCTTGCTCGACAATCGGAAAGTCAAAGCTTGGCGGATAGGCTGGAGCGGAAGCTGAAGCACGGCTTGCAGGCGGTAAAAAGCGACCAATCCAGACGTTAAAGTAGTTATTTAATTCAAGACCGAGGTGTGCATCAAGAATTTCTACTTGGTTATCAGAAGAGTTTCTAGCTAAGTTAAATTCAAAGCCAACATTTTTATGGACTTTACCATTTGTATAGATACGCGCTTCCTCAACCGTAAAATCATTTGAGCGATCTTTGCCATTAGGTGCAGCATCTGATATTGAGCTATAACTGATTCTAGATGCTACCCCAATATTAATAAACTGATCTTCATCTTTTTGAAATGTTGCAGCATTAGCAGCCAAGCTGCTAGTAATTAGAGCAGAAAAAAGTGCCAATTTGCTCCATCTAAAACTAACTAATTGATTTTTCATAAATCCTCATCCTGAATGTATTTAATAGCGATAATCTTGAGTAGCCGCCGGGTATAAACGAAAGTAGCTACACGCCCAATTTAGAGAGCGCTACAGTACATATGGCATAATTCATGCCAAAAATTATCCCTTTATAATCAATAAGATGAAGTTTTGTATTTTGGGTCTATGCTGATTGAAAAGCATTGTGCTTATTGGCTGTTGATACAAAGGCAAAAGGTCTCAGTGCTTAAATAGTGGCTGTTAGCTTAAAAGCTGTTATTTGCAAACCGGAGATTGGAGACAGCAGTGCCTTTTTGGTGTACCTTTTATATTATGAGAAACACGACTTAAACTATTCATGAATTATTCGGTCATGAGTAGGGTGCAGCAAATTCTACTATCTCAGCAATTTGAGTGAAGTTAGATTTAAATTTTTAAAATTAATGTCAGGAATATGAATGAAGATAAAATGGCTCTGCTTACTGTTTGTTTTTTTAACATCAGCGCAAGCAGCCCAATCAAACGCGACGCAAACGGTTCCTGTATTAGTTCCAACACAGCAGCAATCTCAAGCGGCACATTTATCTGCTGAGGTGTTAACTCGCTATCACTACAAGCCAGTATTACTTGATGATACGAGCTCTTCTAAGATATTCGATGCTTATATCAAGTCCTTAGATGGACAAAAGATATTCTTTTTACAGTCTGATATTGATCAGTTATCTGCGTTTCGCACGAAGTTTGATGACTCAATACTAAAAGAAGATTTAACTATTCCATTTGAAATTTTCAATCTGTATCAGCAGCGCATTGTAGATCGCATCACTTATGCTCGCTCTTTACTCAAGAAAGGCTTTGATTTCAAAGTAGATGAAAGTTCTCAATTAACACGCGAAAAGTCTCCTTGGGCAAAATCTCAAGCCGAGATGAATGATATCTGGCGTAAACGTGTTAAGAACGATTGGCTTCGTCTTAAGCTTGCTGGCAAGAATGACAAGAGCATCATCGACACGTTAGATAAACGATACGAGAATAATTTAAAAAGTAATGCAAAGTTCAAGAGTGATGACGTGTTCCAAAGCTTTATGAACGCTTACACCATGACTATTGATCCGCATACTAATTACTTTGGTATTCAGCAGTCAGATGATTTTGATATTTCCATGAAGCTATCATTAGTCGGAATTGGTGCTGTATTACAAGATAAAGACGAGTACACCACTATTCGAGAGTTGGTCACAGGTAGCCCTGCAGCACTTTCAGGTAAGCTTGAAGTAGGTGACCGAATTGTCGGTGTGGGGCAGGGTGTGAATGGCACCATTACAGATGTAACAGGTTGGAGGCTTGATGATACGGTTGCACTAATACGTGGCGCCGAGAACTCTGTAGTCGTACTGGACATTTTGCCTGTTAAAGCAGGTCCTGATAGCAAACATAAGCTGATTCCCCTTACCAGAAAGAAAATCAGCCTAGAACAACAAG
>Ga0208125_100533_pt1 | contig 21029 bp, 20 predicted proteins | sample LakWasM128_HOW14_2_FD_183938 | JGI IMG/M metagenome (GOLD analysis project Ga0208125, IMG submission 183938) | Freshwater sediment methanotrophic microbial communities from Lake Washington under simulated oxygen tension - Sediment Metagenome... | ecosystem: Environmental > Aquatic > Freshwater >...
CCGGATTGCTCAAATAACGGCAACGCACATCATCGGCGTTTGCAGGCAGGCTGTACTCCGGCATCAACGCAACCCCCATGCCAGCGCGCACCAAGTTGACGATCCAATCCTCGCTATTGCTACGGTAAGCGGCGTAGAGGTTGACTTCCTGGTCCTGGCAGATTGCCCGCAGAGTATCCCTAAGTTCGCAGTTCAACCGATCCAAATAAGGCTCGGACTGGATTTCCTTGAGGTCGATTTTGCCCAAGTGATTAAAGCGGTGCTTGTTGTTAAACGCAACTACGTACTTTTCGGTATACAGCAAGGTGGATTGATAGGGCGAAAAGTTTCAATGAAGGATCTATTAACTGCAATGGGCCTCGAAAAAATCACTTTTTTTTGCGGAGTATGGCAGCAAGCGCGAGCTCTAATTACACGTACTTAGTCACTTTTATGATTCCAAAATACTGATTAAGCAATCCAAGCGGACATCTAAGCCAATCTCAGCGAAAGAGCGGTGTATTAAATCTGTTGCGGATGTCTTTTTCTAAGTTAGAAAAACCCATGCTCCATAATAATAAAACAACAGGTCTGTTACACCCTCATTTAATAAATAGTCTTAGCCTATATAAACATAGATAAACAGTATTTTACAAACCGGCATTCCCCCTATAGTATTTCTACAACAGGTACAAAAATGTTATTAAATATAAGAGGTAGATTAATTTTTCTACCGTTGCATTTAACGACAGCTTGTCATCATATATAGTCTATATCTATTAGACTATAGGCAAGCAGTATCTAAGAAGCCAGAATGACTAAATTTATGTTGTTTCATCCGTTATATCGCCACTGCGAATTAGCAGCATTAACTAAGTCTGGTTGAAGAGGATTGTTAGTCAGTGAAAAATTTTGAGAGGCTAAAAAATGAGCAAAGAAACGAAATGGGCCATCTGCAGTACTTGCGATATCAATTGCGGACTTCTTGTCACCGTTGAAGACGGTAAGGTGAAATCAATTAAAAAAAATCCGGATCATGCCCTCACGCCGAATTCGATCTGTGTCAAGGGGGCCAACGCAAATAAGTACATTACCCATCCAGACCGATTAACGCATGCGCTGAAAAGAATCGGTGAGCGCGGCTCGGGTCAGTGGGAACAAATTAGCATGAAGCAAGCTTTAGATGAGATTGCCGATAAGATGAAGCAGTTGATAGCCGAAGACGGCCCGGAAACAATTGGCAGCACTTATGGCTGGAGCTCTAACGCCGGTGCGGCCTCACGAAGATTTATGAACTTACTGGGGAGTCCGAACTGGACTTGGACGGGATACGTGTGTTTAGCCAATTCCACGGTGCCCAGTAAAGCGACTTACGGCTTTTGGCAGTTTCCAGACTTTCATAATACCAAATGCATCGTACTTTTAGGCCACGCTCCGGGTCCGCAAAGATGGACGGCTGAGTACCTGTGGATTAAGGGTGCCCTGGATAGGGGCGCAAAGCTGATCGTCACAGATCCACGCCGTAATAGCTATAGTGATCAAGCGGACATCTTTCTGCAGGTTAAGCCTGCTACGGACAGTGCCTATTTACTGGCCTGGATTAATGTGATCATCGAAGAAGACCTCTATGACAAAGAATTTGTAGAAAAATGGACGGTTGGTTTTGAACAACTCGCTGAAAGAGTGAAGGAATACACTCCGGAGTGGGCGTCAGAAATTACTGGAGCGCCAGCAGATAAGATTCGCGAGTCTGCCAGAATGTATGCCACTACTGGTCCCGCTGTGATCCCCTGGGGAGCAGTACCGGATCACCATGCCAATAGCACCCAGACTTTACGAGCCTTAACCATATTGAGATCCATCACCGGTAATCTCGATGTACCCGGGGGCGAACTGTTAATGGGGTACCATCCGGAAATTTCATCGGATGATGAATTCGAACTCAATGAGAGGCTATCGCCTGAACAACGCAAGAAACAACTCGGTGTTGACCGCTTTAAGCTCTTGAGCTGGGAAACACTCGAAAAGACCGGCCCAGCAATGGAAAAGGTTTGGGGCAAAAAATATTCAAACCAGGTATCCGGCGGCGCGATGGCGCACCCTGCAAGCATGTGGGAAGCGATGAAAACAGGCAAGCCTTACCGCTTGAGGGCACTTATATCGCAATGTAACAACACCTTAAACAGTTACCCCAACACCACTCACATTTACGAAGGGTTGATGAACCTGGATTTGTTAGTGGTTATGGATCTTATCAAGTCGCCCACGGCCCAACTCGCCGATTATATTCTGCCGGCCACACATTGGCTGGAAAGACCGAACCTGTTCAATTACTGGGATTGGATTCCAATCTATCAAGGGGGAGAGCAAGCAGTGGAGGCGCCAGGAGAATGTATGCACGACTGGATGCTATGGCGTGAGCTTGGCGTTCGTCTGGGACAAGAGAAGGATTGGCCGGCAAGCATGGAAGAGGCGTACGATGAACGGTTAAAGCCTGCGGGATTAACATGGGAAAAATTATCAACCCAGGTTCGGGCTTCCGCGCCTGAAATAACTTTCAAGAAATACGAACAAACCGGCTTTGGCACACCTAGCGGAAAAGTTGAACTCTATTCAAGCATTTTCGAAGAGCTAGGCTATGATCCCTTGCCTAGTTGGGTTGAACCACCGGAAAGCCATGTGAGGAAACCGGAGTTGGCTAAGACGCATCCGTTGACTTTTTTCACCGGCATGCGCGAAAACTATTGGTTTCACAGTTTTGGCCTAGGCCGATCCACTAAAGAGCTGCGTAGCCGCGAGCCGGATCCCCGCATGCAAATCCATCCGGATACGGCCTACGATATAGACCTGTCGGATGGGGATTGGGCATGGGTGGAATCAACTAGCGGAAAAAGAATCAAACTCAGGTCGTGGCTCAGTAATGACACACATCCTAACGTAGTCAGGGTTCCTCATGGCTGGTGGTACCCGGAAACAACAGGAAGTGAAGAACCTGGTGCGGCGTTATCGAGTCTCTGGAAATCGGCGGATGCGGTCATACTTCATGACTCTGACGAATACTGTGATAAGGAACAAGGCAACTTCCAACTCAGAGGGTTGGCTTGCAAGGTCTATAAAGTGGAGGATGGAACCGAAGGAACAAGTTATTCGGCTTAAACCTTTGTGGTGCGCACATGGCAATCAGGCTTAATAGTAGTTTGAAATAGAGCTTAGATCAGGTAAGGAGTCTATCGATTTTAAATCGATAGACTCCTTACCACAAACATTCTAAATCGTTATACCTGTCATGAAAATCATCGAGTCGATAGGCTGTAAAAGCGTCAACTCTTCCAAAGTTTGCGCGGAATGATTGCTCGTCCTTAATTGTAAACATAAACATGAGCTCGTGCGTGGAAGTTCGTTCAGTAATTGATCCGACTACACTCGTATAAATCAGCCTTTTCGGCTGCTTATAAAATACGGTCACGGAAATTGTGTAAAACTCAAAGAGCCAAAATCTTAATAAAAAGAAATACAGCATATGCTAATGATTTTTTTGTCCTTATTAAATAAAAAATCAGTAAAAACGTTTTGTATATCTTAGCGCACTATTTAAATTAACTTCGAGCTTGCAGACGATTTAAATATGATTGTTGGGTTCATGGCCTCGATAGGGTTTTGCAAGAAACAGCAAAGCTTCTCGAACTTGAAAAGGAGTAAAATAAGCGTGGATTATTTACATACTACACACCAAAAAAATTCAACAGCTTCCCTTCTGATTGATTCCCAGGGGCGTCATTTAAATTATCTGCGGCTTGCTGTTACCGACCGTTGCAATTTCCGTTGTACTTATTGTATGCCAAAGGAGGGAATTGATCTTAAAGCACGTGATGATATTCTGCGTTTTCAGGAAATGGAACACCTGCTTGGACTATTTTTGGATTTAGGTGTAACCAAAGTGCGCATTACCGGTGGTGAGCCTTTTGTGCGTAAAGGCCTGCCTGATTTTTTAATCAGAATAAATCAATATGAAAAACTGGAAACAATCAATTTAACAACGAATGCCTATTTTTTAGAAGATACTATTCCATTGTTTCAAAAAATAAAATCAGGCAGTATTAACATCAGTCTTGATTCGTTAAAGCGAGACGTTTTTTATAAAATTACCCGACGTGATGATTTTGAACGGGTGTGGAATAGCATTGATAAAATTCTGCTAACGGATCTGAACGTTAAATTGAACATGGTGGTTCTCAAAGGCGTCAATGACAATGAAATTGTTGACTTTGCTATGTTGGCCAAAAGTAATAAAGTTGAAGTCCGCTTTATTGAACAAATGCCTTTTAACGGCGGGCACTTTTCAAACGATACACTTTCTGCAGAAGAAATTATCAAAACTTTGCAGAATTCTTTTCCTGAAATGATCGAACATCTTAAAATGTGTTCAACTGCCCGGATTTTTGAAATCCCTGGATTTAGGGGAAAAGTCGGCATCATCGCCGGTCATTCCAGAACATTCTGTTCAACATGCAGCCGTTTAAGGCTCACTCCCGACGGCACATTCAAAACCTGTCTCTATGATCATGGCGACGTAAATTTAAAAGACATGCTGCGCTCAGGAAAAAGTGATCAGGAAATAAAAACGGCAATTAGAGATGCCGTGTCCAAAAGGGCAAAAGACGGATTTGAATCGGAACAGCGTACGCAGCAAATAATTCATTTTTCAAAAAATCATCTTTCAATGGCACAGATAGGTGGATGATGGAAAAACTTAAAAATAGATTTTTATTTTCGGAATGGTCTGGCTCCATTGGTGACTTGAGAACACTATTACCGCTGGCAGTTGCGCTTGCTGTTGGTTTCATTTCTTTTGCCACACCTGACGATCGCACTGGTAGCCGGATTGATATAAGAGTAAAAGCTATAAATTTTATTTAAACAGAGAAACATAACCCGTTTCCATTAAAACGTAAGGAAAAACTATGCAGGTTAATGTGATTTTTTTTGGTGTTCTGAGTGATGTGGTGGGGAAAAACATGTTGACGATTCAAGACACAGGCAATATGACTGACTTGAAAAGCAAGTTAATCACAAATTATCCGAATTTAAAAGACTATACGTATAGAATGGCTGTAAATCAGCAAATGGTTGAAGACAATTACCTTCTTTTTGATAACGATTCGGTCGCAGTTATGCCCCCCTTTGCTGGGGGCTGATTTTTTAAAGGCAACCATGAACCTAAATAAAGAGGAAATTCAGTATTATCACCGCCACTTGATTTTACCTCAGATTGGCAAAACAGGACAACAGGCTTTAAAAAAAGCAAAAGTACTGGTCATCGGTGCAGGCGGATTGGGCTGCCCTACTTTAATGTATCTATCTGGAGCCGGTGTCGGCAGGGTTGGTATTGTAGATCCCGATAAAGTTGCGGTTTCTAATTTGCATCGCCAGGTGTTGTATGGCTTTTCACAGGTTGGAGAATTCAAAGCCGAAGCCGCAGTAAATCGTTTAAAGGATCTCAATCCCAATATTGTTTTAAAGGCATACACTCAAAGATTGTCTCCGGAAAATGCTGTCGATTTGATTTCCCAATATGATGTCGTTGTTGATGCTACAGACAACTTTCCAACCCGTTATTTGATTAACGATTTTTGTGTTTACCTGGATAAACCTTTTGTTTCAGGATCAATAGACCGCTTTCAGGGACAGTTGAGTGTATTAAATTTTACAGATAATCAAGGCAATAAATGCCCAACTTATCGCTGCCTGTTTCCCAACCCCCCGGCACCCGAAACAGCACCAGATTGTTCGCAAAATGGTGTCATTGGCGTTCTTCCGGGAATTATCGGTAATTTGCAGGCAAACGAAGTTATAAAAATGATCTGCGGAGTAGGCGAAGTTTTATCAGGAAAAGTTTTGATGTTCGATGCATTGAGCAATCAAACAATGCTGTTTTCCATTCAACGAAACGAACAGGCTGTGCAGCAGGCTTTGCAAAATGCCCCGGATTTTGAGTCATTTGATTATGAAAGTTTTTGCAGTTCAAGTCAGCAAAAAATAAATGAAATCAGCGCTGTTGATCTGCACAAAAAATTACAAAACAACGAAAAAATACAATTGATTGATGTTCGTTCGATACCCGAATTCCAAGAGGAATTGCCGAATGCTATTCGCATCCCGCTAAATAATTTGCAGGCTAATATTCATAACATATTGAAAAACGATTGCCAGGTTGTTTTTTATTGTGACCACGGAATCAACAGCATCCGGGCAATTAGAATGCTGCCAAATCATCAAACACTTAAAAATGTATTTAATCTTACAGGCGGTTTGGTAGCCTGGTTGAAAGAGGAAAAAAAATAGAACCATGAACGCCAGAAATTATTTTATCCAGGGAGCTATCGATCCGGTTTTTATCGGTGAGCAGATAGCAAAACATAGCTCTAAACATGATATAGGCGCCCATTCTATTTTTCTCGGTCAGGTACGTGCTGATGAAAAAGTGGGGAAACATGTGGCCGGGATTGAATACTCGGCTTATGAAGACATGGCCAACCAGGCGTTTTCAAAAATTCGTGAAGAAGCTTTTGAACAATGGCCGTTAAATTGTCTGCACATATACCATAGTACCGGATTGGTAAAAACCGGAGAATTATCTCTTTTTGTTTTTTGCTCTTCCGGGCATCGTAAAGAAAGTATTAAAGCGATGAAACAGATTGTTGAAGGTATTAAACACAAAGTTCCCATCTGGAAAAAAGAAATCATGGAAGATAAATCTGTGCACTGGGTTCAGGAATAACTTTTAAGAACATTTTTATCGGAAAATGCAAGGTCAGTTGAAAATGTAATTTTTCTGGTAATTTATTCAATTAAATGCAAAAACAAAATAATAGTTTAAAAATACAAAATGATCGATATTAGTCCAAAATTCAGCACATTAAGATATGCGAAAGCCGAAGGAATTTTAACGGCTAATTCGGAAACAATAAAACGGGTGACTGAAAAAACTGTTCCCAAAGGAGATGTTTTACAGGTTGCACGGGCAGCAGGCATAACCGCTGCGAAAAATGCTGCTGCCTGGATTGTGTTTTGTCATACTCTTCCTTTGGATTGGGTGGGTATAAGTTTTGATATCGGCAAAGACACCATAAAAATTTCAGCGGAAGTAAAAGCAATCTGGAAAACCGGTGTTGAAATGGAAGCTATGGCTGCAGTTACGGGCGCGCTGTTAAACGTCTATGATATGCTTAAACCGTTAGATGAAAACATCTCTTTTTCCGATGTAAAACTGGTTGAGAAAAAGGGAGGCAAAAGCAGTTTTATAGAATATTTTGCCGAACCATTAAAATCGGCTGTTCTTGTTATTTCTGATTCAACATATGCCGGAAACCGCGAAGATACGTCTGGAAAAATCATCAAACTATTTTTGGAAGATAAAGACCTCTCGGTTCCGGTCTATGAAATTTTACCCGATGATTCAGACCAAATATCAAATCGCTTGCGGCAACTAGTAGCTGAACATTTTGATCTGGTAATTACAACCGGTGGAACGGGTTTTGGCCCTAGGGACATAACTCCGGAAGCAACGGCCAAAGTCATCGAAAAAGAAGCACCCGGTCTGGCTGAGACTATACGCCGCCATGGTAAAGAACGCACACCTTATGCAATGTTGTCACGCGAACTGGCTGGCATCTGCGACAAAACATTAATCATTAATTTACCAGGAAGTTCCAAAGGTGCGCAGGAAAGTATGGAAGCACTTTTCCCTGGACTTTTACATGCTTTCCCTATGCTGTGGGGTGGCGGACATGATGAAGAAAAACGCTGGGTAAAAAAGTGATATCCATAAATTAAGCTATTGAAATAATGAAGGAAAATATGCCTAATAGAGACACGCGTTGTTGCAACATCTGATTCTCTTGGCTATGTTCTTGCCGAAAAGACGCTAGCAACAATCTCTTCGCCCCCTTATACAAACAGTGCTTTGGATGGCTTTGCTGTCTCCTGGCAGGATGCCGAAAAAACAAGAGAAAATTATCCCGTTGTGCTACCTATTGCCGAAGAAAGCAGCGCAGATTTTCCGGTTGGAGAAAAAATAGTGCTCCATTCTGCTTACCGAATCAGCACTGGTGCAATTGTTCCTGAAGACCTGGATTCGGTTGTGCCTAAGGAGTAAGAAACTTAGTTTCCGAAGGAGATCAACTGCATTCGCAGTGGCTTCGGAGTATAACTAAATTGTCGAGTTTTTGTGACTTTTGGGCACATTAATTGAATTGATATAACAAGAACCTGCTGTAAAAAAAAAATTTCGTTAAACAGGGTTGACGGTTAGCTCCATCAGCAACTATGCAACTGGCAATATTTACCGGCCATATAAACTTAGCCCCTCATGCGGTGATGGCTGAAATTGATTGCTAATGGTTGCACTGGTGGAGCTAACCGTCAATCCTGTTTGTTGAAATAAATGCTATTAAATGAAGTAAGCAGCTTACAGACCTTCATCATCAATAATATCAGTACATTTGATGCGCGTGTACTGGGTTTTGGCGCTTGTTGCCCAGGCGTTTTCTTACCTCCAAAAGGAGTTCGTTAATTTCGACTCTTTCGCTAAGTAGCGAAAAGGTGATGAGGGTCTTTTTAACACATGCGTCAATAATAAAATGCAGAAAATTAATCAGTAGTAGGACAACACACTTGTATTGCGATTTAAAAGAAACACAAACTATTAACAATAACCCACGTAAGCAGAGTGTTGAAGTTTTGGATGGACGTTGGCTTTATCAACGCTATCGAGTTCATCTTATCTATTCTTTTCAGGCTATGGTAGTAACTTTAGCAAAAGGTAATATGATAAGTCATATCAGCAATATGGAACAAATCAGAAGTGTATCGGCAACAGTGAGTGATCATGATAGTTTCGGAGTGTTATGCCTAATAATATAGATAGCGGAAGACTTCATCTAAGCAAATCAAGTTGCGGTGACGAGCATGATCCAACAGCAATAACTGTTGATGTTGCACAGCAATTTATTATAGATTGCATAAAACCATTGGCTTTTACGAAGCAAGAACGGTTGTCTTTGCGACAATCCATTGATCGTGTGTTGGCTGAAGATATTATTGCTGAAATGAATGTTCCTCCTTATGATAATTCGGCGATGGATGGGTTTGCCTTGTGTGCCGATGATATACCTCGGAATGGGACTGTCACATTAAAGGTAGTTGGGAATAGTTTTGCCGGTCATCCATTTCTTGGGAGATGCACAAGTGGCGAGTGTGTCCGCATAATGACAGGAGCAGTGATTCCTGCCGGTTGCAATACGGTGATCCCGCAGGAGCATGTCGAAATGCTCGGCGCAGCAAGTATTAGAATTGATGGCCGTACTAGGCTAGTAGAAAATATTCGATTCGTTGGTGAGGATATTCGATTAGGACAAACAGTGTTGACATGTGGTCGACGGTTAACGGCGGCAGATTTAGGGGTGTTGTCTTCCTTAGGCATCAATAATGTTGCTGTAATGCCGCGCTTGCGGATAGCCTTTTTTTCCACAGGTGATGAATTGCAGCCAATAGGAGAAGCCTTACAGCTTGGACAGATATACGATAGTAATCGAAATGTCCTGTTTGGGATGTTGAGCCGCTTGCATTGCAATATAACTGATTTAGGCGTGGTTGGTGACGACCAAATACAACTACACAATACATTGCAAGTAGCTGCGAAAAACCATGATGTCATTATTAGTAGCGGCGGAGTTTCGGTCGGAGAGGCAGATTATATACGTCAAGTGTTGAACGAATTAGGCGAAATTGTTTTTTGGAAGGTGGCAATGAAGCCAGGACGACCATTAACCTTTGGCTGTCTAGAACAAGCATTGTTTTTTGGTTTGCCAGGTAACCCAGTGGCGATGATGGTAAGTTTTAACCAGTTTGTGCATCCGGCACTACAGCATTTAAGTGGCGAAATCGTTCGTCCGCCTTTAATTTTACAAGCGATGAACAGTTTGCTTTTAACAAAACGAGCGGGAAGAGTAGAGTATCAGCGCGGCATTTTGAGCCAGGCGTCTGATGGCGGGTTGACAGTATGCAAGACCGGTGAGCAAGGTTCTGGTATTTTACTTTCCATGTCGCAAGCCAACTGCTTCATAATCTTGGCAGCTGATCAAACCCGAGTGGAAGCTGGTGAAAAGGTTATCGTGCAACCTTTTGGTAACTGGTTATAAAGTTTGAGTAAAAAAACTGAGTTAAGTAATTACGAACCGATTAATTAAACAAAATTCTGACATGCTTCGTCCTTAACAAATACCGATGGGACATTTTTAGCGCTCAACTGGTTCGCAACAGTTAACAAAGATTGTTGAATCCGCGCCTTAGATCCCTCCGCCTACATAAATAACGACTAGCCCTTCGTTACACTCACCGCTTTCTAACTGTGCTCTTCTCGTTCGAATATCAAAAAGATGCTCTATCCCCGATAAGTGCGATTCAACCCTGAATCACGCTTATCGGGTTATTCCTGTCTCAAGTTACGATCCTCAGCGCGGTAGAAAGGGATAACGGAAGCGTTCCCTGCCAATTACTGAACTGCGAAGCACAACTATGAAGCAAGCGATTTTTCCAAGTTTGCCGCCCAACCGGAATAGCCGATTGTAGGCAAAACTGAAGCCCCGGTTTGATGCGCGGTTTCCGGATCGACATCGACACCAACCCCATTGACGAATCGGTTCATAAAATTGACCACGCAGCACCTGGATTCCATAAAAAGCAGCGGTTAAGTAGGAGGACAATACCTGTAGATCGCGGCCTTTAGATATTTCACCTGTGGCTTGCGCTTTTGACAGGATTTCGAGAATAACATTTTCTAATTGTGATATCCCCATATTGACGATTTCCGCAACTTGGGGGTCTTGACCTCGAAACTCCAACACTGCTTTACCTAGCATGCAGGTTTTTTGTTCGTTAATGGTTCGCTCAATCAATTGGTCGAATAACTTCCTTAATGATTCGTAGGCAAAATTTGCTTCTGGCAAGGCCTTTAAATGTTTGAACAACATGCCAGTGTCGCGGAAATGCCTAAGCGCTTGCAGGTAGAGTTCGTGTTTACTGCCAAAAGCCGCATAAAAGCTGCCCTTGCCGATGCCCATAGCAGCCAAAAGTTCAGTCATCGATGCGCCCTTGTAACCCTTCCTCCAAAATACTTCCATGGCGCTGGCGATGGCTTGTCGGGTATCGAATTCGCGTGTTCTCATAAATTTTGCATTGGCCTTTCTGTTCCGTTTGGTACGGAATAAGTCGATAAATAGCATTAAGTCAATAGCACGTTTGGTTTATGCCAGGGCTACCTCATTAAAAACTAGCGATCAAACAGCCAGAATTCAGGATAATACCAAGCTAAACCGCGCTTAAGGAAACGTAAAAAATGGATTTTTTAGATATTTTTGGACAGCTTGATGATCCCCGCATTGAGCGGAAAAAGTTGCACCCGATGCCTGAAATACTGCTCCTGACGCTGTGCGCAGTGATTTGCGGGGCAGAAAGCTGGGATGACATAGAAATGTTTGGCAAGTCAAAGTTGGCGTTTTTACGCCACTATCTGCCCTATGAGCACGGCATACCGAGCGATGACACCGTACGGCGATTCTTCCGCGCCATTGACTCCGCGCAGTTCCAGCGTTTGTTTGTGGAATGGATTCAGGCTTGGTTGAGTCCTGAAGTAGCGGGTAAAGTGGTTGCTATTGATGGCAAAACGCTACGCGGCAGCCATGATGGAAGTCAGTCTCCGATACACGTGGTGTCGGCTTTCGCCAGCGAAGCAGGAATCGTCTTAGGTCAGATTAAAACCCGTGAAAAATCCAATGAGATTACCGCTATTCCTGAGTTATTAAAATGGTTGGATGTGCGAGGCGCCATGGTTACTATCGATGCCATGGGCTGCCAAAAAACTATTGCCGAGAGCATTATCGATAAAGGTGGCGATTACCTGTTGGCGCTTAAAGGTAACCAAAGCAGCCTGCATGAGGATGTCCGTCTGCATTTTGAACAAACCGCTCCCGCATCACTTGTCCGCATGACCTGTGCCGAAAGTGTTGATAAAGGCCACGGGCGCATTGAGGTCCGGCAGTGTCGGATGAGCACTGATATTGACTGGCTTAGGGGACGTCATCCGGAGTGGAAAAATCTGGGCAGCATTGTCGCGATTGACAGTGAGCGACTCATCGGCGATACGACGACCCAAGAAACCCGTTACTTTATCAGTAGTTCATTAGTCTCGGCATCGCGGATGCTGGCCGCCGTGCGTTTACACTGGGGTATCGAAAACCAGTTGCATTGGGTGCTGGACATGTCTTTCGGCGAAGATCAAAGTCGCATACGCAAAGATAATGCGCCAGCCAATATCGGCATTATCCGTCACGCCGCGTTGAACATGATACGACAGGTCCCAAAAAATCGGGTGTCCATCAAGCGTATGCGTAAAGCGGCTGGTTGGGATGATTCTGTCTTAACGGATATTTTGGCTCAAGTTTTTTAATGAGGTGGCCCTGTGGTTTATGCGAGATGCGAATCCCAAGGCAATGAGGCCCAGTTTGCTCAACCAACACAGTGGACAACTGCATCTTTGAATATTCAGTATCATTTTGGGCTAAATTTCCCGTTATGCGCATTAAAAGTCAAAATCCAGCCCAAATTCCTTTTGTCCCAACCAGAAAGACAGTGATCAATTGAGCCAGTAAAAAAAGCAGGCCTAGCGCTAACAAGATTTTTTTTCACATCATTCATTATGTTCCACCTCAGATACAGACATCCTGTCTCGCCGTAAATTACCTTATTTAGAGTAAGAAGTTGAGAAAAGCCTAGTCAGTCAATCAGATCAAAATATTTGGTATTTATACTGCTTTCCATAGCCTTATCATATAGCTATAAGGTTGACACATAATTATTTTTTTGGCTTTAGGAAGGTAAGCTAATGAGCGCAAGCTTTTTATTGATGTGTCTGAATTAATATTATAAGAAGTCAGGCGCATTTGTAAAAGACTAATTACCTATGAAAACATAGGGTTTACCTATGGATTAAAACTGTAAGTAAGTTCTTAATTTCAGTATTTTTCTCATTCTTCGGATAATAAATCGCATATATCTGGCGGCTGATTTCCGGATTGCTCAAATAACGGCAACGCACATCATCGGCGTTTGCAGGCAGGCTGTACTCCGGCATCAACGCAACCCCCATGCCAGCGCGCACCAAGTTGACGATCCAATCCTCGCTATTGCTACGGTACGCGGCGTAGAGGTTGACTTCCTGGTCCTGGCAGATTGCCCGCAGAGTATCCCTAAGTTCGCAGTTCAACCGATCCAAATAAGGCTCGGACTGGATTTCCTTGAGGTCGATTTTGCTCAAGTGATTAAAGCGATGCTTGTTGTTAAACGCAACTACGTACTTTTCGGTATACAGCAAGGTGGATTGATAGGGCGAACCCAGCAATTGCACAGGGGCGCTAATCACCAAATCCAGCAAATCCGATTCCAGTTGCTGCAATAATAAAGTTTCACAGTCGATAATCAATTCAAATTCAATATTGGGAAACTCATGCTTGTAATGGGCAAAAATCGGGCTTAAACGTTGTGCGCCTATCGTTGCCATCAGGCCTATCCGCAACGGGATATTGTTCAACTTGGTAAAACGAAGGGCATCGGCCTTAGTCGTGACTGTTTCCTTGTATATCTTACGAAAGTTAGGCTCCACCAAGCGGCCGAGCGAAGTCAGCAAACAGCCGGAACGGTCGCGGATGAACAATTCCCCGCCTAATTCATCTTCCAGTTTTTTAATGGATTGCGTTAAAGATGGCTGGGAAATATAGCTGAATTGCGCGGCACGGGTAAAACTGCCGTGATCGCAAACCGCTAAAAAATAACGGATTTGGTGCATTTCCATAGTGTCTTCCTCGAACTTATATAGCCAAAACCTATTCTTCCATAGAAAGTTAGTATTTTACAAGACTTATGAGCAGAGAATAGGATTACATCACCATAAACGAATCCTATGAAAATGAAAAACCATGAAAAATGCAAAATTGATTGTGATGTACCCAACACCTGCCGATGTCGATAGATTTGAACAACGCTATGCAGAGGAGCATGTGCCGATGGCGGTAGAAAAACTGGCTGGAAAAACCCGCTTTGTTGCGTCGCTGATCAAGTCCAGCATCGGCCAGGAACAAATGCCTTTCCATCGCATTGCCGAAGTTTATTTTCCGTCAATGCAGGATTTGGAAGCCTGTTTAAATTCACCGGGCGGACAGGAAACCGCACAACATGCCGTTGATATTTCAACAGGCGGTGCGCCGTTATTTTTGATCGCGGAAGTTGAAAGTTTCGATTTTTAATCCCCTGGCAATTGGGCTATGTATAGCAGCCGATTGCCGATTTTATAATGTTATCATCAGGAGCTACGATGTTATACCTGCCACCAAACCCAGACATTAATTCCTTATCCGACATGCTGGAAAAATATCCGCGTCGCCGGGTATTACTATTTAAGGTCATGGAAGAAATCATGAGAAATCAATCACCTTTCAGCAAGGAAACGCGCCAATTACTGTTTGCTTACACGTCATATCTGAACCAATGCAGCCTGAGCTATGAATACCATAAAGCCGCTTCATTAGCCTCAGGTCTTGACGAATCCGTATTTGCAGCTTTAAAAACGAGTATTCACAGCGCAAAAATCGATAACAAGCTAAAACCGATACTTCGCTTAATTAAAAAACTCACCCTGTCGCCTAAGCAAGTTACCTATGCAGACGCTCAAAAAATCTTCGATGCGGGTTGGGATGAACATGCGTATTTTGATTCCGTCTGTATCTGCGCCATCATGAATTGCATGAACCGTTTTATTACCGCTATAGGTATTGACGCCAATTCATCCGGCCTCAATTATACTGATAAGATGCTGTTTACTTTAAACTATATCGGTTGAATGAGTGAAGATGAATTGATAATTCTGCCTTCAACAAAATACAAAAGAGGTTTTGAAGATGAAAAAGAATTTTCCGTTACCAGCATTATTCAATACGATAGCTCATGCTTGCCGTGCTATAGCTCTATTTGGATTATTGACCATTACTTTACCATCAGTCGTTTATGCACACAGGGGGGCAAATGATGAAGTCGATGCCTGCAATATTCTGGTGGGTCATGAACGGGTACACTTTACCGCCTATACTCCAACATTTACCACCAAAGAGTATTGTCAGTCGATTCCTCATCTGGGAATGACTAATCTGGTGTTCGATTATGACGGCAAAGGCCTGCGCAATTTAACCGTCGAGTTTGAAGTCACCAAAGAACCGGAAGGAACCCGGATTTTCTATAAGGAACCGACAAAAATAAAATCCGGTACGGTCAATGGCGTGGTCGATTTCAGTAAATTCGGTGCAGGTAACTATCTGGCCCATGTCGCGATTGTGCATAAAGACAAGAGCATTGATAGCCACATACCGTTTTCAGTAGGTCTCGAAGAAGAATACTCAGACAATTTACCATTAAAATCGCTATTAATCTTTGTCTTTATAGCAGCAGTTTTTTATTTAATGAAACGCGCAGCCAATAAACCTGTAGCGGGGCCATCCGATGTTTAAAACCTATTTCGATAAATTTAAAACCGTTTTGACTTTTCGCAATAGCGTGTTTATATTGCTGTTTTTTATGCCTATCTTGATAACGCTGTTAATCTTTTTTAGCGAAGATAATGACGAGTTTTCGCAGATGGGCAACACGTCTTATAAAAACGAAAAGGTTCAGTCGCGCTGCGAAGTCGGTACACGTCCGGGTGATCCAGGTGCGGATAATGGCGAATCAACAGGTGAAGGCATTAAATACAATATACGCACGCCGTTGAATTATGATCCCACAATTGCTCATCCATTGCTGATGGTTTATTCACCGGCAAAATCAAATCGGGCAAAGACCGAGAAATTGACCGGACTTACGCTAAAAGCGACGACGGCCGGATTTATAGTCGCTTATGCAGATCATCCCGAGTTATCACCTACCTCAACCATCGAACTCGGTACTATTCCGGGCTTGATTGCCAAAAAATGGTGTGTTGACGAACAGCGTATCTTTCTTACCGGGCATTCTGACGGTGGAACTGCCGCGATGGCGTTAGCGTTTATGGCTGGAATCAAACATATCCCCCATGCGATTGCACCCAGTGCCGCCGGTATCGATTATCAGGATTTACGTGATCGCAAGTGTCCGGAGCCTATCCCTGTCATGATTATGCATAGCACGAATGACCACTTGTTTCCAAAGTATGGTGTACAGTCTTCAGGTTGGTGGGCGGCATGTAATAAATGTGAGCCGATACCTGAACAAATTGAAAATGGTTGCATGGCTTATTCTGGCTGCGCTAATGGCGTAAAGACTTGGTATTGCGAAGGCGATAAACTCCATGCGCAGTGGCCGGGTATTAATGATACGTTGTTAGATTTCTTTGATTCGATAAGTCGTTAAGCGATACGGTCTACCGTTGAGAATTGCAGACTTGTTGTGTGTACTTTCTATACCCGACACCTAAACCTGCTCAGACTAAATTAACGATCCCCTCCTCACTATCGTCGCTTTGAATCAACCAGTGAGAAAAAACGTTTATACTTAACGTTAAGGCGCCTTAAATAGTGCCTGAAAGAAAACTCGCTTTTTTTCATGATTCTGCCAACTCACTGAGCCTAACTCCAGCCATTTTTCGGCGCAGGTCAGTCAATTTCCTCTTTTGGTGGTGCTCAATGGTGCAAATCCGCTATTCCGGGCGAATTTTGGCCGCACCTTTCCCGTGTTTCGTCCTTTTTTCCGCCACCAGTCGTGCCTTTAGGCCGCTTTTTTGTAAGGGCCTCGTCGTCGAGCGGCTTCTTGTTGTTCTTGCTCGCGGAGCATGGCGCCCAAACGCTGAATATTGCGTGCCACGATGGCGAGGGCCACGTAGCGCTTGAAACCATCCATGCCATGATCGGGGCATTTGTTCAACCCATGAACGCCCAGCGCATTGATCGCCGATTCAACCGCTGAATGTTGGCGGCGCAGGCGGACAAACTCCGGGGCGGATTCGCGGGCTTTGTCGGCTTCCGATAGCCGGCCTTTTTTCGGCAATATCACGTTATCCAGGCGTTGTTTGAGCTCTGCTTGATTCCTTGGGCTGTGAAAGCCCTTATCAAAGCTCATGGCTTTTGCCGCGGGAAAGCGGGTTTGGGTTTGTTCGACCAAGGTCACGGCGATTTGATCGTCCGTGGTTTTTGCCATGACCTGATGGTGCAGGATAAAACGGTGTTGATCTTCGACGATAGCCACCCTCAATCCCAACTCGACCGGTACGCCGGCCTTGCCTTTACTGATCCATTCGGTATGGGGTTGAAAAATGGAAAAGACTTTCTCGGCATGCGGAATGGTTTCACCTTGCAGGACCCGACGACGAATCTGGTCGATCTGCCGCTCGGCATGCGCCAGGTAGGCATCGAGATCTGCCAACATCGCTGCCGATATGCCATGCGCTTGGTTCAGGCGCTGCCGAGTGGCGTATGCCCGTTGCACATAGACTTGGGCTTGGTCGAGGTAGGTCTGATAAGCGGCTTCGATTTGCTCTTGCTTGGCCTGACGTTTGGCTTCATCTTGCGAGGTGGAATGCTTGAGCTTTTGAATCAGCCGGTAACTTTTCTTGAAACAACGCAAGTGATAGGCGCTTTGGCGCCATTCGGTCAAATTCAGGGCGTCGCAGAGTGCGGCGCAGGTGTGCAACGTTTTGCGGATGGCATCCCACAGCAAGTTGGTGTCGGTGGGAAAATGCACGTGGGTTTTGACCACAAAGGAATCAGCGCGGGTCTTCAGGCTTTCTTCGGCGTTTTTTTTAACGCCTGGTGTCCCGCATGCACCACTTCCTGGTTGATGCGATCCAGAATCTCGGGCGTGAACAAACTGACGTTGTCCCGGATGGTTGGCAATTCATAACGGTGTTCGTCCAGCCAGTCGCTATGCCCCAGCATCTGCCGGATCGTCTTGTGTTGGTTGGCCAACTCTTGAATCCGGTCGTAATCCACATCAAGCCCTAACCGCAGTACGCCCAACACCAGTATCTTCCACTGCTCCATACCGGGTCGCCCGGTTTTATTGCTGGCTTTGCCTTTTCCGCCTGCCCGTTCGGGCATGACCTCTTCCAGAATGGCAAATATCCGCTGACGCAAGCTGACCTCGGTATAAATGTATTGCAGTCCACGCAGTAGTTGGGGAATGTCATCACGTGATTTAGGATCAATGACAATGGCGGCAATATCGGTTTCACCGAATTTGAGTTGAGGCTGAATGACGGTGCGCATGCGAATTCGAGGGATGAAGATTTTGGCTTTTAGGCGGTTACGGGCCGATTTTCGCTGGAAATAAGACAAAACCGGGGTCAGGGCAACACATCTTCGTGTTGGAAAATCATTATAACCTATTGATGAATATGAGATTAATTAATTTTCATTCAAACACTAATTAAGTCTGAGTTGATGTTTCGAGGCACAATCGATGGTGCCAGCGTATATCCAAGGGAAGTGGCAAAAGAGGTTCTTTTGTGCAATGCTGCGGCAATAGCTATTTTTCACAACCACCCCTCGGGATTGACAGAGCCATCGGTCGCCGACCGCAGTATCACCACTAAGCTAATTGAAGCGTTGAAACTGTTCGACGTTAGAATCTTAGATCACATAATCGTGAGCCACAAAGAAACCTACAGTTTCGCGGAGGCTGGGCTTATGTAGCCCTTTAACTTGATGGGGGCTTATATAGCCCCCCTTTTTTACCCTATTATTTAAAGAGATAGTCATGGAAATAGTACCTATTTATGATGTCGGCGGTTCGTTGCCGGTATCGCTAGAAGCATTTAGGAACCGGCCGTGTGCTTTGCCATTCGGCCACCCGGCTTATGTGCCGCCGTCACCCCAAGAGGTGGACTGTTTGGTAAAACTGACGGGTTGGTCACAGAGTGTAGCGGCGGCCTTGGTGGGTGTGTCGTTTAACCCAAAAAAAGGGTCTTCGACAATCCGAAAATGGAGGGCTAGGCCGGATTCCGATGATGCTCGGGCTATCCCTTATTCGGCTTGGCGTTTAATGTTGCTGTACGCCCGTGTTGTGTCAATTGATGATGGCTTGGCGGTAATAGATAGGCAGAGTGCGGGGGTATAAAACAGCCTGCAAACATCACTCAGGAACCACGATGTGTGCAAATAAGAAAATACAGGATATTTCAATGAAAGCGGGCATTGGCAATTATCAAATTTTAGGATTACCCATCGTCAGCCAACGGCCAATTTCTGACGTACAGGAAGCATAGGTATATGGCAGGTTTAAGTCGTAAAGCGGCCATTCAGAGGCCGACCATGATCCGCCCCTTGTCCCCAAAGCGGTCACTCAGGATGAAGTAGTTCCACCAAGAGAAACGACTCGCTTGGCATTAAACTGTTCCGATTTTCTGTCCCCGCCTCTGAATTGGGGCTCAACTCGCCGCCATAATTGTTCTTGAATGCGTTGTTTAAACCGATTATTGCATATAGATACAGAAGCTAATGAAGTTACATAGCATCCACCTGCATATGATGGCTCGCTCTTTGTACATTCGTTTTCATGTCGCTTTGTTAGCTTCGAAATCTATAACACCCAGGCTTTATAGGTTGCCTCTCTGATTTCGCTAATCACCAGGTTCGGAGGGAGGGACGGTGAAAGCCATTCCCTAACCCTATACAGTGGCTGCTATAGATAGATAACTATTCATAGCGGCCTTCAAGAGACCGTCATTAATTTCTGGCTTACGTCCGATTAGACCTTGAAAACAGTCATTCAAAACGTAAAGAAAGGTTATGGAATGGGCATTGGAAAAAAAGAAAAGCCCAAACCATTTTTAAAATATGAGCTACCATACGCAAAGCCCTCTTGAACACAATTAAGCTTCGGAACTATCATTGAGCTTAATCCAAAATCAATCACAACAAAAAAAGTACAAAAAGCGTGGCCATCTTGTTTACATTGTGAACCCTGAGCGATGTCTGTAGGCTGATTGCAAAGAACTTCGACTCATCATCTAGTACGGGTTGAAGCGGTCAGATACTCACAAATAAACCAGACTGAAAATGTAGATGTTTTCAAGTCTTATGGTTTATTTTCGTGGGTTTCTACAGGTATTTACATTCATATCAATCTTTTCGAACTTATGCTTTTCGAAGACGTGTCTTTTTTAAGGTTTCTGTCTCTCGTTAAATGCTCAACAAATCAATTGATCGTCTGATAACATTTAATGAATTGACACAACTAAGGTCTAAATTAACAATGGGAAGCTATTCCTTTAAACCGAAAACACTGTAGAAAAAAAATATTAATGAAGGAAAAAAGGCAATTATAAACCCCAAAATTAGTGCGAATTGGTATCTGTATTTATACACAAATAGTAATGTTTGACGGATTGCTTCTGTTAGGCATTCGTACTGATTTATTTTTTCCAAAATCTGTTCCTCCTTTTATTAGGACTGTATCAAATTAGGGCCGTTAGCTACCACTATTTACAAGCTCACTTAGGTGATTTGATACGGTTAAAATGCCTGAAATACTTTTCCTGTTCGGTTTAGGCTTGGCTTACTTTATTAAAAATCAATAGCCAGACCAAATACCTTTGGTTCCAACTAGTATAAATGTAATGAATTGAACCAATAAAAAAAGTAGTCCAAGCGCCAACAAGATTTTTTTCACATCATTCATTATGTTCCACCTCAGATACAAACATCCTGTCTCGCCGTAAATTACCTTATTTAGAGTAAGAAGTTGAGAAAAGCCTAGTCAGTCAATCAGATCAAAATATTTGGTATTTATACTGCTTTCCATAGCCTTATCATATAGCTATAAGATTGACACATAATTATTTTTTTGGCTTTAGGAAGGTAAGCTAATGAGCGCAAGCCTTTTATTGATGTGTCTGAATTAATATTATAAGAAGTCAGGCGCATTTGTAAAAGACTAATTACCTATGAAAACATAGGGTTTACCTATGGATTAAAACT
>Ga0208125_100534_pt1 | contig 20997 bp, 13 predicted proteins | sample LakWasM128_HOW14_2_FD_183938 | JGI IMG/M metagenome (GOLD analysis project Ga0208125, IMG submission 183938) | Freshwater sediment methanotrophic microbial communities from Lake Washington under simulated oxygen tension - Sediment Metagenome... | ecosystem: Environmental > Aquatic > Freshwater >...
CGGTAGGGTGCTTTTGGCCCAATCGGTCCACGGCAGGCTCAGGTGACGCTGGTGAATCCACAACTGATAAGGCAGACTCAGCAGTTGGCCCAAAGCCATGGCCAGCGCAAAGGTGTTGAGTGTGCCATCCATCAGCCACAGCGCACACGCGACCTTGGCCACCACCAGCAAGGCAGTGGGGCCAATAGCGGCATAGGGCTTGCCCACACCTGTGAGTGCTGGCGCGCTCAGCGTGAACAGGCTGCTCACTGCGTAGGCAAGGCACAGCCAGGGGATGGCGGGCACGGCGTCCAGCCAGGCCTTGCCGTACAGGAAGCTCACGATGTCATGTGCTAGCACCGCAATGGCGGCCAAGGCGGGCAGCATCAGGGCATTGATTAGAGAGGTGGCCCGCAAGTACTCATGTGCCACAGGCCCATTGGCGTGGTGAACCCTGGCCATGTAGGGCAGGGCGAAGTAGTTCACGGTGGGCAGCAGGGCCGTGCTCACCATGTTCACCGTGGAGTTGGCGCGGCTGAACAGGCCTACATCGGCGGGCGTCATCTTACGGCCCAGCAGAATGTCAGGCAGGGCGCTATCCGCAGCTTTGAGCAGGGCGGTAAGCAGACTACCTACTCCAAAGTGCACGATCCCTTTACTCTGATCAAAGGCCGGCAGCCAGGGCAGCGGCCTGCCCAGGGCCCACCGGGCCATGGCGCCGGTGGCGATGATGTTGATCAGGTTGGCCCAGGCCATAGTCATGGGGCCGAATCCTTTGAGCGCGAGCACTACAGAGGCGATGAAGAAGACGACGGTGCTGGCTGCTGTCACCCGAGCCGACTTTTCCACTGCCATCTCGCGCGACAGGAGAGCCATCGGAATGGCCCCGAACGGAATGAACACGAAACCGATGGCGAGCACCTGAACCACTGGCTCAACCCGCCCCTCGCGGAAAAATTCGGCCCAGTAAGGAGCGCTCAAGTACATCGCCCCTGCCACGCTCCATGAGGTGGCCAGCAAAACCCCAAGCGCGTTGCGCAGGCTGCCGTGGGTGAGTTCCTTTTCGCGCTTGATGAAAGCTGTAACGCCAAAGTCTCGGAACACGTGGGCCACCGCCATGAGTACCGCGCTCATGGAAAAGATACCAATGTCCTGCGGGCTGAGTAGGCGGGCCAGCACGATGGTCAGCACAAAGTTGGCCACCAGAGCCAAGTTGCTGACGAGAAACTGCAGGGCGACTTTTTGGCGGACCGAGGACACGAATGAGATTCCATAGTTGGGAACACATCCCGTCGTGCGACTGACGCGGAGAGGACCTTCGCCTGTGCGCCACCTGCTCGGACGGGATGGGCACGGCAGATGCTACAGGCTTAGGTCTGAGGTATGCGTGTTTTCACACTTTTTAGAATAGTCCACCATCAAATTTTGCACAATTTGATAATTTCATATCTACTTTTATCTGTTGGAGGTTTCGGCAGCGGGGGGCAGAAGCTCCTGATCCAACGGCCGTCCCAGCGGTGAACCCGTCCGGTGCGCTCTGCCACGGCTCAGCTGGGGAGGATGTGCCGTCGTGTACTCGCCTCTCGTTCTTGCGGCCACCGATGTGAATGCGATCGCGCTCTTTAAAGTGAATTGAGAGAGTGATGTCTGGGTCTCTGTTAATCCGTTTACGGCAACCGTGATTTTTAACGTGTTGATAGGGAGATATAGGTGGGGAGTAGAAGATTTTTTGTGATCTGGTTGGCCTTGTTGGTAATGGCAAGTTTTCCCGTGTTGTCGGTTCTGCAGCCACCGCTGGCGGATTACCCAAACCATTTGGCCCGTGTCTATATCTGGATGTCATCTGCTTCGGCGCAGGCTGTTCCACATGTGCAGCCTGTTTGGGCACTTCAACCCAATATGGCGTTCGAGTTGATCGTGGGTCCTTTGTCTCAAATCGTGTCGTTAGAGAATGCAGGGCGCACTTTTGTTGTATTGACCATTGCATCTTTGACGCTTGGTCCTGCCATTCTGGGGCGCGTACTTTGGGGACGGTACACGCTCTGGAGCTTTCTGCCGTTTCTTTTTGTTTATAACCGGCTCTTTTTCTGGGGGTTCCTTGGCTATCTATTTTCCTTGGGCATGGGTTTCGTCCTCAGTTCCTTCTGGTTGAAAAAGGTCGACCAGGGGCAAAGAATCTCTTGGTATGCGATGGCCTGTGCGCTGGCCACGTTGATGCTGGGCTTGCACCTTTACGCGTTTGCGGTTTTCTGCATCGTGATCACCGTGCTCACATTTCGCACGGTTGATAGTTTGCTCTTGCTGTCCAAGCAGTGGATTCTCGAATGCGCCTACCGCCTCAGCCCAGTATTGGTCGCGCTGGGTGTTTTTGCGTTGGGGGCGCCAGTGTTTGAGAGCAACCACTCGGTGGCCTGGGGGCCTTGGATGAGCAAGGTCTCGGCTGTTGTGGGGCTTCTGGTCGGGCCCAATGTCCGTACCGATCTGCTGTTGGCAGTGGTGACTGTGTTAATGCTGGTCGGGGCGTTCTGGCTTCGCCTGTGTCGTCTGTCTGGCGACAGGTACCTGTTGCTGGGCTTGGCGATCTTGCTGTTGCTGCACTTGGTGATGCCCACCCAGTTGTTCTCCAGCTATGGTGCTGATCAACGCCTGCCGATTGCCATCGCCCTGTTTGTCTCCGTGTTGGTTCTTCCGGGCGAGCGCGGCGCCGGGCGATGGCAGCCGTGGGGCTTGGTCGGGCTGCTTCTGTTGGTGGCCGTGCGCGTGCTGCTGGTGCGCCAGGATTGGTTGGGTTATGAGCCCATTCACAAGGAATTGATGCGCTCGTACCAGGAGCTGCCAAGGCAATCGTCTGTCGTGGCGGTGGTGGGCACCAGCAGCCCGCTCGGGCTGCCACGTATTCCACTGACGGAGCACGCTGGGTACGCCGTTATCTCCCGTGGCGTTTTCTGGCCCGGTCTTTTTGCCTACCCCATTCACGGAGCACAGACCATTGCCTTCCAGGACAGGTCACTCGTGTCGCCCAGCATCGCGCAACTGCAGAAAATCCCCCTGGCCGATCTTGATGACGTGGTCGCCGGTCGGCGCGATTACCCCGATTTCGACCTTCGGCACATCTCGCCTTGTTACCGATTCATCGTAGTCATGCGCGAGGACGGCCGGGCCGGGAATCTGCCCACCCACAGTGTCTTGGGCGATCTTCGTTTCCGGGGTGTCTATTCGGCGATCTACGAGAGGTCAACGCACGAGCCTTGTGACTAGACCACCCCGTGGCGGATCGGGGTTTCGGCCTGCGCCAGGTGCGTCGGCCTGAGGTTCGGCCTTGCGCCACTTGGGCGGGGGATGGCAAGAAACAATTCAGCCGCCCAGGCCTTGCGGCCGAGTGCGGCTGAAAGCAGGGGTGGCCATTGCCACCCCCAGGGCTTACGCTTGGTTAACGGGGCACGATCGCGAAGGTCGGATCGGTGGCGAAGTCTTGATCCATCGCCTGAGTCAAGCTGCGCCACTTCGTGTAGGTGGCGGAGGCGTTGGTTACCCCGGCGTTGGCAGCCGATGCCATCATGGCTCGCGCACCGGCCGCGTAACCCCCTGCCCAATTGGGGTATCCGTCGATGGTCGTCACCGAGCTGCACACTTCGCCTGGATAGTTCGCTTGGTAAAGATCGCGCCAAGTGGTGTAGGGCGCGCTCTGCGCGTTGACGATCGTCCAGTAGTAGCCCGCAGCACGTGCGGTGCAGAACCCGTCCGCTTCACTGTTGAAGCGTCCGATGTTGAACTTGCTTGCCCAGTCGAGCACCAGCTTGGCATTCGGCTCGGCGTTTTCTGCCAGTTGGGCGAAAACCATTCCGAAGAAGTCGCTTTGCCATGGCCCAACAAGATGGGGCTCATCGGGCTTGGGCAGCGCGTTCAGCGGATAAAGCGAGGCGGCGCTGGGGTTCAGCGGGTATTGCTTGGCGTACCAATCAAGGTTGATGCCCAAGCGTCCGCTGAAGTAGCTTTTACGTGGGTGGTTATCGGGCAGAGACCGGACCGTTTCGCCCAGGGCGCGCATGGCCCAGGCTTGACCACGAATCTGGTTGTCTTTGGCCAGACCTTGTCCGCCCCCGCGGTAAGTCGGGTTGGGTACGGCGGCGTTCCAGGCCGTCCAAAACATCATCTCGTCCAAGTAGAAGGCGTCGCCCGTGATGAGATAGGGCACATAGGCAAAGGAGGCCTGGTGTGCGATGTCCGGGGTCCAGATAGTCGTGCCGTTGACCACAGTGGGCAGGACCGGAGTCGACCACTCAGGTGTGATAGATACGTTTGGATAGCGGTCGAGGTCAAGCGGGTAGCCTGTGTCTTCGTCGCGGTAGTGCACCGGCACAGACGCGGCCGAGTCTGCGACGGACATCATGGTTTCGCGTGCCCGATCGTCTTGACTGACCAGATAGTTGGCAGTCCATCTGGGGTAGGGGCCGATGTCGCTACGGCTCCCTGTCATTGGGAAGTACTTCTCAAGCAGACCATTGCCCATGGGGCCCAGTGCGGCTTGATCGGTGCGGGCCTGGGTCAGCGTCGCATAGTCCTTGGCCAAGGTGGTTTCGGCAATCTTGACGTTCAAGTCGTAATTCCACACCGCCTTACTCGCCATGAAGTAAGGCATGTTGTGGCGCACCCGTGCCTGCGGCTCGGCCAAGGCGCCCGTCCACAGCACCTTGTGCCAGCGGGCGTGGTGGTAGTGGGTGAACTTGGGCTGGGTGTAGATCGTGCTGCCGTTGCGCTTCACGGCAAACGAATAGGTGATGTTGCCGGGGTTGGCCGTCCAGGTGCGGGTGTTTTCCATCACCACGTCGGTTCGGATCCGCTGGCCGTTGTCCACCAGGCGAGTGTGCAGGCGGGCCGTCAGGTGCGGGTGCTGGGTGCCGCTGGCTTTGTCTTTGAACGGCAGAGCCACGGTGTATTCGCTGGCCACGGCGCCAGCCAGGCGGCGGCCCGTGTTGCTGGCAATCTGGTTCACCAGCTGGGTCTGGGGCTGCGCGATGAGGGTGGCGGTGACGTTGCCGTTGGCATCAAACACCTGGGCTTCGAGTTCCAGGTTCCAGTCAGGGGATGCGGGCACGTTGGGAGTGCTGCTGGTCTTGGCGCCTGGAAAGATATTGATGATGCGTGCTTCGCCCGGCTGGACGTTGCTCAACTGCGCGCTGAGCACGGCAAAACGGGCGGAGCCGTCGCGGTGCGAAGAGATCTCGTCGGCCTGCAGGGGGATGGTAGCGCCGCCCACCTGGGCAACAAGCCCTTGCGTGGTGTGCAGCCAATCGCCCGCCTTGAACGGTTGACCAAAGGTAACTGGCAGGCTGGCCTGCGCCTGTGAACTGGTGGATGCTACCTCGATACAGGTGATTGCACCGGCTGCGCAGCTAAATGGGGCCGTGGCAATCGGGGCTGTAGTGGTAGTGGTACTTGTACTTGTACTTGTACTCGTGTCGGTTGTTGTGGTTTTGTCTTGGCCCGGAGGGGTGGTGCGCTGTCGCTGGAGCTCAATTGCGGTGTCGGTCGCGGGCATTTGCGCAGACTGCATTTCGAGTGCTGCGCTGTCGCCACCGCCACCGCAGGCTGACAAGGTGGCTAATAGAAGCAGGCCTGTAAGTCTGTTGCGACAATTGTTTCTTATTGTGTCTTTCTGGAAAAGTGGAGTGCTCATGTATTTCGGGCCATTCGATGGAGGGGGTTGCTGATATGTGCTGGCAAACGGCTTGCGCCGCTGCCGGGGAGGGCCATGAAACCAGGCCCTCCCTAAGCGCATAGGGGGCGAAATCTGCGCAACAAGCGTTTGCTTGCCGGTATGGACTACGGGCGCAGACCGTGCGGGTCTGCGACCGATAAGGAATTGTCGGAGAGGGGGGGGCGAAAGAGGAAACTGGATGTCACAGCTTGCAGCCAGGTTTGGTGGCGGTGTGGATTGGTCTGTTGGCCGGCTCGGATAGTCCGCAGATTCGCTCCAGTCATGCTTAAAAATTGAGCAAAACCCATAGCGAAAAACCTAGATTGAGTGTGCGATCGCCAGCACTTTTCCGCTGTCTCAGCAAGGTGTTGGCAGCCACGGCGGCGTTGGCAGCAGAGAGGGCATGTTGGCTCGCAGCAGCAGCCCTGCATTGCTCCATGCAACAGAAACATCTTCAAGCATTTTTGCGTGAACCGGAACAAGAAACATGCGCTTTGGGCCTCATTTCAGCGCAATGCCAACGGCACAGGGCTCGGGCGGCGGGTTGCACTGTGCTTGCATCATCTGTTGTTTGCTATCAATTGAGTAGCTGTAAACTCTTTGTTTTAAAGAGCTTCTGGCTATTTCCATACCACTTTGGTAGTGGCGGGTAAAAAGAGTGTGGTGCTGGCAGGGTTATCTGCTACAACGGGCTTCACTTCATGGAGGAGGGGAGTGTGGTCCAGACATCGAACTTGCCCCTGGTCGTGGACCTGGACGGCACCCTGACGCCCACGGACACCTTGCTGGAGTCCTTGGTCCGGCTGCTCAAGCGTTCTCCGTGGAGCGTTTTGCGCTTGCCTTTGTGGCTGATGCGTGGCCGGGCAGGGTTCAAGGAGGCCATTGCGTCCCGCGTCACCCTCGACGCTGAAAACATTCCCTATTGCACACCGCTGCTGGAGTACCTGCGCGCAGAGAAATCCAGGGGGCGGGAAATCGTTCTTGCCACGGCGGCGCACCACACCACCGCACAGGGGGTGGCAAGGCACCTGGGGATTTTCGACAAGGTGCTTTCCACCCACGGTGGCAACAACCTGAAGGGCCGGGCGAAACTCCAGGCGATTCAGGCACAAGTGGGCGAGGCGTTTGTCTATGCCGGCGATTGCAACGCCGATCTGCCGATCTGGCAGCAGGCCCAGGCGGCAATTCTGGTGGGTGTGGCGCACCGCACAGCGGCCCAGGTGCGGCGCGAAGTGCCCATCGAGCGCGAGTACCCGAAGCAGGCCCGCAGCATGGCGGTGTGGCTGCGGGCTCTGCGGGTACACCAGTGGATCAAGAACCTGTTGCTGTTCGTTCCGCTGCTCACCACGTTCGAATTCACCCGCATGGACAAGCTGGCCAGCATGGCGCTGGCCTTTGCGGCGTTTTCCCTCGCCGCATCCGCAACCTATATCGTCAACGACCTGTGGGATCTCGAAAGCGACCGCGCGCATCCCCGCAAACGCCTGCGTCCCTTTGCCAGCGGCGCGCTGCCGATTCTGCAGGGGCTGCTGGTGGCGGGCATCGCGCTGGTGTCGGCGCTTGGCCTGGCCAGTGTCGTGTCGCAAGGATTTCTCGGGATGCTGGTGACGTACCTGGTATTGACCAGCTTCTACAGCTGGGTGATCAAGGAATACGTGTTGATGGACGTGCTCATGCTGTCGCTTCTCTACACCATTCGCATACTGGCAGGCTCGGTGGCGATCAGTGCGATCACCAGTTCCTGGCTGCTGGCCTTTTCGGCATTCATATTTCTGAGCCTGGCCTTGGTCAAGCGCTGTGCGGAACTGGTGTCGCTGAAAGACGCCGGCGCGGGTGCGACCCGTGGACGCGATTACCGGGTAAGCGATCTGGTGGTGCTGTGGCCACTGGGGGTTGGCGCAGCGCTGTGTGCCGTGGTGGTGTTCGGCCTGTTCATCAGCGCGCCCGAGACCCAGGCGCGCTACGCCACCCCGCAAATGCTGTGGTTCGTGGCCATCGGCTTGGTGTACTGGATGGCACGCCTGTGGATCAAGACATCGCGCGGTGAGATGCACGATGACCCGGTTGTCTACGCCCTCAAGAACCGTGGCAGCCGCCTGACGGTGCTGGCCATGATCGCCGCAGCCATGGCAGCGCATTTTTTCACTTGGGAACTTTATCCATGAACACCTTTGCGATTGCCTTGCTGAGCGTCGTGCTGTCGGTGGCTGCGCAGTTCTTGCTGAAGGCCGGCATGTCGGACCCGGGGGTGCGGGATGCGATGGCGCAGCCGCATTCGCTGGTCCATCTGGTCTTGGTGATGGCCAACCAATATGTGCTGGGGGGATTTGTGTTGTATGGCCTGGGGGCCGTCATCTGGCTGGGCGTGCTGTCGAAATGGGATGTCAGCAAGGCCTATCCGCTCGTCGGGCTGGGGTTCGCCCTTACGGTGGTGGTGGGGTTCGCTCTGGGCGAGCAGGTTTCCCCGTTGCGCGCGGGCGGGGTTGCCCTGATTTGTGCAGGGGTTTTTCTGGTGGCACAGTCCTGAAAATCCACCGGCCGCTGGATGGGGCGTCGTCGCTATGATGCCTTTTGGCATGCCAGCGCGGCACAGTTTCTTATTGAGGCGTCATGAAAATCACAGTCATCGGAACAGGGTATGTGGGGCTGGTCAGCGGGGCCTGCCTCGCCGAGGTGGGCAACGATGTGCTGTGCCTGGATCTCGACCAGGAGAAGATCCGGGTGCTGGAGACGGGGGGGATCCCCATTTATGAACCCGGCTTGCAGGACATGGTGCAGCGCAATGTAGCGGCCGGCCGCTTGCACTTCACCACGGATGTGGCGCGCGCCGTGCAGCATGGCACCCTGCAGTTCATTGCGGTAGGTACGCCGCCCGATGAAGATGGCTCGGCCGACATGCAATATGTGCTGGCTGCGGCGCGCAATATTGGCCGCCTCATGACCGACTACAAGGTCGTGGTGAACAAGAGCACGGTGCCTGTGGGCACGGCCGACAAGGTGCATGCCGCCATTGCCGACGAACTGCGCCAGCGTGGCGCGCAGACGCCTTATGCGGTGGTGTCCAACCCCGAGTTTCTCAAGGAAGGCGCGGCGGTCGAGGATTTCATGCGCCCGGACCGCATCATCGTCGGCGCCTCCGACGAGCGGGCCATTTTGCTCATGCGTGCGCTGTACGCGCCGTTTCAGCGCAACCGTGATCGCTTGGTCGTGACGGATGCCCGCAGCGCCGAGCTGACCAAATACGCCGCCAACGCCATGCTGGCCACGCGCATCAGTTTCATGAACGAGCTGGCCAATCTGGCCGAAAAGCTGGGCGCCGACATTGAAATGGTGCGCCAGGGCATGGGCTCAGACCCGCGCATCGGCTATCACTTTCTGTACCCGGGCTGTGGCTACGGCGGTTCGTGTTTTCCCAAGGATGTGAAAGCCCTCATCAAGACCGCTGCGGCCGATGCAGGCCTGAACCTGAAGGTGCTCACGGCGGTGGAAGACGCCAATGCCGCGCAAAAACATGTGCTGGGCCACAAGATCAAGCAGCGGCTGGGTGAAGACCTCTCGGGCCGGCATTTTGCGGTGTGGGGCCTGGCGTTCAAGCCCAACACCGACGACATGCGCGAAGCGCCCAGTCTGGAGCTGCTGGCCGACCTGCTGGCTGCTGGCGCCACCGTCACCGCCTACGATCCGGTGGCAATGTCGGAGGCACAGCGCGTGCTGGGCGACGAGCCGCGCATCCGCTATGCGCAGACACCCAACGAGGCCCTGGAGGGGGCGGACGCGCTGGTCATCGTGACGGAATGGAAAGAGTTCCGCAGCCCTGACTTTGAACTTCTCAAGGCGCGGCTCAAGCAGCCGCTCATCGTGGATGGCCGCAACCTTTACGACCCCGCCTGGGTGCGCAGCCAGGGGTTCGACTACCTGGCCATCGGCCGCTGAACGAACAGGGCAGGGCGACGGCATGCCCGGCGACGTGTTTGAGACCGAGGCCTGGTTTGCCAATTTGCAGGCCCATGGTTTCGAGCGGGCACCCCACCGGCACTGGACATGTCCGCTGCCCGTGTCATCCGGGGCGGGGGTTGCGCACCTGCACCTGATGCAGCAGGCGCCCGGCGAGCCGCTAGCTGCGCTGGGCAACTACTACAGCTGCCTCTATGGCCCGGTGGGTTCGGCGCAAGCGGTTGGCGAGCTTTCTGCCCAGCAGTGGCAGGCGTTTGCAAAGGCATTGCGACAGCTGCCGGGCAGCGCCGTGCTGCGTCTGCAGCCGCTGGATGCCGACAGTGCGTGGCTGGCGGCGCTGCAGTGCGGGCTGCAAGCCGCCGGATACTGGACTGACCGGTTCTTTTGTTTCGGTAACCACTACCAAATCGTGCCGCAGGGCGGGTTTGCTGTGTATTGGCAGCAGCGGCCATCTGCGCTGCGCCACAGTGTGGAGCGGGGCCGGCGCCGGCTCGACCGTGCGGGGGCGTGGCGCATCGACATCCATACCGGTGCATCGACCGACGTGGACCGGGCTTTGGCCGCGTACCAGGCGGTCTATGCCCAAAGCTGGAAGCCGCCGGAGCCTTGTCCCGGCTTCATGCCAGGGCTGGTGCGCACCGCCGCGCACGAAGGCTGGTTGCGGCTGGGCGTGTTGTGGCTGGGCGAGCAGCCCCTGGCAGCGCAGGTCTGGCTGGTGCATGGTGGCAAGGCCAATATCTACAAGCTGGCTTATGTGAAGGGGCAGGACCGCTTGTCGCCCGGCTCGGTCCTGACGGCGGCACTGATGGCGCATGCCATGGACGTGGATGGGGTGCGGGAGGTTGACTATCTCAGCGGTGACGACGCCTACAAGCGCGACTGGATGGCCCAGCGCCGCGAGCGTGTCGGGCTGGTAGCGTTCGATCGGCGCAGATTGCGTGGTTTATTGGCAGGTGGTCGGCATGTCACGGGGGCGTGGATTGGGCGGATGGCCCGGCTGCTGCCGGTTGTGACCAAACAAAAGGACTTACGGGCATCTCGCGAAACGTAAAAGGGAAGGGTTCCGTTCAGCCAAGGTGCTCAAAGCCGTCATCGGTTTTTCCACCGATGAAGCGCTCAAGTGGATGGGCGTACCAGCGCGTCCAGCCAGTCCCGTACCAGGGCCTGCACGGATTGCTGTGACTGGGGGGCAGAGCAGGTGTGATCGGCCAGGGGCAGTGTGTGCCGGATGAGTGCGGCTTTTCGGGACCAGCCGATCCAGCCGCTGCTGGTGTTCGCGTGTTCGACGAATTCCAGTGCCGTGAGGTCACGCTCGCTCAGCAGCAGCAGGATGGACCCAGGAAACGCCTGCCACCCCTGCGCCATGCGCTCTTGAAATGTGATCGTTTGGGGCGATTCCTGCCGCATGGTGCGCAGGTTGCGCCCCAGGCCACGCAGCGCCTGCCAGCCTACGCCGCCGGCGACCAGTTTGCGCCAGAAGGCGGGCTCCAGGAGGCGCTGGCGGTAGTAGTGCTTGACCTGTGCGCGGGCCAGTCCGGCGTCGGAGCGTACCCAGGGGTTGAGCAGCACCAGTCCCGTCACCCGCGGGTCATGCCTGGCCTGCAGGTAGAGCAGGCTGGCCGAGGCTCCGTCGCACAGGCCCCAGAGCACGGCCCTGTCCACCTTCACGGGGTGGCTGCACAAGGCGTCGATGGCTGCGGCGATGTGGGGGGCGGAGTCTTCAAAGGGCACGGGATCGCCTGGACTGTCCCCCATGCCGGGGAAGTCAAAGCGCAACACCGGGTAGCCTGCGGCAGCCAGAAATCGGGCAAGTTGCACGAACTGCCGGTGGCTGCCTGCACGGTATTGCGCGCCGCCCACGACGATCACCACGCCCGTGGTGGACTGCGGTGTGCCCGGTGCGGGCAGGCTGACGATGCCCAGCATGTCTTGCGCGTGGGGGCCGGGGATGACCAGGGGTTGCTCTTGGCAGTTCATGGCGTCTTTCCCTGCGCGCCTGCCCCGTGGAGCGTGTCGAGCGTTGCCTGCAACAGGGCGGGGGCTTCATCGTGGGCCACGGTTTGCCAGAAAAGCGGGCCCGTGAGCGCCAGTGCAGACACCGCCCAGCCTGCGTCGCGCCAAAGGGCGAGATGCTGGACGGAGGCCGGGGTCAGCATGGGCTCTGCCTGGGCTGACAACTCCAGCCAGACCAGCCGACCTGGGGGCTTCTGTGGTGGCTGCAGCCGCGCCGCAGCCAGACCCTGCGCCAGTGTGGGGGTCAGGGTGTAGCCGGCAATGTCCACGGACTGGCCCTTGTCGAGCAGGTGCGCTGGCGGCGGTCCGCTGGCGTTGCCATTGCCCAGCCACTGGCTGGCGGTGTGCAGGCGCAGAAATTGTTGCAGCTGCTGCTGCCCGCGGATGGCCGGCTGCCACAGCAGCAAATGGCAAGGATCGGCCAGCTCGCTCGCAAGCGCCGTGGCCAGCAGGGCGCCGGCGCGCAGGCCCCACAGCCACAGCGGGCCCCTGGCGTGTTCTTGCAGCCAGCGGTGGGCCAGCAGCGCGTCCTGCAGCCAGGCCTGCCAGGTGGCATCGGCAAAGTCGCCTTCGCTGTCGCCACAGCCCAGCAGGTCGATCTGCAGCACGCCGTAGCCGGCTTGCGCCAGCGCCCTCGCCTGCTGAGCGACCACGCGCCGCGTGCCATTGAGCTCTTCGGCAAACGGGTGCAGGTACAGCACGCCTCCCCGCTGGACATCGCCTTGCGGAGGGTGAAACAGGCAAAAGCGCTGCCCGGAGCCGGTCGGCAGGAAAAATGCCTGTGGCAGGGGGACAGGCCCGAGGAGGCTCATGGGTCCTGCCGGGCCAGCCCCTGCTCCACCAGGGCGCTCAGACTGCCCACGGTGGCGAACACCGTGCCACGGAGGTCGTCATCGTTGAAGGTGATGCCGAAGTGGTTTTCCAGACCGGTGAGCAGTGCCAGCACGGCCATGGAGTCGAGCTCGGGCAGGGCGCCCAGCAGCGGGGTGTCGCGCGTGAAACCCGCGGTGCGACCTCGCAGGCTGAGTGCGTTGTCGAGCACGTGAAGGACTTGTTCGGTCAGGTTCATGGCGGGGATGGTGTGTGGCGGGGTTGCGGATGGATTCTAGGCAGGCCGCGGGTTGCGTGCGGCAGGGCACTGCGCAGCATGGCAATGGCTTACCATCCGCCACATGCCCGAAGCGTCGGATTTCCACAGCGGAGTGCCCCCCGTCTTGCTGCACGAGCTGCCGGCCCGGGCAGCTGCATGCTGGCCGGGTCATACGGCCTTGACGGTGGAGGGCTTGCACCTGTCGTATGCCGACCTGCAGTCGCAGATGGAGCGCTGCACGGCGGGCCTGCTGGCCCTGGGGCTGGAGCGCGGGGCCCGCGTGGCGGTGTACCTGGAAAAGCGGGTGGAAACCGTGGTGGCCAGCTTTGCCGCACCTGCCGCAGGCGGTGTGCTGGTGCCCGTGAACCCCTTGCTGAAGGCGGGGCAGGTGGCGCACATTCTGCAAGATGCGCAAGCGCAGGTGCTGGTGATATCCGCTGCGCGCCTGGCGGTTTTGGCCCCGGTGCTGGCCAGCTGTCCCGGACTGCGGCACGTGGTGCTGTGTGATGGGCACCTGCCGGCCGCTCCAGATGCTTTTTCGGCGCACGTTGGGGTGCATGCCTGGTCCGATGTGCTGGCCAGTCAGCCGGTTGCGCCGCCCCGGTTGCTGGACATGGATGTGGCGGTGATTTTTTACACCTCCGGCAGTACCGGCCAGCCCAAGGGGGTGGTGCTGTCGCACCGCAATCTGGTGGCCGGTGCCACCAGCGTGGCCAGCTACCTGCACAACCACGCCGATGACACTTTGCTGGCAGTGCTGCCACTGTCATTCGACGCCGGATTCAGCCAGCTCACCACGGCCTTTCTGGTGGGCGCGCGCGTGGTGCTGCTCAACTACCTGTTGCCGCGCGATGTATTGCAGGCCATGGTGCGCGAGCGGGTCACGGGCCTGACCGCGGTGCCGCCGCTGTACATGCAGCTGGCGGCGCTGGACTGGCCGGCCGGTGCCGCGCAACATCTGCGTTATTGGGCCAACACCGGCGGGCGCATGCCCCGGGCCACGCTGCAGCGCTTGCGCGATCTGGCGCCCGCAGCCTCGCCCTTTCTGATGTATGGACTGACCGAGGCGTTTCGTTCCACCTATCTGCCGCCCGACGAGGTGGACCGGCGACCCGATTCCATCGGGCGGGCGATACCGAACGCCGAGGTGCGCGTGCTGCGCGAAGACGGCAGCGAGTGTGCCGTCAACGAGCCTGGCGAACTGGTGCATCGCGGTCCGCTGGTGGCCCTGGGGTACTGGCGGCAGCCCGAGGCGACCGTGCAGCGCTTCAGGCCCTGGCCTGCGGACCTGCTGCCCGCCGGCGGCGACTGGCGTGCCCCGGAGCGGGCGGTGTACTCGGGCGACACGGTGCGTCGCGATGCCGATGGGTTCCTGTATTTTGTGGGCCGGCGCGACGAGATGATCAAGACATCGGGCTACCGCGTCAGTCCCACCGAGGTGGAAGAGGTGCTGTATTCCAGCGGCCTGGTGGCCGAAGCGCTGGTGCATGCGGTGCCTGACGAGGCGCTGGGCAGCGCCATCTGCGCGGCGCTGCTGGCTTCGCCCAAGGCCAGCGGCAACGCCGACGCAGACAGTGCGGCCCTTCTGGCGCATTGCCGCGCGCATCTGCCCGCATACATGCTGCCCAAAGCACTGGACTGGGTCCGCCAGCCGCTGCCGCGCAGCCCCAATGGCAAGCTGGACCGCCAACGCTGGATACAGGAATATGGATCGATTCGACACCTCCCGCGATGAACTGCAGGTCGGCGGCATGCCGCTGTCCTTGCTGGCCGAGCGGGTCGGCCAGACGCCCTTTTACGCCTACGACCGTGCGCTGATCGCCGCGCGCATCGCAGCCGTGCGGCAGGTGCTGCCGCAGGGCGTGCACCTGCACTACGCCATCAAGGCCAACCCCATGCCGGCCCTGGTGGGCTTCGTGCGCCCGCTGGTCGATGGCATGGACGTGGCTTCGGCTGGCGAACTCAAGCTGGCACTGGATGCCGGCGCGGATGTCCAGTCCATCGGCTTTGCGGGGCCGGGCAAAAGCGATGCCGAGTTGCGCCAGGCCGTGGCCGCAGGGGTGTTGCTGCATGTGGAGTCGGCGCGCGAACTGCGGGTATTGGCCGATGCCGCGCAGGCACTGGGGCGGCCGGCGCGCGTGGCACTGCGCGTCAATCCGGATTTCGAATTGCGCGGTGCCGGCATGCACATGGGTGGCGGCCCCAAGCCCTTCGGGATCGACGCCGAGCAGGTGCCGGCCTTGTTGCGCGGCATGGTGCGGCACGGCGTGGCGTTCGAGGGTTTTCATCTCTATCCGGGCTCGCAGAACCTGCGTGGCAACGTCATTGCAGAGAGCTTGCGCCGCTCGCTCGACCTGGTGCTGCGCCTGGCGCAGGATGCACCCGCACCCGTGCGCCACGTCAACCTCGGAGGTGGCTGGGGCATACCGTATTTCCCGGGTGAGCATGCGCTGGACCTTGCTCCCGTGGCCCATGCCCTGGCACGGGCGCAGGCCGACCTGGGGCGTGCGCTGCCTGCGGCGCGGCTGGTGCTGGAACTGGGGCGTTACCTGGTGGGCGAGGCGGGCATTTATGTGGCGCGCGTGATTGATCGCAAAGTCTCGCGTGGACAGGTGTTCCTGGTGACCGACGGCGGCATGCACCAGCATCTGGCCGCCTCGGGAAATTTTGGCCAGGTGATCCGGCGCAATTACCCGGTGGTGATTGGCAACCGGCTGCAGGCGCCCGAGCGCGAAATCGCCTGTGTCGTGGGGCCGCTGTGCACACCGCTGGATGTACTGGCCGACCGGATGGAGTTGGCCGTGGCGCAGCCCGGCGACCTGGTTGTGGTGTTCCAGTCCGGGGCCTATGGCGCGACGGCCAGCCCGCAGGCCTTTTTGGGGCATCCGCCATGTCCCGAAGTGCTGGTGTAGAAGCAGGCAACTCAACGTCCGCCGCTGTCCGTGCGGGCATGCCGGGCTTGTGCGGCTTATGGTTCGCGACGGCAGCCCTGGGGGTCGCCGGGCAGCACCCCGTGGCGCCCGCTCTGGCCGTGGCGGTGCTGTGCATCGTCGTGGCCTGGGCCGCCTGGCGGCCTGGCGACCTTTGGTTCATGTTGCCAGCGTTTTTGCCGGTGGCCAGTTTCGCGCCCTGGACGGGCTGGTGGCTGGTGGACGAATCCGACCTGCTGATACTTGCTGCCATGGGCGGCGCCTGCCTGCGCTGGAGCCTGGATGCATGGCGCAGACCCGCCGCCGTGATCCACCGCACGCCGCGCAGCATGCGTTGGGTGTACTGGGTGCTGCCACCGGTGCTGCTCCTGGGCGTGTGGCGCGGCTTGGACGATGCGCGTGGCGCCGCGCCGTGGACCGCGTTGCTGGCGGACCTGTGGGCCCAGGGGGTTTACGGGGACTACGACTTGCCGGGCAATACGCTGCGTGTGGCCAAGAGCCTGGTGTGGGGGCTGCTGCTGATGCCCGTGCTGTACCGCGCGGGCGAGGGCGCCCCGTTGCGGCTGGCGCGGGGCATGGTCGCCGGGCTGGCACTGGTCTGCGCCGCGGTGGTGTGGGAGCGCGGCGTTTACGTGGGTGGCCTGGATTTCAGCGACCACTATCGCATTACGGCCTGGTTCTGGGAGATGCATGTCGGCGGCGGCGCCATCGACGTCTATCTGGCGTTGGCATTGCCGTTCGCCTGGTGGGCGGCATGGATTGCACCGCATGGCTGGCGCTGGTGGGCTGCGGCGGCGCTGGTGCTGGTGTCGATCTATGCGGTTCTCATGACGTACTCACGCGGCGTTTATCTGTCTGTGGCGTTGGCATTGATTGCGCTGGCCGTGTTGGCTCACAAATATCACCTTGTCGCGCCGGATGGTTCTGTCTGGCATCGGCGGGCAATGGTGTGCCTGCTGGTGGCCTTGGTGGTGGAAGCGCTGGGTGTTTTGCTGGGCGGCTCATTCATGCCGGGTCGGCTGGCCCGATCCGATCAGGACCTCTACCAGCGGTTTGCCCACTGGCAGCGCGGTGTGGACTTATTGAAGACGCCCGGCCAGTGGGTCCTTGGGCTGGGGCTGGGACGGTTGCCGGCGCATTACAGCACGCAGACCCTGGAGGGCGCCTTGCCAGGCCAGGTGCGCTGGGTGCGTGGTACGAGTGGGCGCACCCAGGTGTGGCTTTCGGGGCCTGCCCGACCGGGTGTCAAGGGCGAACTGGCGCTGGCCCAGCGCGTGGCTTTGGCGCCGGGCGGCGCCTACAGCGTTCGCCTGCACGGGTACGCCGGGGCGTCCGCGTTGCTGAAGGTGCAGCTGTGTGAGCGGCATCTGCTGTACTCCTTCCGGTGTCAGGAGCAAATGCCCCGTGTGCTTGCGTCAGGCGATGACGCGGGCGGCTGGCTGGAAGCGCGTTTGCAAGGCCCCGCTTTTGTGCCGGAGGGTGCCCTTTCTGCCTGGAGAGAAGGTGTGCTCTCGATCACGGTGGTGCAGGCAAAGACGCCTGTGCGCCTGGACGCGGTGGAGCTGATCGATCCACAGGGCCGGCAGATCCTCAAAAATGCAGCTTTTGCACAAGGGCCGCGGCATTGGAGCAGCATCGCCCATGCGAACTTCCTGCCCTGGCATATCGACAACATGCAGCTGGAACTGTTGATCGAGCGTGGATTGCTGGGATGGGTGGTGCTGGCCGCATGGGCGGTTGGGGCGCTGGTGCTGGCCGCTCAAGGTGCTGCCCGGCAAAACGCTTGGGCCCTTGTGGTGGGAGTTTCAATTGCTACCACCCTACTGATTGGAGCGGTAATTAGCACCATTGAAATTCCACGTGTATCCATTATGCTGTGGCTGTTGCTTATCGTATCTCCCCTCGTCCGCAACCCATCACTGAACCACCGTGTATTGAATCCGACGGGAGGTGGTGGTTGACTTGGATTCATTGGGTTGTCAAGCAACTTTTGACATGTCGATAACTGGAATGCAGCGCAAACGTTTTGTTGCATGAATTGCCGAGCGAGGGCGATTTACTGGCATGTATTTTGGCATCCGGCGATCGGACTTGGCGGGGCGTGGCAATGATCAAGATTTTCAGCCATTATTTTCACCGACGCACCATGTTGCAGGTCATGCTGTATTCGGTGCTGATCGTTGGCACGTTGATTGTCTCGTTGACGATGCAGGCAGGAATGGGCATGTTCAATGTTGTGGCGATCGCCTCGGGAGTCGTACGAGGGGGGTTGATGGCCGTCGGCATTCTCACGGTGAATTTCGCCCTTGGCCTGTATGAGCGCCCCAGCAAACTGACCGTGGGTCAGGTCCGGGCGCGGGCTGTACTTTCCTTTCTGTTCTCGATGGCGATTGCCAGCGGGATCTTGTTTCTCTTGCCGCTGCAGTCCCCTTACCAGAATGAACAGGCACTGGTGGCACTGCTGTTGATCGTCAGCGGGCTGCTGATCATTCGATTATTCGGTGGCGAAATATTGCCTGTGTCGTACACGCGCCAGCGTGTCCTGGTGTTTGGTACGGGGCCACGTGCGTGCATCGTGGGTCAATCGTTACAGGCCAATGATCCAGGGATCGAATTGGTCGGTTATTTTTCCGGACCCCAGGAAAAAGAACACAGCGTTTCCGAGCGCAACATTCTTTCCTCGGGGCAAACACTGACCGATGTGGTGAAAAATCACCGTGTGGATGAAATTGTGGTGGCCCTGAATGAGCGCCGCGGCGGGAGCATGCCGATGCGTGAATTGCTCGATTGCAAGCTCAATGGTATTCAGGTCATCGACATTGCCACCCATTTCGAGCAGTTTCTGGGGCAGATCCACCTGGATGCGGTGTCTGCCGGATGGCTGATCTTTGGCGACGGGTTCAAGCAGGGATGGGTGCGCTCGATCGTCAAATGGCTGTTTGACATGGTGGGGGCGATAGTGTTGTTGTTAATTTCCGCACCCGTGATGCTGGTCACGGCGCTCTTGATTTATCTCGAAAGTGGTGGGCCTGTTCTCTATCGCCAGGAGCGCGTCGGACTCAACGGCCGGATTTTCAATGTGATCAAGTTTCGCAGCATGCGCAATGATGCGGAAAAAGACGGCACCCCCCGCTGGGCCAGTGCCAAAGATGCGCGGATCACGCGCATTGGAAAAATCATTCGAAAGTTGCGCATCGATGAACTCCCCCAGCTGTTTTGCGTGCTCAAGGGTGACATGAGCCTGGTGGGGCCCCGGCCTGAGCGCCCCTATTTTGTGGACCGCCTCACGCTCGAAATTCCTTACTACGCATTGCGGCATGGCATCAAACCAGGATTAACCGGATGGGCCCAGGTGCGCTATCACTATGGGGCATCCATCCAGGATACGCAGCACAAGTTGCAATACGACCTTTACTACGTCAAAAACCACTCCTGGTTTCTTGATCTGGTCATTCTTTTCGAAACGGTGGGTGTGGTTCTGACGGGCAAAGGTGCGCAGTAAAAATCGGCCCACCTCGCATCGCCATGAACAACAGTGAAACTGCTCTGGCTTACTGGGGCTTGACTTTGTCGGCAGGGGCCTACGCCTTGCTGGCACTGTGCTTGCTCCGCCAGGAATATCTGCGTGTGCCGGTCAATCGCATTGGTGTGGCAATGCTGGCGGCTGCACTGCTGACGGTGATCTGGAGTGGCTTCAGCTTGCTGGCGCTGACAGTGGGCGCTGCGTGGTGGCTGGCGGCGCAGTCGGCCGACTTGCTGCGCTATCTCTGCTGGGGTGTCTTTCTGGCCCTTTTTTTCAAGCCTGATGCGGGTGTGGTGCATGGCCCGTGGTATCGGTGGTTGCCTGGGTTTGCGTCGGCGGGCTTGCTGGGTGTGCCCGCGTTGATTGTGATCATGAGTGTCCTGGCCGGGGTGGTGGGGCAGCTGTTTCTCATGGTGTTCCTGGCGCTTGGCGGACTGGTTCTGGTGGAGCAATTGTTCCGCAATCTTCCTGACGATTCGCTGTGGAGCGCCAAACCGGTTTGCCTGGGACTGGCGGGCACCTTCCTGTTTGACCTGTACCTGTTTTCCCAAGGTGTGCTTTTTCAGGGGGTGGACCCTGATGCCTTTGCTGCCAGGCCGTTCGTGCACGCGCTGATGGTGCCGTTTCTGCTGCTGGCCACTACGCGGCACCGCAACTGGATCGCCAAGATACGCGTCTCGCGCAAGGTGGTATTTCACTCCGCGACGCTGGCGCTGGTGGGGCTGTACCTGCTCTTTATGGCGGGTGTTGGTTACTACGTGCGCTATTTTGGTGGTGAATGGGGCGGCGCCTTGCAATTGGGGTTGGTTTTTGTGGGCCTGGTGCTGGCGTTGGCGTTGGCGCTTTCGGGCTCTTTGCGCGCCAAGTTGCGCGTCTTTCTGGGCAAGCATTTTTTTCGCTACCGCTTTGACTACCGCGACGAATGGCTGAAGTTCACCGCCACGCTGTCAAGCCAGGCGCACCCCCAGGAGGCGGGCCAGAACGTGGTGCGGGGCCTTGCCGATATGTTGGAGAGTCCCGCGGGCGCGTTGTGGCTGCTGCGCCCGGAAGACGAACAGTACCGGCAGGTGGCCCGGTGGAATCTGGCCTCCACTACCCAGACCCTGGACAAGAATGCCGAGCTCCCTGCCTTCATGCGCGCCACCGGGTGGGTGGTCAATCTGGAGGAGCTCCGCGCTTCGCCCGGGCGTTACCGCGATTTGCGTTTGCCCGAGTGGCTGGCCGAGTACCCGCAGGCCTGGCTGTTGGTCCCGCTGTGGCAAGGCCCGGATTTGCTGGGCTTTGTGTTGCTGGCCAGTCCGCGTACGCGGGTGGACGTCAATTGGGAAGTCACCGATCTTTTGAAAACTGCCGGACGCCAGGCTGCGAGCTTTCTTGCGCAAATACAGGCCACCGAGGCGCTGCTGGAGTCGCGCAAATTTGAAGCGTTCAATCGCATGTCGGCCTTTGTGGTGCACGATCTGAAAAATATCGTTGCCCAGCTGTCGCTCATGGTCAAGAACGCGAAGCGACTGCAGCACAACCCGGAGTTCCAGGCCGACATGTTGATGACGGTCGAGAACTCACTGGATCGCATGCGCCAGCTGATGCTGCAATTGCGCGGAGACGCCGCGCCCGGCGATACGACCGTGGGCGTGGATCTGTGCAAGATCGCTGAGCGGTTGGCGGCCAATGCCTTGCGCCGCGGGCGCACCGTGCAACTGGAGGTCGCGCCCCAGATCTTTACCCGTGGACAGGCTGACCGGTTGGAGCGCATCATCGGACACCTGGTGCACAACGCATTCGACGCTACGGATGCCGATGACCGGGT
>Ga0208125_100535_pt1 | contig 20933 bp, 17 predicted proteins | sample LakWasM128_HOW14_2_FD_183938 | JGI IMG/M metagenome (GOLD analysis project Ga0208125, IMG submission 183938) | Freshwater sediment methanotrophic microbial communities from Lake Washington under simulated oxygen tension - Sediment Metagenome... | ecosystem: Environmental > Aquatic > Freshwater >...
GTGCTGGGGTTAATAAAGTCTTAGATGCCATTAAGCTTGCGCACCCAGATATTGAAGTCACCGAAGCCTTTAACTTTGTTAAACCTGTGCAAGAAGAATTCGATGCTTCTATGGCCATGTTATATGAGGGCGCGCTTTTAGCAGTATTGGTCGTCTGGCTATTTTTACACGACTTCAGAGCGACATTCGTTTCTGCCGTGGCATTACCTTTATCCATTATCCCTACATTTATCGGCATGAATTATTTAGGGTTTTCTATCAACATAGTCACCCTGCTTGCACTCTCCCTAGTCGTTGGGGTACTCGTCGATGATGCCATTGTAGAAGTTGAAAACATCGTGCGTCATTCGCGCATGGGAAAATCACCTTTTGAAGCAGCAATGGAAGCGACAGAAGAAATTGGCTTGGCCGTGGTCGCGACGACTTTTACTTTAATCGCGGTGTTTCTACCTACTGCTTTTATGGATGGTATTCCAGGCAAGTTTTTCAAACAGTTTGGTTGGACTGCAGCCATCGCCATATTCGCATCACTATTGGTAGCTCGCCTACTGACTCCGATGATGGCGGCTTATATCATGCGCCCAAGTCAACATGAAGCAACAGATGATGGTTTTGTCATGCGCCTCTATATGCGCCTTGCACGCTGGTGCGTAGGGCATCGTTTGCTCACCTCTTTGGCAGCTATTGCGTTCTTTATAGGTTCAATTTGGTTAATTCAATTTTTGCCAAAAGGCTTTGTACCAGCTGATGATAATTCTCAAACACAGGTGCGCATTGAATTAGCACCGGGTGCAACTTTGGCACAAACCATTGCAATTAGCGAACAAGCGCGCCTGATTCTTAAAAATATCAAACACGTCAACAGTGTTTACACGACCGTAGGTGGCGGCGCAGCAGGCAGTGACCCATTTGCAGGCGGTGGTAGCACAGAAGCACGTAAATCAACACTCACCATACAATTAGATCCGCGCGGCAGTAGACCCAAGAAACAAGTGATTGAAACTGAGATGCGCGAGAAGTTGCAAGCCTTGCCTGGCGTACGTTTGGGCGTAGGTCTTGAAGGCTCGGGTGAAAAATACGTAGTTGCGCTGACTAGTGAAGATTCCAGTGCACTTGCCTCTGCGGCGAGTGCTGTAGAGAAAGATTTACGCACCATAAAAGGTTTAGGCAATATTGCCTCAACTGCGGCTTTAGTCAGACCAGAAGTAATTGTTAAGCCAGATTTCGCTGCAGCGGCTGATTTAGGTGTCACCAGTAGCGCCATTGGTGATACCTTGCGTATTGCCACGGTAGGTGATTACGAACAACTGTTGCCTAAACTTAATTTAGATCAACGCCAAGTACCCATTGTCGTCAAAATTAATAATGCTGCAAGGCAAGATCTTAGTACTTTAGGCAAGCTTGCTGTACCAAGCACGAATGGCAGTGTGCCCTTAGAACAAGTCGCTAGCCTGCAAATGTCTAGCGGACCCGCAGTCATTTCGCGGTACGACCGTGCGCGTAATGTGCAATTCAACATTGAGCTTTCCGGCTTACCCATCGGCGACGCTGTGACTGCCGTGAAAAATCTGCCAAGTATTCAGCACTTGCCTGCAGGTGTGACTCAAGCCGAGCTAGGCGATGCTGAAATGATGGGTGAGCTATTTGCCAGCTTTGGTATTGCCATGCTCACAGGTGTGATTTGTATTTACTTTGTATTAGTGCTGCTTTTCAAAGACTTTCTACAGCCGATTACGATTTTGGTCGCGCTACCGTTATCGTTAGGCGGCGCCTTCTTAGGTTTACTGGTAGCAGGCAAAGCGCTTTCTATGCCATCTATGATAGGCTTGGTGATGCTCATGGGCATCGCGACTAAGAACTCAATTCTTCTTGTAGAATACGCCATCGTCGCTAGGCGCGATCACCACATGTCACGGCTAGAAGCAATTTTAGACGCGTGCCACAAGCGTGCTCGCCCTATTATCATGACGACTATTGCCATGACTGCAGGCATGTTGCCCGTTGCTATGTCGCTAGGTGCAGGTGACGGATCCTTCCGTAGCCCAATGGCGGTATCCGTGATTGGCGGCTTGCTCACTTCAACCTTGCTTAGTCTTTTAGTGATTCCTGTTGCGTTTACGTTGATTGACGATGTACAGCAGTTTTTTGCTAGATTGATACCTAGCTCAAAACAAGCCAAAATAAAAGATAGCTTAAAAGATGACTTAAAAGGCGGCTAATATTAAGTTCACTGTGGATAGCTTAAAATAAGCGTTATACTTCTGTTTTACCTGCTTACAATACAATTATGATAGTAATTACTGGCGGCGCGGGGATGATAGGCTCTATCATCGCTTGGCATCTGAATACAAAACTTCAACGTGATGATATGGTGATTGTTGACCGCATCACGCACGAAAACCAATGGCAGAATTTGGTTAAACGCCAATATGTACAATATTTGGATAAAGACCAACTGATACCATGGTTGGAAGGCCGTCAGGACATTGAAGCAATCATCCACATGGGTGCTATTAGCGCAACAACCGAGCGCGACTTTAACAAACTCGTTGAAGCCAATATTCATTACTCACAAAACCTGTGGTCATGGTGCGCCAACAACAACGCCGCTTTTTTCTATGCAAGCTCAGCCGCAACTTATGGCGATGGTGAGCATGGTTATGACGATGTTTCCATCGAAAATCTTCGCCCACTCAATGGCTATGGTTACTCCAAACACTTCTTCGACCAATGGGCCTTACAACAGGTAAACAAGGGCTTGGCAACACCATCAGCATGGGCTGGTTTCAAATTCTTTAATGTTTATGGCCCAAACGAATATCATAAAGAGCGCATGGCCAGCGTGGCATTTCACAGCTTTAATCAGTTTAAAGCAACTGGTACTGTTAAGCTTTTCAAAAGCCACAAAGAAGGTTATTCAGATGGCATGCAATTACGCGACTTTGTGTATGTTAAAGATGCAGCAGCAGCCGTTGTTCACTTTCTAACCGCAGCCTTGAGCGGCAAAGCATGCGCCAATGGCATCTACAACATTGGTACGGGCAAAGCGCGTGCCTTTAAAGATTTAGCCGCCAGCGTGATGACGAGCATGGGCAAATCTCCCAACATTACCTACATTGATATGCCTGAAGACCTGCAAGGTAAATACCAATATTTTACTGAAGCTACCGCAGCTAAACTTCGCGCAGCAGGTTACCCACAGCTCTTCTGCAGCTTAGAAGAAGGTGTACAAGATTACGTACAGAATTATTTAATGCATGATGATGCTTATTGCTAAGTTAAAGTAAATTACCCATATGAATTCGCAATTAATCGAGACTGTACGTCAATTCACAGGCAGCAAAAAATCCATATTGGTCATTGGCGACGTGATGTTAGACCGCTACCTAATGGGCAATGTGAATCGCATTTCACCTGAAGCACCTGTGCCTGTCGTACTGCTTAAACAATCAGAAGACAGAGCCGGCGGCGCAGCCAACGTAGCTGCAAACTTATCTGGCTTGGGGCTACACACCGAAATCATTGGTTGTATCGGTGACGATGTAACTGGAAAAATTCTAACGCAAATGATTGCAGACTCTGGAATAGTGGTCACGAATATCATGACCTCTAAGTTGCGTCCAACTGTCTCAAAGACTAGAGTAATGAGTGGTAATCAGCAAATTGTGCGCATTGATGACGAAAGCGCTGCGGCATTTAGTGTTGAAGAGAACCAACAGCTACTCAGCAGCGTAACACAAGCCCTTAACAATAAGCCTGCTATGGTCATCTTGTCCGATTATGCTAAAGGCGTATTAAGTGACAACACGTGTAAAGCCATCATCGAGCATTGCAAAAAGCTGAATATACCCGTCATTGCCGATCCTAAAGGCCGTGATTACAGCAAATATAAAGGTGCCAGTACGCTCACGCCCAACAAAAAAGAAACTGCAGAGGCCTGTGGTGTCGACATCAACGAAACAGAAGCTTTACTACATGCCGCTGAGCAGCTGAAAAATCAATTGAATTTAGACTTTCTTGCCGTCACTCGTGGCGAAGAAGGTATTTCGCTTATTGACGATAAACAGATACAACATATTCCAGCTACTGCAAAAAAAGTATTCGATGTTTCTGGCGCTGGTGACACAGTGATTGCCACACTGGCGGCGGGTTTGGCTCATGGCTTAAATCCGCACGATGCATTACAACTAGCGAATATTGCAGCTGGTATTGTAGTCGGTAAAGTGGGTACTGTACCGGTTACGAAAGCCGAACTATTAAAAGCACTAGTAAGCGAAGACGGCCAATCGCAGGCCGATAAAATTTGTGATGGCACTCAATTGGCTGAACTTGTGAGCCGCTGGAAAGCCAATCAACAAAAAATAGTTTTCACCAATGGCTGCTTTGATTTACTGCATGCAGGTCATGTGACCTATTTAGAAGCGGCAAAGAAAACTGGCGACAAGCTGATTCTAGGGTTAAATACTGATCGCTCTGTAAGCGTCCTGAAAGGCCCAACACGCCCAGTAGTACATGAAGGCGATCGAGCTCGTGTACTAGCCGCATTAGCTTCGGTAGACGCGGTTATTTTATTTGACGAAGACACGCCCTTACAATTAATCGACGCCATACGCCCAGATGTCATTGTAAAAGGTGATGATTACACAGAAGACCAAGTAGTAGGCGGCACCGAAGTTAAATCGTGGGGCGGTAGCGTCAAATTAATTCCATTGGTGCAAGGTCGCAGCACTAGCAACATCATAAAAAAACTAGGCGCGTAGTGGCAAAGCGGCAACCAACTCAATCCAAAATTTTGGTACTCGGCCCATCATGGGTCGGCGATATGGTACTTGCGCAAAGCCTGTTCAAAACGCTTAAATTAAACGACCCGAAGTGCATTATCGACGTTGCTGCGCCCGCTTGGACATTGCCACTCATAGAACGCATGCCAGAAGTGAATAAAGGCATCGCCCTTCCCTTCAAACACGGTCAACTCGCACTTTTTGAACGTATTAAATTTGGCAAAAGCCTGCGTAATGAAGCCTATACCCAAGCAATCATTCTGACCAACTCCCTCAAATCTGCCATTTTGCCTTTTACTGCAAATATTCCACAACGCACCAGCTTTTTAGGTGAGTTGCGTTACGGTTTGGTCAATGATGTGCGCAAACTGGATAAAATCAAGCTACCACGCACTGTAGATAGATTCGTTACCTTAGGCTTGCAAAAGGACACTCCATTACCTGATAACATCCTCAATCCATCGCTCATAGCTAACAAAGACAATGCACTAGTTGCTTTACAAAAACTAGGCATCCCATCACCAAGCAATAAAGTATTAGGGCTATGCCCCGGGGCAGAATATGGAGAAGCAAAACGCTGGCCTGCAGAATACTATGCTGAAGTCGCAAGTGAAGCACTAAGCAAAGGCTGGCAAGTCTGGTTATTTGGTTCTGGAAAAGACATTCCTGTCACCGCTGCCATCAACACTTTAAGTAAAAATCAATGCGTAGATTTAGGCGGAAAAACTAATTTAAGTGAAGCTATAGACTTAATGTCGCTTTGTGACAACGTCATCAGTAACGACTCTGGACTCATGCACGTTGCAGCTGCATTAGATAAAAAACTGATTGCCATCTACGGTTCATCTAACCCACACCATACTCCGCCAATGAGTGATAAAGCCGTTGTTGAATATTTAGGGCTGGAATGTAGCCCTTGTTTCAAACGTGAATGCCCGCTAGTCCACTTGAATTGTCTAAAAAATATATCGCCACAACAAATCATCCACCATATTAAGAGTTAATTTACATCCACTGTAAGAATCAAACTTAATATGCAATGAGACAGAAATACGGCGCTTCTGGATAACATTACTTGCTTAATTAAACAAAAAGGGCTGTCGTATGAATCCAATCGTTAACATGGCAGCCCGGACTCTTAGAACTACAATTTCCAAATTAAGTAAATTACCAAAATAATTAAAGAAAACTTGGTGACTTTATAAACCGTTTTATTCCAATTTTTAAAACGACGTCGATATTGCCCAATTACCCAAGCAATATAGAAAACCTTATTAATAAAGCCCGTTTGATCACCATCATCATTGGGTGAACTTGCAGCAGTAACAATATTTTTGGCTAAAAAGCGGTTTACAGCCTGCGCCCAGCGGTATCGCATAGGTCGCTCCACATCGCAAAATAGAATAATACGATCTTGGTTTGTACGGTTATACGCTTCGTGTATGTAAGTTTCGTCAAACATTACAGCTTCGCCATCACGCCAGCTATAAGGTACGCCATCTACATTAATGAAACACTCATCATGATTTGGCGTGGTTAACCCTAAGTGGTAACGTAGAGATCCACCGTATGGGTCACGGTGCGGATTTAATTTTGCACCAGGTGGCAACTCTGCAAACATCGCCGCTTTAATACTTGGAATTTTGCTTAAAATTTCTACTGTTTTAGGGCAGTAAAGTGCTGCAGAAGGGTGTTGCGCGTCATACCATTTTAAATAAAAGCGTTTCCAGCCAGTTTTAAAGAATGAATTAAAACCTGCATCATTGTTGTTTTTGGAAGCCGCGATGCGCTCTTGCTCGCGCATATTGAGCGCTTCCTCGCGAATCACCTGCCATGAATCGGTTACCGCTTGCATTTCAGGAAAATGACTTACTGACAAATATGGCGTGGTCGGCACTTTAGAAAATATGTACATAAACAAATTAAATGGCGCGACAAAAGCCGAATGATCAAATAATTGTTTAAGAATTGGATGACGAACTTTTCCACGGAAATGAATAAAGCCTACCGCAGTTAAGAACAATGCCACTATGAAGTATTTCATACTAAATATACTTAACCTTATGATTGAACTGCTGATTATTATACTACCATGATCAAAGTGATGGCCAAATCAGCATAAACGATATGTTTATTTAAAACTTAAAACAAATTACTTAGCTAATTAATTGGGCAATATTATTTAGTACAGTTAATTTGTGCTCTTCACAAAACTCTTGCCAGTCTGGAACTTCAGTCCAATCACTAAGAAAAATAAAATCTAATCCTGCACGATCTGCAGCCTCAAAATCGTACTTACTATCACCTAAAAATAAGGCTGGAAACTGAATATTAGCGCTAGATTTCTCACGTGCCAATACTTCATCTTTATTATCTGGGCTGCCAAATAAACCGCCATCGAACATATGGTCAATCTTTCGTTTAGCAAAAAGCGTGCGAATTTCTTGCTGATCGCCACCTGAAAGTATCATCCAATTGGCACTCTTTGTAGCTGTACGCAAATCAAATATACCTTTTGCCAGATTGCATTCCATTAAACCAACTTCCAGCTCTTTACTGAACTCATCTAATAATGCTTGAATTGCTTTATCTGTGACGGGCTGATGCAAAATCTCACGTATGTAATAATCAAATTTATGGTATCGCGAGATACCGCCTAGATTAACGTGATAATCCACTAGCGCTTGTGCCTCGGCATCTGTCGCACCTAAATTCTTTGCAGTACGAAAGTAAGCCTCTGTTTTAACCACATTGGAATCAAGCACGACACCATCACAGTCAAACACGATGGTCTTATATTTTGTAATATCAATTTTCAAAAAGTATTCCTAAAGTCAGAATGACAAAGTCTTATAAACAAAAAGGGCTAGGCAATTGCCCAGCCCAGTTGAATTTAAGTTAAATAAACTTATGCGGCTTTAATGGCGCTTGCTTCTTTAGCCAGTTTTGTAATATGCGCCCAATCTTTACGCGCCACAGCATCCGCTGGGGTGAGCCATGTACCACCACAAACTACAACGTTTGGCAACGCTAAAAATTGAGGTGCTGATTCAACCGTTACGCCACCTGTAGGACAGAATTTCACGTCACCAAATGGGCCAGCAAAACCTTTAAGCAAGTTGATACCACCCACAGCAACTGCTGGGAATAGCTTTAAGAAATAATAGTCATCAGCGTTTGCCATCATGATTTCAGAGCCTGTAGAAACACCAGGCAACAAAGACAAACCAATTTTACGTGCGAATTGACCTAGTTCACTTGTGTAACCAGGACTCACTGCAAATTTACAACCAGCATCAAGTGAGGCTTGTGCATCTTTTAAGTTACGCACTGTACCTGAACCCATAATGGCATCTGGTACGTGTTTAGCGATTTGCTCCATCGCTTGTAGTGCACAAGAAGAACGCAACGTGACTTCCAACACGCGAATACCACCTTCAAGCAACGCTTCAGCCATTGGCACTGCATCTTCAACGTTATTAATCACAATCACTGGAATAACTGGACCTTGTTTGGCTAAATCTAATGTATTCATGTTTCTTTTCTACCTAATTAATTAAAAGTTGATATATTTAAAATATTAAAAGTGAATTCCCGTGCTTTTTAATTTTCTGCGAAAGCTAAATTCGGGAACGATGGCATCAAAAATATGCTTTGTAAAAATTTCATAATCGCCCGATAACGGCATAAAACGCTTACTGAATGTTTAGCGAGATAAGCAAAGAAGCAATGTTATCGGTTGATTACTAATTTACAGCCAAGTAATTGCGCCCTCTTCAGCTGATAAGACGTTTCTGCGCATTCCGCCAAACAACTCACGCCCCAAATCATGTGCATTCTGATGGCGTTTAGTATCTGAAAGCTCTGCGATTTCGCGCTCTGCCCATTCATCTTCATCTACTAATACGTTAACCATACCAACAGTTGCGTTCAAACGAATAATATCGCCATCGCGTACTTTGGCTAATGGCCCACCCGCGGATGCTTCTGGCGTCAAATGAATCGCCGCTGGAATCTTGCCTGACGCGCCACTCATTCGGCCGTCAGTGACAATAGCCACTTTAAAGCCTTTATTTTGCAATACAGCAAGAGGTGGCGTCAATTTATGTAACTCGGGCATGCCGTTAGCTTTTGGACCTTGAAAACGTACGACCGCAATAAAGTCTTTTTCAAGCTCACCGCGGTCAAACGCAGCTAGTAACTCTTCTTGCGCATCAAATACAATGGCCGGTGCTTCAATGATATGGCGATCTTCAGGCACTGCTGAAATTTTAATCACACTGCGACCCAAATTGCCTTTAAGTAAGCGTAAACCACCTGATTCATTGAATGGGAATGCAGCTGTACGTACAATAGTTTCATCGCTACTTTCTTTTGGCAAGTCTTTCCATACCAATTTTCCATCCTCATTTGCCGGCAATTTACCATAGTCGCGCAAGCCACCATAAGCAACAGTGAACACGTCCGGGAACATATACCCAGCATCAATTAGCTCACGAATCACGAATGCAGGGCCGCCAGCCGCTTGAAACTCATTCACATCGGCCTTGCCATTTGGATACACGCTTGCCAACAACGGTGTTGTTTTAGCTAGGTGATAAAAATCAGTCCAGTCAATCATAATCCCCGCAGCACGTGCGATAGCTACCCAATGAATTAGATGGTTGGTAGAACCACCTGTCGCTAACAAAGCAACCATAGCATTCACAATCACATGCTCATCAACTAGTTTACCAATTGGTGTGAACTGGTTTTTCTTCGTATTTTCTAACACCATTTTAACAGCTTCGCGAGTCAGCAACTCACGCATACCGTCGTGTGGATGCACAAATGCTGCACCTGGCACATGTAAGCCCATTGCCTCCATCAGCATTTGGTTACTATTGGCAGTACCGTAAAATGTACATGTTCCTGCACCGTGATAGGCAGCAGATTCCGATGCTAACAACTCATCACGACCAACCTTACCTTGTGCATATTGCTCACGTACTTTAGATTTTGCAGTATTGTCTAAACCGGTACTCATCGGCCCAGCAGGTACAAAAACACAAGGCAAATGTCCAAAATGTAGCGCACCAATCAACAAGCCTGGCACGATTTTATCGCATACACCTAACAACAAAGCGGCATCGAATACATCATGTGAAAGTGCGATTGCAGTACTCATTGCGATGGTGTCACGACTAAACAGTGACAATTCCATGCCTGGCTCGCCTTGAGTGATACCGTCACACATTGCTGGCACACCACCAGCGACTTGTGTAGTTGCGCCATATTTACGCGCTTCATCACGAATAATTTCAGGATAATTTACGTACGGCTGGTGTGCGGATAACATTTCGTTATATGCAGTCACGATACCAATGTTAGGTGCTTTTTCAACGACTACGCGCAACTTATCATTTGCTGGCATAGCAGCGAAGGCATGTGCAACATTCGCGCAACCTAAACGATCAGCTCCTTTTTGACGATTTATCATCGCATTTACACGATGCAGATAAGCCGTTCGTGTTGGACGACTTTTCTCTACAATGCGTTCTGTAACTTCTATATGAGATTGCTTCATTTTATGTATGACCAGAAAAATTAATGTACTGCCTCAATTATCCTTAATGCAGAGCTTATCGTCAAACGAATGGTGTCCACTATTAACCAATACCTGAACAAATATCCTAAAATTAGGGCATAATTATTGATAAAGCTCTATTTATACTGAGCATCAACAGCATATACTTCGGCAATAATGTTTATAAATAATTTGAAAATAATTTTGGCACGCTTTACTAGCTCTAAAACTGGTAAAAGTAAGCTCCAAAACCATGCCCGCCAGCAAGAAAAATTTAAAAAACGCTACCCTAATTATACGGTCGGCACTGCGAGCTACGGGATGCCCATTGTTCATGACAATAATGAAGGTAGCACATTAAAAATTGGTGCATATTGCTCCATCGCAAGTAATATGCAAATACTTCTCGGCGGACAGCATAGAACGGACTGGGTAAGTAATTATCCATTTCCGTTTTTCTTTCAAATGGATGCTCAATATCGAGAAGAGTATATCAAAGGCGGCAGCCGCGGAGATGTAGTTGCCGGCAGCGATGTTTGGCTGTCTGCAAACGGTATTATTTTATCAGTTCTCACTATTGGACATGGCGCTGTCATTGCTAATGGGGGAGTTGTTAGCCGAGATGTTGAACCTTATGCTGTAATGGCGGACAACCCCGCTAAACTAATAAAATGGAGATTTGATGAAGCAACTAGAAATGATTTACTAGCTGCAGCTTGGTGGGGCTGGCCTCAAGAAGAAATTAGCAAAGTGTTGGACAAACTTTGCACTCAAGACGTTTCAGATTTAGTTGAATACACTAAAGTCAGAACTTAAATCAATTAACCTGAAATCTCGCCTATGTTTAAATACCAAATTTACGCTCTTGACTCAATCAAAAACGCATCTGCAGAGCAACTTTTCACACTGAGCCTAGCAATATCTCCATTATTCCTACTTACGGTTTCCGGCTGGATGACGCGAATAATTGCCGTATGCGCAGTACTCGCTATTTATGTTTTTTTAAAAAATAAAAACTATATCTTCGAATCGGCTGATTCCTATAAAAATGCTTTCGATATTAAATTACTATCAATAACTTTCTCACTTCCGATTATTGCGATTCTACTAGGACAATCTTTTAGAGGGCAATTCGCTTGGAGTTACTATGATAGCCCTTTACACATTTTAATTTGTATTTTTGTGATCTGGGCAATGTTAAAAAATAGCCCTCGTGTAGTTGAACTTTTAAGCTACACATTTCCAATAGTAACCCTATTAGCACTAGCCAATATACTAGCTCACCCAAACTTATATTGGGGTGCATCTCGATTATCTACTCAAGCAGTAGACCCATTAGAGTTTGGTAGCTTAAGTCTCACATTTGGTTTGATGAGTTTAATTTCTATAAAATTACACCATCACTATTCTAAATTACTCATTTTATATAAAGTGATTGGATTTGGTTCAGGCATCTATCTATCCATTGCTTCAGGCAGCCGAACCGGATGGCTGGCGCTTCCGATAATTGGGCTAATTTGGATCTATTTTGATAATCAAATATTTACTTTTAAGAAAAAATTTATTGCTGGCACAGGTATTATTACAGTAATCATTTTCAGCTATTTTTTATCTACAACAGTCCAACAGCGTGCGAAAATGGCCGCTAACGAAATCTCAAGTTATCACTGGAGCGACCAAAATAAAGACAGTTCGGTAGGCGCTAGAATATCTTTCGCAAGGATTGCAGTTTTTTTACTTGAAAAAAAACCGCTAAGTGGTTGGGGGGATGGTAACTTTGAAAGTGTTATTAACGACTCTACGCTGGACTTTGCAGAAATGCCAACTAAAATGACCGCGCTCACTGCTGGATTTCATAATGATATTACAGCTAACATGGTCAGATCAGGCATTTGGGGTTTAATATCTACATTAGCGTTATTTTTTATACCTGCTGTATTTTTTGTTAAGAATCTCCGTAGTAAAAATAAAAAAATACGAGATGTTGCATTCCTTGCATTGGCTTTTTTAACCTGCCAGGTTATTAGCAGTTTAAGTATGGAGATACTCAACTTACGTTATTCTGCTTCATTTTTTGGCTTAACCTTAGCAATATTTTGTGGCCAAATTTTATTTTATAAGTCTCACGACACAATGCACTCTAATGGTCGGATATCATGAACCCTGAAAAATACGCAATCACCTTTGCTTGTTACAACCAAGTTGAATACACAAAAATGTGTATCGACAGCATGATCAAGCATAAGTTAGATTTAAGTCGTCTAGTTGTTGTAGATAATGCTTCAACTGATAGTACTCGTAGCTATCTTGAGTCATTGCCATTAGGTGGGCTTATACTCAATAAAACCAATCTAGGTTGCGGCGTAGCTTGGAATCAAGGCGCACTTGCTTTACAGGCGGAGTGGACGATTATTATGAATAACGATGTCATCGTTACTGAACGTTGGATTGAAAATTTAATCGAAGCAGCAGAGAAAAATAATTTAAAAGTGATTTCACCCTCATTGATAGAGGGGCCACTCACAACAAACTCCATTTCCAATGGTATTCTTGATTATGATCTGGATGAGTTTGCTAAACAATCAAATTTAAAAATGCAAGATGCGATGCGATTAGGTGGGCATCATGCTGTTTGCTTAGCGGTTCATCAATCAGTTTGGTTGGATATTGGGTACTTTCAACCAATCCCTAAACTATTAGGCTTTGAAGACACTATGTTTTTTAACGAGATGTCCAAAGCCAATATTATTGGCGCGATGACTGGTGCAGCTTGGCTGCACCACTTTGGGTCCATCACCCAAAGTGCGATGAAGCAAGAGCGCGGCTTATCAGAAAAAGATGGTCTTGGTTATCGTTATAACTACCGCTTACTCAAACATAGTTGGTTTACACGCAAACTAAACAAAATGAGAAAGAGTCGTCAAAAAAGACAATGGTTATCTAAAGAACTGATGGAATATGCTATGTCTATGCATGGCACCCGTATTAAGGGTGATTTTGTTTGGCAATAAAAATGAACTCCATAAAAAGTCTTAGCCTTTCAGTCATCATCATCACCAAAAATGAAGCGCATGATATTCGTGACTGTTTGACCTCTGTGGCTTGGGCAGATGAAATTATTGTACTTGATTCCGGCAGTACTGACGAAACGCTTAGTATCGCTCGGGAATTTACTTCCCACGTTTACACTTCAGAAGACTGGCAAGGTTTTGGTGTACAAAAAAATCGCGCCTTAGCTTATGCAACTAAAGACTGGGTGCTATCTTTAGACGCTGATGAACGTGTAGATGCTACTCTGCAGAGTGAAATTCAAGATATATTAAAATCTCCACAATTTGACATCTATTTTATGCCGAGACTATCCAGCTTTTGTGGTCGATTCATCCAACACTCAGGCTGGCGACCAGACTATGTGGCACGCCTATTTAAACGCGACGGTACAAAATTTAGTAATCATTTAGTACACGAAAGCTTATTGATAGCTATGCCCGCTGGCTATTTAAAACAATCTTTACTACATCTTAGTTATCAAAATCTTGATGAGGTATTAGATAAAATGCAACGTTATGCAATGTTAGGTGCAGCTGAACTCTACGCTAAAAACAAACGTACAAACCTATGTGGCGCTATAGGGCATGGCATTTGGGCATTCATTCGAACCTATATTATTAGACTAGGTTTTTTAGATGGTTCACACGGTTTGATGTTAGCGTTGAATAATGCAGAAACCACTTACTATAAATACTTACAACTCTATTTTTTAAATAAAAAAAATTAATGCAAGCTTCCTTTCTATCTAAAGCGCCTACAGTTAGCAAACACCACGGCACAATCAACTCCACAGACGAAATATTTTCAATCGTTATTCCAAGTTGGAATAATTTAGACTTTTTAAAAACCTGTATCAATAGCCTGAGAAAAAACTCCGGCTATTCACATCAAATCATTATCCACCTCAATGAGGGGATAGATGGCTCGTACACTTGCCAAATGTAAATTGTTGGTCTATTTTAATGACGATATTTATGCTTGTCCAGATTGGGATTTTTGGTTGTACGAAGAGGTAAAAAAATAAATTTCCCCTTATTTTTTTCTGCCTTGCACCGTTATAGAACCAAGTGGATCAGGAAATATATGTGCAATCGCACAATTTTATTTTGGTAGCCGCCTTAGAAATCTTAACGAAACCGCACTACTGGAAAACTTCTCAAAACCGATTAAAGATAACTGGAGCGGTGCTATATGGCTGCTAGGTGTAATGGCGTAGAGCAGCATGGTGCTTACTGGGTGGATGTATCCACACTTTTCGCTTGGGATGTAAGTCGACTTACAATGAAACTTTGCGAATTAGGTGGGAGATACTCTAAAGTCATAAGTCAGCGTGGTGTTTTTTTACTTCATGCTAAAATCAACTGGGAAACTAACACTTAAGCAAAATGGTAGTCATTTATTTTTAAGTGAGTGGGCTATAAGTTCCAATCTATTTACTAAATACCATTTGCGCATAGGTCAAAACTGGAACGTTCCGATTGACCAGTCAAGGGATAAATTTAAAATAAAAATACGGTTAAGTAAAGTGAAACAGAAATTCATTTAACCCTAGGTTACTTCACATATGTTTAAAAATGCGCCGCCAAAAAAAGTTATACTCATCACCACGCAACAAATTGGTGATGTTTTATTGTCTACTCCTTTACTAAAATCAATGCGTATGGCTTGGCCTAATGCAATTATTGACGTACTGGTTTATCGAAACACCAGCGGCATATTAATGGGAAACACTGACTGCAGCAACGTCATTGAAAGCGATAACCACCCGTCTTTAGGTGCCTATTTTAAACTAATAAAAACATTATTTAGAAAATATGACCTTGCTGTTACAACACAAGGCAATGATAGAGCGCATCAATATGCTTTTTTAGCAGGCAAAAAACGTATTGGTTTAATTCGAAATCTTGAAAAAAAGCATTGGTGGAAGAAGCTATCTTGTCAGCGCTGGAGTTTACTGGATGAAGAAAATACGCATACCGTAGTGCAAAATTTACGTTTAGCGGACCTCATGGGTATTGAAAGACAGTATGCATTAACCCCCACAAAAACTGACTCAAGCGATGCCATAACAAATCTTAATCAACTGTTGAAATTCGATTTAACAGAGACTCCTTACACCATCATCCATCCAATGCCAATGTGGCAGTATAAACGATGGACTGCTAGCGGCTGGACTGCATTAATAGAGCATGCGATCAACTTAGGACACCACGTTATTATTACAGGTGGGCCTGCGATTGCAGAACAGAGTTATGCCCTTCAACTTACTAAGCATTTTGTAGGAAACGCAGCCGGCTTTGTAACCAGCCTAGCTGGAAAAACCAGTTTTGCAGAAATGAGTACGCTTTTACATCATGCAACTGCGTATGTAGGTCCAGATACCGCTACAACACATCTCGCAGCAGCTTGTGGAACGCCCACATTAGCTATTTTTGGACCTACCAATCCCATAAAATGGGCACCATGGCCGATGGGCTATCATGAAAACAAAAGCCCTTGGCAGCGGTACTCTCCAGAAGTTCAAATAGTGAGCAATGTGATGCTACTTCAAGGTCGCGGGGAATGTGTGCCTTGCCACAAAGCGGGTTGCGATGATCATAACAATAGTTATAGCCAATGTTTAGACACACTTGAAGCTAAGCGTGTCATTCAGGCATATAGGCGACTTATTAAGATAGATATTGAGGTTGTACCTGTTCGATAGCGGCTATTACTTGCTGCACACATGGTGGCTGACCAACATCGCCTAAATTTCTAATACTTTCACTCCAAAAACCTTCTGTTTTCCAACGTGGGGAATCACAATAAAGCTCTATAGTAGGTTTACACATAATCGCTGAAAGATGAGTAAGCCCAGTATCTACACCAAGGACTATCTGTGCGCCAGCCACAATAGTAAAAGCCTGTGTCAAATTGAAAGCCTCTGGTACCACAGCATTTGCAATCTGTTGGCACAATCTCTCACTCACCGCTTTTTCTGCTAAATTGCCCCATGGCAAAATAACACGGTAGCCTTTCTTGGCTAGGTGTTGACCAATCTCAATCCAGTGACTTTCACTCCACATTTTATCTTTGCGAGCAGTTGCGTGAAAAATAAGGATATATGGCACATTGAAGTTAGCACTTAAATCTTGATTGTTTTTAGCGAGCAATTCCACAAATGTGCGTGGATAGAATTTTGGCGTACCCAATACAGTAGAAATATGCATTGCAGCAGCAGCTACCAAGCGTGAGCGCTCCACAGCGTGACATTGCTTTGGAACTTGCACACAATGAGTGTAAAACCATCTCGCCATGGGTTCATATCCAGAACCTTCAGTTGCATTGCCAAGACCAGTAACGATCCCACCTACATTACGTTTTGCTAAACGACTAACGATGGCAGACTTCAGCAAGCCTTGAGTTTCAATCACCAAATCATAGCTGACAAACTGAAAATTCCGGCGAAACTCGCTAATTTCCATAAGTGTCTTTTTGTTAAAAAGACTTTTCTTCCAGCGTCGAAATCCAAGCGGGATAATGCGATTGATGCCCTTAAATTCAGCACTATTTTTTAATGGCTCGATTAGGTGCACATAAGCTTCTTCTACAACCCAGTCTATATTGGCTTCCGGATATTGTGCGCGCAAGTCCCAAAAAATTGGCAAGTTATGCAATACATCTCCCAAAGATGAGAGTTTTACTATCAGAATATTCAAGAAAAAACCTTAAGTTAATCGGCGGGTTAAATATACAGCAACTTATTTAGCACTCTCTCCAGCACTTTGATTGGTGGTTTCTGGATGTTTTACGCATTCATCGGCAATGATTAATCAAAGACTTGATAACATCTATCCCTTTAATCTTGCCAAACTAGCTTATTTTAAACCTTCAACCTAGCGGTTAATGTTTATCTAGTCGTCCCAATACACACTATTCTTATTGCAACATTTTAGTTCTGGATAATCTCATACACAATACTTGTGTTATTGTAACTCACAGCAACTGTACAACTTAACGTATTAATACGATTTCGAATGAATTCAGAAAAATCCTCATTTAAAAGCAATGTCATCTTATTTGCTATAGCCTGCCTAAAACTTTTGCGATATTTACCGCTACCCGTCATCCATTGCCTTGGTGCAACGCTGGGTTTAATGAGTTACGTATTCAATAAAGATCATCGTGACCATGCTATTCGTAATCTTAAGCAATGTGCTTTAACCACGAATAAAACTCAGTTCAACCAACTACTTTTCAAAAGTACTTTAGAAAATAGTAAAGGTGCGCTGGAAACTTTTGCCATTTGGTTTAAACCTCAAAGTGAAGTTATAGGTTGGGTAAAACGGGTATTGGGTTGGGATGCAGTTGAACAGGCACTACAGTCTGGCAAGGGTGTGATTTTCCTTACGCCCCATTTAGGTTGTTTTGAAATTACATCACTTTACTACGGCGCACATCATCCTATGGCGGTGCTTTACCGCCCTCCGCGCCAAAAATGGCTACTGCCTCTTATTACGGATGGCAGAGAGCGTGGACAAATCACTTTAGCGCCCGCCAATGCACAAGGAGTGAAGCAGCTATTACAAGCACTTAAACGTGGCGAAGCTATTGGCATTTTACCCGATCAAGCCCCTTTAGCCGGTGAAGGTGAATGGGCGCCATTTTTTGGCCGTCAAGCTTACACTATGACCCTTGCCTCAAAGTTAGCACAAAAGACTGGCGCACAAGTTTTTATGGCTTTTGGTGAGCGCTTAAGTTTTGGACGTGGCTATAATATCCATATTCGCGCAATTAACGCTGGCGGGATTGATACGCCTACTTTATTGAATGCAGAAATCGAACGTACCATTCAGCAATGCCCTGCCCAATATTTATGGATGTACGACCGCTATAAGGTTCGTAACCAACCACCCCCACCCGCACTTTAATGCAAGTAACTTTGTAATTAAGAGCTCGCCGTTAAATTTTCAAATTTTTTTATCTAAATGCTTGAGATTTCATAAAACGCCTCCATTGTGTGTTCATTGTTTTAAATCATTGCTGATAAATAATTAGGAAACTTCATGACTGAAAATACACAAGACTCACAAAACAACAGCTTACAATCTGAAGAAGATTTACAACAAAGTGGCGCTGCTGGCTCATTAGATGATCGTATTGGTGAACTAGAAGCTCAACTCAAAGAAGCACAAGCTGCAGTTTTATATGTAAAAGCTGATGGTGAAAATATTCGTCGCCGCGCGATGGACGATATTGAAAAAGCACGCAAATTTGCCTTAGAAAAATTCTCAAATGAATTACTTGCAGTAAAAGATAGTTTAGATGCTGCCTTGCTGATTGAAGCCGCTGACGTGCAAAGCTATAAAGATGGCGTGCAAATTACTACCAATCAATTAGCTTCTGTATTTGATAAATTCAATATTGCTGAAATTAATCCATTAGGTGAAAAGTTTGACCCTAATAAACATCAAGCCATCAGCATGCTGGAAAATAGTGGCGAGCCCAATACAGTGACATCTGTATTGCAAAAGGGTTACACGCTAAATGATCGCGTACTACGCCCTGCTTTAGTGATGGTGGCTAAGTAATTAATTGAAAAATTAAGCTATATTTTCAATGAAATCAAAATCTTAATTAAATTTAGCAATCTCAGACACTTGAAATAATAAAAACAATCTCCACAATAGCTTCAAGGTAAAAATTTAACACTGCTTTTACCACAGAGTAATGAAGCAAATTAATTAGTAAAAAATAAGGAATAGGAATTATGGGAAAAATTATAGGTATTGACTTAGGCACAACGAACTCTTGCGTAGCTGTGATGGAAGGCGGAAAACCTCGCGTTATTGAAAATGCTGAAGGTACACGTACTACGCCTTCTATTATTGCGTATCAAGAAGATGGTGAGATTTTGGCTGGCGCTCCAGCAAAACGCCAAGCGGTGACTAACCCTAAAAATACGCTATACGCAGTTAAGCGTTTGATTGGTCGTCGTTTTGACGAAAAAGAAGTACAAAAAGATATCGGTTTAATGCCGTACACCATTGCAAAAGCTGATAACGGCGATGCATGGGTAGAAGTTCGTGGCGTAAAAATGGCACCACCGCAAATTTCTGCAGAAGTTTTACGCAAAATGAAAAAAACTGCTGAAGACTATTTGGGTGAAGAAGTGACAGAAGCGGTGATTACTGTGCCAGCTTACTTTAACGATAGCCAGCGTCAAGCGACTAAAGATGCAGGCCGTATTGCAGGTTTAGATGTTAAACGTATCATCAACGAGCCAACTGCCGCTGCATTAGCGTTTGGTTTAGACAAACAAGAAGGCGATCGTAAAATTGCTGTGTATGACTTGGGTGGCGGTACATTTGACGTTTCTATCATTGAAATCTCAAGCATTGATGGCGAACATCAATTTGAAGTGCTTTCAACCAACGGTGATACATTCTTGGGTGGTGAAGACTTTGATAACCGTCTAATCGACTTTTTAGCGGATGAGTTCAAAAAAGAAAATGGCGGTTTAGATTTACGTAACGACTTATTGGCAAAACAACGTTTGAAAGAAGCGGCTGAGAAAGCAAAAATTGAGCTTTCTGGCGCTACGCAAACTGAAGTGAACTTGCCATACATTACAGCAGATGCAACTGGCCCTAAACACTTGGTGGTAAAAATCACTCGTGCAAAATTAGAAAGCTTAGTTGAAGATTTGATTGAACGCACAATGGCACCATGCCGTGTAGCGATTAAAGATGCAGGCGTTTCAATTGACGACATTACTGATGTAATTTTGGTTGGCGGTCAAAGCCGTATGCCAAAAGTGCAAGAGAAAGTAAAAGAGATTTTTGGTAAAGAACCTCGTAAAGACGTTAACCCTGATGAAGCGGTAGCAGTTGGTGCTGCAATTCAAGGTGGTGTGTTAAAAGGTGATGTTAAAGATGTGTTATTGCTTGACGTAACTCCATTATCACTAGGTATTGAAACACTTGGTGGTGTGATGACTAAAGTGATCAAGAAGAACACAACGATTCCAACCAAAGCATCTCAAACATTCTCTACAGCTGATGACAACCAAAATGCTGTGACGATTCAAGTGTTGCAAGGTGAGCGTGAAAAAGCGGCTGCGAATAAATCACTTGGTCAATTCAACCTAAGCGATATTCCACCAGCACCACGTGGTATGCCACAAATTGAAGTGACATTCGATATTGATGCGAACGGTATTTTGCATGTTTCTGCTAAAGATAAAGCCACTGGTAAAGAAAATAAAATTACCATTAAAGCGAATAGCGGTTTGTCTGAAGCTGAAATTCAGCAAATGGAAGAAGATGCCATTAAATATGCAGATGAAGATAAGAAATACCGTGAATTAGTTGATGCACGCAATGCTGCAGATGGCATGGTTCATAGCGTGAAAAAATCATTGACTGAGCATGGCGATAAATTAGATGCTGCTGAAAAAGAAGCCATTGAAGCGGCTATTAAAGGTGTTGAAGAAGTGTTGCAATCAGACGATAAAGACGCGATTGAAGCTAAAACAACAGTATTGACTGAAGCAT